>Ga0316620_10000716_pt1 | contig 13550 bp, 3 predicted proteins | sample OWC_Aug_M1_C1_D5_FD_207651 | JGI IMG/M metagenome (GOLD analysis project Ga0316620, IMG submission 207651) | Wetland soil microbial communities from Old Woman Creek delta, Ohio, United States - OWC_Aug_M1_C1_D5_B | ecosystem: Environmental > Terrestrial > Soil > Wetlands | place: USA: Ohio... | reverse complement strand
AGGTGCGGGGGAAGTTGCGTATGACATCTCCGAACAGCTACATACACAAAAAGCGTTGCAGGAGAGTGAAGCGCGCTTCCGAATGGTGCTGAAGAACGCCCCCGTAACCGTTGCTGCCCAGGATACGGACTTGCGTTTTATCTGGGCCTATAATCAGCGCACGGTAAACCCTCAGGATGCGATAGGAAAAACGGATGCCGACCTCTTCCCGCCAGAAGTTGCTGCCTGGACAATGAGCCTGAAACGCCAGGTGCTGGAGACTGGAAAGGAGCTACACGACCAAGGCTGGATTATAAGCGGCGGCCAGCGTTTATTCCTGGACATATTCCTGGAGCCAATTCGTAACAATGACGGGCAGATTACCGGCGTTGGCGTGGCAACGGTTGACCTGACCCAAATCAAGCAAGCTGAGCAAGCATTGATGGAAAGCGAAGAGCGCTACCATTCATTATTTAGGCGCATGACTGAGGGGTTTGCCATCCATGAAATGATTTTCGACGAAAATGGTAAACCATGTGATTACCGTTTCCTTGATCTTAACCCTGCTTTCGAGCATCTTACCGGTATAAAACGAGAACGTATAATCGGCAAGACTTGCCGCGAAGTCCTTCCCGGCGAGGGGGATGTTTGGATAAATATCTATGGGAAGGTGGTACTCACCGGTGAGCCAATTCAATTTGAGCAATTCTCGCCGACACTAAATAAACACTTCGAAATTTTTGCCTTTCGCTATGCACCCCGTCAATTTGCTGTCATATTCCTGGACATCACGAAGCGCAAGCAGATGGAAGATGATCTGCAGGTCAACCTGACAAAATATAGCGTGCTATTTGACACGCTTCCGCTTGGTGTAACGATCACCGATAAAGACGGTCACATCCTGGAATCCAATCAGGAAGCCACGCGGTTATTGGGCTTGTCGGAGGAAGAACAAAAGCATAGGTTGATCCAGGGGGAGGAATGGAAGGTCGTCCGTCCCGATAGAACCCCAATGCCGCCAGAAGAATATGCCAGTGTGCGCGCCATGAAAGAACAGCGCCGCATCGAAAGTGTCGAGATGGGAGTGGTAAAGGGGAATGATCAGGTAAGCTGGATCAGTGTCACGGCAGTCCCAATTCCCCTCGAAGATTACGGCATTGTGATCACGTACAACGATATCACCCGGCGATTATTGGCTGAAGAAGCCCTGCACAAGGCACATGACCGGTTGGAAATAACTGTCCAGCAGCGCACCCAGGAACTGCTGAATGCAAATGAAATATTAAGAGTGGAAATTGACGAAAGGAAACGCGTCGAATCACAGCTTGTGATTCAAACCAGAGCTGTAGAAGCCGAGCGGAAGCGCTTCAATGACGTCTTGGAGATACTGCCTGCCTACCTGATCCTCCTGACCCCTGACTATCATGTTGCCTTCGCTAATCGCTATTTCCGGGAGCGCTTCGGTGAAGATTATGGACGCCATTGTTATGAGTATCTATTTGGCCGTTCAGAGGCATGTGAGAATTGCGAGACGTATAAAGTCTTAGCAACAGGCAATAACCATCATTGGGAATGGACTGGTCCGGATACACGCAATTATGACGTGTATGATTATCCTTTCACCGATGTGGATGGCACCACTTTGATCCTGGAGATGGGTATCGATATCACCGGACGCAAGCGGGCCGAAGAGCAGCTACGTTCGTTGAATGCTTACAACCGCAGCCTGATCGAGGCCAACCTCGACGCGCTGGTTACCATCACACCAGATGGGAGAATTGGTGATGTGAATACTGTTACGGAGGCCATCACCGGTTATTCTCGCGCGGAGCTGGTTGGTACAGCTTTCCATACCTACTTTACCGACCCAGAAAGAGCCCGCGCCGGATATGAAAGGGTGTTCGAAACCGGAATGGTGCGCGACTTCGAGCTGGAAATCCAGCGTAAGGATGGACACATCACTCCGGTAGTGTACAACGCTTCGGTATATCGGGACGAATCGAGTGAAGTTGCCGGGGTGTTCGCCGCAGCCCGAGATATCACCGAACGAAAGCTGGCAGATGGAAAACTACGCCAGTTAAATGCTTACAACCGCAGCCTGATTGAAGCGAATTTGGATGCCTTGGTGACCATTACTCCCGATGGAAGGATTGGAGATGTGAATTCAGTGACTGAAGCAATCACCGGGTATAAACGGGACGAGCTGATCGGCGCCGGCTTCCATAATTATTTTACCGATCCAAATAAAGCCCGTTCCGGATATCAGCGCGTATTTGAAACGGGAACATTGCGTGATTATGAGCTGGAAATCCAACATAGGGATGGTCATTCAACACCGGTGGTCTACAATGCTTCGGTCTATCATGATGAATCAGGCAAGGTTGCTGGAGTGTTTGCAGCTGCCCGTGATATCACCGAGCGTAAGCAAGCGGAGAGGCAGCTCGTCCTCTTAAACACTGCCCTCCAGGCTGCTGCTAATGGCATTGTCCTGGTAGATAAAGATGGCTCCATCCTATGGTCTAACCCGGCGTTTGGCAGGATGACAGGATACTCGAATGAAGAAATTGTTGGGAAGAATCCGCGCATCTTTAAATCGGGCAAGCAAGACCAGGGATTTTATAAAAATTTATGGGATACCATCCTCGCCGGTCACGTCTGGCGAGGCGAGATCATCAACCGCCGGAAGGATAGCAGCTTTTATTACGAAGAACAGACCATTACCCCAGTGTTCAACCAAGATGGAAAAATTACTAATTTCATCTCCATCAGGCAGGATATCACCGAGCATAAGCAGGCTGAAGCAGCCATTAAAAAAAGCGAGGAACAGTATCGCTCCCTGGTAATTGCCACTTCACAGATCGTTTGGCAAACCGCTGCTTCCGGTGAGGTCGTTGAGGATAATCCCATCTGGAGAGCATTCACCGGTCAAAGTGTGGAGGAATTCATGTCGTGGGGCTGGATCAACGCACTTCACCCAGATGATCGAGCCCGGGTTGCAGAAATTTGGGAAAATGCGGTTAGAACCGGCTCATCCTATGATATTGAGTACCGCATCAGGAGCGCCTCGGGCGAGTACAGCGAGTTTGCCGTGCGCGGTGTGCCGATCAAAGATAAGGATGGCAACATATTGTCCTGGGTCGGCACTTGCACGGATATCACCGATAAAAAACGGGTTGAGAATCAGCTGCTCGAGGCCGAGAAACATGCTGTGATCGGCCGCATGGTCGGCTCGGTGACTCATGAGATCAACAACCCATTACAAACCATAAAGAACTGCCTTTACCTCATCCAGCAAGATACCCAGGCCGACTCCCCGAGTGCGGAACCATTGGGCATGGCGCTCTCTGAAACCCAGCGATTAACCAACCTGGTGGGACAACTACGCCAGCTCTATCGTTCACAAGCAATTCAACCGAGGCAAGTGCAAGATTTGCAGCATCTTATTGAAGAAGTCCACTCCCTGATTACCATGCAACTTAACAATGCACAAGTCACCTGGCAACCAGGTTCAGGTTTACAGGAATGTTCCGTGAATTGTGTAAAAGACCAGCTGATCGAGGTTTTCTTGAACATTTCCACGAATGCCATCGAAGCCATGAAACCCACAGGTGGAACATTGACTGTCGATATGGTTTATCCAGAGAGTGAAGACAAGGTGGGTATAATATTCACAGATACCGGGCAGGGCATCCCTCCGGATATCTTACCGCATATCTTCGAGCCATTCACGACGACCAAGGAGTTTGGCCTGGGTTTAGGCTTATCGATTTGTTATACGATCGTGCAGAAACACGGTGGACAAATAACGGTCGATAGCCAGCCTGGTCAGGGGACAAGCTTTACGGTTTGGCTGCCGGTTGTTGCCAGCACAAATGATAGAGAGGAATAGTTAATGCCCGCCAATCACTCCATCTTGATCATAGACGACGAGCCCAATCTACGGCGCAGCCTTGGGCTCATCCTCCAACGTGCAGGATATGCAATCACCACTGCCTCAAATGCAGCCGAAGCGATCCATTTATTGCAAGCAGGCGCTTATGACCTGGCCTTCCTGGACATCAAGCTACCGGATCAAAATGGCATCCAGCTGCTACCCCAGCTGCGGAATTTATATCCTGACATGCCTGTGCTGATCCTGACCGCACATGCCACTTTGGATACTGCTATTGGTGCTGTACGGCTGGGTGCACGCGATTACTTATTAAAGCCAATCGATCCGGAGAATATTCTGAATCGGGTAGAGAGCATCCTGAGCGAACAAAAACCAAAACGACGGCGTGAGATAGCTAATCAGTTGCAGAATTTGTTAGCTGAGCTGCAATCCATAGATGGTAAAGATACCGCTAAGCCAGCCAGTGATATTACTGCCCAACCACTGGATCCAGCACGCTATTTAAAATGTGGCCCTCTGGTATTAGACCGGCATACTCATTCTGTTCAATATAATAATAATAGCTCATCTCTGGCGCCATCAACATTTGAATACCTAGTTACACTTGTGCGGCATTCACCTCATCCAGTCAGCTACGAGAAACTGGTCTCAGAGTCACAAGGTTACCAGAATGTGAGCCGGGCAGAAGCACGCGAAATTGCTCGCTGGCAAATGCACGAAATCCGCAAGGTCCTGGAGCCTGACCCACGTCACCCCCAAATGATTATTACCGTGCGCGACCTTGGTTACCGTTTAGTGTAAAGCTTTACTTACTGAGCTGTGGAGGCGAGCAGGAATCAACACTGCTCGCTTTTTTGTTTTAAATTAACCATTGGCATTCTCCCAATATAAGCCAACGAATCCAAATTCTGCATCCCTTGATTCTCTATAAAATAACAGTGATGTATATCTAAATGGATAGTATGAATCCTAAGTTAATTATCCTTGTTGAAGATGATGTAAATCTGCGCCAATCAATTGCCCTCATCCTTCAACGCGCCGGTTACGTCGTTACCGCAACTGAATGTGTTTACAAGGCACTCGATCTCCTACGAGTAAGCCAGTATCACCTCATCATTTCAGATATCGATATCCCAGAGACGAAAAAGGTACTGCTCCCCCAGATCATTGGAAAATATCCGAAATTATCAATTGTCATTCTGACCGATCAAACTGGGCCTAATACAGATACGGAAGGCAAGCCTTTGCGCGCACACTATTTGGTCAAGCCAGTCTCCCCCGAGCGTTTACTTGAATCGATTTCCGTTATATTAGATCGTGAAGATAAATCTCGGCATCATACTCTCACCAGCTTGCTGGATGAGCCTACATCTAGGTTTCTATAAGCGTACCTTCACAAGGCAATATATCTCCCGTTGATTAGATAAGTTTCTTATACGAGTTGAGGAGGCGTTTCTTGGACAAAGGAAAAATTGACCGCGTGGTAGGGATGAGCACAGTCCTGTTGTCAGGGCTGATCCATATCCATAATGTCCCAGGTGAATATAAGGACGCTGGCTATTTGGGGGTCTTGTTTTTTGTTTTTTTTCCTGGCTTCAATTGCTTCTGCAATCGGTATTTACTATAACCGGTTTATGTGGGGTTGGATACTGGGAGGCTTGCTTTCGCTAGGTGCCATTATTGGATACCTGATCAGTCGAACGGTTGGTTTACCCATTTCGGGAGTAGAGGATTGGGGGCCAGCCCTGGCGTATTTTTCGATCTTTTAAGAAATCGCGTACTTCATACCTTTTACGGCGTTTAGCCTTCCAAGCTTGCGGAAGGCACGATGCTGACCGTCCCTGCCTGCGCATTCATCAGCCTCTTTTACTCCTCTTGATGATTTGGAAATTCGATCGATAGGGGAAGGCTACAGCCTATTACTATTTTACACATTATCCATTGGCAGTACTACACCCCAATATAGAATAGCTCCCTGGAGGACGACCCTCCAGGGAGCTTGTTTTACCTGGTCTAACCGCAGTGATTTATCGATTTATCTGCGGCAGGAAGAAGGTGAATGTGTATATCGGTGTGTATGGTGTGACAATCTGTGTGCTCAAGGCGAAATACTCGGCAAAGGACACCGGCTTGGGTGTGTCGCTTGGGGAGAGCGAGATGCTATCCACGCCCAGAGAGGGCCCTAAACGTTCCCGAGCCAACTGGTAGAGGCTGGTATCCCCCCAGACACTGACTGGGTCCTGCCCATCCACATACATGTTCAGGCTGGATGTTTCTGCTGACTGCCAGTCCAGCTGCAGTGTGTGCTGGGCGTTGGAGATAGATACCCAATCGGTAGTGATATCCACCATTTCGGTCTTGGCCCAAGCGCGGATTTGATATGAGCCTGGCGCGCTGGTAGTATGCAGGTATTGCAGTCCAAAGATCTCACTGCCATCTGCATCCACCCCGCTATAGATATCCACCGGGATATCGCTGGTTGCGGCACCATTGGGATTGAACTCGAAGACTCCCATAAACGATCCCAATGGGTCGGCGAGGTCGTGGTAGACATAAGCCGGCTGCCCTACTGTTTCCTCGGGATCGTCATTACCCCAATCGGCAATTAACCACCGACCTTCGGTCTCAACCTCACCCTCCTGGCCACTCCAATTGCTCAGCCCTAAGTTGAAGCTGCTCATAAACACCAGCGGGGAGTGCGCTTCAAAGGCAGGCTGGATACCCCCGGTGGTCACCCAGACAGAGGATCCCAGCACATTGTTTGCCCGGATGCGGAAGTACCATACCTGACGGGGGATGTTCCCGGTGATGTAAGTGGTGGAATTCGGCCCGAGGTTGACGCTGCTCGCGATGATTGCGAAGTCACTGGTAGCCGACCGCTGGAGGGTGAAGCCTGACTCGTTATTGGCATTATCGGTCCAGGAGAGCGCTACTCGCTCATTATTTCCGCTGCGCACCGGGATAGCTATCAGGTCAGACGGTGCAGTCGGTATGTCAACGGTGATGGTAACAGTGTTCGAGTAGAGCGACAGGCCATTGGCATTGAATGCGGCTACCCGGTAAGTATAGGTATTACCCAATACTACTGTACTATCCACGTAAGTCATGCCACCGGTGTTGTTCCGTGGCGGTAAGGTTACGAGCTGGGTAAAAGCACCACCATTCGTAGAGACTTCGATGATAAAACCTGTCTCGATTGTAGAGTTGTCGGTCCAGGTCAGGCTGACCCGCGCCGGGTTGGCTAGCAGGGTGGCTGCCAGGTTGGTCGGTTCTGCAGGGACGACTACTGCAGTCGCTGGAGGCGTGTAGGCAGATTTGGTGGTAATGGTCGGGAAGCCGAGGACACCTCCTAACTTATCCACAAAGCCGACAGTGTTCAAAGCCATCACCCGGTATTGGTACGTCAGCGTGGCATCGGCGGTTTCCGTATACGTACGAACGCCTTTGGTATTGGGCTGGTCAAGCGGCGAGTCGACAATCCCAACTTGTGTCCAGGTAACTCCACCATCATCAGAGCGCTCGATTGCAAAACCAGTCTCAGCGATCGAGTTGTCATTCCAGGTAAGGACGATCGTGGCAACGTTTTTCCGCTGGCTGACGACCCTGGCCAACAGTCCATCCGGTGCAATCGGCGGAAGCGCTACCGAGACCGGGCGCATCATGTCCATTTCCTCATGGCTGAGGATGTGGCAGTGGTAAGTGTACTCCCAACCGAAGTTGACCAGCTGGTTGATGATCGGCGCTGTCGGATTGCCCTGTGGATCCATGGGGTTGAACATGGCGGTCGAACCTGCTGGCATCATCGGGTTGAGTGGGCGAATGCTGTTGGGCAGCTCCCACGGTACGGCTGGGACGACTGGCCGGAGAGCTACGATGGTATCCTGTAACGGGCTGATGCGCACGGTGTCTTTCCAGCCCAGCTCTGTCGGATCATTCTTGATGATGATATTGTCCCAGGTGACACGGTTGAGCACCTGCACGTCGTACATGTGCCAGTGGATGGGGTGCGTATCTACCCCGTTGTGGGTGATCTTCCAGATCTGTGTACCATCAGCCATGTTGCTTATCGGTGTTACTTCGACGTCGGCGTATGGCAGGTTGGTGGCATCGATCAGCTCCGTCGGAGGATTGACGAATGGGTAGAGGATCACATTCTGCGCTGCTGGATTAGCCGGGACTGCCTCCAGGCCTATATTGGCCGTCATACGACCGTACTCATCGAAGGCTACTGCGTTCATCTCGTCGTGGATGGCTTTGGGTTGAATCGGTATCTCCACCCTGGTATTAGGTGACAACAGGGTATTGAAACCGAGGGCCATACCGCCTTGATCTGAAATGCGGGCGAAACCATCACAGCGATTAGTGGGGGCGCCGGGGGCATTGCACCAGCTGCTGGATGCAAAGTTGGTGCCATAGGCTGAGTTATAGTCCGACTGCCCGACGATGATGGGGTGCTGGCTGGATTCAAACACACCTGAGCCATCTGCATGGTGCTTGAAAGCGTTTTGGAGCGCCGTCAGGTTGAAAGGAGCCGCGGGTGTGGTTGCGGTGATCCTGACTTGCATGATGGTGCGGGTGTTGGGCCCGTAACCGGGCAGGATGGCTGAAGGACCATTGGGGAATTGATCTGGATAGCCGGTGTAGTAATCGTAGCTAGGCACGCGGGCTGGGAAAGCCGCCGGGGCATCGTTGTACAGGATGAGGGTCTTGCCGGCAAACTGCGAGAAGTCGACGATCACGTCAGCACGCTCGGCAGGCGCCAGCAATAGGGAATGCAGGTCCACGTTTCCCACGTCGAAGCGGGTGGGGTCGGTGATCCAGGTGGTTACCTGCTGACCATCAACGACCACTGGGGCGGGTAAGAATCCGCCTTCGCTGCCGATGGCAATCCAGTCAGGCCCTGCCAGGTTATATGGCAGACCATTGAAAATGATACTCTGCAGTGCAGTCGGGAAAACGACCGGGTCGAGCTGAGCGGCGGCGACTTCAGCCGGGTTCAATGCCACTTCGCTGTCGGTGCCGGTCCTCGGATCGGCGATGTACCACTGCAAGTTCCAGAAGCGGTCATTTGCGGCGTTGAGGATCCTGAAGCGATAGGACTTTGGATCTAGCGTAACTGTTGGGTAAGCAGTGCCATTGACGAGCGGGGTATCGTTGAACTGCTCCATACCAGCCGAGATATTCGGCGTACCTGGGATATATTGAGGCTCGCAGAAGGGGTCGGTATCATACTGCCAGGTGGCCGGGTCATCGAGATTGCAGGGGACTGCCAGGGGTGTGGTGAAGTCATCAGCGGTATAGCGAATCCCATCCGGTCCCAACGGGTCCATGTTGTAATATGGATTGGCAATCGGTCCATGCTGAGGCGTGGCGGGTGGCCAGAACCACGGGCCATACATCCAACGACCATAGGCGCTCATGCCGCCCGGGTCACCGGGATTCTGAGCCGACATATAGACGTGATGGTACCACAAGTTCCCATAGCCGCCCCAGCGGGTGTAATCCCAGGTTGGGTCTTGGATGGCAACCTGAGCTGCTTCTGGCACAAAGGTTTTGTCTTGGATGACCAGGGGGATGCCTTCACCCATGCTTGCGTATGGACCAGTTGGGCCGAACAGGGCTTGCTCGGTGGCGTCGGTGAGCACATAGCCAGCAGCAACACCGGCATAGACGTTCAAGCGTGTCATCCCCCACATATGGTCATGGTAGAACATCAGCCGAGCGCTTTGTTGGTTGGTATAGTAGAACGTAGAGCAACCGTCGCTAGTACCAGTGCAATCAGGAACTCCCAGATCCGGCCTAGCCATATCTGGGACAGAGCCAACAGCGACACCTTGCGGCCAGGGAGTATTCTCATTTGCGGGTGTAATCCATTGGTGGGCAGTGCCGTCGCTGATCCAGGGTGTTGTTCCACCGTGCAGGTGGATTGTCGCCCGATTTTGTTTGAAGCATAGAGCCATCCCTGTCATCGGATCGGTAGCCTGTGGATTATCTGTGCAGATTGGGTTGCGTACTTCATCCATGACAGTGCCCAGATCCATCGCGGCAGGCATATCCATCGGTCCCATCCCGGAGCCCATGATGGTTGTATCAGCGGGCAGGAACAGGTTGCCATCCGAGCCAGTGGGCAGCAGGTTGTAGAACACAATCCGCACTGGTTTATCCTTGTTAGCCACGATGATCGGCCCAAGATAATGGGGGTCATCGAGCGCATACGCTTGCGAGCCGTCGGGCATAAGAGCTGGCACAGACGTGCCGTTAACGAGCTCGTTAGTTAGCGCGACATGCTTGCTGAAACCGGCATTTGCGGCAGTTTCGAGCTGTACATACTCCCGCAGCAGCGACCCAGTCGCAGGCAGGGAAGAGCTCATGCGCTCGCGGTGTTGAACAAGGGCGATCACGTAGTAGTCGGCATCGGCAGCGAAACCATTGGCCAGTGTGAAGGTTGTGGTGTCGGGTATGGCAATGGGTATATATTGCCCAAGACCGTTGGCGCTAGCAGCGCATTCGCTGAAGTTGGCCGTCGGGATGCACAGCACGGGAAGACCATCTTGGAACTTCTTGATCCCGCCTTGGGTTAGGTAATTAATCCCACCGGCGACGAGGTCGATGGCGGTGATGGCCCCAATATCGACCGTAGCTGTAGCGCTGGCGCCGGTGCCGGTCGGGTCATTGATAAGGACGGATGGAACGGAGGTATAACCCGAACCGAAGGTATCCACGCCTACCGTAGTAATGTATAGGGTCGAATGAGCCAGGGCGCCGGAACCGCCGCCGGGGGTTGGGTCGAAGATCGTGCCATCACGGATGGTCACACCCGGAGCCACGGTATAGCCGGAACCCGGATTATCCACCTGGACACCGGTGATCGTCACCGGGTCACCTGGGACGGCTGGCTGGCAGTTAAGCTCAGCACACAAGACATGCCCTTGCGCCTGGACACCGTTGGGATCAGTGGGCATATCGAAGTCCACTGTCGGATACTTGTATCCTGCGCCAGGGTTATCGAGGACAACTGCTTCCACCGCGCCATAAGCTGTAGCGGTGGCGCCAACCGAGGGCGGCTGGATCAGGGCAGTACTATCCACCGTGAACGTGGTGGGCGGGACGGCAAAGACGATGGTGAAGGATGGAGCGACGCCCGTAACGGAGGCCGTCACGCTGATCAATGCCAGTGCGGTTTGGATATCAGCAGGCAAAGCGTTCCAGGCAATCGGAGCGGTGGTCACGGCATCGACGGAGAGGGTGAAGGTGCCACCATAGGCAGTGCCAAGATCGAGGAGGTAGGCATCCGTCACCAGGAGTGTTGAACTAGTATCGAGCACACCCTGGGTCAGACCAGCGAAGTTGGGCGTAATGGTTGTGGGCGCAACCGCAAAGCTGATAACCCATGGATCGGCGACTGAGCCACTACCGGTGACCGATGTGGTTACTCCAGCCGCGGCCAGTGCTGCCTGGACGTCAGCCGCCAGGGCGTTCCAAAGAATGGGGGCAGTAGTGGCGGCATCCACGGTAAGCTGGAAGAGGCCACCTGTGGCGCTGCCGACGTGGACGTTGTAGACAACCGGTGAGGTGCCGAGGTTTGCACTGGCGTCCCCCACTCCCTGGGTGAGGAGGGCAAAGTTAGGCGTAACCAATGTTGGAGCAACGGTGAAGGTGATGACCCACGGATCGATGGATGAGCCGCTGCCGGTAACCGAGACGGTGCTAATGCCCGCTGCGGCCAAGGCTGCCTGTACGTCAGCTGCCAGGGCGTTCCAAGAGATGGCACCTGTCAGCAGGCCATCGACATCGAGAGCGAAGCTACCACCCGTAGCGCTGCCGACGGTCACGTTGTATACATCGGATGTCGCGCCGACCAGGGCACTTGCATCCACCACTCCCATGGTGAGACCGGCCGGATTGATCGAGACAGTTGTGGGCGCGACGGTGAAGGTGATAACCCACGGGCTGGCAATTGAGCCGCTGCCAGTAACCACGGAGCTAACCCCAGCTGTTGCGAGTGCTGCCTGGACATCCGCTGCTAATGCGTTCCAGGCAATGGAAGCCGTCGTGGCAGCATCCACGGAAAGGGTAAAGCTACCACCCGTAGCGCTGCCAACGGTTACATTGTATACGACAGGGGCTATGCCGGGTACGGCGCTGGCATCGGCCACGCCCTGGGTGAGACCAGCTGCGTCGACGATCACTGAGGCCTGGGGTACGCTAAAGTTGATGATCCACGGGTCGGCGATCGAGCCGGTGCCGGTGATCGAGTTGGTGCCAACCCCCGCTGCAGATAGGGCAGCCTGTACGGATACAGCCGAGGCATTCCATGGAAGGGTGGTAGTGGTGGCGGCGCCGACGGTGAGGGTGAAGCTGCCACCCGTGGCGCTGCCTACATTCACGCTATAGCGGGTGGAGGGAGCAGGGAGAATGGTTGGGGGCACCCCGATTGGCCCACCACCGGAGATCGCCACGGTGGGCGCGGTGTAACCTGTGCCAGCTGTATTGACTGCAATAGCGGTGACCGAGCCAGTAGTCGAGACTACGGCACTGGCAGAAGCACCCGTGCCTGTAGCGCTGGTGATGTTCACCGAAGCTGTGGTATAACCACTGCCTGGGGAGGTGATGGTGAAGCCGGTGATGGCGCCATTTCCACCAACGACGGCATTAGCAATCGCCCCTGTGCCATCACCTGTGATGCTTACCTGGGCGTCTGGCAGCGTGAATGGACTGTTGGCCCAGTTGGGATAAGGCCCAAAGGAGTGGGGTACTTTGGTTTCATCAGTCGGATTAATTGGCATCGCTGTCACGCTCTGGGGGGGTGCGTCAGCACCTTGAGCGATGACTTGGCTGGAGTTAACGGCCAGCATAGAAAAAACTACCATAATTGTCAATATCAGGTTGAATAACTTGAATTTAGTCATACGATATCCTCTCTTTTTGGTTATGAATTTATGAAAATCTGGAAAAGAACCGCGGGGTGCATTGGTTTTAGAAGAAAATCGCTGAGATTGGTAAGACTTGCCGACCAAAGCAATAAAAAAGATCATCTCGCAATCTTCTAGTAGATTATAGATAAGAAAAAATTCATAATAATTGGGATTAATTGGAATTAATTTAAGATAGCCCAATATACTTATCCAGGATATCCGTTGGCTGAAATGACTACCATATGTGTGGTTCAGCCGCGCCACCAGATTTAGCGCCTGCCTTCGTAGCGCACCTGTTGCTCTAAGCCTGAGTCTTCCTCCCGCGTGGTTAGTGATATTACGCCAGTTTTTTCATATTCACGCTTGCTAGGCATCCAGTGCGAATATCACTGGTTCTGAATCACAAGGATTGCCTGAGGAATAAAGCTGGCACTGAAATCTTATGCGATCTGATAATCATGGTGAGGTAGAGCTGCCCATGGCTGTTCCACCAAATCGAGCTCGATCCTGTCCTTATCAGAGTGGATTAGGGGAGGTTGTGAAGGAGTATCTTTAGCAAACCATTAATTGTCGGGCGCAATCTGTAAATTGCCGAATTACCTTAGGGCTTGGAAATATCACCCCATGTCTGGTCCAGCGTATTACCCGTATAATACATATACGGAAGATGTCTGCTCCCATGCTTACCCTACAATATCTGGAAGCTTCACCTGCTTTGCTCCATCTAGAGCCGGAGTTGGTAGTTGAAAAACTGCGCGCAGCTG
>Ga0316620_10000715_pt1 | contig 13557 bp, 17 predicted proteins | sample OWC_Aug_M1_C1_D5_FD_207651 | JGI IMG/M metagenome (GOLD analysis project Ga0316620, IMG submission 207651) | Wetland soil microbial communities from Old Woman Creek delta, Ohio, United States - OWC_Aug_M1_C1_D5_B | ecosystem: Environmental > Terrestrial > Soil > Wetlands | place: USA: Ohio... | reverse complement strand
TGATCGATCGACACATCGACCAGCGCGGCCCCCGGCTTCATGCGCTTCACCAGCTCGCGCGTCACGAGCTTGGGCGCCGCCGCGCCCGGCACCAGCACCGCCCCCACCACTAGGTCCGCCGACGGGACGTGCTGCTCGATCGCGTCTCGACTCGAGTACACCGTCACCACCCGCGCCCCGAACTCGCTCTCGATCCTGCGCAGGGCGTCGACCGAGCGATCTAGCGCGAATACGCGCGCGCCCGACCCGACCGCGATGCGCGCCGCATTGGCACCGACCACGCCGGCGCCGAGGATGACGACTTTCGCGGCGGGCACGCCCGGCACGCCGGCAAGCAGCGTGCCCATGCCGCCCCGCTCCTTCTCCAGGCAGCCCGCGCCCACCTGGATCGCCATCCGCCCCGCCACCTCGGACATCGGCGCAAGTAGCGGCAAGCCGCCGCCGGGCCGCGTGACCGTCTCGTACCCAATGCACGTCGCGCCTGACGCTATGAGATCGCGCGCCTGCTCCGGGTCCGGAGCCAGGTGCAGGTAGGTAAACAGGATTTGATGCGCGCGCAGCCGCTTGCGCTCCCCGGCCTGCGGCTCCTTCACCTTGACGATCAGTTCGGCATCGGCGAAGGCGTCCTGGACAATGCTCGCCCCCGCCTTTTCGTAGGCCGCGTCCCCCGCACCGATGCCCGCCCCGGCGCCGCGCTCGACCAGCACCTTGTGCCCATGCGCCACCACCTCCCGCACCGAAGTCGGTGTCAGGCCGACGCGGTACTCATGGACCTTGATCTCGCGCGGCACTCCTACACGCATGGCAGTCCGCCTAGGCGCGCCGCTTCGGCGCGACGGCCTCCGCCACGGTAGTCTGCTCGCCGATCTCGAGCTTGGCAATCTGATTGCGGTGCACTTCGTCGGGCCCGTCGGCGAACCGTAGCGTCCTCGCATGCGCGTACGCCGCGGCGAGGCCGAAGTCTTCGGCCACGCCGCCACCGCCGTGCACCTGCATCGCCCAATCGATCACCTTGCAGGCCATGTTCGGCGCCAGCACCTTGATCATGGCGATCTCCTTGCGCGCCACCTTGTTGCCCACGGTATCCATTTTCCATGCAGCGTTCAGCACCATGAAGCGCGCCGAATCGATCATGATGCGCGCCTCCGCGATGCGCTCCCGCGTCACGCCCTGCTCGGCGACCGTGCGGCCGAAAGCGACGCGCGCGGTCGCGCGCTTGCACATCTTCTCCAGCGCGCGCTCGGCCTGGCCGATCAGGCGCATGCAATGATGGATCCGGCCCGGCCCGAGGCGGCCTTGCGCGATCTCGAAGCCGCGCCCCTCGCCGAGCAGGATGTTGGAAGCGGGCACGCGCACGTTCTTGAGCTCGATCTCCATGTGGCCGTGCGGCGCGTCGTCGTAGCCGAACACCTTCAGATGGCGCACGATCCGGATGCCCGGGGTGGCGGCGGGGACCAGGATCATCGACTGCTGGCTGTGACGCGAGGGATTGTCCGGGGAGGTCTTGCCCATCAGGATGTAGATCTTGCATCGCGGATCGCCCGCGCCCGAGGACCACCACTTGGTGCCGTTGATCGCGTACTCGTTGCCCTCGCGCTTGATGTGCGTCTGGATGTTGGTCGCATCCGACGACGCCACCGCGGGCTCGGTCATGAGGAAGGCCGAGCGGATCTTGCCCTGGAGCAAGGGCTCGAGCCATTCATCCTTTTGTGCCTCGGTGCCATAGCGCTCGATCGTCTCCATGTTGCCCGTGTCGGGCGCGGAGCAATTGAACACCTCGGGCGCCCAGCCCACGCGCCCCATGATCTCGCAAAGCGGCGCGTACTCGAGATTTGAAAGTCCCTCGGGAGCGCGCGGCGAACGCGGCAGGAACAGGTTCCACAATCCGGCGGAGCGCGCCTTGGGCTTGAGCTCCTCGATGATCGGCACGGGCTGCCAGCGATCGGGCCCATGGCAATGGTCATACCAGGCCTTCTCGTTCGGATAGATATGCTCGTTCATGAAGGCGACGAGCTTCTTCTGCAGCTCCTTCACCTTGGGTGAATACTCGAAGTCCATGCTGTTCTCCTAGGCGGCTCGTTTCAGAATTTTCTCGACCTGCTGCCAACCCAGCTCGGCAAGCAACGGCGCCTTGCTGCCGGCTTCGACCGCATGCGCGCTCGCCGCGGTGCCGTCCACCACCCTCTTCTTGATGCCCTGCGTGATCGCGGCGATACGAAACAGGTTGTATGCCATGTAGAAGTCCCAGGTCGTCGCATCGATACCGGCCCGACCGGTCCTCCTGCAGTACATGTCGATGTACTCGCGCTCGGTCGGAATACCGAGCTCCTCCAGAGGCAGACCCCCGATACCGCGAAACTTGCCCGGGGGAATGCGCCAGCTCATGCAATGGTAGGCAAAATCGGCCAGCGGGTGGCCGAGCGTCGACAGCTCCCAGTCGAGTACCGCCAGGACTTTCGGCTCGCTCGAATGAAATATGGTGTTGTCGAGCCGGTAGTCGCCGTGCACGACGCTGGTTTCGTCCCCCGGCGGTATGTTCTTCGGCAGCCACTCGATCAGGCTGTCCATGGCCTCGATCCTCTCGGTTTCCGAGGCACGGTACTGCTTAGTCCAGCGTCCGATCTGGCGCTCGACATAGCTGCCAACCTTGCCGAAGTCTTCCAGCCCGACCGCCTTGTAGTCGATCGTGTGCAGCAGCGCGATCACGCGGTTCAACTCTTCCCAGATCGCCCGACGTTCCGCTGGCGTCATTCCGGGAAGCGCCTGGTCCCAGAGCACCCGGCCCTCGACACAGTCCATGATGTAGAAGGCGGTCCCGATCACCGAATCGTCCTCGCACAGCAGGTAGGGTCGTGCGACGGGAAAGCCGACGCCGTGAAGCGCCTTGATTACGCGGAATTCCCGCTCCACCGCGTGCGCCGAAGGCAGCAGTTTTCCCGGAGGTTTGCGCCGCAGCGCGTAATGTTTGCCAGAGGCGCTGAGCCGATAAGTCGGGTTCGACTGCCCGCCCCTGAACTGCTCTACTGCGAGAGGCCCGGAATACCCGGCCAGGTTGGCGCGCATGTACTCGTGCAGCCGCCCGAGGTCGAACCGGTGCCGCTCTTCGACCGGCTTGGTGCCGACGAACTGTTCATACATGGGGGAATCGAAACGTGCGAGACTTGTCGTCGCAAGCTTACGCCGAATCGCCGAGCAGCGGCAATTTGGCGGCGAAACACGGGCCGATCTTCGGTGCGGAGGGAAAATGTCGAAGGCCAAGCTAAGCGTGGCGAGCAGGGCGCGCGCGAGGCGGTTCTCGGTAAGCCATCTCTCGAAGTCGAAATTCGAGAAACGCGGCCTGCGCAGCTATTTCGAATACCGCGACCTTGGGATTCGGCGCGCCACGCGCGGCAAGGTAATCGCGCACGTTATACGCGCGCGCCCGGGCAAGGCGCCGCACGGCGAGTGGCACCAGCATGCCTGTGACGCGCAGTTCGTGTACGTGCTGAAGGGCTGGGTACTCTTCGAGTACGAGGGGATCGGACAGGTGCTGATGAAGGCTGGGAGCTGCTTCTACCAGCCGCCGCGCATTCGCCACCGCGAGCTCGAGCACTCGCGCGACGTCGAAATGCTAGAGATCGTAGCGCCGGCGCGGTTCAGGACCTATCCCGCGGAGAAGCCTGCAGCCAGAAAGTCACCGGCCCGTCGTTGACCAGGCTAACCCGCATGTCGGCGCCGAAGCGGCCGACGGCCACCTCGGCGACGCGGGCGCGGGTCCTCTCGACGAAGCGGCGAAACAGGCGTTCACCTTCCTCGGGCGGGGCAGCCGAAGAGAAGCTCGGCCGCGCCCCCTTACCGGTGTCCGCGGCGAGTGTGAACTGGGACACGGCGAGCAGCGAGCCCCCGGTGTCCGTAAGGGACAGGTTCATCTTGCCCTGCGCATCAGCGAAGATACGGTAGCCGACAACGCGCTCTGCGAGCCGGTCGGCCTCGTGCTCGGTATCCCCTCGTTCGACCGCCACCAGTGCCAGGATTCCAGGTCCGATGCGGGCGATTGCGCAGCCATCGACCGAAACGTTCGCTTCGGCGACGCGCTGGATCAGTGCAATCAAGCGATGATGTCCGGGATCAACCGGTTCTTTAGCAACTCGATCTGGTCCTTAAGTAGCAGCTTGCGCTTTTTCAGGCGTCGAAGCTGAAGCTGATCCTGCGCAGGGTCGCGCACGAGCAGGTCGATCACGTCGTCAAGGTCCCGGTGCTCGACCTCCAGCGCCTCGATACGCGCTGCGAGCAGTGATCGTTCCTCGTCGGTGAGCGGAAGATTGGCCACGCTCAGTTCCCCGAGCGGCGCAAAAGTTCGCCGACCCGGCAATTAATGACAAATTTATACACGCGCGCGGGGGTCGGTTTCGTGAAATAGGTCATCGTCTGACCGCGAGCTTTCGCACATCCTAACGCCAGTCGTCTACAGGGAAAAGGCCCCCGAGTGCAGCACGCGACCACATCGACAGGCGAGCTTGACCCGCAGGAGCCATCGGCGCAACCGCGCCTCGTGGCCGACCGCTTGCCTATGCGCCGCAGCGAATACGACGTCACCAACGAAATCCGGACCACGACGCCCGCGGAGGTGCACGCCGAAATCATCCGTCTGTTCCACGGCCTTTATGACAACGCCCCGGGGAAGATTCTGCTTCGAGCATTCCAGGACATCGAACGCTTGTACTCCGGCGAGAACCCCGAATACTACCCGTGCGACACCGCCTATCACGACATCCAGCACGTGCTGGAGGTGACCCTCGCGATGGGGCGGCTGATGAACGGCTACGAGCGCGCCCGGCGAAATGGCACCCCCGCCCTGCCCCCCGAGCTGTTCGTGCTCGGTGTGCTCTCGGCACTGTTCCACGATTTCGGCTACCTGCGGCGGCGCAGCGACCGCCGGCATCGCCACGGCGCCGAATATACGCTCACCCACGTAGGACGCGGCGCCCACTACCTGCGGCGCTACATGCAGCGTCTTGGCACAGGCAGACTGGCGGAAATCGCCTCCCGGCTGCTGCACTATACGGGCTACGAGCGGCCGGTGGAGTCCATCCGGGTAGGCGATACGCTGCTCAGGCGGGTCGGTCACATGCTCGGCACCGCAGACATCATCGCGCAGATGGCAGACCGCTGTTATTTGGAAAAATGTCGCGATCGGCTATTTCCGGAATTCGTAGCCGGCGGCCTCGCGCGTCGTTCGCTCCCGGGCCGCCCGAGCTACGTCCTCTTCTGGTCGGCCGACGACCTGGTGCGCAAGACGCCGGACTTCTATAGCAATGCGTTGAAGCGGCTCGACGTGCAGCTGGCGCGCGCGTACGAGTACGCCGGCCATCACTTCGGTGGGCAAAACCTCTACCTGGAGGAGATGCAGAAGAACGTTCTCTACGCCAGGCAGCTTTCCGACGGCGACGCGAAGGAGATGCTGCGTCGCAGCCCTCCCGATACTCTCAGCCCGGAGGCCGAGCCCTACCCGCTCGATCCCGCTGACTCCTAGAGCGGTCTGGGCTGGGCGATCGCGAAGCCCTGGGCGAAATCGATTTGCAGCGATTCAAGAAGACCGAGCGCCCCTCCCCACTCCACCGCCTCGGCAATAAGCTTGATTCCCAGGCTGCGACAGCTCTCGCTGAGTTGGCCGAGACTCGCGGCGACCTGCTCGTCGGGATTGGCCCGCAGCACGGTGCCCCCGTTGAACTTCGCATAGCGCACGCCCAGCTCGCGCAGGCGGCTCATCGCGACCTCGTCGCGCGCGACCCCCGAGACCGCTACGGCGCAACCGAGGCCTACCAGCTTCCCGACGATCGCCTCGAATGCTTCCCGCTGCTCGCGGGCGCTATGCAGCGGGATCTCCAACATCAGCTGCTCGGCCTCGACTCGAGCACGGGTAAGCTGCTGCGACAGGAACTCCGTGAAATCGGGGTCGGACAGGGTGTCTGCCGCGAGGTTGATGCTGAAGCAAGGGCCGGTGCCGGCCGATTCGCCGCCGCGCATCGACTTCAATTTTGCGAGCGCCGTCGTGACGACCCAGCGATCCAGCATCGGCATGAGCCCCGCTTCCTGCAACACCGGGATGAACGAGCCCGGCGGAAGAAGTCCTTCCTCCTCGTCCCGGAAACGGACCAGGACCTCGAAGAAGCGATTCTCCAGATGCGGCGAGGAGACTTGCACGATCGGCTGACAGTACAGAACGAAGCGATCGCGCTGCAGCGCGCCGTTCAGGTAGGCGACCGCGGCGTCACGATCAAAGGAAGAAGCTTCAGGCATCAGCCAGGACCCCTGCGAGAGCGCCGTTGCCCGCGAGAACAGTTCCATTCGTCACGGTGTACATCGCGGCCGCGCACGACTGAATTCTAGCGCGCGCATGCCAGTATCATCCCCTGTTGCATAAAACGCAGGCCCACGCCGCAATGGAGCTTCTCAGCTGGAACGTGCGATGGTGCCGTGGTATCGACGGCCGCGTGGATCCCGCGCGAATTGCGCGCGAAGCGCGGCGTCTCGGAGACGCGGACGTCATTTGCCTTCAGGAAGTCGCGGACAACTATGCGGCGTTGCCCGGCAGCGCGGGAGAGGACCAGGTCGCCGCGCTGGCGCGCGAATTCCCCGAGCATCACCAGGCGTTCGCGTGGGGCGTCGACGTGCCGGATCACCAGGGGCGCTCGGGGAGGTGCCGCTTCGGCAACCTGATCCTTTCGCGACTGCCGCTTGGGCGTGTGCTGCGCCACTCGCTTCCCTGGCCGGCGGCCGCCGGCATGCCGAGCATGCCTCGCGTCGCGCTCGAGGCGGTCGTCGATGCGCCCTTCGGCCCGCTGCGCGTGGTCACGACGCACCTCGAATACTATTCGCCCGCGCAGCGTGCCGCGCAGATCGAGCGCCTGCGTGAGCTGCACGCGGAAGCCTGCGAACATGCCGCCGCCCAGCCCTCCGATGCTTACGCCGGTGGGCCGTTTCACCATCTGCCGCGCCCGGCGTCGGCGATCGTGACGGGCGACTTCAACCTGCCGCCTGAGGACCTACTCCACGCGCGCCTGCAGGCACCCTTCGGCGGCGCAACGCCGCGTCTCGTCGACGCGTGGAGCTCACTGCACCGCGGCAGCCCGCACCCGGCGAGCGTCAGGCTGCACGACGCCGAGCCAGGCGAGACCCCCTATTGCTGCGACTACATTTTCCTCACCGAGGACCTGGCTCCGCGGCTCAGCTTGGTGCGCATCGACGCCGAAACGCGGGCATCGGATCACCAGCCGGTGATGATCCGTCTCAGGGCCTGACGTGGGCGTCGAGCAGCGCGCGGATCGCCTCGATTCGCCCGCGGTTGACGCCGAAATCGCGACGGCCGAGCCGCGACGCGGAGCGAACCTGGATGGCGCGCGCCCGTTCGTCGTAATAGAACTCCACGTCGTCGACAAATCCCATCAGCCGCGAGCGGAATTCCGCATACAGGTAGTCTGGGCCGTGTCGCACGACCGTGGTGCGCGGCATGCTCTCCACTGCCCTGCGCACCGCGGCGATCGCTCCCGCCGGCGGGCCGGCGTACGCGATAGGGGCAATGTAATGCACGGCATCCGACGGATCGGCCTGCGAGGAGACGCAGTTGGGCGAGCGCTTGCACACCGCCAGCCGCCCGTCGTGCACGCCGAGATCAGTTGGACGCCGGCCGGCAAACATGGCCCCTCCCCCCTGGACAAACGTGCGGATGTTAACATCGCCGCGCCGCTGACTCGGTCACATTGTGGTGCTCGATCTGGAGGATCGCCATGCTGCAAATCTCCGCCCAACAGCTCGCCGAACTGCTCTCGGGAATCGCCCGCGCACAGACGGCCATGGTCCACGGCATCGAGACGGCAAACCCCGGAATGCGCAGCAACTTCATCGTACCCGCGATTCAGAACGCCGCTCACCTGCGCGATCACCCGCTGCCGACGCTTACGGACCTGCCGGTGCGAATCCTCCTCACCTACATGGGCCGCAGCGGCCCGGACATCGATGCACTCGCGCGGGATCTCGAGCGGCTCATCATGAGCTCCGGCAGCGGGGCCACGCAGGAAGGTTCAACGGCCTCGGTCACGCTCGATGAGCCCGGCGCCGACGCCGGGGAATCGCTCGATTTCAGCAATCCCGCGAGTTAGAAGTCTTTCGGCTCGGGCGGGAACGAAGGCTTCCGCTTCTCCCGGTGCGACGCAACGCCTTCCAGCACTTCCGGTCCGCTGAAGCCAAGAAATTCCAGCGCGAGCGAGGTGTCGAAGTTCGGTCCGGCCATTCGCAGCCAGTTGTTCAGACTGTACTTGGTCCAGCGCAGCGCGGTCTGCGCGCCTGCAGCCAGCTTGCGCGCCACTTCGAGCGCCTTGGCCTGCAACTCGGCCTCCTCGCAGCATAGCGACACCAGACCGATCCTTTCGGCCTCCTCGCCGCTCACCTGCTCGCAGGTAAGCAGGTAGTACTTCGCCTTCGCCATGCCGCACAGCAGCGGCCAGACGATCGCGGCGTGGTCGCCCGCCGCTACGCCGAGCCGGGTGTGGCCGTCGATGATGCGAGCATTCTTCGCTGCTATCGACACGTCGGCGAGCAGTCCCGCAACTAGCCCCGCGCCGACCGCCGGTCCATGCATTGCCGAGACCACCAGCTTGGAGCAGTTGATGATGTTGTATACGAGGTCGCGCGCCTCCCGCCAGACCCGGGCACGCGCCGCAAAATCGCGCGTAATTTCCTCGACCATGCCGAGGTCGCCTCCGGCCGAGAAGCCCTTGCCGGCGCCGCGCAGGATCGCCACGCGCGTTTCCGGATCGCGATCGACGTCGAGCCAGATCCGCGCCATCTCTGCGTGCATGCGCGCCGTTGCGGTCGACAGCTTGGCACCTTCCTCGCCCATCACGATCTCGATGATGCCCGGCTCGAGGCGGCGGATCGTCAAATCCTGATACTGGGAGTAATCCATGCGATCATTCTACAATCAGGCGAGAAACTCCATCCTGCGTATCCATAGACCGCGGCAAGCGTGAGCCTGGAAGTCTCCTTCGAAGATATCGAAGCCGCGCACGCGCGGCTCGCGGGCCACGCGCGGCGCACGCCGTCGCTCGGCTCCAGCACCGTCGATTCGCTCGTCGGCGCACGCGTCTTCTTCAAGTGCGAGACCCTGCAGCGCATGGGGGCGTTCAAGTTCCGGGGCGCCTACAACGCGTTGGCGCAGCTCCCGGACGAGGCGCGGCGCCGCGGCGTCATCGCCTATTCCTCAGGCAACCACGCGCAGGCGGTGGCGCTCGCCGGCAAAATGCTCGGCATCCACGCTACCATCGTGATGCCGCAAGATGCGCCGAAGGTGAAACTCGAGGCGACGCGCGGATACGGCGCCGAGGTGATCACCTACGACGCACGGCACGAGTCGCGCGAGACGCTCGCGCGCCGGATTGGCGAGCAGCGCGGGCTGACGGTGATCCCGCCTTACGACCACCCGCACATCATCGCCGGCCAGGGCACCGCCGCCAAGGAGCTGATCGAGGACGCAGGCCCCCTCGACATGCTGCTCGTGCCCTGTGGCGGCGGCGGATTGCTCTCGGGCTGCGCGGTCGCAGCGCGTCGCATGCTGCCCGATTGCCGCGTGATCGGCGTCGAGCCGGCGGCGGGGGACGACGCGACGCGCTCGTTCAGGACGAAGACGCTGCACACTGTCCACAACCCGGACACCATCGCCGACGGCGCGCGCACTGCGTCGCTCGGCAAGCTGACCTTTCCGCTGGTCCTGCATTACGTGAACGACATGCTTACCGTGACCGACGAGGCGCTGCTGCGCAGCATGTTCTTCCTGTGGGAGCGCATGAAGCTCGTCGTCGAACCGACGGGGGCGCTGGCCGCATGCGCGCTTCTCGAAAGGAAGATCGACGCGCGCGGGCTGCGGATTGGCGTGATCCTTTCGGGGGGCAACGTCGACCTCGACTGGGCCGCGCGGCAGCGGCTGCGCTAAGATGCGTGCCTTTCGCTGAAAGAGCAACACGCCATGCCACTGCCCAGCAAGATGCGCGCGGTCGAGATCTCCAACCCCGGGGCTCCTGACGTGCTGCGGCCGGCCGAGCGGCCGCTGCCGGTTCCCAAGCCGAACGAGATCCTGATCAAGGTTGCCGCCGCGGGCGTCAACCGGCCCGACGTCCTGCAGCGCATGGGCCTGTACGCCGTCCCGGCGGACGCGTCCGATCTTCCAGGCCTGGAAATTGCGGGCGAAGTGGTTGCCTGCGGCACCGAGGCCAGAATGTGGAAGCCGGGCGCAAGCGTATGCGCGCTCGCGCACGGCGGCGGCTATGCCGAGTTCTGCGCGGTGCCCGAAGTCCAGGCACTGCCGGTGCCGCGCGGCCTGACGATAGTAGAGGCCGCATCGCTTCCCGAGACCTTCTTCACCGTATGGTCGAACGTCTATGACCGCGCCAGGCTGAAAACCGGCGAGACGCTGCTGGTGCAGGGCGGCTCTTCGGGCATCGGCGTCACCGCGATCCAGATGGCGAAGGCGATGGGAAATCGGGTGCTCGCGACCGCCGGCAGCGACGACAAGTGTGCCGCCTGCGTCAAACTGGGGGCCGACAAGGCGATCAACTACCGCACCCAGGATTTCGTCGCCGAGGTGCTGGCCGCCACCGGCGGCAAGGGCGTCAACGTGGTGCTCGACATGGTCGGCGGGGACTACGTGCCGCGCGAGCTCAAGTGCCTCGCCGACGAGGGGCGCCTCGTGTTCATCGCGTTCCTGCGCGGCCCGAAGACCGAGCTCGACATCAACGAGGTGATGCGCCGCAGGCTCGTCCTGACGGGCTCCACGCTGCGGCCGCGCCCGGTCGATTTCAAGGGCGCGATCGCCCGCAGCCTGCGCGAGCACGTCTGGCCGCTGATCGAGGCGGGCAAGATCAGGCCGGTGATCTTTAAGACCTTCCCGCTGGCCGAGGCCGCCGAGGCGCATCGCCTGATGGAATCCTCCCAGCACATCGGCAAGCTGGTGCTCACCGTATAGACTTCGCGCGCCGCGGCTCCTCGGCCGCGGCCTCGCTCCGCAGCCAGGCGAGAAAGTCCGTCACCTCGGGCTTGCCCGCGGCATTCTTCGACACGATCGCGAAATAAGCGCGCGCCGGGTCCGCGCTGCGCTTGAACGGCGCGACCAGATCTCCCGAGGCAAGCGCCTCGCGCACCAGCGGGCTCCTGCCGAGCGCCACGCCGTTGCCGGCGATGGCGGCGGGGATGATCTGCTCGTATCCGGAGAAAAGCAGGCTTGCGGCCGGACGCAGGTCGGTCAGCCGCTCCACCTCGAGCCAGGTCTTCCAATGGAGCCACGGGTGGCGCCCCTCTGGGTCGTCGTATTGCAGCAGCACGTGATGGCGCAGGTCGGCGGGCTCGCGCAGCGGCCGCTTCGGATCGGCGAGCAGCTTCGGGCTGCACACGGGGAACACGCGCTCGCCGAACAGGCGCACCGCGTTCGGGCCGGCGAGCGAGGCCGGCCCGTGCCGGATCGCGATGTCCAGGCCGTCGCGCTCGAGATCCTGGACCCGCGTATCCGCCGCTATGCGCACGTCGACCTCCGGGTGCGCACGGGTGAACCCCGTCAGCCGCGGAATCAGCCACAGGGCGGCGAACGAATGCGTGGTCGTGACCGCGAGCGAGCGGCGCGCCGACAGCGCGCGCAGACGGTCGGTCGCCGCGCGCATCGCCTGCAGCACCTGCGTCGCGGCGGGATAGAGCGTCCGACCCGCCTCGGTCAACGCGAGCGCGCGGTGGCGCCGCTCGAACAGCGGCGCGCCGAGCTGCTCTTCGAGCTCCTTGATCTGCCGGCTGACCGCCGACTGGGTGAGGTGCAGCTCTTCGCCCGCGCGGGTAAACGAAAGCAGCCGTGCCGCCGCCTCGAACGCCTTCAGCAGGTCGAGCGAGGGCAAGCGCGGTGCGGGCCGCAGACCATCTTTGGCATTCCCGTTACGCATGCATGTCCTGAGAATTGAGCGTTTGAGCGCCTGCCATCACAGGCGCACCATGCGTTTCACGAAGCATGCGCGTTTCGCATGCCAAAGACAAGGAGACGACGATGCGCCTCGAACTCGACGCCAACAGTCTGCGGCTCGGCCGCGGCCAGACTCTCAAGCTGCGCGACGCTGCGGGCGGCACGATTTGCTGCCGGGCAGGGACGCTATGGGTGACCGAGGAGAACCAGCCGCGCGACGTGCTGCTCGAAGCCGGCGCCTGCCACCGCTTTTCGCGGCACGGGGTGGCGCTGGTGCAGGCGCTGGGCGAAGCGCTCGTGTCGTTTGCCTGAGCCAGGAAAGGAGATCGACATGCTACACATCGACGTCGACCGGTGGCGCACAGATCCTGACGTGGTGGCGCGCATCCAGGCCGCCGCGCGGCGCGAGCGCGCCGAGATGATGCAGCGTTACCTCGCGAGCTTGCGTGGGTGGCTCATGCGAGACCGCCGGCGCGCGCCTGCGTGGGCGCGGCGCTATGGAAGCCGGGCACACTGGTTGAAATCATAGGCACCGCGGCGAAGTAAAATGCGCGTTCCTCCGAGCTGGAGCGCGCATGTTCAAGGACGGGCTGTTAAAGGGTAAGCGGATCCTGATCACCGGCGGCGGCACCGGCCTGGGCAAGGAAATCGCCGCCAAGTACCTCGAACTCGGCGCCGAACTGTGGATCGCCGGCCGCCGCGGCGGGTTGCTCGAGGAGACCGCGAGAGCGCTCACCGGAAAGTACGGCGGCACAGTGCGCACGCACGCGATCGATATCCGCGACGCGCAGGCCGTCGACGCGATGGTGCAGCGCATCTGGGACGAGGCCGGGCCGCTCACGGGTCTGGTTAACAACGCCGCCGGAAACTTCATCAGCCCGACGAAGGACCTTACGCCAAACGGCTTCAACGCGATCGCCAACATCGTGTTTCACGGCACTTTCTACGTCACGCACGCGGTCGGCAGACGCTGGATCGCGGGGGGCAACAAGGGCTCGGTGGTCTCGATCCTGGTGACCTGGGTGTGGACCGGCTCGCCCTACGTCGTGCCCTCGGCAATGTCGAAGGCCGGCCTGCACGTCATGACCAAGTCGCTCGCCGTCGAATGGGGCCGCTATGGCATCCGCCTGAACGCCATCGCCCCAGGACCCTTCCCGACCGAGGGCGCCTCCAAGCGGCTGCGGCCCGACGGGAGCTTCGAGGACGCGACCGCATCGATTCCGATGCGCCGCGTCGGCAAGATGCCCGAGCTGCAGAATCTCGCGATCTTCCTGATGGCCGACGGCTGCGAGTGGCTTACCGGCGAGACCATCGCGATCGACGGCGGCGGCTATCTCGCAAACGGTGCCTCGTTCACGGAGCTCGACAGGCTGACCGACGCCGACTGGGAGCGCATGCGCGCGCTCATCAAGTCGCAGAACGAAAAGGACCGCGCCGGGCGCACCGCATGAAGCTCGTGCCGCGCCCGGCTGCGACCGTCGTCCTGCTGCGCGAGGCGGCAGCAGGCCCCGAGGTCCTGATGCTCCAGCGCACCAAAGGAGCGGCGTTCCTGGCCGGCGCCTATGTGTTCCCGGGCGGCGCGCTCG
>Ga0316620_10000714_pt1 | contig 13558 bp, 13 predicted proteins | sample OWC_Aug_M1_C1_D5_FD_207651 | JGI IMG/M metagenome (GOLD analysis project Ga0316620, IMG submission 207651) | Wetland soil microbial communities from Old Woman Creek delta, Ohio, United States - OWC_Aug_M1_C1_D5_B | ecosystem: Environmental > Terrestrial > Soil > Wetlands | place: USA: Ohio... | reverse complement strand
ACCTTCGAGAAGAAGCTGGACGAGAAAGTGACCGCCACCATCCACCGTCTCGGCGTGCCGACCAAGGACGAAATCGACGGGCTGACCAAGAAGGTAGAGGACCTCACGGCCGCCGTCGACAAGCTGCGCCAGGCCGGGTCCAAGGCAGACGCCCGGACCCGCGCGGCGGCAAAGAAGACCACCGAGGCGTAGTTCAGATCTGGCACCTGCTGCCAACCACGGCGCCGGATGCGGCGCCGTTGCTCTCGGCAGCGTTACGCGAGCCCAGATCGAATTCGTCCCCTCCGCCCCGGTTGGGCCCTGTCTGGGCATGGTCAGATTGAACCGCAAGGCCGCCAATGCCGCGAAGGCCAGACACAACGTGCGCTGAATGAGTACTTTGCGTCTATGCAATCAGGAGCCATTGAGGCGTCGTCGAGGTCGCAGGCGTGCGCACCCCGGCTCACGATGGCAGGCATGACCCGGGCCGGCTAACGGCCGCGGCGGGCCGCCACCAGCACACCCACCAGCATCAGGCCGACCCACACGGGCAGCGGCCCGTCGACCGCGGCCAGGATGGCGCCGGCGACCAGGCAGAAACCACCGAACACGGTCGCCCTGAGGCCGTTGAACGGTCCTTCGGGGCGGCGGCGCGCACGCCGTTCCAGGACCCGCAGGCTCTCGGACACCAGCACCGGCAGCTTGCTCGCCGCATCCACCAGGTCGGGCGCGCCGCGCAGTCCCTCGCGCAGCAGGCGCAGCGGGCTGAAGTGGAGCCGCATGATGCGGCCCACATGGCGCTGCGACACCTCGACCACGTTGAAGTCGGGGTCGAGCAGGTGCCCCACCCCCTCGTAGGTCACGAGCGCCTTGACCAGGAGCACCATCTCCATCGGGAAGTACATCTGGTGGCGGGCGCCGAGGCGTATCGACTCGAGGATGAGCTGGCCGACCGAGAACTCCTCGAAGCTCGCCGAACGTCGCCACTTGCGGCACAGGTCCTTGACCCCACGGCGGAAGCCGACCGTGTCGCTCGTCTGCTCGAGCTGGGCCACGTCCGCGAGGTGGCGGGCGGCGTTCTCGAAGTCCTCCTCGACCAGACAGTAGAAGTGGTGGAGCAGGCTGCGTCGCAGGTCGGCGTCGATCTTGCCCACCATCCCGAGGTCGATGAAGCCGATGCGATTCCCGGGCAGGACGACCACGTTGCCGGGGTGGAGATCCGCGTGAAAGAACCCGTCCTCGTAGAGCATGCGGATAATCGCCGACGCCCCCAGATCGACCAGCCGCTGGCGCTCGTCCGCGGGCAGGGACCGCACCGCCTCCGCGTCCACCGTGGGGCCGACGAAGTACTCCATACACAGGACGTTAGGCCCCGAGTACTCGCGATGCACCGTCGGGAAGGCGATATCGGGGACGTCCCGGAAGTTGGCGGCAAACACCTCCGAGTTGTCCGCCTCACGGAGCATCTCGACCTCGAGCAGGGTGTACTCGAAGAATTCGTCGATCACCTTCCGCGCCTGGAACCGGGGTGCCAGCAGCTGCAGGATCGCGCCCCAGAAGCGGATGAGGTCGGCATCGCGATAGAGCAGGTCGCGGATCCCCGGCTTGACGACCTTGAGGATCACGGTCTCGCCGTCGCGGATCGTGGCCTTGTGGGTCTGGGCGATGGAGGCCGACCCGATGGGCGACGGGTCGATGAAGGAAAAGACCTCCTCCAGCGGCCGCCCGAGGTCGTCCTCGATAATGTGGCAGATCTCGTCGAACGGCGCCGGAGGCAGATCGCTGAGCAGGTTCATGAGCTCGCTCGTGATCACCTCGGGCAGGATGTCGGAGCGCAGGCTGAGCATCTGGCCGAGCTTGATGTAGGTCGGCCCGAGCTTTTCCAGGCGGAGCCGCATCTGGGCCGGAAACGGCAGCCGGGTGTACTCCCGGTTGACGAACAGCCGGCACAGCCAGGCGAGCAGGGAGTGGAGCCGGAAGATGAGCCCGCGCATCCCGCGGTCCCTCCGCGCCTCCACCCAAGCGATGTAGCCACCGAGGAAGAGGGCGGTGAGGTGGCGCATGGTCGTCCGGCCCCGACGCGCCAGGTCGGGCACGCTCGCGCCCGAGCGGCGGCCCGGCTTGCGCCGGATCCCCGACGCTTCGCGGGTCACCGCCGGCGCTGACGCCTGATTCATGGCGTCACCCTGGGGAAGACTGCGGTCATCCCGGCATCATACCCCGGACAGGAATCCCGGGCAGGCCGCGGCGGCGGCCGTCGGCTCACTCGCTCGCAGCGAGCCGCAGGTCGAGCCGGGCCGCGAGCGCCTGCACGGCCTTGTCGGCCACCAGCTCGGGTCGGGCCTCGTACCCGACCTCGCCGAAGCCGCGCGCCACGGCGAGGCGGGCGATCGCGGCCCGCTCGCCCTCGGACGCCGGGATCGGCGACTGCTCCCCGATCCGGTACAGCTCCTGCTGGCGCCACAGGTAGGCGTAGCGTCCCAGTCGCAGGATGTAGGGCGCGGGCATCTCGACCTTGCGCACGATGGCCTGCTGGGAGAGGTCGACAACCTCGAAGTCGTTGCGGTAGACGGTGAGGAAGGCGTCGATGGCGGCCCGGGGTCGGAACTCGAGCGGCCAGTCGAGCTGCCAGTCGTAGTCGTCGAGGATGAGGAGACCGCCGTTCCGAAGCAACGGCCAGGCAAGCACCGCGTCGGCGAGAACGTCCTTGGCGGCATGTGAGCCGTCGACGTAGATGATGTCGTACGAGGCCATGGGCAGGGTGCGCAACGCGATCTGAGAGGGGGCGTTGATCGTGGTCACCCGTTGGGCGTCACCCGAGGCCGCCAGGTTGGCGTCGAACCGCTGTCTGAGATCAAGGGGAAAGACGTCAATGCCGGTGGCACGGCAAGAGGGGTGGGTGAGGATATTGTCCAGCATCCAGAAGAACGACCGTCCCTCGAAGGTGCCGATCTCGAGGTAGCTCATGTCGGGCTTGCCCTTGTAGTCGGCGAGGACGTCCTGCCACAGCGGGATGCGGTCGGAGAACCAGTCTGACGAGAACACGTACCCCCCGGGCTGGGGGCTGGCAGAAGGCGACGGCACCTCGGCCCGTGGCCCGCACCCACTTAGCGCCGCTGACGCCGCCAGGACCATGAACAGTCGTTCCCTCCACGCGCTCATTCGCATCGCTCCTCCCCTGCCGTCACCCGGGCTTCAAGCCGCCCGATCTTAGCAGCGTCGGCATGGGGCCGCCGCCAAGACCTGGGGTCACCGGCTCGGGCGGAGACTACCGATTCCGGCCGTACTTCTCGTGGCTCGAGACCCAGTCCAGGGAGGAGATGGCGGCACCCAGGGAGATCTCGCCGGCCAGGGCCACGCCGGCCACGATCTCGGCCAGCTTGTTGACCTTGCCCGTGCCGGCGCAACCCAGGATCTCGAGACACTCACGCTGGGTCGGCAGGCCGGTTCCGCCACCATAGGTGGCGACGATCAACGACGGGATGGTGAGCGAGATGTAGAGATCGCGCTCCGGGGTCAGCTCGGTGTAGAGGATGCCGGACGAGGACTCGGCCACGTTGGCCACGTCCTGGCCGGTGGCGATGAACATGGCGGTGATGCCGTTGGGCGAATGCGCGCCGTTGTTGTTGGCGCCCGAGAGCATCGCGCCCACATTCGACACCGAAGCGTGGTAGTGGAGGCTCTCCGGCTCCACCCGCATGACCTCGACGAGCACGTCCCGCGGCAGCACCGCCTCGGCCGTCACCCGCTTGCCGCGGGTGCGCATGATGTTGATCTGCGAGTGCTTCTTGTCGGTGGCCAGGTTGGACTCGAGGTAGAAGGAGCGCACCGTGTCGACCCGGTCGAGGATCCAGCTGCAGGCGGCGAAGGTGGCTCGGCCGACCATGTTCTGTCCGGCCGCGTCTCCGGTCGTGTAGTTGAAGCGCAGGTAGGCGAACTTGTTCGAGAGGTAGGTATCGATGTTCTGGAGCCTCGCCACCGTCGAGGTGGCCTCAGCCGCGTCGCGGATACCGTCGAAGTGCTCGTCCACCCAGTCGCGAAACCCCCGCGCCTCGCGGGCCGAGTCGAAGATGAACACCGGCGCCCGTTGCATGAGGTCCGCCGACACGGTGCACTTGGCGCCGCCGGACAGGTTGAGCATCTTGATGCCGCGGTTGTAGGAGGCGACGAGGGTTCCCTCGGTCGTGGCGAGCGGGACCAGGTAGTCGCCCTGGGCGTGCTCGCCGTTGATCCGGATCGGGCCGGCGAGGCCGATCGGCACCTGGGCCACGCCGACGAAGTTCTCGACGTTGCCTTGGGTCACGTGCGGGTCGAAGGAGTAGCTCAGCAGGTGCTCGATCTTGACCCCGGAGGAGGAGGCGGCGAACTCCTGGCGCTGGCGGATGATCTCGGCGGCGTAGTTGTTCTCCTTGTCGCACGGCACGGTGACGCGGCGCTGCCGCGGCTTGCCGATGGAGTCCTTGACCCTGAGCGAGAGGATCCCGAAGGGCTCGCTGTCGAAGGCCAAATGGATCGAGTGCGCGCCCTCGGCGAGCCTCGGTCCACTCCACTCCAGCTGGACTTGGCGGCGCAGGGGGAAGGGAATCGGCGCATCCGGCGTCACCTCGGGAAGGGCGACGGCCCTGCCCTCGCCGAGCACCAGCCTGACGCTGGCCGGCTGCAGCTCGGCGCCATCGATCTCCACCTTCCGAACGCCGGTCAAGGTGGCGTCGCTGAGCCGGTTCTTGAGCGCGAATCGGCCGCCATTCGGGGTGCTTTCCAGGCTTCCGAAGGTGTAGAGTTGCTTCAGAATCAGCGATGGAATCTTCACCTTGACCTCCGAAACTGGGGGTTCGGCGCATTGTATCATTGGGGCACGGACCGGCCGGGTGCGGCCAACCGGTGTCCCCGTCAGAGGTCATCGGTGCCGATAACGGGACACCGGAGCACCGCCGGTGGCGGCCAGGCTCCGCCGCGCTCCGGGTGGCACCGAGTTTGCTTCGACATGACAGCACCTGGCTCGCCGCGTGAGCCCGGCAGCCGGGCCGAGGAGGTGGACATGCCCAACAGCGTCGTCAGAGTTCTAGCCCTCGCGATCGTCGCCGCCAGCCTGCTTTCGTTCCCGGCCGAGGCCCAGGGCAACTGGCGCCGGGGCGACAACGGCTCGGCCCGCCTGCGTGTGGGTCTGTTCGAACCCGACGGGGACTCGGAGTACTGGGACGACAGCTTCAGCGTCTTCACCGGACGGCCCGCCGACTTCGAGGACTACGTCATGGCCTTCGACTACCTGTGGCGGATCGGGCCTTCGACCGGCATCATGTTCACGGTCGGCTACTACGAGGGCGACACAACCCAGGCCTACCGGGACTGGGTGGACGCGGACGGGTACGATATCCCGCACCGGACCTCGCTCGAGATCGCCGACCTCAATGCCGCCTGGGTCTTCCAGCTGAACAGGCCGGGCGCTTCCTTCCAACCCTACCTGGGCGTCGGCGGGGGCTTCGTGCAGTGGGGCCTGGAGGAGAGCGGCTACTTCATCGACTTCTCGGACGACGCTCAACCCGTGGTGTTCGCACACTACAAGGCCGACGGATCGACGCTGCAGTGGTTCGTCATGCTCGGCGCCGAGGTCCCGCTCGGCACGCGCTGGTCGTTCGTCATCGACGGCCGCTGGAGGAACGCCGACGACGAGCTGGGTGACGACTTCGCCGGCTTCGGCACGCTCGACCTGTCGGGCAACGAGTACTCGGCCGGATTTGCCACCCGCTTCTGACCGCACGGAGAAGTCCTGCGCCCGAACGCACCGCGGCCCCGCACTGGCGGGGCCGCATCGTCGTCCGAGAGGCGGTCGGCTACGCGCGATCCTGGTTGCGGCGGCGACCTCGCTCCTCACGCGGTTGGGCCTCGTTCACGCGCAGCGCTCGGCCGTCGAACTCGCGGCCATCGAGCGCGCCCTGGGCTGCTCCGGCCTGCTCCTCAGTCTCCATTTCCACGAAGCCGAACCCCCGCGAACGACCGCTCTCACGATCCCTGATGACGACCGTGCTCACCACCGTCCCGTGCTCCGAGAAGGTGGCCTCGAGCTCGGCCTCGCCCATGCTGAAGGGCAGGTTTCCGACGAACAGTCTCTTCTCCATACGGATCTCTCCCCGTCTCCGGCACGGGCAACTCCGATGCAGCCAGCCTCCACCATGGCGGCCTGTACGCACGGAGTGCCTCGAGCCCGTTCAGATGGCGTGACGCTAGCACGATGCAGGAGTCTGCGCAACGCGGAGCCGAGGGCCCAAGGCGATCGGCCAGCTCGCGCTGGGGCGTGCGAAGAAAAGTATAATGCCGCGGCGATGGCCCACGGCGGTGCCTGCGGGACTACCGTTGCCAGCGGCCACGTTACGCCAGGTGGAGACCGGGAGGGATGTGGGATGCGCCAACCTGACGGCAGCTCGACGGTCCTCACGACCCGCCTCGACACGATGCTCGCGTGGGTGCGCAAGAATAGCCTCTGGCCCCTGCCGTTCGGGACCGCCTGCTGCGCCATCGAGTTCATGTCCTCGGTGTCCGCCCACTACGACCTCGCCCGCTTCGGCGCCGAGGTCGTGCGTTTCTCGCCTCGTCAGTCCGACATGATGATCGTCGCCGGCACCATCACCGACAAGATGGCGCCGGTCGTCAAGACGATCTATGACCAGATGGCCGAGCCCAAGTGGGTGATCGCGATGGGCGCCTGCGCCTGCACCGGGGGCTTTTACCGGGCCTACCACGTGGTCCAGGGGGTCGACGAGCTCATTCCGGTGGACGTCTACGTCCCCGGCTGCCCGCCCACGCCAGAGGCCCTGATCCACGGCATCTTGAAGCTGCAGGAGATGATCCAGCGCGGGGAGACGAACGATGACAGAGTCAAGGCCCGTGGCCGAGCAGCTGCCGCTCGCTAGGCTCCTGCCCTCGGACGCCAAGCTGGCGGTCGCCCAGGGCGGCGACGGGCACACCGTGCTCACGGTCGACCGTGAGCACCTGCTTCCGGTCCTGCGCGCCTTCAAGGAACGACCCGAGCTGGCCTGTGACCTGCTCGTCGATATCTGCGGCGTGGACTATCCCGGCCGCGAGCAGCGCTTCGAGGTGGTCTACCACCTCGCCAGCCTCGAGCGCGGTCATCGCTTCAGGGTCCGCGTCCCGCTCGCCGAGGACAGCCCCACCGTGCCCTCGGCGTACGAGGTCTGGAAGGCCGCCGACTGGTTCGAACGCGAGGCCTACGACATGTTCGGGATCCGCTTCGAGGGGCATCCGAACCTCAAGCGCATCCTCACTCACGAGGCCTTCCAGGGCCACCCCCTGCGCAAGGACTACGACCCCGCCCGGCGCTGGCTGCTCACCGACGCGGAGACGATGGTACCGGAGTGGGCCAAAGAGACCCCGGGCGGCGACGGCCAGTTCGAGACCCAGGTGCTCAACCTGGGGCCGTCGCACCCGGCCACCCATGGAACCCTGCGCACCGTGGTCCGACTCGACGGCGAGGTGATCACCCAGGCCGAGTGCGAGATCGGCTACCTGCACCGCTGCTTCGAGAAGATGGCCGAGACCCACGAGTGGCAGCAGGTCATCCCCTACACTGACCGCCTCAACTACTGCTCGAGCATGATCAACGGCGTCGGCTATGCCCTCGCCGTGGAGAAGATGCTGGGCATTACCGCGCCGCCCCGGGCGCAGGCGGTCGAGGTGATCCTCTCCGAGCTTTCGCGGATCATGGACCACTGCGTGTGTCTCGGCGCCAACCTGGTGGACCTGGGGGCGCTGACCAACTTCTGGTACTTCTTCCAGCCCCGCGAAGAGATCTACGGCCTGCTCGAGGCCTGCGCCGGCGGTCGGCTGACGGTCTCCTACGTCCGCATCGGAGGGCTCGCCCACGACGTCCCCGAGGACTTCGCGGCGCGGGTCCGCTACCTCCTCGAGTACATTCCCAAGTTCCTCGACGACGTGGACCGGCTGGTCACCAGCAACCGCATCTTCCGTGATCGCACCGAGGGCGTGGGGGTGATCTCGGCCGAGGACGCCGTGGCGTGGGGCTGGACCGGCCCCTGCCTGCGCGCCAGCGGCGTGCCTTACGACGTGCGCAAGGCCCACCCCTACCTCGGCTACGAGCGCTACGACTTCGACGTCCCGGTGGCCTCGACCGGCGACACCTATGCCCGCTACCTGGTGCGAATGGAGGAGATGCGGCAGAGCCTGCGCATCGTCAGACAGGCCGTCGACATGCTTCCGGACGGACCGGTCATCACCGACAACCACCACGTGGCCCTTCCGCCCAAGTCGAAGGTCTACAACGAGATGGAGGCGTTGATCTGGCACTTCAAGCTGATCTTCGAGGGCATCAGAGTGCCGCCAGGCGATGCCTACTCCTTTACCGAGGGGGCCAACGGCGAGCTCGGCTACTACATCGTGGCCGACGGTGGGGGAAAGCCGTACCGGATCAAGGTCAGGCCGCCGTGCTTCGCCGTGTTTCAGGCCTACCCCCACATGCTGGTCGGGCATATGATCCCCGACTCGATCGCCATCCTCGGCAGCCTCAACATCATCGCGGGAGAGCTCGACCGATGAGAAACGTGCCCACGGTTTCCGTCGACCGGCCACCCTCTACCTTGGGCGAACGGATACACCTGGTCCCGATCATCAGGGGCCTCGGGGTGACCCTCCGCCACTTCCTGCGCAACCTGGTCGGCAAGCGCGACGTGGCCACGATCGAGTACCCGGAAGTCAAGCGCCAGTACTCGGAGCGATTGCGCGGTCGCCACATCCTCACCACCAAGGAGGACGGTTCGCTGCGCTGCGTGGCGTGCTTCATGTGCGAGACTGCCTGCCCGGCGGACTGCATCTACATCGTCGCCGAAGAGGACCCGAACGCCACCGTGGAGTGGGAGAAGAAGCCCCTGGTGTACGAGATCGACCTGCTCCGCTGCGTGTTCTGCGGTTTCTGCGTGGATGCCTGCCCCAAGGAGGCCATCATCATGAGCCGCGAGCACGAGATGGCCTTCGCGGCCCGTCCCGAGGCCATCGTCGGCATCGAGCAGCTGCGTCAGAAAGGTCCGATCGAGGGCGAGGACCTCGGCTACCGGCCGTACTACTAGCCAGCGGCGCGATGGCCGGCCGGGCGCCATCCACCCTCGTCCCGCCAGCTGCAAAACGAGAGTGATAGGATTGAGTTGGAGACACTCCACCGAGGGAGGGCCCGCGATGACGGTCTTCAATCAGCAGCTTGAGCAGGCGACACCCACCGTGGACGAGCTCAGACGGCAGCACCAGGGGCACGAAGAGCGCCTCGAGGAGCTCAACAAGAAGGCCTGGCTGACGCCCGAAGAGGAGATAGAAGCGAAGCGCCTGAAGAAGATCAAGCTGCACCTCAAGGACCAGATCGAGAAGCTTCTCCGGCAGGCTTCATAGGCGAGCCGGGCTCGCATCGTTCGCCTCGGGGTCCGGGAGACGCACGACCGGGCCATACCTCCGAGCCCGGCCGGACTTCAAGGACCGGACATGGCCCCCGAACGCGGGGCAGACCGTGGTACGATCGCACCCGATCGCCGAGTTGAGCGGGTAAGGGTTCCAGATCTTCGAGCCCCGTCCCAGGCCCCATGGCGGGGGAGTCGAGCCCGTGCGGCGGTCAGCGAGCTGAGGCCCTTGACGCAATGATTGCTCCCGAAGGCTTGCCGTTCATCCTCATCCCCATCTGCCTCGGGGCGACGGCAGTCATTCTCGGCTGGGGACTCCTCGGCGGCTTCCTGATCGCAGTGGGCGCGTTCGGCCTGCTCTTCTTCCGCAACCCGAGCCGATCATGCGCCGCCCCGGAAGCGGTCGCCTGTTCAGCAGCCGACGGCAAGGTGATCAAGATCGGGAACTCGCCCGCCGCGATCGCGGAGATGGGCCTGCCGATCCAGGTCAGCGTCTTCATGAACGTCTTCAACGTGCACGTCAATCGGGCGCCCCTTGAAGGCACGCTCGTGGACTACTCTTACAACCCGGGCAAGAAGCTGGCCGCGTTCAAGGACAAGGCATCGACCGACAACGAGCAGAACCTCTCGCTGTGGCAGGGTCCGGCCGGTCGCATCGCCCTCAAGCAGATCGCTGGAACGGTGGCGCGGCGGATCGTTTTCGACCATCGGGTCGGCGCCGCGGTGCGCCGCTCGGACCGTATCGGCATCATCCGTTACGGGTCGCGAGTCGACGTGTTCCTCCCCGCCGGCACCGAGATTCTGGTCCAGGTCGGCCAGCGTGTCCGCGCCGGCGAGACCCCTCTGGCGCGGTTTGCGCCCGAGCAGGTCAGCCCATGAGGGTCCGCTTCCCCCGCAAGCGCCGCGCCGGTCCACGCCTGCGCCGGGGCATCTACCTCATCCCCTCCCTGTTCACGATCGCCAACATCGCCTGTGGCTTCTGGTCGATCGTCAGCTCCAGCCACGGCCAGTTCCAGCGCGCCGCCCTGCTCATCCTGGTCGCAGGCGTCGCCGACATCCTCGACGGACGCATCGCCCGCATGACCGGGACCACGTCGGCCTTCGGCGCCGCCTACGATTCCCTCGCGGACGTCATCTCCTTCGGGGTGGCGCCGGCCCTGCTCGCCTTTCACTGGGGCCTCTGGCAGCTGCCCGACGCCGGGCCCTGGGTGGCGTTCCTGTACCTGGTCGCCGGCTCGATCCGCCTCGCCCGCTTCAACACCTCGGCCGTCGACTCGCGCCACTTCATGGGCCTGCCGATCCCGGGAGGCGCGAGCGGAATCGCCATGCTCGTGCTGGTCTCCCCCAAGCCCGTCCAACACCCCGCCTTCATCCCGGTGGTGCTCGGGTTCGTCCTCGCCCTCTCGCTGCTGATGGTCTCCAACCTCCCCTACCGGTCCTTCAAGGACCTCAACCTGCGCCGCCAGTGGCCGGCCCCAACCCTGTTCGTCCTCGCCATCGCCGTCTCACTCATCACCTGGGACCCGCGCGTGGTCTCGATCCTGGTCGGCCTCTACATCCTGTCGGCTCCGCTGACCGTGCTCATGCAACGAGCGCGAGGGCGGAAGCCTGCCGAAGCCAGCGCGCAACCCTCCCAACCTTCCCCGGGGGCCTCCGCCGGCCATGACTCGAGCGAAGCAGACGCTGCTGCTCGTTGATCCGCTGACCCTGACCGGCCAGGAACTCGGCAGGGCGCTGTCGGACCCGTCCGAGCTCGCCCTCGAGCTGCGCGCGGTCCACACGCGAGACGACGACGAGCAGCAGATTGTCGAGCTCTCCGGCCAGACCGCGCTCGCGCCGCCACTGCGCCGAGCGGACGAGCTCGAGGGTTGCGCGGCGATCGTGGTGACCTCGGACACGGACTCGCCCCACCATGAGCAGGTGGAAGACTTCGCCCGCGCCAACCCCGAGGTCCCTCTGGTCGACCTGAGCCGCCTCGCCCGCTTCGCCGCCATGACCTCGCCGGCCGCCGGCCGCCCGGCGCTACGTCCAAGCCCGCCCCATGTACGCGTCGCCCACCCGGCCCTGGTCGCCGCCGTGGGCCTGACCGCGGCCATCGCTCACCTCGACCCGGCGTGGGCGTCGCTGACAGCCGTCGACCCGGTCTCCGCGTTCGGCCGCGACGCCATCGAGGGCCTGGCACGTCAGGCCGCCCGCCGCCTCCAGGGCGACCCGGTCGAGGAGCTGATCCGAGGCGAGGTTCTGGCCTTCAACTTGATCGCCCGCAGGACCGACCGCCTGGCCGAGGAGGCCGCCGCCCTCCTGCCCGGGATCCCCACCACCGTCTCCCTCACCCAGTCGGGAACGTTCCACGGCCACCTCCTCAACCTCACGATGGGGCTTGCGGCCGAGATCGACGAGAGCGACCTCCTCGACGCCTGGGCGGCGACCACCAGCATCGTCGTGGAAGGCCCCCCGCTCCGGCTCGATGTCGTGACCCAGACCGACACCATCTGGGTGACCCGCCCGCAGCTGGCTCGGGACCACCGCAGCTTCTCGGTCATCGCCATGCTCGACGGGCTCAGGGTCGGCGGCGCCCTGACCGCAATCGAAATCCTCAAGGCGCTGCTCTGAGCCAGCTCGGCAGCGCGGTGGCCCCCGCGCACCCCGTCCTTCTCTGTCGCGCGTCACCCGTACAGTGCTAGGCAAAGACCTGTGCCGGCCGGCTGCGCGGTCCGGCGCAGCTCAATGCCTGCCACGTACCGCTGAACAGAAGTGATCGAGATCGGTGGAGAGACACGTCGGCAGAGGACCCGAGTAGTATGCTCATGGCCCCGAGAGACGGGAAGCAGAGGAGAGGCATATGGGCACAACCAAAGTCCTTATCGTCGGTGCAGTGCGGACTCCTGTCGGCGCCATCGGCGGCGGGCTGGCGCCGCTCCAGGCCCGCTCCCTGGCCACTGCCGCCATCCGCGCTCTGCTCGATCAAACCGGTCTCGACCCGGCGCGCGTGGAGTACACCTGCATGGGTTGGGTGATGCAGGACCCGCGCTCGCCCAACCTGGCCAAGACCGCGGCCGAGCTCGCCGGCGTCCCGCCGTCGAGCCCTGGTACGACCTTCCATGAGAACTGCGCCTCGGGCGCAGCGGCCATCCACAGCCTGGCGCGGAGGATCCTCCTCGGCGAGGTCGGGATCGGCATCGCCGGCGGCGCGGAGTCCATGAGCAACGTGCCGCGCTACCTCTTCAGCGGTCGGCTCAAGGGCCAGATGTACGGCGACGTGCAGCTCGTGGACGGGCTCTTTGGCGCCCTCACCGACGCCAACGTCGGCGACGGCGAGCTCATGGGTCTGCTCAGCGAACGCCTCGTCGACCGCTACCAGCTGACTCGGGACGAGCAGGACGAGATCGCCTTCCGCAGCCACCAGGGCGCCCTCGCGGCGTGGCAGGACGGCTACTTCGACGGCTACGTGGTCCCGGTCGAGGTCCCGGCGCGTAAGGGACCGCCGGCCGTGGTCGCGCGAGACGAGGGACCGCGTGCCGTCACCATGGAGGAGCTGCAGGGGGCGAAGCCGTACTTCAAGCGCGACGGGACCATCACCGCGCTCAACTCCTCCAGCCTCAACGACGGCGCCGCGGCCCTGCTCCTAGCCAGCGCCGAGCGCGCCGCAGAGCTCGGGCTGGAGGCGCTGGCCGAGCTGCGCGCGTTCTGGAACGTCGGGGTCGAGCGGGAGTACATGGGCGAGGGCGCCTTCAAGGTGATACCTCCGCTCCTCGAGCGCGCCCGCCTGAGCGTCCCCGAGGTGGACCTGTGGGAGCTCAACGAGGCCTTTGCCGCGGTTCTCGCCTCGGCCTTCCACTTCCTCCCCGACCTGCCCCGCGATCTCACCAACCTCTGGGGCAGTGGCATCTCCCTCGGCCATCCGGTGGGGGCGACCGCTGCCCGCCAGGTAGTCGACATGGTGCACCAGCTGCGACGTCGCAACCGCACCCTGGGAGTCACGACCCGCTGCGTCGGCGGGGGCATGGGCAGCGGCGAGCTCGTGGCCCGGATCTGACGGAACTTGGGCCTCCCCAGAACCCGCGCCGCGCTGTCTCCAGGCGTCACCGCCGAGGGCACCTGATGACGTAGAGCGTCAGCCCAGCGGTCGAAAGGGAAGGCCTCCGACCGGGGGGGCTACTCGTTCT
>Ga0316620_10000713_pt1 | contig 13567 bp, 11 predicted proteins | sample OWC_Aug_M1_C1_D5_FD_207651 | JGI IMG/M metagenome (GOLD analysis project Ga0316620, IMG submission 207651) | Wetland soil microbial communities from Old Woman Creek delta, Ohio, United States - OWC_Aug_M1_C1_D5_B | ecosystem: Environmental > Terrestrial > Soil > Wetlands | place: USA: Ohio... | reverse complement strand
GGACATCCTGCCGGCGGGCCTCATCGACAAGCCGCAGAACCTCGACCTGGTCAACTGGGTGCTGAACCAGGGATTCGTCGGCCAGGACGCCGGCGGCGGCCAGGGCAACTACACCATGTGCGACGTAGCGCAGGCCATCTGGGCCCTGATCGATGATGGCATCGGTTCCGCTTGCGGGCCCTTCACAACTCGCGCCGGCCAGATAGTGGCTCTGGCGCAGAGCCATCACGGCTTTGTGCCGGGCTGCGGCCAGTACTACCTGGTGGTGGTGGGTACCGATTGGAGGTACCCCGATGGTTCGTCGGGCGCCCGGCAACAGACTCTCATCATCGTCTTCCAGAACGGGTCCTGCCCCACGGGCCGCATCATCGTCAAGAAGATCGCTCTTCCTGACGGAGCGCCGGCGCAGAGCTTCAGCTTCGATCCATCGTGGGGGCCGGACTTCGCCCTCAGCAATGGCGAGTCGGCGGATTCGGGTCTGCTGGCGACGGGCGTCTACTCGGTGGCCGAGGTGATGCCGTTGCCGGCGGGCTGGTCACCAACCGGGGCTTCCTGTGACGACGGGTCCTCCCCCAGCGCCATTGGCCTCAGCCCCGGGGAGGTCGTGACCTGCACCTTCACAAACACTTACGAGCAGACAGACCACCCGAAGGGGTCGCTGACCATCATCAAGGTGGCGACACCGCTGGTGGCGGGTGATGCCACCTTGTTCCCCTTCCTGGCGAGCCTCGGTGACTTCACCCTTGCCAACGGCGGGTCGCAGGTGTTCACCGAACTGGATCCCGGCGCCTACTCGGTGTCGGAGACCCTACCGGCATCGGCGGGTCCAAACGCTGTCTGGCGGTTCGAGGGAATCGAGTGCACCGCAGACTCCTTCTCGGTGGACGAGGACAACCTCTCAGTGACGGTGAACCTGGCCGAGGGCGAGGCGGCAGTCTGTACCTTCTACAACACCGAAGAGAGTGTGTCGGGACCAACCGGATCCCTCACCATCGTCAAGCAGACCGTCCCGGCTGGGGGCACCGGCTTCGAGTTCGACGCCGGCAGCCTGGGCACCTTCGGCTTGGACGACGGCGGCTCGGTGACCTTCGACCAGCTGGCGGCTGGCGCCTACACGGTGGCTGAGCACGATCCGGGCGGCCAGTGGGCGTTCGCCCAAGTGGACTGCACCGCCCTGGACTGGGAGCAGAGCGGAGCGTCGGTGACGGTGAACCTGGCGGAGGGTGAGGCCGCGGTCTGCACCTTCCAAAACGGTCAGCTGCCTTACACCGGGCCTCAGCCGTTCATGATGCCGCTGCTGATCGCCGCCCTGTGGGGCCTCCTCGCGGGCCTGGCACTGATGGTGTGGCCATGGATGAGGAAGGCGGACACCAAGTAGCTCCCAGCCGTCGGGTATAGGACGTTCGCGGGAGGCGCAGTGGAGGATCAGCTTCGTCGCGGCGCAGTCCTCTGCCGCCGGATGGCGGTAGGCGCTCTCGTTGTCGGGTTCGTGGGCTCGATCGTGATTGCGGCAGGCTTCGGCGCCGGCGCCTACGGGGACGGCCTTCACCCCCAGGCTTTCCTCTCCATCATGCTCGCCTCGATACTGGGACTGGCGCTGGCCTTCTGCCTCTTCTTCATGGTGGCCCGCACGATGGAGGGGCTGGCCGATCTGATCGTTCGCACCGCTCAGCCCTCAGTCACGACCGCTATCCCCGCCACCGCCCAGACGAATGGTCAAACCAGCAGTGGGCGGCTCAGCTTCTCCCTGAACGGGCCCGGACAGGCGACTCTCAGCCAACCCGGAGGGAAGACGGTGATCGGCCAATTGACCTCCATCAAGGAGGTGACCGAACACATCCGCATGGGCCACTTCGTGAAGGTGACCACCTCCGACGGTGTGACCGGCTGGATTCGAGATACTGATCTCCCGCCGGTCCCCCACACGCCAGGCCTGGGGCGAGCGGGACCTGTCCCTGGTCGATCCCCGAGGCCAATTCCCGACCCGGGGGTTCCCGCGGGGCGAGCGCCGGGCCAAGAGGGTCTCTCCCAGAGTCCGGCGGTCCGCTAGCCGGGCGGGCGGTTGCGGAGCAGACTGACCCAGGTCAGCCGCCCCCGGTCAGCTTCCGCAGGTCGAGCAGAGCGTCGAGCTCCGCCTCCGGGAGCACTCCCATCTCGAGGGCGACCTCCCGCACGGGACGGCCCTCGGCGGCCGCCCTCGTGGCCACCTCGGCCGCCCGGTCGTAGCCGATCCGGGGGGCGAGGGCAGTCGCGATGGACGCGTTGCGGCCTACCAGGTCGGCGGCCCGCGCTTCGTCGGCCTCGATGCCGGCGACGCAGCGGTCGGCCAGGAGCCGGGCCGCCACCGTCAGCAAGCCGATCGACTCCAAGAGGTTGCGGGCCAGCAGCGGCAGCATCGCGTTGAGCTCGAAGTTGCCCGCGGCCCCGCCCCAGGTCACGGCGGCGTCGTTGCCCACCACCTGCGCGGCAGCCTGGAGCACCGCCTCGGGGATCACCGGGTTGACCTTGCCCGGCATGATCGAGGAGCCGGGCTGCAGGGCGGGCAGGCGGATCTCCCCGATTCCGCCGGCCGGGCCCGAGGCCAGCCAGCGCAGGTCGTTGGCGATCTTGTACAACGACACCGCCACCGTCTTGAGCACCCCCGAGGCCTCCACCACCCCGTCGCGGGCCGCCTGCGCCTCGAAGTGGTCGGCCGCTTCCCGGAAGGGGAAGCCGGTGCGCGAAGCGATCCCCGCGATCACCCGAGCGGCGAAGCCGGGAGGCGCGTTGATGCCGGTGCCCACGGCCGTCCCACCCAGGGGCAGCTCCTCGAGTGCGGGGAGAGCCCTCTCCACCCGCTGAGCGCCCTTGCGGACCTGGGTGGCGTAGGCGCCGAACTCCTGCCCCAGCCGCACCGGCGTGGCGTCCATCAGGTGGGTCCGGCCCGACTTCACCACCCCGTCGAATGCCTGGGCTCTCTCTTCCAGGGCCCGGGCCAAGGCATCCAGCGCCGGAAGCAGATCCTCGCGCAGCGCGGCCACCGCCGCGACATGCAGGGCCGAAGGGATCACGTCGTTGGACGACTGACCGGCGTTGACCTGATCGTTGGGGTGAACTACGCGGCTGCCCGGGACGCGGCCGAGGATCTCGGCGGCGCGGTTGGCGATGACCTCGTTGGCATTGGTGTTCAGCGAGGTGCCGGACCCGCTCTGGAAGAGGCCGGCGACGAACCCGGGGCCGGCCACCACGAACTGATCCGCATGGCGGCCCTCCGCCACCTCGTCGGCGGCCCGCCCGATGGCCTCCGCCACCGCCGGCTCGAGCACCCCCAGTTGCCGGTTGGCGGCGGCGGCCTCGGACTTGATCAGGCCCAGCGCCCACACCAGCCGCCGCCCGAGAAGGTCGGCGCCTCCGGTCGGGAAGTTGTCGATCGCGCGCTGGCTGGACGCGCCCCAGTAGGCGCCCGGGGGCACCGTCACCTCGCCCATGGAATCCCGCTCGATCCGCACCGGGCCTCCTTCGCTCCAGCCTCAGATTACGGAGTCGCCCCGCCCAACGGGAATGGCCGACGCACGCAGGTGGCCCCGGTGTGATGGCAAAGTGCCCTTCCCGTACTCCACGGAGGGGGGCATGCCCGGCCGCCCCGAGGTCCGAATCGAGATCCGGCGCGTCTATGAGGACGTCCCTGACGCCGGCACCCACCGCGTGCTGGTGGACCGCCTGTGGCCCCGCGGGATCCGCAAGGAGGACGCTCCTCTGGACGAGTGGGCCAGGGACCTCGCCCCTACTGCCGAGCTGCGCCGCTGGTACGGCCACGACCCGGCGAAATACCCCGAGTTCGCTAGGCGCTACCGGGAAGAACTGGCCCAGCCGCCGGCGGCAGAGGTGGCCGCCCGACTCGGGAGCTTTGCGGGCGAACACACCCTGGTCCTCGTCACCGCCACCCGGGACGTCGAGCACTCCGGCGCCCGGGTCCTGCGGGACTATCTCCTGGCCCGGCCGTCGGCGCCTCAGGACACCGGCGGGTAGCGCTCCAGGAGGCTCTCGGCCAGGGCGACAAGATCCGACTGCGCGCTGTTACGGGTGAAGGCAGCCAGGTCCGCGGCGATCCGCCCGGCCTGCTCCTCAGGAAGCAGCGTCTCCGCCAGGGGAAGGAGCGCTCGGTCCTCCTTCAGGATGTGCGACCGGAGGTGGCTCGAGTACATGCCCGCCTCCTCGGTCAGGCGCTCCAGTTCGGCCTCGTCGAGAGGGCCCTCACTCCGGGCCATCTCGGCCAGGGAGGCGAGGCGGCCGGCCCGCTGGCGGTGCTCCTCGATGAGCAAGGCCACCGGTCCGGCGGCGCCAGCGTGCTCGGCCAACCTGCTGAAGATGACCTCCTCCTCCACCCGCTCGTGGCCGTCTTCGACATAGCGGCGGAAGAACTCGACGTACTCCCCCAGCACGCGCCTGGTGTCGGGCACGGCGGGATCGAACCCGCTCAAAAAGGTGCCCAGCGAGGCGAGCACCCGGCCGATCAGGCGATGCTCGGCATTCAGCCAGTCCATGGCCTCGCGCATCGACCGGTCGCCGCTCACAGCTGCACCACCCAGGTCCCGGCCACGTCGCAGTAGTCACCAGGCCGATGCGGCCGCCGGCACACGCAGTGTCCGTACAGGTAGTCGAGCAGCTCCCCGACGCTGGCCTGCGCCACGGCCACGCAGGTGTCGGCGGCCCCGTAGTACAGGCGGATCGCGTCCCCGTCGGGCTCCATCACGAACCCCGTCGGGAACACCACGCCGTGCACGTCGCCGATCTGCTCGTAGGGCTCCTCGGGGCCGAAGACCCACTCGTCGCCCCTGACCTTCACCCGGGTCGGGTCCTCCGTGTCGAGCAGGGCCAGACCCGTCCGATAGATGGCGCCGGCCACCGTCTCCTTCACCCCGTGGAAGATCACCAACCAGCCGTCGGCTGTGGGGATCGGCGGCGGGCCGAGGCCCACCCGCCGGGAGTCCCACGGCCCTCCCTGGCGGGAGTTGATCACGATGGTGTGATCGCCCCAATGGCGCAGGTCGGGGCTCCAGGAGATCCAGATGTGCGCTCCCAGGTCGTAAGCCCGGCTGGCCGGACGATGCACGAGGCCCCAGCGGCCCCCGAACCGCACCGGGAACAGAGCGGCGTCCTTGTCCTCGGGCGGCATGAGCACCGTCCGTCGCTCGAACTCATGGAAGTCCCGGGTGGCCGCCAGGCACACCAGGGGACCCCCGCGGGAGAAGCCGGTGTAGGTGATCAGGTACTCATCGTCCACCCGGGTGATTCGTGGGTCCTCGATGCCCCAGGCTTCCTCGTAGCGGTGCAGGTCGGGAAGGAACGAGGGCTGGCGGTCCACCACCCAGCCGCGCAATCCGTCCAGGCTGCGGGCCACCGTGAGGTGGGAGATGCCGGTGCGCTCCTCCACCCGGACCAGCAGCACCGTCTCTCCGTCGGGCCCGACGGTAACGCCCGGGTTGAACACGGCGTTCACGGTATACGGCCAGTCGGCCGCGGTCAGGATCGGATTGTCGGGGAAGCGTCGCAGGAGCGACCGACGCGGGCTCATGACGTCCAACTCTTCCGAGCCTCGGAGCCCGCCATCGTCCGGCCGCCCACCCGGCGGGCCTGCTGCAGCACGGAGATGGCCGACAACGTCGACTCCGCCCCGGCGTTGGCGCTGAGGCCGTCGGGGGTCAGACCGTCGCTGCAGGTCCCCTGGGTCGCGTCGTACAGGCGCGCGCCCGAGTCGTTTTCCCCCATGAGCCAGCCCGCTGCCAGCAAGACCCGATCGGCCCACACCGGGTCCGCGGTGATCTCCCAGGCCCGGGCACAGGCGTCGGCCACGGCCGCCGCCTCCACCGGCTGCTGGTCGAAGCCGGGGCGGGGTTCTCCGGGCGCCCAGCCGCCCACGGGGGCGAAGCTGAAGTGTCCCTCGCGCATCTCCGTGTGCACCAGCCACTCGAGCACCTCCAGCCCGTCGGCCACCGCGCTGGGATCATCGAGGGCCACCCCGGCGGCGAGCAACCCCTCGGGGATGCGGGCGTTGTCGTAGACCAGGCGCGGTTCGGGCCAGGGCCAGGAGCCTTCCAGCGGCCGGGGCAGCCGGTCGGCGCACTCCTTGGCGATGGCGACCGCCGCCTCGTCGGAAGGATCGGTGGAGAGCACGGCCGCCGCGCCCAGCAGGGCGAAGGCGGGCGGGCGGAACCACTCCCCCGCCGGCGGCTGGCTCATCCGAAAGGCAGCGGCGGCGCTCTCCCGCAGCCACGGCTCGGGAGCCGACACGGCCGCCACCCCCAGCGCCCAGAGCGCCCTCCCATGCGAGTCGCCCGAGCCGATGACGTCCCTCCACCGGCGATCGTAGGAGAGGCGGTTGTGGAAGGTCCCGTCGGGGCGCCGGGCGTGCTCGAGGAAGGCCAGGTAGGTCTCCGCCAGGCGGATCAAAGGGGGCCCGGGAGCAGGCTCGCGGCACACCGCGATGAGGCCCCGCGCCACATCGTCGGTGGTGTAGCCGTGACTACGGCGCGGGGTCAACAGGTGGGCGTGCTCGAGCAGGCCGGTGTCGTCGGACAGCCGCTGCAGATGGGCGAACGAGGGGTTAGGAAGGATCACCGGTCCCTCGCCGGCTGGCGTTCCACCAGGCTCTGCACCTCGGCTTCGAATCGGGCGGCGACCGCCGGCCACAGCAGCCCCGCCCCGATCTCCCGGGCGGCGCGGCGCGCCTCTTCCCGCCCCGGGCTAGCGAACAACTCGCCGAGGGCGGCGGCCATGGCTCCGGCATCCCGCTGGGGCACGACGCGCCCTGCTCCTCCCGCCAGCAGTTCGACGGCGTGGGGGAAGGCGGTGGACACCACCGGCTTCCCGGCCGCCAGGGCCTCGACGAGCACCCCCGAGGTCACCTGCTCCGTCGAGTCGTAAGGGAGCAGCACCACGTCGGCCCGGCCCAGGTAGCCCGACAGAGTCTCCTGATCCATGTACTTCGGCACGAAGCGGATCAGGTGGCTCACCGCGGAGGTCCGTGCCAGCTTCTCGAGGCTCCGCCGGTAGGACTCCCCCTGTGCTCGCAGCACGTTGGGGTGGGTCTGGCCGCAGATCAGGTAGAACGGTGGCGGGTCGAGCCGGCGCAGGTCGCGCATCGCCCGGATCGCGGTTTCGATCCCCTTCCCCGGGCCGATCAAGCCCCAGGTGAGCACCACTGGACGACGGTCGGCGAGAGCAGGTCCGCCGTAGGCCGGCACCGCGCGGGCCCCATGGGGAATGACGACCACCCGCCCGGGGTCGGCGCGATACGACTCGAGGAGGCGATCGCGAGCGACCTCGGCCATCACCATCAGGCGGTCCGAGCGCGCCGCTAGCTCGTTGAGGATCAGGCGCTGGCGTGGCGAGGGCTGGGCCGGGATGGTGTGGAGAGTGGTGAACACCGGCATCTCCACCCGCCCCAGCAGATCGAGGAGAGCAATGCCGTCATCTCGTCCGTAGATGCCGTACTCGTGCTGGATCGAGAGAACCTCGAAGCCGGCAGCCGCGGCCGCAGCCACGCCGGCCCATCCCGGGGCACCCGGCACGACCCGGGCCACCACCCGGTGGTCCCGGTCGTCGGGAGCGCCCCTGGTCATCAGGCGGATGACCCCCAGGCTGTCGTCGGATCCGCGCTCCCGCGCCAGGGCTTCAGCCAGCGATCTGGTGAAGGTCCCTATGCCGCAGCGCGAGGGTGGGAAAGTGGTCAGAAAGGCGACCGCAGGCGGGCCGCTCCCGCGCCCCCCGTCCCAGCCGCCCTTCGCGGCCGGCCGCGAACCCGGGATTCGTGGATGCCGTCTGTCGATGGCTTCTCTCACGATTCACCTCCCAGCCAGGGGGCCGAAGCCCACTTGGCTCGTGCTCTCTGCCGGCAACCGGCGGAGTCGTGGGGCCATTGGGGCCCAACCGGGACCGGCCTCATCGGCCGTCCCTTGCCCGATTCACCATATGCCGCGGCCGCGCCTACACCAACAGAGCGCGAAAGCTCGCAGAAGGTTCGGCGCAACCATGGAGAATCGCTCAACCGGTTACCGCGACCGGTCCTCGCCCGATGTAGCCTCGGTATTCGGAGGTGCCGACGATGAGATCCCGGGCGACGGTGATCCTGATGCTGTCTCTGTTGGCGGCGGGATGCGGCGAGGGACTCGGAGAGGGGGACTCGACCACCCGGCCGCCGGCGTCCACCACCGGCCCCACGGCCACCAGCACCACCGGGCCGGTCTCGACCACCGTGCCCGGGCCCGCGACGACCACTGCCCCCGCCCCGTGGGCAGGGGCCGGGTTCCCGGAGGCGATGAGCCCCGAAAGCATCCCCTGGGACGAGGTCGGGCCCGGGTGGCTCCTCGTGCGCTACGCGCAGTCCACCGAGACCACGGGCTCGACGTCTCCCGAGGCGCTTTTCCTGATCGACCGGGAGAACACCTTCTATGCCGTAGCCGAGTGGGACGGCCGTGAGATCCTCGATTGGTCCGCCGATGGGAGGAGTGTCCTCACCTTCGACGGCATGCTGCAAGTGATCGACCTCGTGGACGGCGCGGAGTACACCGTGCCCGCCGACCTGGCGGCCGGAAGCGACGACCGCATCGACGCCCGCTTCTCCCCCACCGGCGACGACATCGTCGTGCGCATCCTCAGTTGGGAGGAGCACGTCCGCCTGGAACGCTGGGCGGCCGACGGGGCGCTCGCCGCCACTCTGGCCGACCTCGACCTCGCCACCTACACCTACGGTGATCCTGAGTTCGTGCAGATGGGAATCACCTGGCTGTACGGGCCGGCTGGGTCGCAGGTGGCAGTCGCCACCAGCGACGGCATCAGCCTGCTCACCGACCAGGGCGCCCTCATCCGTCAACTCGACGCCCCGGGCTTGGGCTGCACCCTCAGCCGTTGGTGGGACCAAGGAAGCGTGCTCGCCGCCTGCTACGACGCGGACTGGGCAGCCTCCGAGTGCTGGTACCGCGGGCCCATCCCCGACGGGCGGTCGCTGTGGTCCGTCCCGATCGACGGCTCCCCCGCCGCTCGGCTCACCCCCCAGCCGGTCTGCACCGCCGACCCGGCCGAGGCCGCCGCGCCTTACGAGGATGGCCTCCACGCCGGGAGTTCGGTGGCCGCGTGCACCGGGCACTGCTGCGAGTGCGGAGGGAACCTCGAACTGATCACTGGGAGCACTATCACTACCTGGACCGGCTACCCCGGCTCGCTTCCCTGTTCACCGAGCCTGATCGCCGCCCGCGGCGACCGGGTCCTGGTCCTGGACACGGTGTACGGGTCGGATCCCAACCAGGGGGCCACCGGGTGGCTGGGGGTTGTCTTCGAGGTGGCCGCAGATGGCGCCACTCAGCCGATCACCCCGGTCGAGCCGGGCTGGTACGGCGGCGTGCGGCAGGCCCTCACCACCGAAGAGGCCGGCGGCTGACCCCCGGCCGGCGGCGGCGGCTGCCCCCCGATCACCCTCAGCGCCCGGGCACTCGCTGCTCGGCCGCAGAGATGCCCGGGCCCGGGTCGATGCCGGGGGTGGCAGCGGCGAACGCAGCCCAGCGACGGCGCTGCCGGCCCGCCATCCTGGAAAGCAGGGCCACGGCTTCGGGGTCTTCTCGCTCAGCATCGACCACCCTGACGCGGCCGTCGCGCTCCATGCCCTCGAGCAGCCGGACTCCAAGGTCGGAACGCACGACCGTCAGCGTCATCCCGGCCTGGCTCCCGATGCCGCCCAACGACACGTCGGCATGCTGGGCTGCAAAGTCAGGGCAATGCCGGCATCCCGGCCGATCGTACGAGTGACACTCCCTGAGGGGCACCTCGAGGTCGGGATCATCGCCGGCCGGCGAGCCGGCCCAGACTTGCAGTCTCCCCTTGACGTTCATCCGGGTGACCTGGTCCCGGTTGATGCCCCGCGAGACCAGAAGGCTGCTGAACAGCTCGTCGGTGAATGCGCAGGCGCAAAACAGGCCGATGGTCAGGGCGAAGCGCCCGGCCAGCCGACGGGCCCCCCGGGCCCCGGCGACCGCGGGGACGGAGGCCTGGCAGCCGACGGACACCAGCCCCAGACGGGCAGCCCCTGCCGAGGCCGCCTCCGACCACGCGATGAGGTTCGCCGAATATGTGTAGCGGGACCCCGCCGCCGCCACCGCCTCGGCGCGGGAACGGGCGACGCCCGGCCGCGGGCGCATTCCCTTCTCCCCATAGCTCACCAGAGCCGCGTCGATGACCCCCTGCTCGAGGGCGTACGCCAGGAGGGCGGTGGCCAGGCCACCATCCTGCCCGGCGGCGGAGATCTCCGGATCGGTCGCCGCCGCCAGGCAGAGCCGCCGGTACACACCGAACACCTCACCGCCATCGCGAGCACGGCCCCGGACCGCCATATCGGCCTCTCGTTCCCACGTCCCGAACCGCGGGCATGCCCGGGCACACATCGAGCACCCGCGCGCGGCATAGAGGCACTCTTCCGCGGAGCCCACCACCCGCGCCTCGGCCGCGAGCCGCGGGCGCCAGGACCCCTGATCCAGGTCGAGGACACCTCTTGGGCAGGCCACCACGCACCCGCCGCAGCCGCTGCAGGCCCCCGTCTCGATGACGTCCCCGACGAGACTGCCCCAACTGAAGGGGAATCTCGCGGCTGAGGCAGGTCCGGCGCGGCCCGGCCGGGCAACCACCTGGCCCTCCATCGTTGCTTCCTCCCCGTGCGACGGGCGCCGGCCGCCCGCATCCCTGGCTCGAAGCCTACGCCGGGGGCCAAGGCACGAGGGACGGCCGGGAAGCCGACTGCATCGGAGTTGACGGCAATCCCGGCCGGGCCTCCCCTCCGCGGGCAGATGTTCGCACTAGTTTGTGGCCGATGGCTGGGCGACGTGCATCGATAGGGCCAGTGAGGGCAGCGACTCCGGTCCAGGCCTCGGCGAAGGGCGACGCCGCGCAGGACCTCGCCGTCGGACCCCCTGTGCTCGGCGGCCGGCTCGCCTACCTGGACAACCTCAAGACTTGGCTGATCGCGGGGATCATCGCGGCGCACGCGGTGATGGGGTACGCGGACTTCGGCAGCTGGACCTACCAGGACATCCAGGAGGTGATGCTCTCTCCGGTTGCCGAGGCGATCTTCGTGGTACTCGCCGTCACCCTCGGCGGGCTCTTCCTCATGGGGCTGTTCTTCCTGCTGTCGGGGCTGATGGCCCAGGATTCGCTGGCGCGGAAGGGGCCCTCGGACTTCGTCTCCGACCGCCTTCTGCGGCTGGGCATTCCGTTCGCCGCCTACACCCTGGTGATCTGGCCGCTCCTGGAGTTCGCCCTCCTCGAGCCGTTCATCCCCCGCGGCTCCTACTGGGCATGGTTCACCGACACCGATCCGGTGCTCGACAACGGCCCACTGTGGTTCGTCGGCGTGCTCCTCCTCTACTCGCTCGCCCTGGTCGCGTGGCGGAAGCTGTTTCCGGCCAAACCGTCGTCGCACAGGCCGCTGCGCCCGCGCGACCTGATCCTCCTCGCGCTGGCCGTGGGCATCACGACCTTCCTGGTGCGCATCGCCTTCCCGGCAGACTCGAACCAGCCTCTGAACTCGCACCTATGGGCGTGGCCGGAGTACATCGCCATGTTCGGCCTCGGGGTGACTGCAGCCCGGCGCGGGTGGCTGCGACCCGTCCCCAAGGAGATCTCCCGGCAGGCCGGCATCATCACTCTGGTGGTTGTCGCGCTGCTTCCGGCGATAGTCCTGACCACCGAGCCGCTCGGCCTCACCGAGGATGCCTACTTCGGAGGGCTGAGCCTGACAGCACTCGTGGGAGGGCTGCTCGAGGGCGTGATCGCGGTGTCGGCGCCGATCTGGGTGCTCTCTTTCGCCCAGCGCCACCTGAACGGCTCGGGACCGCTGCGGCGAGCTATGGCCCGGAGTTCCTACGCCGCCTTCATGTTGCAGGGGCCCGTGCTCATCGGCCTCGAACTCGCCTTCCGGCCGGCCGATCTGCCCGGGGATGTGAAGGCGCTCTTCGTCGCGGTATTGGGCATCGCCGGCTCGTTCGCCCTCGCCTGGCCCGTCGTCACGCGAACGCCGCTGCGCCGGATCCTGTGACGCCCGGCGACCCACAGTTGGCCCTTCCGGCCGTCCCGCCGGCGCCGCCGGTTCATGGCCGGCGAGCAGGCACTCGCCGAGTACTCACCAGCCGAAGTCCGATGGCGGCCGCCTACCCTTCATGGAAGGTGCAAGCCGCGAAGTGACCGGCCTCGACCTCGACCAGCGGCGGCCCGAAACGGGCGCAGGGAAGGTCGGGGCGGGCGGCGGGGCAACGGCTGTAGTAGGGGCACCCTCCAGTGGAAGCGCCGGGCTGGTCCAGCTGCACCCGGACCGCCTCCCACTTCCTCTCCAACTGGGGCACGCACACCGTCAGCATCCGGGTATACGGATGCAGCGGGTTGCCGAACACTTCCTGGGTTGGCCCCATCTCCACCACCTGCCCCCGGTAGAGAATCACGCTCCGGTCGCTGATGTAGTAACCGAGGGAGAGGTCGTGGGTGATGAAGAGGATCGCCAGGCCGCGCCCCTTGAGGTCGGCGAGCAGGTTGAGCACCCCGATGCGCGTCGAGGCATCGAGCATGCTGATGACCTCGTCGGCAACCAGGAACTCGATGTCGAGGAGCAGCGCCCGGGCGATGAGCAGACGCTGCAGCTGTCCGCCGCTCAGTTGGTGCGGGTACTTGTCCAAGACCTCGTCCGGATTGAGGCCCACGTCCTCCAGGCCGCCCCGCACCTTGGCCCGCCACTCGTCGTCACCGAGGTGGGGAAAGAACTGGCTCTTGAGGATCCGGAACACCCGATCGGCCTTGAAGACCGGGTTGTAGGAGCTGAACGGATCCTGGAAGACGCCCTGCACCCTGCGGTAGTACTGCGTCAGGTCGCTCTTGGCGAGGGCGCAGACGTCCACCCCATCCAGGGTGATCGAGCCCGAAGTGGCCGCGGCCAGGCGGAGGATCATCCTGCCGATGGTGGTCTTGCCACTCCCGCTCTCTCCGATGAGTGACACGACCTCCCCGCGGGCGACGCCAAAGGTGACGTCGTCTACCGCCCGCAGTTCCCGGCGCCCGAAGGCTCCCACCCGGTAGACCTTGGAGACTGCGTCAAGTTGCAGCATCGTCCCCTGCCTTCCAGCACGCGGCCGAGTGGCGCTCGCTCACCTCGACGAAGGGGGGCTCCTGCAGGCAGATCTCCGCGGCCAGGGGGCAACGGTCGCGGAAGCGGCACCCCACCGGCGGATCGAGGAGCAGTGGCGGGTTCCCCGGGATCCCCTCGAGCCGCCGCTCAGCGTGTCTCACCCCGACCTCGGGCAGCGATGAGATGAGCAGGCGGGTGTAGGGATGGCGAGGTGCCCCGACGATCTCATCGGTCGGGCCCTTCTCGGCCAGTTTGCCCGCGTACATGATCGTGATGCTGTCGGCGATCTGGTAGAGGATCGAGACATCGTGGGTGATCACGATCATGCTCTTGACGAAGCCCCGGTTCCGGAACTCGACCAGCATCTCGGCCACCGCCCGCTGCGTCGACACATCCAGGGCCGAGGTGATCTCGTCGGCAATGAGCAACGAG
>Ga0316620_10000710_pt1 | contig 13602 bp, 16 predicted proteins | sample OWC_Aug_M1_C1_D5_FD_207651 | JGI IMG/M metagenome (GOLD analysis project Ga0316620, IMG submission 207651) | Wetland soil microbial communities from Old Woman Creek delta, Ohio, United States - OWC_Aug_M1_C1_D5_B | ecosystem: Environmental > Terrestrial > Soil > Wetlands | place: USA: Ohio... | reverse complement strand
GCGGAGTGCGATTCACCGTGCCGTCGGCCCTCGTCTTCGATGGCAACATCTGGGCATGTATCACCGACGGCCAAACCATCAATCGGATCGCCTACGCCAGCCTCTCCACACCCAATCTCCTCCCGCCAGAGAGCTGGACACTGGAAATCGTGGGGAGTTCAGGGGAAATACCCCAGAACCTCGAGGTCTTCGCCGGCAAGATCTACGCCGGAACGAGCCGCGGGCTGTACCTCCGCGAGGGAGGTGCCTGGTCTCCCGTCGCCGCCGCGACACTTGCCGGACAGGACATCGCCGGGCTGAAAGCCGGTTCATCTTCGCTCGGCATCGCAACCGCGGCAGGCGGCCTCTATTCGCTCGACGCCGCAGGAACGCTCACGCAGAAGGCCAGCGGAGCACCGACAACACTCACCTCGGTCGCCCTGGACCAGGACGGCATGCCGTTCGCGGGAAGTAGCGGAAGCGGAATCCTGCAGTTCCAGGGGGGATGGCAGACGCGCGCCCCGAACGGCCCGAATTCCAACAGGTTCGCCAACGTCGCGGTCGATCCCGACGGGGTCGTCTGGTGCGCCTCCGGCAGCGTCGGGGAGAACGGCTTCTACCGGTTCAATGGACAGGAATGGAAATCCTTCATATCACCCGGCAGCCCCCTGCTGAACAACAACTACCACCGCGTGGCAATCGATTGCGACGGCTCGGCCTGGCTCAGCTCGTTCGGTCGGGGGCTCGTCGAGATCCCGTTCCGCTCCGACCGCGTCGACAGCGCCCACGTCTTCTATACCAACGTCGGTATGGTCGGGCTCCCCAATGACCCCCTCTTCGTTGTCCCGAGTAACGTCGTCTGCGACGGCCCGGGGAACCGGTGGGCCGCTATCATCAACCCTACCAACCTTCGAACGCTCGTGGTGCGTACGGCCGCCGGCCTCTGGCGCACCCTCCCCTCCATTATCAACGGCACTCGGATCGGTTTCCTCACCGACACCCCCGTCGACAAGGAGCTCGCCGTCGACGCCTTTGACAACCTCTGGGCTATCGTGCGCGAGCAGGCCTACCGCGGCGTCATGACCCTGAGAAACAGGGGAGCCATCGATAGCGTGGCCGCCATCCTGGTAACATCGACACACGGCCTGCCAAGCGACGACATCCGGACCATCGTCGTGGATAGGGAGAATGATATCTGGGTCGGTACCGACAGAGGAATCGGGATCATCCTCGACCCGGAAAACCCCACACGCCAGGGAGGCATCGCGGCCTACAAACCTCTGACCGGACTGGTCATCAACGCGATCGCAGTCGACGCCCTCAACCAGAAATGGGTGGGAACCAACGAGGGCGTTGTCCTGCTCTCTGCCGACGGGACGCAGGTCCTGGCCAACTACACCGTGGAGAACACGGAACGGAAGCTGATTGACAACGATGTCAAGAGCATAGCCGTCGACGAGGCATCGGGGACTATTTATTTCGGAACTCTCGTGGGGCTCTCGAGCCTTACAACGACGGCCGCCGCCCCGGTGGCGGAGTACGACGAGATCAAAGTGTATCCCAATCCCTATCGCGTCCCGGATGACCGGCCTCTGACCATCGACGGGCTGGTGGAGAATTCCCGGCTCAAGATCCTGACCTCGGATGGACGTCTGGTCCGCGACCTCAGCACACCGGGGGGACGGATCGGATTCTGGGACGGCAGAGATTACGACGGCCGCGAGGTCGCCTCAGGGATCTATATCATCGTTGCCTACAACGAGGACGGGAGCCGCGTAGGCAACGGCAAAGTTGCAGTTCTTCGAAAGTGACAACCACCACGGCCACAACTTATCATCCATCACAACGGACAGCAGAAGGAGGGTGCGGATCTTGGAGAATGTGAACGGCTACAAAGACGAGATCTTCACAAAGAGGGTTCGCGCAGGCAAACGGACCTACTTTTTCGATGTGAAAGCGACCAAGTCCGAAAAGGACTTCTACATCACGATCACCGAGAGCAAGCGCGTCGGTGACGATGAGTACGAGAAGCACAAGATCTTCCTGTACAAGGAAGATTTCGACAAGTTCCGCGAGGCCCTCGAGGAGACTGTGGTGCACGTCAACCAGCAGCTCCTGGAGCACGCCGAAGCCCCCAAAGAGGGGTAAACAGCTCCTTCCATGGAAGACGCCGGGTGAATTCCCCCCCGGCGTCCCCCCTTTTCCCTGCCTTCCTCAGCCGGGTCAGCTTGACTCTATTTCACCTTTTGGGTACATTGATATGATTTATTAGCAACGACAGGAGAACCAGGGGCGGAGTCGCCCCTTTTTGCGCGTTCTTCGACATGAGCGAACCGACCCGCGCCCTATCCATGAAGATCCAGCTGGGTGGACTCTCCGAGGGGATCCACCAGTATCATTTCGATGTCGCGGGCGCCGACCTGGACCTCGGGTCAGGGTTCCGCCACCCGGTCACGGTGTCGGCAACTGTCGAAAAAGCGGGAAATCAGTTCTTTTTGACTGCTTCCGCGGAGGCAAGGGGAACATTCGCCTGCGACCGCTGCCTGGGTGAATTCGACACGGTTCTGAGACCACACTACTCGATGGTCTATGTGTTCCAGGAAGCCGAGACGGAGAGGCGTGACCCCTCGGAGTACCAGGTGATTTCCCCGTCTCTGAGCGTTGTTGACATTGCCGACGACGTGCGCCAGATGTTTCTCCTGTCGGTTCCGCTGAAGCTGCTCTGCAGCGAGACCTGCAGGGGGCTCTGTCCGCACTGCGGCATAAATCTGAACGTGGCGACCTGCTCGTGCCGCGACGAACAGCCCGAGGAGCGGTGGGAAGCGCTCAAGAAATTACGAACAGAGGAGTGAGAGGAAACGACCATGCCAAATCCGAAACGCCGCCACTCCAGGACCCGCGGCAGGAAACGGCGGACGCACTACAAGGCGACCGCCGCGCCGAGGTCGGAGTGCCCGAATTGCCATACGCAGAAGCTCCCTCACCGCGCCTGCCCGAACTGCGGTTACTACAACGGCCGCTCCATTGTTGTACCGAAGGCTTCCTAGGGCCTGACGGTCCGATTCTCTGAGCGCCGGGCCGCGACTGCCGCACGGAGCAGGCACCGGACGCACGAGAAAAGGTAGAGCCACAGCAACGGTCCATTTCGTTGACTCCCCAACCACCGGACATGACTATTGTTGTCGACGCCATGGGAGGCGACCACGCTCCCGGCGTCGTCGTCGAGGGTGCCCTCCAGGCTGTCCGTGCCTCCGGCGGGCGGTTCTCCCTCGTCCTGATCGGCCAGGAGGATCCCGTCCGCGCGCATGTGAGAGAGTGTGCCGGGCGCGGCCTCACCGCGCCAGAACACCTCCTCCGCATCCATCACGCCCCGCAGGTCATCACGATGGACGACGCTCCCAACGCTGCCCTGCGCGCTAAAAGGGAGTCGTCCATCGCCCTCGGCCTTTCCCTCCAGAAAGAGGGGAGCGCCCAGGCCTTTGTGAGTGCGGGAAACACGGGCGCCGTCCTGTCGGCTTCAACCCTGATCCTCGGACGTGTGGAGGGAGTCGGGCGTCCGACCATGGGTGCCCTCGTGCCAACAGCCACCGGTTCAGCCTTTCTGGTCGACGCCGGGGCGAATGTCGACTGCAAGCCGCGCCACCTCTTTGAGTTTGCGGCCATGGGGTCCATCTACATGTCTGCCCTGCGCGGCGTCGACCGCCCTCGCGTCGGCCTGTTAAACGTCGGAGAGGAAAAGACCAAGGGGAACGAGGCGGCCCTCGAAGCCTTCCGCCTCCTCGGTTCCTCCCCGCTGAACTTCATCGGCAACGTGGAAGGACGGGACATCCTTGCCGGCCGGGCCGACGTCATCGTCTGCGATGGGTTCGTCGGCAACATCCTCCTGAAATTCGGCGAAAGCGTCCCCTCCTTCCTCAAGGCCAGATTCCTCGCCTATGCAGGAAAGAGCGTAAAGAACCGCCTCATCGCGCTCATCGCCCGCGGCGGCCTGCGCAGCGTGCTGCGCGAGCTGGACTACCAGGAGCATGGAGGTATTCCCCTTCTCGGCGTCAACGGGGTCTCGATCATCGGGCACGGCGGCTCCAGTGCCAGGGCAATCACCAACATGATCTACCGGGCCGAGGAGATGATTCTGAAAGATGTCAATGGCCTCATTCGGAAGGAACTTGCACGATCCCATGACTAAACGCCGCGCCACCATCACCGCCACAGGCCACTACGTGCCTGCGAAGATCCTCTCGAACGCCGACCTCGAAAAAATGGTCGACACCAGCGACCAGTGGATCCGCACCCGGACCGGGATCGTCGAACGACGCGTCATGGAAGGGGGCGCAAGTTCTCACATGGGGGCGCTGGCAAGCCTGGACGCGCTCGCCCACCGCGGGATCGCCGCCGAAGAGATCGACTGCATCATCGCCGCCACCGTCACCCCAGACATGTTCTTCCCCTCCACTGCCTGCCTGATTCAGGATCGGATCGGCGCGAAAAACGCCTGGGGGTTCGACCTCAACGGCGCCTGCTCCGGCTTCCTCTTCGCCCTGGTGACCGCCCAGCAGTTCGTCGAGAACGGCGTCCACAACAAAGTGCTGGTGGTCGGCACCGACAAAATGACCTCCATCACCGATTACACGGACCGCAACAACTGCATCCTCTTCGGCGACGCGGCGGCCGCCGTGATCGTGGAGCCATGTGACGAAGAAGGATTCGGTATCCTCGATGCGATCGTCCGCTGCGACGGGTCCGGGCAGGATGCCCTCTACATGAAAGGGGGAGGGAGCGCCAATCCGGCCACCCATGAGACCGTCGACAAGAAAATGCACTACATCTACCAGGATGGGAAAGCGGTCTTTAAAGTGGCCGTTGTGCGGATGGCGGATGTTTCCGCCGAGATCCTGGAACGGAATCGCCTGACGGGCAAGGACGTTTCCTGGCTTGTGCCGCATCAGGCGAATCTCCGGATCATCGATGCCACTGCGGACCGTATGGGAATCGACCGCTCGAAAGTGATGATCAACATCGACCGCTACGGGAACACCACCGCCGCTACCATCCCACTCTGCCTGTCGGAATGGTGGAACAACGGAAACCTGAAGCGGGGGCAAACGATCGTCCTGGCAAGCTTCGGCGCTGGGTACACGTGGGGTTCGATCCTTGTGCGCTGGTCCGTGAAGGACTCCCCGGCAGGAACCGCATGAGCACAACAGCGTATCTCTTCCCCGGTCAGGGCTCGCAGTACGTCGGCATGACCGCCGACTTCGCTGCCGCCGACCCGGATTCCCGCTCCTTCCTGGAGCAGGCCGACCGGGTCCTGGGAATTCCGCTCAGCGCGATCTGCGCGCAGGGCCCGGAGGAGACACTTCGGCAGACCGAGTACACCCAGCCGGCAATCTTCCTCCACAGCATCCTTGTCGCCCGGAAGATCCGCCACCTGAAGCCGGCGATGGTGGCAGGCCATTCGTTGGGAGAATACTCGGCGCTGGTCGCCGCCGGGGCAATTGCATTCGAGGACGGGTTGCGCCTCGTCCGCCTGCGCGGTCAACTCATGCAGAAATGCGGCACCGAACGCGCGGGAACCATGGCGGCCATCGTCGGACTCGATCCCGTGCATCTGGAGGATCTCTGCCGCGAAGCATCAGAAGCGGGCATCGTCCAGCCAGCGAACTTTAATTCCCCCGGGCAGGTGGTGATCTCCGGCTCCTCCGGCGGCGTCCACAGGGCAATCGACCTTGCACGGGCACGGGGCGCAAAGATAGCAAAAGAGCTGGTCGTCAGCGGAGCATTTCACTCCCCCCTGATGGAGAGCGCCCGGGAAGGCCTCAGAGAGGCACTCGCCCGGACAGCGATCCGCGAGGCCTCCATCCCGGTCTACGCCAATGTCACCGCCGAACCGGCCGTTCGCGCGGAGGAAATCAGAGAACTCCTCTGCCAGCAACTGACCAGTCCGGTCCGCTGGGAGGAAACCCTGCGGAATATGGCGCGGGACGGCGCAGACACGTTCTGTGAACTGGGACCCGGCAAGGTCCTTCAAGGCCTCGCCAAACGCACCCTGGCGGGCCCCCGCATCATCGGCTACGATCGACTGAGCGAGATTCCCGAGTCATGAGCGACCAATCACCTTTCCTCGTTCTCGACGGAAAAACCATCTCTCCCACGCTCTTCACCAGAGGGTACTGCGGGGAAGGTGGACCCTGCACCTGCAGTGCGGCCTGCTGCGAGGGGGGGGTCTATGCCGACCTCCAGGAGCGCGATGCCATCCTCTCCCATGCCGCACTGATCCGCAGACACATGGACGAGACCCAGGAGGGCGACGAGCGGAAATGGTTCGAGAGCGAGGAATACGATGATCCCGACTTCAACTCCGGCCGCTGCGTCGGGACCGCCGTCATTGGCGGGAAATGCGCTTTCCTCGACGGGAAAGGCCGCTGCTCGATTCAGGTGGCGTCTACTGCGGAAGGGCTCGGGCGCTGGGCGCTGAAACCGCTCTACTGCGTCCTCTACCCGCTGGAAATCTCCAACGCCGTCGTCGATTACGACCCGATGCTGCACGGCGCACACTCCTGCTGCACGATCGGGACCCCGTTTGACGTCCCGCTCTTCGAGGCATGCCGCGCCGAGCTCGAGCATCTCTTCACACGCGAGGGCGTGCAGGCAATGCAGGACCACTTTCAACGGTTCTATCACTCCGACAGGAACTCCCCATGAGCACCCTGCAGGGAAAGGTCGCTCTGGTCACCGGCGGAGGACGCGGCATCGGCAGGGCAATTGTCTTTGCCCTGGCAGACGCCGGCGCCACGGTGGCATTTACCTACAAGAACTCCGCAGCAGCAGCCGAGGAGATCGTCCGCGAACTGACCGGCAAAGGGCTGACCGTCACGGCGTACCAGTCCGATGCCGCAATGACGCAGGAAGCCTCCACCGTCGTGGAGAGCGTTATCAAGGAATTCGGACGCCTCGATATCCTTGTCAACAACGCCGGCATCACCCGGGATGGCCTCCTGCTCAGAATGAGCGAGGAAGACTGGGACAGGGTGCTGGACAACAACCTGAAGAGCGTCTTCAATTTCACCAAGGCCGCGTGCCGCCACATGATGGGGCAACGGGCGGGAAAGATTGTCAATCTTACCTCTGTGGTGGGAATCCGAGGAAATGCTGGACAGGCGAACTACGCTGCATCAAAGGCGGGAATTGTCGGGTTCACAAAATCTATTGCAAAAGAGGTCGGTTCTCGCAATATTCAGGTCAATGCCGTGGCCCCGGGATTCGTGGATACTGACATGACGGCGGCCCTGACCGCGGAGCAGAAAAAGGCCCTGGCCGATACCATCCCGCTCAGACGCACGGCAAAACCGGAAGAAATCGCAGCGGTCGTACGGTTTCTGGTCTCGCCCGAGGCAGAGTACATCACCGGCCAGGTGATCGCCGTTGACGGCGGCATGACGATGTGACAGAATACGAAGCGAACAATCACAAACTCATTCGACACTACAGGAGGTAACATGGCAGACATTGAAGCAAAGGTGAAGGAAATTGTGGTCAACAAGCTCGGCGTTGACGAGGCGCAGGTGACTCCTGAGGCTTCATTCACCAACGATCTGGGCGCGGACTCCCTTGATACCGTCGAGCTGGTCATGGAGTTCGAGAAGGCGTTCAATCTGCAGATTCCCGATGAAGACGCCGAGAAGATCTCCACGGTCGGCGATGCGATCAAGTACCTGAAGTCGAAGAATGCCTGATTTTGCCGGCATTCGCCCTCCCACTCCGCACGATCCTGTCCGCGGGGTGGCCTGGCGTATTGGGTATCCATCATGGAGAGTGCATGGAGAGTAAGCGCAGGGTTGTTGTCACGGGTCTCGGGGCTGTAACTCCTCTAGGACTGACTGTCCAGGATTTCTGGACGGCCATGCTTGAAGGAAAGAGCGGAGCCGCACCCATCACATATTTCGACACGACGGCTTTCGACACCCACTTCGCCTGCGAGCTGAAAGGGTACAAGGCAACAGACTACCTCGATCGCAAGGCGGCCCAGCGGATGGACCCGTTCGCCCAGTACGCCGTGATCGCGGCGGATCAGGCCATCGCCGACTCCGGCCTTCCCCTCAAGGATCTGGATCCCGACCGTGCCGGCGTCATCATTGGCTCGGGGATCGGTGGAATGATCTCCTATCACACCCAGTTCACCAACTTCCTCCAGGGGGGGCCCCGGCGTATCAGTCCGTTCTTCATCCCGATGCTCATTCCGGATATCGCGTGCGGGCAGGTCTCCATCAAGTACGGGTTGAAGGGACCGAATTACGCCACAGTTTCAGCATGCGCGACGGCCTCGCATGCCATTGGCGACGCGTACCGGATCATCCAGTTCGGCGACGCCGATGTCATGGTGTGCGGCGGCTCAGAGGCACCTATCACACCGATGGGGCTTGGCGGCTTCAATGCCATGAAAGCGCTCTCCACGCGGAACGACGCGCCGGATCGGGCCAGCCGCCCCTTCGACGCGCAGCGGGATGGATTCGTCATGGCAGAAGGGGCTGGTGTTCTGATCCTGGAGGAACTCGAATCGGCGCGCGCGCGGGGCGCCAGAATCCACGCTGAAATCATCGGCCTCGGATTCACCGCCGATGCACACCACCTGACCGCTCCCCCCGACGGCGGCGAAGGTGCCGTCCGCTCAATGCGACGGGGCCTGAAGGACGCCGGCATCTCCCCGGATGCAGTGGACTACATCAACGTGCACGGAACATCCACTCCCCTGGGAGACATCAGCGAGACCGCTGCCATCAAGACCGTCTTCGGTCCCCACGCACGAACGCTCAAGATAAGCTCCACGAAGTCCATGACCGGCCACCTCCTCGGCGCCGCCGGTGCAGTGGAAGGAATTGCCGCAATCATGGCGTGCCGTGAAGACATGATTCCTCCCACCATTAACTACGAAGTACCTGATCCTCAGTGCGACCTTGACTACACACCCAACACGGCGGTCCGTCACCGGGTCACCTACGCCCTCAGCAATACGTTCGGGTTCGGCGGGCATAACGCCACACTCATTTTCAGGAAGTACACGGACCGTTGAGCGGCAGCCCTTCCCCCGCACCGGTCGGCTCCGGAGACTCCTGAGAATCTTCACCCGCACCTCAGCTGAAGAAGAGGGCCCTCTCGAACATATCTCCCGGGAAAAACTGCGGCTGCTGGAACGCCGCCTCGGGTACCGGATACGCGACACCGAGGTCTTCATCCGGGCGCTCCAGCATCGCTCCTTCCACCAGAGGTCCCACCATCCCGCGCGGTCGAACGAACGCCTGGAATTCCTCGGGGATTCCATTCTCAATCTCGTCGTGGGCGAGTACCTCTACCGGCGCTACCCCCGCGCGCAGGAGGGAGAACTGACCAAGCTCCGGTCACGCCTCGTCAACAAGAAAGCGCTCGCAAGCTACGCACGAGCGCTTCACCTCTCCGACTTCATCCTGATGAGCCCCAGCGCGGCACAGTCCGGAGGAAAGGGACAGGAAACCATCACCGCCGACACGGTTGAAGCGGTGATCGCAGCCATCTACCTCGACCGGGGGTTCACGCGGGCGAAGGAATTCGTGGAACGGCAGGTGCTCCATGCACTCCAGTCAGGCGGAGTCGCCATCAACGACGAGAACTACAAGAGCCGGCTCCTCGAATACGCCCAGTCACACGGCCTTGGCATCCCGCGCTACACGATCGCCGGAGAGGAAGGGCCCGATCATGACCGCACCTTCACGATCGATGTCTCTCTGGGAAATGTGCGCCAGGGAAGGGGAACCGGCAAGAACAAGAAGGAGGCCGAGCAGGCTGCCGCACTGCGGGCCATGGAGCAATTAACCTCCCGTGCCAATCCTGAACACTGACAGCGAGATCGCGGAACTTCTCCGTTCTGCCCGGACGATCGCGGTTGTCGGCATGTCGGACAACCCGGCTCGTGACAGCTACCGCGTGGGGATGTACCTCCGCGCCGCGGGTTTCACCGTGATCCCCGTGAACCCCACCGTGCAACGCATCGGGGACCTCAGCACTCTGCCCGACCTCCTCCATCTCGGCACTCCCCCCGACATTGTGGATGTTTTTCGCCGATCGGAGTTCGTTCCGGCAATCGCGGAAGAGGCCATCCGCGCCGGGGCGCGGACACTCTGGCTGCAATTCAACACCTTCCACGACGGCGCCGCCGCGCGCGCTTCCTCCGCCGGACTCCAGGTCGTTGCCGACCGATGCATCATGGTCGAACACCGCCGGCTCGTCCGATGAGATCCCCCGCCATACTTTTAACCCTCCTGCTGACCGCCTCCCCTTTCCTCTTCTGCCAGCAGACACTCCCCCCGGCGCCGGATACGCCGCTCGGCGTTGTCGACACCGTCCTGGTCTTCGGAAACGAGAAAACGGAGTCCTATGTCATCCTCGACGAGATGACAATCCGCAAAGGATCCCTGGTCACCCCGGCGCTGCTCGACTATGACCGGAACAGAATCTACAGCCTCGGGCTCTTCACTCGCGTCGATCTCTGGTACGATTCGCTCGGGAGCCTTCATTTTCTCTCCGTGGACGTCCGCGAGCGGTGGTTCTTTGTCCCCTATCCGATGTTCGGGTTCCGTGACGGCGATCCCAAGCGCCCCTACTACGGCGCCGGCGTGGTGCACACCAACGTTGCCGGACGCAACCAGAAACTGTATGCCACACTCGTGCTCGGGCATGACCCCTCGGCAGGCCTGTCGTTCGTCGATCCGTTGCTGGGCCGCGAAGCCAGACTCTTCGGCGCTGTCTCGATCTCCTACAGCCGTCCCCTCAACAAGAGCAGCCGCGAAGCCGAGTTGACCGGCCCGTACAGCGAGGACCACTTCTCCGTCAGCGGCACGCTGGGGAAACGCTTCTCACTCCACCAGACTGCGGGCCTCACGCTGGGGTTCAGATCAGTCGTCATCCCCCAGTACCTTCCGGGGCGCACAGCCAGCCCTGATGGCCGCGATCTGTTCCTCTGGGGAGCGCTGGCATTCACGCACGACACCCGGGATCTTGCAGAGTATGCCTCACGCGGATTCTATGCAGGGTTCTCCGTGACGCAGAACGGCTTCGGCGAATCGGCGGTGAGCTACACCCGGACAGCCGGAGATCTCCGCGGTTATCTCCCGCTCGGCTCGGGATTCAGCGTTGCCACACGCGGGTTTGCCAGCATCGCCTCGGGCGGCACCGTCCCCACCTACGGGCGGACGTACTTCGGCTACGGAGAACGGATCCGCGGGTTCTACAACGAGGTGGCGGAGGGAGAAGACCTCCTGCTCGCCTCCGCGGAGATCAGGTTTGCCCTTCTGCCGGCCCGGACAATTCAGGCCGGCGGGCTCCCGATCCCCGAGGAGTTTACGGTCTGGCGCTTCGGCGTCTCGCTTGCACTCTTTGCCGATGCCGGAACAACCTGGTTTCATGGCGAGCCGGTCGGCCTGCGCACGCTCTGCTCCGGCGCCGGTGCGGGCATCCACTTCCTCCTCCCCTATAGCGTGGTGGCACGCGTCGAATACGCGCGCAACAGTGCGCACCGCGGCGAATGGATTCTCGCCTTCCGAGGAGCAATCTGATGGACTACTTCTACGTTTCCCCCGGAAACATCTCCCGGAACCGGTGCATCGTCGACGGCGAGGAATTTGCCCACCTGACCCACGTTCTGCGCCGGCGCGAGGGGGATACTGTGCGCCTCGTCGACGGCGAGGGGAGAGCCTATGACGCCGTCATCGAAGAGATCGCCCGCACGCAGGCCCGCTGCCGCATTGAAGCGCGATGGGAACGCCTGCACGAGAGCGCGATCCATCTCACTCTCGGCGCGGCCATCCTGAAGAACGGTTCGAACTTCGATTTCCTCGTTGAGAAGGGAACGGAGCTCGGGGTCTCGGCCTTTGTCCCGCTCCTGACAGAACGCACGATCCCCCGCCACGCGCGGCAAGAACGCTGGCAGAAGATCGCACTGGCGGCAATGAAACAGTCGGGCCGGTCGGTGCTCCCCAGGGTGGCTTCTCCTCAGCCCCTGGAGGAATTCCTCCGGGACGCTCAAGGAGTGCGCCTCATCCCGCACGAGAAGACGGAAGGCCCTTTCCTCCGCAGCGCGATGCCGGAGGGAGCGCATGCGGTGGTGGCAGCAATCGGGCCGGAAGGAGGGTTTTCGGAGAGTGAAGTGGCGCGTGCTGTCTCGGCCGGATTTCTTCCGGTGTCCCTCGGCCCCCGGAGACTCCGGGCAGAGACCGCTGCGCTGGTGACCGCAGGCCTGATTCTACTCGAGACGTGAGCTGACGACCGTCTGCACCTCCTCAAGCATCATCCTGCCGGTCTTGAGAAGCGAATCAAGCTCATCGGCCTTCCAGCCGACGAATTCGTTGTCGGTGAGCCCTTTCAGGTTGATCCGCACGTTCAATGCGGCGGATTCGCAGGCCGCATGGAGCATGAGCGCTCCCACACCGGCATCGCTGACGGAGTTGACATTCCCTTTTGCGGCAACATTCCCCGCCAGCGCCAGCCCGTCAATGCAGTGCTTCATCACTTCCAGCGGAACCTGGGTCGCTTCCTTCGTGGCCTCGCGGATCGCCGCCGTCCGGAGCGCCTTCTGGGCCTCGGAATCTTTCGGAAGCCCGTAGGCCTCCATGACCTTGTTGAACGCAGCGGTGTCTTCGTCCACCAGTGAGGTGAACCTGGTGCGCAATGCCTCGGCCTGTGCCAGGATCCCCTTCATCTCTGCTTCCACCTCGGCATACTTCTTCTTCCCGATCGTCAGCTGGCAGACCATGGACGTCAAGGCGGCACCCAGGGCGCCGGCCAGGGCGGCGACGCTTCCCCCTCCGGGCGCAGGGGATGAGGACGCGAGTTCCTCGAGAAATGAATTCAGGGATTTGCGGGTCGACATATCACTCCAGGTTAGAGTTGGAATTCGATGATTTTCTTTTCAAGGTCGAACGGCGCGAGCTGGGCCAGTCCGAGATGCGACACTGCCGCATGGAGGAGCGTCCGCTCGTCCCCTTCCACACCGTAATACGCGGCCGCCATCAGCAGCGCCTCCTTCGGTATCAGCCCCACAAGCTCGCTCCCCGTCGCCTTCACGCCGAGGCTGGCCGCTTCCCGTTTCACCTCCTCAAAGGCGATGTGAGGAGGGGTGACATGGAAATTCACCAGGTTGATGGAGACCTGCGCGATGTTGTGGGCCTCCAGAAGCACGCCCATCGCTTTGACCGCGCGCAGCGTGCCGGGAATCATCACCTTCGCGCCCCCTTCATCCAGCACGGGGTTCCCCTGAGCATCCTTCTTCACCCGGCCGCTCTCCCGAATGCGCAGGGCGACCTCGTTCGCCAGCTTGACATCATTGGTGTCGAGATTCACATTGTAAGCGATCAGGAACATCCGTGCTCCGGTGACTGTCGCCCCCGATCGGGCATTGAATTCCGCCGGCCCGTAATCCGGCAGCCACGCGGGGTCCTGAAGCTTCGCCCGAAGCCCCTCGTACTCCCCCTTGCGCACGGTGGCAAGATTCTTCCGCTCCGGACGCGTCGCCGCCTCTTCGTACAGATAGACCGGAATCCCCAGGTCCTCCCCCACGCGCTTTCCAAACCGATGCGCCAGGCGAACGCATTCCTCCAT
>Ga0316620_10000709_pt1 | contig 13612 bp, 12 predicted proteins | sample OWC_Aug_M1_C1_D5_FD_207651 | JGI IMG/M metagenome (GOLD analysis project Ga0316620, IMG submission 207651) | Wetland soil microbial communities from Old Woman Creek delta, Ohio, United States - OWC_Aug_M1_C1_D5_B | ecosystem: Environmental > Terrestrial > Soil > Wetlands | place: USA: Ohio... | reverse complement strand
ACGTCGTTCAACACCAGGCGGCCGATCGGCGAGCCGCGCTTGGCGGCGAGCAGCATGCCGATCAGCCCGCCCATCGACGTTCCGACCCAGTCGAGCCGCGTCGCTCCGGCGCGCCGCCACAGGCGCCCGGCCAGGCCGCGCACCGGCGCGGGCTTCGTGATGCGCGCCACCAGCGCGGCCGCATCGCTCAGGTAGGTCGAGAAGCTGTAGCCGGATCTCTCCTCGAGCCACTCGCTTTCGCCGCGCCCCACGACGTCCATGCACACCACGCGGCAGTCGCGCGCCAGCCCCTCCGCCAGGAAGTCGAAGTCGTGGCTGTTGCGCGACAGCCCGTGCACGCACAGCACGACGTGCGGGTTGGACGGGTCGCCCCAGTCGCTGTAGGCGATGCGGTGAAAGCCGTTCGGTCCGAGGCTGAGGAAGCTCTCCTGCGACATGCTCATAGGGTGGTCAGACGATCGGGTTGTGCACCGTGACCAGCTTGGTGCCGTCCGGAAAGGTGGCCTCGACCTGGATCTCGGGGATCATCTCGGGCACGCCCTCCATCACCTCGTCCCGCCCGAGCAAGGTCGCGCCCCAGCCCATCAACTCCGAGACGCCGCGCCCCTCGCGCGCGCCTTCCATGATTGCGGCGCTGATCAGCGCCACCGCCTCCGGATAGTTGAGCTTCAATCCCTTCGCCCTGCGCCGCTCGGCGAGCAGCGCCGCCGTGAAAATCAGCAGCTTGTCCTTTTCCCTCGGGGTGAGTTCCATCGCGTCGCTCCGTGCGCGTACCCTCGCAAGGACAATGCCTGCGGCATGCCGCGGGGAAGCCGAAACATTCTGCACCAAAACTGTGAACTGCCGGCCGGCACGCACCATGCTGCAGCATCGATCGGCCATAATCCGCGCTTGACCGGTCGAGACGGATACGACATGAGCCATCGCGTGCTGCTGGGGATGCTGACACCCTCGTCCAACACTACCCTCGAGCCGGTCACGGCGGCGATGCTCGCCGGACTGCCCGAAGCGAGCGCGCATTTCGGCCGCTTCAAGGTGACCGAGATCGCCCTGTCCGAGCAGGCACTCGGGCAGTTCGACGATCGCGAAATTCTGCGCGCGGCGGAGCTGCTGTCGCACGCGAGGCTGCATTGCATCGGCTGGAACGGCACCTCCTCGGGCTGGCTCGGCTTCGAGGCCGACGAGCGGCTGTGCGAGCGCATCCACGCGGCGACGGGCATCCCCGCCTGCACCTCGGTACTCGCGCTCAACGAGGTCCTGCGCGCCACCGGCGTGACGCGCTTCGGGCTGGTCACGCCGTACCGCGACGACGTACAGGCGAAAATCGTCGCCAACTACGCGCGCTCGGGATTCGAGTGCGTCGCCGAGCGCCACCTTGGTCTGCAGGACAACTACTCGTTCTCCGAGGTCGGCGCCGGGCAGATTCGCGCCATGGTGCGCGAAGTAGCCGCGGCGAAACCCCAGGCGATCACCATTTTCTGCACCAACCTTCGCGGCGCGCCGCTGGTCGAGGAGCTCGAGCGTGAGCTCGGAGTTCCAGTCTACGACTCGATCGCCACCGTGGTGTGGAAATCGCTCAAGGTCGCCGGCGTCGACCCGAAGCGCGTGCAGGGCTGGGGCCGCCTGTTCCGCGACGTCGCCTGAGGCGCGACCGTGAGCTCGCTCGATCTCGCGATCCGCAACGCGCACGTGGTCACCGCTGCGGAGAGCATGCACTGCGACATCGGCGTCGCCGGCGGACGCATCGTCGCGCTCGGCGAAAGGCTGCCCGGGGCGGCGCGCGAGATCGACGCGCGCGGCCGCCTCGTGCTGCCCGGCGGCGTAGACGGGCATTGCCACCTCGACCAGCCGATGCCCGCACCGATGAAGATGGCCGACGACTTCGAGTCCGGCACGCGCTCGGCCGCCTGCGGCGGTACGACCACGGTGATTCCGTTCGCCGCGCAAGCGAAGGGCCAGTCGCTCGCCGCGGCGGTCGAGGACTACCACCGGCGCGCCGCCGGCAAGGCGTGCATCGACTACGCGTTCCACCTGATCGTGAGCGACCCCGTGCCGCACGTGCTGCGGGAAGAGCTGCCGCGCCTGATCCGCGACGGCTATACCTCGTTCAAGGTCTACATGACTTACGACGACCTCAAGCTCTCGGATCGCGAGATTCTCGACGTGATGGACCTCGCCCGCCGCGAAGGCGCCATGGTGATGGTGCATGCGGAGAACTCCGATGCCATCGGCTGGCTCACCGACAAGCTCGTCGCCGCCGGACGGACTGCGCCGGCGCATCACGCCGACGCGCGCCCCGCTCCGGTCGAGCGCGAAGCGACGCACCGCGCGATCATGCTTTCGGAACTGATCGACGTACCGATCCTGATCGTGCACGTCTCGGGCGGCGAGGCCATCGAGCAGATCCGCTGGGCGCAAGGGCGCGGCCTGAACATCTACGCCGAGACCTGCCCCCAGTACCTGTTCCTCACGTCGGCACATCTCGGCGCCGCGGGATACCATGGCGCGAAGTGCGTCTGCAGCCCGCCGCCGCGCGACGAGACGAGCCAGCGGCGCGTCTGGGAAGGGCTGGCGAACGGCGCATTCCACGTCTTTTCCTCCGATCACGCGCCATTCCGCTACGACGATCCGCACGGAAAGCGCCTGGGCGGCCAGGAGGTCGCATTTCCCCACATTCCGAACGGCATCCCCGGCCTGGAGACGCGGCTGCCGCTGCTGTTCTCCGAAGGCGTGGGCAAGGGGCGCATCGACCTGCGGACGTTCGTCGCGCTCACCGCGACCAATCCGGCGCGCTTGTACGGGCTCTATCCGCGCAAGGGCACCATCGCCGTGGGCAGCGACGCGGACCTGGTGCTGTGGGACGCGCAGCGCCGCGTGGTCATCCGCAACGAGCAGCTGCATCACGCCGTCGACTACACGCCTTATGAGGGCGTCAGCGTGTCCGGCTGGCCGGCGCTCACGCTGTCACGCGGCGAGGTGGTGTGGGAGGACGGGACGTTTCGCGGCACCGCGGGTCGCGGGCAATTCATGCGGTGCGGCCTGCCCGAGGCGGCGCGGCTGCGCCGTCTCGCGGCGCGCAGCTGGGAATAGCGATCAGGTACGCCAGATGCGAGGCTCGACCGCCTCGCGCCCAGTAATCGCGGGCCGCAGCACGGCCCACAGGCGCACGAAGTAGTGTCTCGCCGCCTCGCCCGAATCGCCCAGCCAGCGCGCGAGCAGCACCCCCGGCAGGAGCGTCACTGCAGCCTCGCCCTCGGACGACGCGATTGCGCGGCAGGCGGCGAGCAGATCCTCGCCGATACGCGGCGCCGCCGCCGCGAGCGTGCCGCAGACCGGCTTTCCAGCGAGCCCCGCGCGCGAGGCGAGCAGCGCCGCGCCTCCATCGAGTGACGCGCTCTCCAGCCACAGCGGCCTGCCGTCCCGGCTGATCAGGTTTTGCAGCCGGATGCGGCCGCGCTCGAAGCGCTCGCCGGATCCCGTGCGACCGAGGCACAGGATTTCCCAGCCGATGTAGCGCGCATCGGCCGCGAGACGCACTTGCGCGCCGAGGCGCGCGCGCGCGCCGTCGAACACGATCGTTTCCTGCGGCAACCACTCGAGGCACGCGCCGGCGGCGACGTCGAACGCGAGGCCCTGCGCGGCCCACGCGCCGCCCGAGCGGTACCACTTGCCCGCCCCCGGGGTAGTGAGGAGCGCGTGCGCGCCCGCGCCGATCGCCACATCGAGCGTCAGTTCATCGCCGCCCGCGATTCCGCCGGGAGGATGCACGACGATCGTGTGGCAGACCGCGGCTCCCTCGGGATAGAGCGGCTTTTGCACCACCAGCGGGCCGTCGTGGCGGCGCGCCGCGAGCACCGTCCGCGTGCCGCGTCGTTCGTAACCGAGCGCAAGCTCGGCCCTCCATCGCGCGGTCGAGACCGGTTCGTCTAGGCGCATGCACCGATCATACAAGTGCGTTGCCAATCGGACGAACGCACGCCAAAATGCGCGCCTGCAACGCTACACACAAGCAGCAAAGATCGGGGGCACACCCCCGCGTGGTCAGCCCAGCGCAGCTTACGGAGGAGACAGAAATGCTCAAGCGTATCGTCACCACATTTGCGGTCGTTTCGCTCATCGGCGCGTCCGCCACCGCGGCCCAGGCAGCACCCAAGGACATCCGCTGGGCCACCGGCCCCGTAGGCTCGGCGGGAGGCAAGGCCCTCGTCGTGTTGGCCGATGTCCTCAACAAGGCGATTCCGGAATACCGCATCACGGTGCTGCCGACGCCCGGCGCCGTGACGACCGTGAAAGGCTATGCCACCGGCGAGTACGACGGCTACTACGGCTCGGACGTGGCGCTCAAGGAGCTCAAGGCCGACGACGGCCGCTTCAAGGGCTTCAAGCCGAACGTCAAGCACCAGCCGATTCAGTCCTTCTGGTGCTACACGCTCGACGTCGGTCTCGCGATCAAAGCAAGCGATCGCGGCAGCATCAAGAAATGGGAAGACCTCTCGGGCAAGCCCGTGTACACCGGACCGCTGCCCTTCGACACCCGCAAGCATCTCGAGAACGCGATGGCCGCGGTGGGGGTGCACCACATCTACCAGCAGGTCGATCTCGCGACTGCCGGGTCGCAGCTCAATTCCGGATCGATCAAGGGCATGACCATCTACGCCGCCGGCGGCGAGACCCCGGCGCCGTGGATTGCCGAGGCTTCGCTCGCCGTGGACTGGGCGGCGCTCAACCCGAGCCCCGACGAAGTGGCGAAACTCAAGGCCGCCGGATTCACGGTCGAGCAGGTCGACGCGGCGAACTTCCACAAGAAGAACATCTACGTCGACAAGGTGACGCTGCTGCCGTTCTTTTGGGGCTTCGACCTCGGCCCGATCGTCTCGACGGACGAGATGTACAAGATGCTGCTGGTCATCGAGAAGCACGCCGACGAGCTGGCGAAGGGCGACCCGAGCTTCAAGCAGATCAGCGGCGGCAGGATGGCGGCATTCCAGAAGCAGGCGCTCGAATCGACCTGGAACCTCGTTCCCATCCACCCCGGCCTCGCCAAGTACATGAAGGCGCGCGGCGTGTGGGACAGCAAGTGGGACTCCAACGTCGCCAAGTTTTGAGCGCGTAGACGCGACCTCGTCATGACGTCCGCCGTGCCGGCAGGCCGCACGCCGTCTGCGCTCAGTTGGCTGTATTACGCGAGCGCGATCGCATTCCTCGGGTACATGCTGGTCTACTACTGGACCGGCTCCGGCGGGCCCACGCTGCTCGCCATGACGATGATCCCCATCGCCTACGCGCTGTTCGTTGTCCAGTCGCTGCGCCAGAACGATCTGTACCCGAAGCTGCCGCTTGCCGCGAACTACGCGATCGCCGCGGCGTATTGCGCCTTCTCGCTTTACTGCGCCTGGTACATGCACACGAACTACATGGCGCTGGGCGAGGAGCGCGCCGGCATGTGGAATGCCGCCGACGTGACGATCGGCGGCGTGATGACGCTCCTCATCATGGAATATTCGCGCAAGCGCCACATGCCGCTTTTCATCCTCAACGTGGTGTTCATCCTGTACGCTGTCTACGGCTACATGGTGCCCGGCATGTTCTACCATTCCGGGCTGCCCTGGCACCGCGTCATCACGGCGAGCAGCGTTGAGATGGCGACCGGCATCTTCTCGCGCCTGCCGCAGATCGCGCTCACAACAATCGGGTCGTTCCTGCTCGTGCTGAGCCTCCTGCAGGGCTACGGCTGCATCGATTCGCTCCTGCGCGCGACCAAGCGCGTCGCCATCCGTTCGCCGCACGCCATTCCGCAGTCGGCGGTGGTCGGCTCGATGTGCATCGGTACCGTGAGCGGCAGCGGCGCGGCCAATTCCATCACCGTAGGCTCGGCCACCATTCCGGCCATGATCAACGCCGGTCTGCCGCCGGCGACCGCGGCAGCGATCGAAACCGCTTCGTCGCTGGGAGGGCAGCTCATGCCGCCGGTGATGGGCATCGCCGCGTTCCTCATGACCGAGTTCCTCGGGGTCGACTATTTCGACGTCGTCGCGCGCGGCTGGGTTCCCGCCTTCATTTACTACATCACGGTCGCGGTCTCGGTATATCTGCTGGCGGTCCAGCACCGCGCTCACCTCATCGCCGATCCCGGCGCCCAGGCCCTGGGCTGGCGTGACAAGGTCAATCTCGGCGCATTCGTGTTCGTCGTCGGCGGCCTGGTGACGTTGATGGCGGCGATCTTTCTCACGCCGATGTTCGCGGCGCTGTACATGTTCTACGCCGCCGGCGCCGCATTGCTCCTCATCAACCTCGTGCCCCTGCTGCGGCCGGGCCACTGGTCGATCGACGAGTTCGTCGCGCCGCTGCGGCGCTTCCTCGATTCGTATGTCGACATGATCACGGACATCGCGCTGCTGCTGGCGACGCTGTCGATCATGACCGGCGCGCTGGTGATCACCGGCGTACCCACCAAGATCGGCACCCTGCTGATGGACGCCGCAGGCGTGAACATGTTCGCCATGGTGGTCATGGCGTTCATCTTCGGCGCCATCCTCGGCATGGGCCTGCCCCCGGCGCCGACCTACATCCTGGTGGCGATCGTCATCGTGCCGCCATTCATCAAGATGGGCGTCAATCCGTGGGTGGTGCATTTCTTCGCCTTCTTCCTCGCGGTGTTCGGCGAGCTGACGCCGCCAACCTCGGTGACCGCGGCGATCACCTCGAAGATCGCCAATACTTCGTTCTACGTTACGCTGTTCCGCTCGATACAGATCTGCGTGTCGCTGTTCACCCTGATGGCCGGGGTGTTCGTGCACCCCGAGCTGGTGATCAAGCCCGGCGCGGATCAGCTCGGCGCCGCGCTGCTGATCCTGATCGCGACCATCGGCATCACCTTCAGCCTGCAGGCCCGGTTCGCGGACCGGCGGCCCCTGGACGTGGCGGCGCGCATCGTGCTTGCGGCGTTCGCCCTCGTCGCCCTGTTCGATTCCGACGACACGGTGGCGATGCTCGCCTGCGTGCCGGTGGTGCTGGCAATCGGCTACTGGCTCGTCGCCCGCCGTACCCTCGCAACTGCCTCGAAAGCGGAAGGCCCGGGGGCGCCGGTACTCGAACGCACCTAGGCGCCGCTCACACCGCGAGCATCGAGCGAACGGCGTCGCGATCCATGTCCTCGCCGCGTCCGCGGGCGATGATTTCGCCGCGCTCCATCACCAGGTACTGGTCGGCGAGCGAGCGCGCGAAGTCGTAGTACTGCTCCACCAGCAGGATCGCCATTTCGCCGCGCACGGCGAGCGCGCGGATGACACGCTCGATGTCCTTGATGATCGAGGGCTGGATCCCCTCGGTCGGCTCGTCCAGGATCAGCAGGCGTGGCGCCATCGCCAGCGCGCGGCCGATCGCGAGTTGCTGCTGCTGGCCGCCCGAGAGATCTCCCCCGCGACGGCCGAGCATGGTCTTGAGCACCGGGAACAGCTCGAAGATGCGGGAGGGCACGCGGGGCGCCGCCATCAGCAGGTTCTCCTCCACCGTTAGGCGGGGAAAGATTTCGCGCCCCTGCGGCACGTAGCCGATCCCGGCGCGCGCGCGCTCGTAGGGCTTGGACTGGGTGAGGTTTCGCTCCTCGAACACGATCTTGCCGGTCCTCGCCGGGACCAGTCCCATCAACGTCCTGAGCAGGGTCGTTTTGCCGACTCCGTTGCGGCCGAGCAGCGTGGTCACCTTGCCCGCGGGCACCTCGAAGGAGAGGTTCCTCAGGATGTGGCTGCCGCCGTAGTACTGATCGAGGTTCGAGATCGAAAGCATGCTCACCTGCCCAGGTAAACCTCGATCACGCGCGGATCGTTCTGCACCTGTTCGTACGGACCCTCCGCGAGCACGCCTCCCTCGTGCAGCACCGTCACCTTGCGCGCGATGCGCGCGATGAACGCCATGTCGTGCTCGACCACCACCAGCGAGTGGCTGCCGGCGAGCGAGAGGAACAGCTCCGCGGTGCGCTCGGTCTCGTCGTCGCTCATACCGGCGACCGGCTCGTCGAGCAGGAGCAGCCTTGGCTCCTGCATCAGGAGCATCCCGATTTCGAGCCACTGCTTCTGCCCGTGCGAGAGAAGCCCGGCCACGCGGTCCGCGGTGCCCGCCAGGCCGATGCGCCCGATCATCGCGGCGATGCGATCGCGTTCCTCGGACGACAGGCGCGCGAACAGCGTGCGGCGCACGCGCTTGTCCGCCTTCATCGCCAGCTCGAGGTTCTCGAACACGGTGTGCTGCTCGAAGATCGTCGGTTTCTGGAACTTGCGCCCGATTCCCGCCTGCGCGATCTCGGCCTCCGACAGGCGCGTGAGGTCGATGGTCTGGCCGAAATAGACGCTGCCCGCGTCGGGCTGCGTCTTGCCCGTGATCACGTCCATCATGGTGGTCTTGCCGGCGCCATTCGGCCCGATTACGCAGCGCAGCTCGCCGTCGTCGATCGCGAGCGAGAGCGCGTTCAGCGCCTTGAAGCCGTCGAAGCTGACGCTGATGTCCTGCAGGTAGAGGACGACGCCGTGCGTGGCGTCCAGCTGCTGCGCGGCGATGTGCCCGAGCGACGCGTCGCTCATGCCGGCTTCTCCCGCGTCAGCAGCCCCATCACCCCGCGCGGCATGAACAGCGTCACCAGGATGAACAGCAGCCCGAGGAAGTACAGCCACACTTCCGGGAAGGCCTGCGTGAAGAAGCTCTTGGCGCCATTGACCGCCGCGGCGCCGACTACCGCGCCCGCCAGCGTGCCGCGGCCGCCGACCGCGACCCAGATCGCGATCTCGATCGAGTTCGCGGGCGACATCTCGCTCGGATTGATAATGCCCACCTGCGGCACGTACAGCGCTCCGGCGAGGCCGCACAGCACCGCCGACAACGTCCACACGAACAGCTTGTAGTGCGCGGTGTTGTAGCCGCAAAACATGACGCGCTGCTCGGCGTCGCGTATCGCGGAGAGCACGCGGCCGAATTTCGATGTGACCAGCCAGCGGCCGAGCAGCAGCGTGCCGAGCAGCGTCGCGGCGCTTAGCATGAACAGCGCGACGCGCATGCCGGGCGTCGCGATCGGAATGCCGAGGATGCGCTTGAAGTCGGTGAAGCCGTTGTTGCCGCCGAAGCCCGTCTCGTTCCTGAAGAACAGCAGCATCGCCGCGTAGGTGAGGGCCTGGGTAATGATGGAGAAGTACACGCCCTTGATGCGCGAGCGAAACGCGAACCAGCCGAACACATAGGCGAGCAGCCCCGGCGCGGCCACCGCCAGCACCAGCGCCCACAGGAAGTGTTCGCTGCCCCACCATTGCCACGGGAACGATTTCCAGTCGAGGAACACCATGAAGTCCGGCAGCGGGCTGTGGTAGACGCCGTCGGTGCCGATCTGGCGCATCAGGTACATGCCCATGGCGTAGCCGCCGAGCGCGAAGAACAGCCCGTGCCCGAGAGACAGGATCCCCGCGTAGCCCCACACCAGGTCCATCGCCAGCGCGACGATCGCGTAGCAAACGATCTTGCCGGCGAGGCTCACCCAGTATTCCGACAGGTGCAGCGGGCTGCCCGCGGGAAAGAGCAGCGCGGCGGCCGGCACGGCGACGAGCAAGGCCAGGGCGAACGCGACGAACGCGATCCAGCCGCGCCCGCGATACCTGGTCATCATGCTTCGATTGCCCGGCCCTTGAGGGCGAACAGGCCCTGCGGGCGCTTCTGGATGAAGATGATGATGAATACCAGCACCGCGATCTTCGCCAGCACCGCGCCCGACCAGGACTCGAGCAGCTTGTTCACCAGCCCGAGGCCGATACCGGCGTAGACGGTGCCGGCGAGCTGGCCGACGCCGCCCAGCACCACCACCATGAACGAGTCGACGATGTAGCCCTGGCCAAGCGCCGGACCGACATTGCCGATCTGGGACAGCGCACAACCCGCCAGCCCGGCGATGGCGCAGCCGAGACCGAATGCCCAGGTATCGACGCGCGCGGTCGGCACGCCCACGCAGGAAGCCATGGCGCGGTTCTGCGTCACCCCGCGAACGAAGAGCCCGAGGCGAGTGCGCGCGAGCAGCAGCCACATCCCCGCGACCACCGCCGCTGCGAACGCGATGATCACGATACGGTTCCAAGGCAGCACGAGATTGGGCAGCGCCTGCACGCCGCCCGACATCCAGCTCGGGTTGTCGACCTGGACGTTCTGCGCCCCGAACAGCGAGCGCACGCCCTGCATCAGCATCAGGCTGATGCCCCAGGTGGCGAGCAGCGTTTCGAGCGGCCGGCCGTAGAGCCAGCGGATCACCGTGCGCTCGAGGATCATTCCGGCAGCGCCGGCGACGACGAATGCGACCGGGACCGCGCAAACCAGGTACCAGTCGAAGGCGCCCGGCGCGTACGCCTTGAACAGGTTCTGCACCACGTAGGTGGCGTAGGCGCCGAGCATCATCAGCTCGCCGTGCGCCATGTTGATCACGCCCATCAGGCCGTAGGTGATCGCCAGCCCGAGCGCCGCGATCATCAGGATGCTGCCCAGGCTCAGCCCGGCGAACACCAAGCCGATACGCTCGCCCCAGGCGAGCCGCCCGCGCACGCCGGCGAGGCTCGCCTGCGCCGCGGCGCGGATCTCCTCGTCGGCCTCGGCAAAACTGCCGTCGGGCTTCTTCGCCACCAGCGGCAGCAGCAGCGTCTCGGTCTTCGGGTTGCCCGAGGCCGCGAGCGTGCGGATCGCGGCCAGGCGCTCCGCCCGCGCACCTGCGCGCAGCTCGATCGAGGCGGCGACGATCTCGAGCACGCCCTTGACGTCCGGATCGGTCTCGCGCGCGAGCGCCCGGCGCACGATCGGCAGCGCCGCCGCGCGGGGGTCCTCGGCCAGCTCACGCGCGGCCTTTAGGCGCTCGTCGCGGTCACGGGAGACCAGGCGCAGCGCCGAGACCGCAGCGTCGAGCACGCCGCGCACGCGGTTGTTCATCACCACGTCGCTCGCGTCCTCCGGCAGCGGCGAAACCCTTTGGCCGGTCACCGCGTCTACCGCCGAGTCGCCGCTCACGATCAGCACGCGGTCGCCGGAAGTCTGTACAGACCCCGCAAGCAAGGCGCGCAACAGGGGCTCGGCCTGCTCGTCGCCCGACTCGACGAGCGCGTTGATCGCCGCGATCCTGTCCTCGCTCGTGTCACCGAGCGCGAGCTGGTGCACCGCCGCGGCATCGATGGCAAGCGCTGGCGGCGCATTCGCCGCCAGCGCAAGCAACAGCACGAGGAGCAGATGGCGCACTCAGGACTTCTTCGTCATCTTCTCCGGGACGTCCTGCTTGCCCTTGTCCTCGGGCAAGTAGGGGCTCCAGGGTTCGGCGCGGATCGGGCCCTTGGTCTTCCACACCACGTCGAACTGTCCGTCGGCGCGGATCTGCCCGATGAACACCGGCTTGTGCAGATGGTGGTTGCGCGCGTCCATCTCGATCGTAAAGCCGTCCGGCGCCTTGAACTTCTGCCCGCCGACCGCGGCGATCACCTTGTCGACGTCGAAGGTCTTGGCTTTCTCGACTGCCTGCTTCCACATGTGGATGCCGATGTAAGTAGCCTCCATCGGGTCGTTGGTGAGCGGCTTGGCGGCCGAGGCGAGCTTCTTCGCCTTGGCGTAGGCGGCCCATTCCTTCTTCCAGGCCTCGTTCGCCGGGTTCTTGATCGACATGAAGTAGTTCCACGCCGCGAGGTGGCCCACCAGCGGCTTGGTGTCGACGCCGCGCAGCTCCTCCTCGCCGACCGAGAACGCGACCACCGGAATGTCGGTCGCCTTCAGCCCCTGGTTGCCGAGCTCCTTGTAGAACGGCACGTTGGAGTCGCCGTTGATGGTCGACACGACCGCGGTCTTGCCGCCGGCGGCGAACTTCTTGATGTTGGCGACGATCGTCTGGTAGTCGCTGTGGCCGAAGGGCGTGTAGACCTCCTCGATGTCGGCGTCGGTGATGCCCTTGGCGTGCAGGAAGTAACGCAGGATCTTGTTGGTGGTGCGCGGGTACACGTAGTCCGTGCCGAGCAGGTAGAAGCGCTTGGCGCCGCCGCCGTCCTCGCTCATCAGGTACTCGACCGCCGGGATCGCCTGCTGGTTGGGCGCGGCGCCGGTGTAGAACACGTTGTAGGACAGCTCCTCGCCTTCGTACTGGACCGGGTAGAACAGCAGTCCGTTCAGCTCCTCGAACACCGGCAGTACCGACTTGCGCGACACCGAAGTCCAGCAGCCGAAGGTGCAGGCGACCTTGTCCTGCGTGAGCAGCTGCCTCGCCTTCTCGGCGAACAAGGGCCAGTTGGATGCCGGATCGACCACCACCGGCTCGATCATGTGCCCCATCACGCCGCCTTTCTTGTTGATCTCCTCGAAGGTCATAAGAGCGACGTCCTTGAGCACGGTCTCGCTGATCGCCATCGTGCCGGAGAGCGAATGCAGCACGCCGACCTTGACCGTTTTGCCTTTGGCGAACAGGCTCGGAGCCATCAGACCGCTTGCTGCGGTCGCGGCGCCCAGCGTCAGCCCCTTGACGAATGTGCGTCTTTTCATGCGTGTCCTCTCTGAGGTAAGAATGGATCGGTTCCCGGCGGCCTCACAGCTGCCTCGCCGCAGGTCTCGCAACGAACGTGCCATGCGGCGCCTCTCTGCGAGACGCGACGACGGGCGTCGTGGCGCGCCTGATTTCGGTGCGCAGCGCGCACGCCGCGCACGGTTTTGATGCGGAGCGCGCCGACGCCGTGCTTGATCCTCGTCAAACCGTTGCGCAGGATGCGCGCTAGCCTGATGTCATTTTTCGGGAGGCGTCATGAGGATCAGGGACATCTGCAGCCGCGTCGTGGTGGTTGCCGAGCCGCACACCGACCTGCGAGAGGCCGCGCGCATGATGCGCGACCATCACGTCGGCGCATTGATCGTGGTCGCAAAGCGTGACGGCACCACCAAGCCGATCGGGATCGTCACCGATCGCGACCTCGTGGTCGCCGTGGTGGCGGCCGCGGGCGTGCGCCCGGAGTCGCTCACCGTGCGCGACGTGATGTCATCGGACCTGGTGCTCGCGCAGGAAACGGACGGCGTGTTCGAAGCGGTCGAGCGCATGCAGGATAGCGGCACGCGGCGGCTGCCGGTGGTCACCGCGGACGGCACGCTGCTCGGCATCCTGACCCTCGACGACGTGCTGCGCATGCTGGCGGGCGAGCTCACCGCGCTGGCGATCGCCGCGCAACGCTCGGTGACCCGCGAGACCCACGCGCGTCCCGCCTACGAAGAAGACGCCGCCTAGTCTCCCGCGTCAGGTGGCGAGCTCCCTGCTCGCGTGAGGCAGCAGGTTGATGCCCACCCCTCCTGGCAGTCGTTCTCAGGCGACGCCGGGGCTTCACTGTGAAGCACGTTACGGGACTAGATCCGGCGTCGCCGCAAACCGACGCTCGGTTCGAAGAAGAAATTACAACCCATTGTTTTAACAATATTTTTTAGTCGGCACGTAATGTGCAAGTGGGAATTGACTTTAACCGCGCGAGGAGCGAACCATGCTGCAGAGAGACAGTCTTTTCCGCCGTCGAGACGAGCCGTTTACGCGCAACCCCACCGCCACGCCCGCTCCTGCGGCGCCTGCGCCGCAGCCGGCGGAGCGCGC
>Ga0316620_10000708_pt1 | contig 13620 bp, 15 predicted proteins | sample OWC_Aug_M1_C1_D5_FD_207651 | JGI IMG/M metagenome (GOLD analysis project Ga0316620, IMG submission 207651) | Wetland soil microbial communities from Old Woman Creek delta, Ohio, United States - OWC_Aug_M1_C1_D5_B | ecosystem: Environmental > Terrestrial > Soil > Wetlands | place: USA: Ohio... | reverse complement strand
GGTCGGAGGGTTCGATTCCCTTGCGCTTCCGCCACCACCCCGGGCGCGTGGCGGCCCCCTGGTGTCAGAGGAAGGGCGGATGGCGGCCAACGAGCACATCTTCCGCGGTGAGCTGGCTGAGGTCGCCCTGCCCCAGATGCTCGCGACGATCCACCGCCACCGGGTGCCGGGAGTGGTCGAGTGCGCGCGCCGCAGCGACCGCAAGCAGATCTACTTCCTCGACGGCGACGTGATCTTCGCCACGTCCTCTGACCGTGAGGAGTCGCTGGGCGAGTACCTGATGATGAAGGGCCGCATCTCGAGGAGCCAGCTCGACGTCGCCTCCCGCGAGGTCGGGCGGTTCCCGGGGCGACGGCTGGGCGCGATCCTGGTCCAGATGGGCTTCCTCGGCGCCCACGAGATCGCGATCGCGATCCGGGAGCAGGTTCAGCAGATTGTCTGGGGCCTCTTCAACTGGAACCACGGGACGGTAGAGTTCCGTGCCGGGCGCCTGAGCGAGCACGAGGGTCAGCAGGTCGCGATCTCGACGCCGCGCGTCATCATGGGCGGCTGCAAGCGCATCGTCGACGCCAAGCTGGTGACGGCCCGGCTCGGCGGGCGGAACGCGGTCCTGCGGCGGCTGGAATGGCCGGAGCACCTGTCGGGCTTCCAGCTGGAGCGGGGAGAGCGGGCCCTGCTCGATCTGGTCGACGGGCGCAAGTCCCTCTACCAGCTGTGCGACGAGGGACCCCTGAGCCCGGGCATCAACGCCCGCGTCCTGTACGCACTGTCCGAGCTCGGGGTGTTGGGCCGCGGCGACGAGCCGCGCTACGGGCACATCCGGATCCAGGTCAAGAACCCGCCCGGCTCCCCGTCATGAAGGTCTGAGGACAACCGATGCCGCTCTACGAGTACGAGTGCTTCGTTTGCCGGCACCGCTTCGAGCGGATTCAGCGGTTCAGCGATCCGCCGGCGACCGAGTGCCCGGCGTGCGGAGGGGCGGTGCGCCGCCTGCTCGGCGTGCCGGCGCTGCAGTTCAAGGGCAGCGGCTTCTACATCACGGACTATGGCAAGTCCGGCAGCGGCGGCGCGAGCTCCCGGAGGACCGAGAAGGCGGAGCCGTCGGCGGCTCAATCCGAGCCCTCTTCCAGCCCGGCCAAGGACACCTCCAAGCCCGAAACGCACGGCAGCGAGAAGAAGGCGCCGTAGCGGTTGCGTCCGACGCCGGCTCGTACGCGCCTTTGACCGTGGTCCTGCCGCCTGCGACGCCCGGCCTACCTGGGGTAACCCGCGACCCGCTCGACGGTGATGCGGTCGCCGACCGCCAGCCCGTGGCGCGCCGCCGTGCCGGCGCTGACCTCGAGCACGGCCGACACGGCGCGGGACGGGACGTACTGCGGGCACGGTTCGGTGGCACACGGCTGGGCGTTCTCGACGATGTCGACGACCGCCCCCTTCCCGTCGAGGAAGAGCAGGTCGAGCGGGATCATCATGTGCTTCATCCAGAAGCTCGGCACCCTCTCGGCCTCGAACAGGAACAGCATTCCACGATCCGCGTCGAGTGACGGGCGGAACATCAGCCCTTGGGAAATCTCCTCGGGGGTGAGAGCAAGCTCCAGACGGATGACGAAGCCGTCGCCGAGGATCGCCCGCGGCGGCCCCGGGGAGGCCTGCTTCGGAGGCGGGGTGGGGGGGGCCGGCTGCGGGCCGTCGGCCGAGTCCGAGGCCGGTGCGCAGGATCCGAGCAGCAGCGCCAGCACGGCGGCCACCGCCGTGCCGGCGAAGGACGCAAGCCCCCGGCTCATGTGCCGTTCTCCTCGTCCCTGACGAGGCCGAGCTTCTCGGCGTGGTAGCGGAACGCCCGGTAGGAGAGCCGCAGCAGCTCCGCCGCCTTCTTCTGGTGGCCCCCGGTGCGCTCCAGCGCCCGCCGCATCAGGCTCAACCGCATGGTGTCCAGGTACTCCTCGAGGTCGATCCCCTCTTCGGGGAGGCTCACCGGTTCGAGCCGGGCGTCGGTCAGCTGGCCCCGCAGGTGCTCGGGCAGGCTGCCGGAGGATATGATCTCCGCCGACTCCAGCGCAACCGTCCGCTCGATGATGTTCTCGAGCTCGCGGACGTTGCCGGGCCACCGGTAGGCCTGGAGCACGCGCAGCGCGTCGGGAGTCAGCCGCTTCGCCGGGATTCCGAACTTGGCACAGGTCCGGTCGGCGAAGTGGCGGGCGAGCTCGGGGATGTCGTCGATGCGGTGGCGCAGCGGCGGCAGGTGGAGGTGGAGGACGTTGAGGCGGTAGTAGAGGTCCTCGCGGAAGCGGCCGGCCTCGACGTCGGCCTGGAGGTCGCGGTTGGTGGCGGCGAGGACGCGGACATCCACCTCCAGCTCGCGCTCGCCGCCGACCGGTCGCAGCCGATGCTCCTGGAGCACGCGCAGCAGCTTCACCTGGGTGGCGCTCGGCAGCTCGCCGATCTCGTCGAGGAACAGGATGCCGCCCCGCGCCTGTGCGAACAGGCCGACGTGGTCGCGCACCGCACCCGTGAACGAGCCCTTGGCGTGGCCGAACAGCTCGGACTCGAGCAGGCCCTCGGGGATCGCGCCGCAGTTGACCGACAGGAACGGTCCGTCGGCGCGGGCCGAGTGGGCATGAATGGCGCGCGCCAGAAGCTCCTTGCCGGTGCCGCTCTCGCCGGTGATGAGCACCGTCGACGGGGTTGCCGCGACGCGTGGGATGAGGTCCAGGATGCGTTGGATCGGCGGGCACGAGCCGATGAACTCGGGAACCTCGAAGGGCACCGCGCCGGCCGAGCGCCGCTCGAGCAGGTTGCGGAGGATGATCTTGAGGTCGTCGACGTTGAACGGCTTCGAGAGGTACTCGGCGGCGCCCGCGCGCAGCGACTCCAGGGCGTGCTGCGGCGTGGTGTGGGCGGTGATGATGATGAAGGGCCAGTCGACCCGGCGCCGGCGGGCCTCCTCGAGCACCTCGAGGCCGCTGCCGTCCGGGAGCTTGAGGTCGCACATCACGAGGTCGAAGCCGCCCTCGGCCACCCGCTCGATGCCGCCCTGGACCGAGTCAGCCGTCGCGACCTCGTAGCCCTCCTTCTCGAGCAGGATGGTGAGGAACTCGCGGATCGACTCCTCGTCGTCGACGACCAGGATGCGCCTCGGGCTCATTCGAGCTCCGGTAGCAGCGGCAGCTCCACGGTGATGGTCGTGCCGCGGCCCGGCGCGCTGTCGATGTCGATCGAGCCGCCGTGATCCTCGACCGCGGTGTAGACCACCGCCAGGCCGAGCCCGGTGCCGTAGGGGTTGGTCGTCATGAACGGCTCGAAGGCGCGCTGCCGGACATCCTCGCTCATCCCGATCCCCGTGTCACGCCACACCAGGACCGCCTTGCTCTTGCGGCGCTCTCCGGAGACCGTCAGTTCGCCGCCGTCGGGCATCGCCTGGATGGCGTTGCGGGACAGGTTCCAGAACAGCTGGCGCAACAGATGCTCCTCGCCGTGCACGATCAGCTCGTCCGGCGTCTCGACCGACAGGCGGTGGCGGTCGGTGATCTCCGCCGAGCGCCGCAGCAGGTCCATGCAGTCGCGCAGCATCACCGCGATGTTGCACGGCTTGTGGGTCGCCTGATGGGGGCGGGCATAGTCGAGGAAGTCGTCGAGGATCTTGGACAGCCGCCGCGACTCATCAACCAGGATGTGGAGCAGGCGGTGACCGGTGTCGTCGAGGCCGCCGAGCGTGTTGAGCATCTGGGCCGACCCGGAGATCGAGGCGAGCGGGTTCTTGATCTCGTGCGCCATGCGGGCCGCCATCTCGCCGACGGCGGCCATGCGGTCGCGCATCCGGCGCCGCTCGGTCTCGATCTCGAGCTCGGTGAGGTCCTGGAAGTTGACGATGAAGCCGACCAGGCTCGAGCGCGCGTCCTCAAGCGGGCCGACCGACAGACCGAGCCGGATGCCGGAGTCGCCGAGGTCGTCCTCCAGGCGGCCCAGCAGGTCGGTCCGAGCGCGGGTCCTCAGCGAGCCCCAGTCGTGGGTGACGAGCGGCATCACCTCCTCGAGGGGCTTGCCGACCACCGTCGCCTCGTCGGCGATCATCAGGATCCGTGCGCCCGCCGGGTTGACGTGGAGCACCTTCCCTTCGAGATCGGCGGCGAGAATGCCGGCGCTGACCGAGCGCACGACCTGGTCGGTCAGGGCGACGAACTGCTGGGCACGCTCGGTCTCCTCCCGAAGGCGGAAACGGGCGGTGCGCAGGGACTCGCTCAGGTACGAGACCAGCAGCGCCACCAGGATGAAGCCGACGACGTGGATCATGAGCTGGTAGAGGACCCGCGATGTGGAGAGCGGTACGACGATCCCGGACAGTCCGGCCGGCGGCGCGAGGATGCCCAACGCCATCAGGTCGACGAGAATGCCGTAGGCGATCGCCGACAGGCCGGCGAACACCAGCCCGCCGCGGCGCAGCATGGTCGCAGCGACCAGGATCACGGTGAGGTAGAGGAAGGAGAACGGGGAGTAGAGACCGCCCGTGACGTAGACGAAGCCGCTCACGACGCCGATATCGCCGAGCAGCTGGATCACCGCCTGCAGCCGTGTCTCCAGCCCCTTGAGGTAAAGCACCAGGTAGCCCAGCGACAGCCCATAGCTGACCAGGATCAGCCAGTAGAACTGCTCGAGCTGCAGCAGCAACTGGGTGTTGACCTGGATGATGAGGATGCCGAGGAACAGGGTCGAAATCACGACCAGGCGGATGCCGAGCAGCCAGCGCAGCGCGGTGCGCGAAGGCGCCGCGAAGGGCGGGGCTCCTGCCCCGCCCGCCGCGGGCGTCTCTCCGGCCGAGGTCATCAGCCGATCTGACTGATGAGAGAGAACATCGGCAGGTACATCGCGACCACGATGGTGCCGATGATCACGCCGAGGATGGCGATGATGACCGGCTCCATCAGCGACATCATGCCCTCGATCGCCGCGTCGACCTCGTCCTCGTAGAAGTCGGCGATCTTGCCGAGCATCGTGTCCATGGCGCCCGTCTGCTCACCGACGCCGACCATCTGGCAGACCATCGGCGGAAACTGCTCGGTGCGTGCGAGCGGCTCGGCCAGGCTCTTGCCTTCCTCAACGTCCTTGCGGACCCGCAGGATGGACTCCTCGATCACCGCGTTGCCGGCGGTGCGGGCGGTGATCTCGAGGGACTCGAGGATGGCGACGCCGGACGAGAGCAGGGTCCCGAGGGTGCGGCAGAACCTGGCGACGGCGATCTTGCGCAGCAGCATGCCCAGGATTGGCGCCTTGAGCATCAGCTTGTCGATCTGATAACGCCCGGCGTCGGTCCGGTAGTACTGGCGCAGCGCGAAGATCGCGCCCCCGACCACCAGGATGATCAGCCACCAGAAATTGCCGATGAAGCGCGAGATGTTGACGATCACCTGGGTAAGGAACGGGAGCTGGGTGCCCAGGCTCTCGAACAGGGTAGCGAAGACCGGGATCACCTTCCACAGGATGACGTAGACCACCACAATCGCGATGGTGATGACCGCCAGCGGGTAGATCATCGCCGAGCGCACCTGCCCTATCAACTTGACGTTCTTCTCGATGTAGTTGGCGAGGCGCTGCAGGATGGTGTCGAGGATACCGCCGGCTTCACCGGCGGCCACCATGTGGACGTAGAGGTCGCTGAAGGCCTGCGGGTGCTTGCGCAGCGAATCGGCGAGCGAGGAGCCGGCCTCCACGTCCTGCCGGACCTGCAGGATGACCTTCTGGAACGCCTTGTTGTCCTGCTGCTGGCCGAGGATGTCGAGGCACTGCACGAGCGGCAGGCCGGCGTCGATCATCACCGAGAACTGCCGCGTGAACACCGCGACGGCCTTCTGCTTGATGCCGCCGCCGAACTTCGGCAGTGCGATCTCCTTGCCCTTCTCCTTGACCGTCGTGACCACGATCTGCTGGCGTCGCAGCGCCGCGATCACCGCGTCCTTGTTGTCGCCGATCAGCACTCCGGACTGCGGGTTGCCGGTGCGGTCGCGGCCTTTCCACTCATAGCTCGGCATGATCAGGCCCTCCTCGCCGGGGTCGCCTCGGTGGTCGCTTGACTGACCGTCCCGACACCCCGGTTGATCATGTCCTGTAGTTCGTCGGGCAGGGAGCTGTAGGACAGCGCCGTCTGCAAGCTGATCATTCGCCGGTGGTACAGGGTGGCCAGCGACTGGTTGAAGGTCTGCATTCCGTGCTTGATCTGGCCGGACTGCATCATGGAGTAGATCTGATGGACCTTGTCCTCGCGGATGAGGTTCCTGATCGCCGAGTTCGGGATCAGGATCTCGGTCGCCAGGGACCGCCCTTTGCCGGAGGCCCGTGGCAGCAGCGACTGGCAGATGATGCCCTCGAGCACGAAGCTGAGCTGGGCCCGGATCTGTGACTGCTGGTGCTCCGGAAAGACGTCGATGATGCGGTTGATGGTCTGGGGCGCCGAGTTGGTGTGCAGGGTCGCGAAGGTCAGGTGGCCGGTCTCGGCGATGCGCAGCGCCGACTCGATGGTCTCGAGGTCGCGCATCTCGCCGATCAGCACCACGTCGGGATCCTCGCGCAGCACCGAGCGCAGGGCGTTCGGGAAGGAGTGGGTGTCGGAGTGGAGCTCGCGCTGGTTGACCATCGCCTTCTTGTGGGTGTGGAGGTACTCGACCGGGTCCTCGATGGTGACGATGTGGAGCGCCCGCTCGCGGTTGACCTTGTCGATCATCGCGGCGAGGGTGGTCGACTTGCCGGACCCGGTCGGCCCGGTCACCAGCACCAGTCCGCGGGGCTTGTTGCAGAGGGCTTCCACGGTCGGCGGTAGGCCGAGCTCGCGGAAGCCGAGGATCTCGTACGGGATGCGCCGGAACGCTCCGGCCACGGCGCCGCGCTGGACGAAGATGTTGGCGCGGAACCGTGCCAGCGACTTGATGCCGAAGGACAGGTCGAGCTCGAGGTTCTCCTCGAAGCGGTGCTTCTGGGCGTCGGTGAGGATGGAGTACGCGAGCTTCTTGGTGTCGACCGCGGTCAGGGAGGGGTAGTTGAGCGGCACGAGCAACCCGTCGATGCGGATAATCGGCGGCGAGTTGGTGGTGACGTGAAGGTCGGTCCCGCCCTTCTCGACCATCGTCTTGAGCAACTGATGAAGACTGGCAGACATCGTACTTCCCCTTGGCCGCCGGCCTACAGGACCGTCTCGCGGACGACCTCTTCAATGGTGGTGATGCCGTCCCGGATCTTCTGGAGCCCGGACTGCCTCAGTCCGATCATACCTTCCTCGAGGGCCTTGCGACGGAGCTCGACCGCCGACGCACCGGACAGAATGAGCTCGCGGATGTCGTCCGTCACCGACATCACCTCAAACAGGGCGACTCTGCCCTTGTAGCCGCGCCCGAGACAGATGTCGCAGCCGCGCCCCCGGTAGAGCTGGATGGTCGGCGCCTCCGCCTCCGAAAACCCAATGTTGAGCAGCGCCTGGACCGGAACGTCCTCCTCCTGCTTGCAGTTCTGGCACACCCGTCGGATCAGCCGCTGGGCGCAGATCAGGTTGATGGACGTCGCCACCAGGAACGGCTCGATCCCCATGTTCATGAGCCGGTTGATGCTCGACGGCGCGTCGTTGGTGTGCAGCGTGGACATGACGAGGTGGCCGGTCAGCGCCGCCTTGATGGCGATCTCCGCGGTCTCGAAGTCGCGGATCTCGCCCACCAGCACGATGTCGGGATCCTGGCGGAGGAAGGAGCGCAGGGCGGCCGCGAAGTTGAGGCCGATCGCCTCCTTCATCTGCACCTGGTTGATGCCCGTCAGCAGGAACTCCACCGGGTCCTCGGCGGTCAGGATGTTGACCTCCGGGGTGTTGATGCGCGACAGCGCGCTATAGAGCGTGTTGGTCTTCCCGGACCCGGTAGGGCCGGTCACGAGGACCATCCCGTAAGGCCGGAAGATCGCTTCCTCGAATGACTTCAGGCTTCCCTTCTCGAAGCCCAGCTTCGTCATGTCGAGCATCAGCATGTCCTTGTCGAGCAGCCGCATCACGATCGTCTCACCGTGCATGCTGGGGATCGTGGAAACGCGGAAGTCGAGCTCCTTGAGCTTGCCCTGGTACTTCATCTTGATCTTGATGCGGCCGTCCTGGGGCAGGCGCTTCTCCGCGATGTCCAGCTTGGAGAGGATCTTGATGCGTGAGCAGATCGCCTCCTTGAGCTTCATCGGAGGGTTCATGACCTCATAGAGCACGCCGTCGACCCGGAACCGCACCCGGTAGGTCTTTTCGTAGGGCTCGATGTGGATGTCCGAGGCCCCCCGCTTGAGGGCGTCGGTGAGGATCAGGTTGACCAGGCGGACGACCGGCGCCTCGTCCGCCGACGCCTCGAGGTCGGTAACGTCGAAGTTCTCCTCCTCTTCGAGAACCTCCAGGGCGCTCTCCTCGACGGCCGCGAGGTCCTCCATCACCTTCTTCAGCTCGAGGGCGTGGGTCGTGCCGTAGTACTTGTCGATGGCCTCGCGCAGCGCATCCTCGGAGGCCACCACCGGCTCGACCCGGTAGCCGGTGATGAAGGTGATGTCGTCCATCGCGAAGACGTTGGTCGGATCGGCCATCGCCACGGTCAGGGTCGCGCCGGTCTTCGACACGGGGATGAACTGGTACTTGCGGGCGACGTCGGCCGGGATGAGACGGATGATCGACTCGTCGATGTCGAAATGGCGGAGGTTGATCGACGGCACGCCGTACTGCTGCGACAGGCAGTCGAGGATGTCCTCCTCGGTGACGAACCCGAGCCGCAGCAGGTGCTCACCGATGCGGCCGCCGGTCTCGCGCTGCTCGTTGAGCGCCTGCTCCAGCTGGTCCTCGGTGATGAGGTTGGCCTTGATGAGAAACTCGCCAAGCTTCAGGGGCATGGGTCAACCGTCCGATCCCGTATACAACTCATACGAATTGTAGCATTCGTGGGCAGTTAAAATACGGTACCGCCAACGCCCGCCAGGCCTCGCCGGTCCAAGCGGAATCTCATTCTCCCTGCGTCGCCGGCGCTGCCGCCGCCCGAGTCCGGGCCGTGCCGCGAGCCCCCGCGACCGGCTCACGGCCCTCCGAGCAGCCGCTCGAACCCGTCCGCCATCTGCGCGGGCGTCACCCGTCCCGGCCGCGCGGCCCGGGAGGTTCCGCGGGGGCGGTCGTCGCCGTGCCGGGCCCCGGACACGACCTCGACGCGCACACCCAGCGGACCGTTGCGCCGCCAATCGGTGGCGGTGAAGATCGCCAGCGCCGGCACACCGAGGCTTGCCGCGAGGTGGACCGGGCCGGTGTCGCCCCCGACCACCGCTCGCGCCCGTGCCAGCACCTGGACCAGGCCGGCGAGGTCGGTGGGTGGCGCCAGCGTCGCTCCCTTTCCCGCGGCGGCGACCACCTGGGAGGCGCGTTCTTCCTCGCCGGGGCCCCACACGACCTGTACGGCGTGGCCGGCCGCGGCCGCCCGCCGTGCAATCTCCGCCAGCCCCTCGACCGGGAGCAGCTTTCGCGCACGGCCGGCACCGGGCAGGAGCGCGACGTACGGCGGCTGGTCGGCGACCGGCGCCGGGCGGCCGCGGGTCCGCTCGATCAGCCAGCGCCCGTCGGGGTGGGGCAGCCCGGCCGGCGGCGTGACGCCGACCGCGCGGAGGAGCTCGAGGTTGCTGGCGACCACGTGCCGTTGCTCGCGGCTCCCCGGCAGGGTGGCCGTGTAGGCGAGGCCGGCGATCCGTTCCCGGCGCCAGGGCAGGGCGAGGCCGATCCGCTGCGCGGCTCCGGTCCACCAGGTCACGAGCGCCGACTTCACGACCCCCTGCGGGTCGAGGGCGAGGTCGGGCTCGAACTCGTCGAATCGGCTGCGGAGCCGCGCCATCGCGGCCCTGGCCTGGCCGCTGAGGGGGTTGCGGCGCCAGCGCCTGGTGTCGACGGTGATCACGCTGTCGACCGCCGGGTGGCCATCCACGAGCAGGCGCAGGCGCTCCTCGACGACCCAGCACAGGCGGGCGTCGGGGCGGGCGGAGCGGAGGGCGTCAGCCAGCGGCCAGGTGTGGACGATGTCACCGAGCGCCGACAGGCGGACCAGGACGATCCTCATCGGCCTGCCTCGGCGCTCTTCAATTCGCGGCCCCGGATCACCCGCTGGTGTGGCGGGGCGTTGATGCCACTCATGGCGTGCCGCTGCCGATCCGGGGCCGCGAATCGAAATGACAGGAAGTTCATCAAGACGGGTCGCCGCCGAAGCGGTCGAGGATGAGGGCGATGAGATCGGTGGTGGCGTGGTCCTTGGGGTCGCCGCAGATCACGGTGGCGCCGCCGTATGAAGCGACCACGTCTCGTTCAGGGACGGCCTCCACCGTGTAGTCGGTGCCCTTGGCGTGCACCTCGGGGCGCAGCGTCTGGAGCACCGCGGAGACGGTCGGCTCGTCGAACAGGCAGATCCGATCCACCATCCAGAGGTGGGCCAGGATCTCGACCCGCTCCTGCTCCGGCATCACCGGCCGCCCGGCGCCCTTGGAGCGCCGCACCGACAGGTCGGAGTTGACGGCCACCACCAACCGGTCGCCGAGGGCTCGCGCCGCCGCCAGGTAGCGCACGTGCCCGACGTGGAGCAGGTCGAAGGCGCCGTTCCCGAGCACGGTGCGGAGCCCCTCGCGCCGCCACGAGGCGCACTCCTCGGCGAGGCTCGGAAGCGACCGGAGCTTGTCCGCGGGCGCGGTCACGGGCGGGCCGTCCCGCGGTCGCGCTCGATCGCCGAGAGCAGCTCGCGGCGGCTGACCGTTGCGGTCCCCAGCTTCATCACCACCACCCCGCCGCCGTAGTTCGCGAGGAGGGCCGCCTCGGCCGGGGTCGCGCCGGTTGCGAGGGCCGCCGTCAGCACCGCGAGCACGGTGTCGCCGGCCCCGGTGACGTCGGCCACCTCGTCGGTGCCGTAGACCGGGATGTGGAGGGTGGGCTGCCCGTTCTCGACCAGGGTCATGCCCCGGTTGCCGCGGGTCGCGAGCACGAAGCGGGCACCCAGCCGGCGTCGCAGCGCCTCGGCGGCCGCAGTCACGGCCTCGTCGCCGTCCAGGGACTGGCCGGCGGTCGCCTCCAGCTCCTGGAGGTTGGGGGTGACGCCGTCCACGCCTTTGAACTCCGCGATCCGGTTTCGCGAGTCGGCGCAGGTCCAGCGCGGCCGCTGGCCGCCCGCAGCCAGCCGCCGCACGGCCTCGTCGGTGACCGTGCCGTAGCCGTAGTCCGACAGCGCAATTGCCTGCGCCTGCGGCGCCAGGCGGTCGAGACGGTCGAGCACCTCGGACAGCCACGGGCCGCCGTCCGGCAGCCGGTCTTCGATGTCGTAGCGCGCCACCTGGTGCTTGAGCGAGCATGGTCCGCCGCCCAGGATGCGGACCTTGGTGGGGGTCTGGTAGCCCGCGACCCGGAGGACGGCGGTGGTGTCGACGCCGCGCGCGGCGAGCGTTCCGAGCAGCGCCTCGCCCGGCTCGTCGTCGCCCACCACCCCGATCGGCAGGGTCCGGACGTCGAGCGCCGCCAGGTTGGCGAGCGCGTTGGCAGCGCCCCCGGGAACGTCACGCTGCGCCTCCCGGCGCAGGATGATCACCGGCGCCTCGCGGGAGACCCGCTTCGGCGTGCCGAGCACGAACCGGTCGAGGACGAGGTCACCGAGCAGCAGCACCGTCGTTTCCGGGAACCGATCGACGAGCTCCAGCAGGCGGGCGGTGGAGGTCATGCGGAGAGTGTAGAGCGTTGTCGGCGAAAGGTGAAACACTATACTTGCGTACGTGCTGCCTAACCCGCTGTTACGCTGGGATGGCCTCCACCTGGTGGTCGACCTCGAGACGGTCGAGATGCACGTCGACCGCCTGTTGGGGCGGACCGGGAGGGTGTCCCGGGTCAACCTCGAGGGCCGCGACGACACGCTGCGGGTCCAGGCCACCGTGTCATGGAAGGGGCTCAGCAGCCGGGTGTCGGTCGACCTGACCGAGATTCGGCTCCGCCGGCGCTACCTGGGCTTCAGGATGCGCCGGATCACGGCGATCGGGGGCATGCGCGTGCCGCGGCGGGCAATCGAGGCCGTGATCAGGGACGTCGACCCGGAGCGGGTGAAGGTTCTCGTCGGCGAGGGCATCGTGGTCATCGACCTGCGCGACGCGCTGCCCGCGGGGCTGGACCTCAACGTGCTCACCGTCCAGGCGACCGACCGCTCGCTTCACCTGTGGTTCGGGGCGGGCTCGCTCGTCGATCTGCCCGCACCCCCTCCGCCGGCGCTCGCCCCGGGCAACTCCTCCCCGTCCTGAAACGAATCGTATCGGCGTATCTTGACAGCGGACAGTCGCTTCGCTAGAGTCTCTATCCCCTGTGTCCGCAGGGTCTGCTCACGAGGATCGAGGGATGCGAAGCTACGTTCCGAAACCAGATGCTATCACGCGGGAGTGGCGTGTCCTGGACGCCTCCGAGCATGTGCTCGGGCGGCTGGCCACGGAGGCTGCGCGCCTGCTCCGGGGCAAGCACAGGGCAGACTTCACGCCCCACCTCGACACCGGGGACTTCGTGGTCGTGATCAACGCCGACAGGCTGCGGGTCAGCGGCGACAAGCTGCACGACAAGCTCTACTACCGTCACTCCGGCCGCCCGGGCAGTCTCAAGGTGGAGAGTCTCGAGGAGCGGATGGCGAAGTACCCGGAGCGGGTCATCCGAGACGCGGTGTGGGGCATGCTGCCGAAGAACCGGCTCGGGCGAAAGCTGCTGCGCAAGCTCAAGGTCTATCGCGGGCCCGACCATCCGCACGAGGCGCAGCAACCGAAGACCCACTCGTGGTGATGGCTGTAAGGGGGACCAGTGGCTGAGATCCAGTACTACGGCACGGGACGTCGCAAGACGGCGGTAGCTCGCGTCTACCTCCGCCCCGGCAGTGGCCAGATCACCGTCAACCGTCGCAGCTTCGATGACTACTTCGCCAACCAGGTGCTGAAGATGGTGATCCGTCAGCCGCTACTGCTGACCGAAACGGCGGACCGGTTCGACATCCTGGTCAACGTCGACGGCGGCGGGCCGAACGGCCAGGCCGGCGCCATCCGACACGGCATCGCGCGTGCGCTTCTCGAGTACAACGCCGAGCTGAGGCCGCGGCTCAAGGCGGCCGGCTTCCTGACCCGCGATCCGCGGACCGTGGAACGCAAGAAGTACGGTCAGCCCAAGGCGCGCAAGCGGTTCCAGTTCTCGAAGAGGTAAGGGAGCGTTTCGTGGCCAGCATTCAGATGAAAGAGCTGCTGGAGGCCGGTGTCCACTTCGGGCATCAGACCCGCCGTTGGAACCCGAAGATGAAGCCCTTCATTTTCGGCAAGCGGAACGGCATCCACATCGTGGACCTGCAAAAGACCCTTCAGTACTTCCAGGATGCTGCGGAGTTCGTCCGCGACCTCGCCGCCAATGGCCGCAACGTCCTGTTTGTCGGCACCAAGCGCCAGGCACAGGACGCGATCCGCGAGGAGGCGGTGCGGTGCGGGATGTTCTACGTCAACCACCGGTGGCTGGGTGGGACGATGACGAACTTCCGCACCATCCGCAAGTCGATCGACCGCTTCAAGGAGATCGAGGCGACCCTCGCGAACGAGGACTCACACCTGACC
>Ga0316620_10000707_pt1 | contig 13620 bp, 19 predicted proteins | sample OWC_Aug_M1_C1_D5_FD_207651 | JGI IMG/M metagenome (GOLD analysis project Ga0316620, IMG submission 207651) | Wetland soil microbial communities from Old Woman Creek delta, Ohio, United States - OWC_Aug_M1_C1_D5_B | ecosystem: Environmental > Terrestrial > Soil > Wetlands | place: USA: Ohio... | reverse complement strand
GTCGCCTAACGCCCGCGTTCAGCAGCGGGGGCGTCCGGCGCGCAGCGCCGGCTTGGTGCGGACGTTGCGGGTGGTGGGGTGGGTGGGTGCAAGGTACGCGACAAGAGACCCCGTCTGCTGCAACGCGATGTTAGGCGCCTCGGTGGCCACGCTGGTATTCAACTGATGGCAGCCCAAGGAGCAGACCACGTACGCTAATGTCCTCGTCCACGTCTGGCCAGTGGATGCCCTCTCCGTCGCCAATGAGCTCGAAGTGAGAGCGCTGTTCGGCTGTGGCGTGAAGGAGACGGGGGAACCAAACGAGCGGAACCGAAATCCGGCGTCCGTCGGAGAGCTCGACGACAAGCTCGTCTTCAGTGGTTCGCACCTCGAGTGCAAGTGTGTCGAGTTCAGGAACCGAAATAGCCATTCCATCCCTCCAGGAATCGAAGCCGGTTCTCTCGCACGAGCGCCTCGATGTGGGCCAGTTCCCGAGCACCAAAGCGGGCAGATCTCGCGATCGCTACGGGATCGAGCCAGAACTTCGCCACGCTTCGGTCTCGTTGGACGTGAACGTGTGGAGGCTCACCTGATTCGTTCGAGTAGAAGAAGAAACGGTAGGGGCCGATGCGGCCAAGCGTAGGCGACACAAGCCATTCTAGCGTGGCTATAGTGCGGGCGCCTAACGCCCGCGTTCAGCAGCGGGGGCGTCCGGCGCGGAGCGCCGGCTTGGTGCGGACCTTGCGGGCGGTGGGGTGGTTGGATGCAAGGGACGCGACAAGAGACCCCGTCTGCTGGAACGCGATGTTAGGCAGCTCTGCTCGTTGTGGGGGGGATGCGGCCTTGGTCGCGGGGAGCGCGCCGCGCGGGTGGGCAGGACGAGCCGCCGTTCGTCGACGACGGGCAAGACCGAGATTGAGTCGGGTGGGGGTGAAGCGCGTTTGTCGCGGCCAGGTCGCAGCGCGATTGCGAGAGGGGGGCGCGGGTCGGGAGCGGAGACGCGGTGGGGGCACGGCGCGAAGCGAAGGGGCACGTTGGGAGGAGCGGTGCGCGGTGGATCAGGTTGGCGGTCATGGACCTTGACTGATTGAGAGGCCGCGACGGGGACCGGTCAGAAGGTCAAGTGATTCAGAAGCTGCCTAACGCCCGCGTTCAGCAGCGGGGGCGTCCGGCGCGAAGCGCCGGGTTGGCGCGGACGTTGCGGGTGGTCGGGCGGGTGGATGCAAGGGACGCGACGAGAGCCCCCGTCTGCTGCAACGCGATGTTAGGCGCCCCTTTCGTTGTGCCTGATAGGGGTTTGGTCCGCTCTTCCGTTGGCGGGGGAGGACCTATGGGCTTGGACGGGGGACTGGGTTTGGGTCGGTTCGTTTGAAGGTGATGGTGACGGGCGCGTCAACACAGGAGGAGTCAGGGTTCCTCAGGGTGAGTCGCGCTATCTGCTCGATGGAGCCGGGGTGCATGCCAGCTTCGCCTTTGTTGTGCCCGTTGAACACGCCTTGGATCATCACATAGCAGCCAGAAAGGCGCTCCGGTGTGAGGCGCTGTTCGGCAGCCTCGTCGTATTCGAGCCAGAGAGCATTGGGCAACCAGAGACCCTCCGCGAACTGTTCCGTTGGGAAGAGCAGGTGTGCGCGATATCCGATCAGAAGGTAGCCGGAGACGGAAACTGTCTTGCCTTGGAACGCGTCGGGCCTACCGATGAGTTCGATGACGGATGTTGGCGTGTAGAGGTCGTTGGCCGGAGTCGGCGTGAGCGATTCCGAGGCAGCAGTCTGGAGGGCGATTGGTATCAAGGCGGTCAACAGGAGGACTGTTGGACTCTCCATGGGGACCCCCGGAAGTGCGGTGGCGCCTAACGCTGGCGTTCAGCGGCCCAGCCGCCGCGCGCTACGGGGAGCCGGAGTGCTGCCAGTTGAACACACACAGGGAGAACCAGGTAGCAGCCGGGTCCGCTGCAACGCCTTGTTAGGCGCCCACTTGGATCAGCGGTACTTGGCGGAGCGGACGATATCGAGTGCGAGATCGATGGTCTCTGGTTTGCGCTGGTTCATGAGGACGGTGAAGGTGAGACGGAGCCTCTTCAGAACCACGAACCCCTGGCACATATTGCGGAACTCACCTTCGGGTAGGACCTCTCTGGCGTCTGTAAGGCAGTAGTAGAAGGCGGCGCCGTGGGCGCCTTCGAGCTTCTCGAGCTTGATCTCCTTCTCGACCGATCGATCGAGCAGTTCTTTCGCGCGCGTGACAAGCAGGTACGCCATCATGTTCTCGTCCATCATGTCGGCGGTTTGCTTGTCGAGGAGCGGAAGCGTCGAAATGAGATGTTCGAAGGAGCCGTCCTGCGGACGGATCTTGATGGTCACGCTTCCCTTGTCGTCCGCGGCGCTCTCCCAGCGAAGCTCGGGTGGAATCGTGAGGTGTAGGTTCTTACCGGACGGAATCGTGAACGCTTGGGTGGCGTCGCTCGTAGTCGCAACGGACGAAGTCAAGGCGCAAACGGACAGCACGAGAGGGATGAGGGCTTGCAGGCGCACGGGATTCCTCCTTTGGATAGCAGAACTGAAGGCGCCTAACGCTCGCGTTCAGCGGCGCGGCTGCCCCACGCCACTGAGAACCGGCACGTTTCCGATCGACAACTCTGTCTGAGAACCAGGTAGCAGCCGCGTCCGCTGCAACGCGCTGTTAGGCTGCCGTCAGTCGAGAGAGTTGTACTGACTGCACGAACTCCACACTCGAGCCTTGGGATTGAAGAGCTGGCAGAACTGGAGGGTATGGGCGGAACCGTCCGGACCCTGGTACTCCGCATCTCCGTAGACGTAGAGCCTGTCGTGGCCTGATTCGATTCGATCGAGGACGTCCTCTCTGAGGGGACCAATCATGGAGGGGTGCCCGCAGCTTTCGCCCGGCCCAATGACGGTGACGGAGTTCTCAGGGAGCGATGCTATGCCTGCGAATATGGGTGGGTCGGGCAGGCCCCTTGGGGACGCGCACCAATTGCTGCGAATGGAGAGGTGAAGGGCGGGGAGAGCGCCCACGTTCTTGATGCGCCACACAAACGGAGTAGGGACCCGCGGGACCAGGTTCTTGGGAGCAGAGGTGACTTCCGCGACAACGACCCAAGGGCGATCATGGGCAACGGTGGAGCGAACCTGCGCGTCCACGCTGCGGATAAGCGCTGCGGCTTGCATGCGGGTATAGTACGTGTAAACGGTTAGTAGGATTACTGTTATGATGGTGAAGAGTAAGTTCCAGGACTCCAAGCGGCGCCAAACTGGGGTTGGCGAACTGGAGTCGCGCTGAGGCAATGAAGCGGTCGGTTCCGGGTGACCGGTTGGCAGGGATTGGGGGGAGGCCGAGTTCGGGCGGTCCACTGTCTCGTTGCTCATACGATGAGGATACGCCGGGACCCCGGCAGCCTAACGCCCGCGTTCAGCAGCGGGGGCGTCCGGCGCGCAGCGCCGGCTTGGCGCGGACGTTGCGGGTGGATGGGTGGGTGGATGCAAGGTACGCGACAAGAGCGCCCGTCTGCTGCAACGCGATGTTAGGCCGCAAGCCGTTTGTTTTCATAAGAATGGACGGAGAATTTGTCCCACTGCACGATATCAAGGCTGGACCTGGGCCGTCAAAGAACTGCGCTTGGCCAGTTCAAAAAAGCGGTCAGCATCTTGCGAGTTCGCGAAGGCCCTCGTGGGCACGAGGTGAGCCGAGGCTGGAGTGATGAACAGCAGGATGAACCGCCTTGTTCGGGCTATGTGGTGAATTCCTCCCCATGTGGTCTCCTGGCGTCCGAGGGGTGTGGACTCAACGACACCCTCCTCCGTGAGGCAAATGGAGTGTTCGCCAAGGATGTGTCTGCTGCGGTTGAAGAAGACACTGAGGGCTGTGGATCCGAGGACCATCGCAAGGATGGCAGCGAAGACAAGTGACGTCATGACGGCAAAGACGAAGACCTTCATCCCGACGGTTCCTTCGAGGTTACGGGCGGCTGACCAAAGGGTGTGGCCGAGGAATAGGCCAATCACGAGGGCCATGATCTGCATTGCTCTTTGCCTTGGAAGGGCATAGATGTGGAAGCTGAACACGTCGAGAAAGGTGTTCTGATAGACGATTCTCATGCGGCAAACCTCTCGATCGCGGCTCAGAAGTTGGCGAGGAATGGCGCGCTCACGGGAAGGCGAGTGATGCAGTGAGGGGGCCGGGCGGCCTAACGCCCGCGTTCAGCAGCGGGGGCGTCCGGCGCGCAGCGCCGGCTTGGTGCGGACCTTGCGGGGCGGTTGGGTGGGTGGATGCAAGGGACGCGACAAGAGACCCCGTCTGCTGCAACGCGATGTTAGGCGGCCACTCGGTACGTTGGCCGTTCCAAGTTCCTAGTCTGGCGCATCGAGGTTCTGAGTGCCTCTGACGACAAGCGATGAGAGGAGTTGTTCTAGACGAGGCTGGATGGAGTCGTGCTGTGTACAGCCGTACTTGACGTACATGAAGGTGACTACCTTCGCGGGATAACCGCGGATCTGAGCACCGAAGCAAACACCGTTGTGGGGATCGGCCCCGCCGAGGACGGCGATGACAGGGACAGCGGAGCCATCGAAGTGGTCGATCGAGTAGAACGCCTGTCCATTGGAGAGTTCCGCGAGAGATCGCTTTCGGATCTCGAGGAGGCCAGCAACAGCATTGCGGAGTTCGTCGTGAGATAGGGTGCGCTTGGCTTCCTCGATGGTGAGGGTGAGTTGTTCGGCGGTCGCCTCGTTCACGAAGTCGAAGCCTACATCGGTGGGCCGCTCCCTCCAACTGTCGTCAAGTGAGAGAACGAAGTGACCCTTGTCGATCACTTGGCCGGGGGGGAATGGGTCGGTCCTGTTGCCACAGGGAGTGAGGACGCAGAGAGCGACGGCAATGCCGAGTGGAACGGAGATGGGAAGGTCCGTCATAAGTGTTGGACCGCCTAACGCCCGCGCTAAGCTGCGCGGCGCGCGGTGGGCTTGTGCGTAGCAGTGAGCATCCTTCGAAAACTGATCAGGCGTGATGCGGAGCAGGGGCTCGCCGTGTCAGCTTCAGCGCGATGTTAGACACCTATGACCGCTGTGGGGGTCGATGGGGCGTTGTTCGCGGGGAGCGCGCAGCGCGGGTGAGGACAGCGAAGCGCCGGCCTTGATGCTGGGCAGAGCCGAGCCGAACGAGGGTGGGGGTGAAGTGCGCGGTTCGCGGCCAGGTCGTAGCGCGATTGCGATAGGGGGGCGGAACAAGAGAACAAGGAAGCTGTAGGCAGCGACCTGATCGTGGCATTCATAGTGCGGGTTGATGCTTTGGGGGAGGAGGGCCAGGGGTGGGGCGCTCCGGGTGGTGCGGTGCTCGACGGTCAGGAGAGGAGCAAGGGGAACCCGGTTGAATCGGGTCGGCATCTTGGGGAAAAGGTCTAAGGATCAAAAAGGCGTCTAACGCTCGCGTTCAGCGGCGCGGCTGCCCCACGCCACTGAGAACCGGCACGTTGCCGATCGAGAACCCTGTCTGAGAACCAGGTAGCAGCCGCGTCCGCTGCAACGCGCCGTTAGACGCGCGGGTTCGGCCCTTGGGTCATGAGCGGAGAATGTCGCGGGCCGCGGTTGGAGGGTGAAGTTCGGCATCGACTTCCTGTGTGCGGATGAGCTCTTGGCCGAGGAACTGCTCCACGAATCGAAGCCGGGCTGAGGCGGGCCTGTCGGACTGATCGTAGCGTTCTTGGAACGACAGGCGAAACCAAGTCGCGCGACAGAGTTGGCGCTTCATGGTTGCGCGATCGCCCAAGGGCTTCCCCTTGGGCACGAGCAGGTCCCAGTCGAACGAGCCGTAGTACTCGTGCCGAAGCACAAGGCCAGCGTGAAGATCGTCGATCAGGACGGTTCCACTTGGTAGGGTGAGTTCGAATCTTGGATGCCTGTTGGGCTGGCGGGGGTAGTAGGTGACGGAGTCCGCAGTGCGAGTGATCGCGCGCCACGGGCCGTCTGCCGGATGCTCCCAGACCGTTTCACCGTGTTTGCGGCTGACCATGGATCTACGAACGGTTCGTCGGCGTCTAACGCCCGCGTTCAGCAGCAGGCGCGTCCGGCGCGGAGCGCCGGGTTGGCGCGGGCCTTGCGGGCGGTGGGGCGGTGGGATGCAAGGGACGCGACAAGAGCGCCTGTCTGCTGGAACGCGATGTTAGCCAGCTCAGATCGTTGTGGGGGGTGATGGGGCCTTGGTCGCGGGGAGCTCGCCGCGTGGGTGGGCACGGTGAAACGCCGACCTTCGATGCTCGGCAGGACCGAGCTGAACCGGGGTGGGGGTGAAGCGCGCTTGTCGCGGCCATGTCGCAGCGCGATTGGGAGATGGGGGCGTGGGCCGGGAGCGGAGACGCGGTGGGGGAACGGCGCGAAGCGAGGGGGCGCGCTGGGAGGAGCGGTGCGCGGTGGATCAGGTTGGCGTTCATGGAACCTGACTGATTGAGAGGTCGCGACGGGAACCGGTCAGAAGGTCAAGTGATTCAGAAGCTGGCTAACGCCCGCGTTCAGCAGCGGGGGCGTCCGGCGCGAAGCGCCGGCTTGGCGCGGAGGTTGCGGGTGGTTGGGTGGTTGGGTGCAAGGTACGCGACAAGAGCCCCCGTCTGCTGCAACGCGATGTTAGGCGGCTGTAAGGAAGTAGGCGTAGGTCCTGATGTAGAGGGGAGCTGACTTGTCGAGTACAACGCGAGCTCAACTGGTTACTTTGGCATCCTTGGTCTGGGGGCCTCGGGCTTGGGCCTTGGTGCAAGGAGCTTGAGGACGACCTGCTGCGGGGAGACGTCTGGGCATGACGCCTTAAGCACGTTGCCGATCTTGAAGGACTGCAAGGCGAGGAGGTAGCTGGAGAGAAGACCAATCCACTGTGCGTCGGTCAGGTGGTGCCGGAGGGCTGACGGTAGCCGGCAAAGGAGTTCGGCGGGCCTGATTTCCTTTCCGAGGTATGAGAGCGCGCCGCTGGAGTGAGGTTTGCCCGTGGCAATGCCGAGGAAGCCGGCGCCCCCGAGAGAGTGAGGACACGGGACGAGGAACTCTCCCTTGCCCTGGGTGGAGACCGGCAGCTTCTTGGTCGTGGGCGATTCGGCCATACGGTGTAATGAGCCGCTTAGCTCAGTCGTTAGGCGGCGACGCGGTTGTGTTCCCGTTGTTTCCTTCAGGAAGACGATGCGCGAGTCGCGCATGGTCGAGACGTCAGTATCGACACGCCCAGTCGGATAATCGGCGAGGTGAGAGCTCAATCTTGGAGCATTCCTGAAGCCGAGCGGTGGCCAGCGTGGGCGTCGATGTTGACGACATCGGAGCCGTCGAAGAGGACGTAGGCCAGAAAGTAGGGGCCGCCCTGGGATTCGCTGGCGATCCACCAATAGACCCAACTGTCGTCGCGCCGTTCATGGGGTTCTCCTACGTTCTTGAGGAGGTCCTGCTTGCTCCAGCCGGCTTGGACGCAGGCAAGCGAGGCGACAAGGGTTGCCTGCGGCGCGTCAGGTGAGAGGCCGGTCTGAATCGCGCGTAGGGATTCGAAGGATGAGGTACAAACACGCGCTGGTCGAGGGGGAGCGGTTTCTACGGGTAGTGCTGGGGCGTCTTGGTCCTTGTGGGGCTGACAGGAGATGAGCGTCGCGACGAGAGCGAATGTGGTGGCTAGATAGCAGTGTCGGCGGAGGGCTAGAAACATCAGCGGCGAGAGTGGCCTGTCTGCTTCAACGCGATGTTAGGCGTCCATGCGGTTCTAAGGAGCAGGCTTGTTGGTGCGCCGATGAACCTCAAGGACGTATCCGTTTTCGGGCGTGCTGTCGAAGGAGGATGGAGGCGTCAGTGGACTCTCTGGATCGTAGCAGATGAGCAGCTGCTCGCCGCGGATGTGGTAGGCGGCAATCTGCCGATAGTGCCATGCGGGCTGGTCGCTCCAGATTTCGATTGTCCTCAAGCCGTGGAACTCGCCCAGTCGGAAGGGGTGTGCCCAGGCCGCATCTTCGTTGCCTTTGAGAATGGTGTCGCCTTCGAACCAGCAACCGTCCCCGATTTCATCCGGGTCGGGCACGCCAGCTCTGAAGAACCCGACGACTTCCCATGAGCCCTGCAAGAGGTCCTTGTCACTCATGGTGGTTCCCTGGACGCCTAACGCTCCCGTTCAGCGGCGCGGCTGCCCCGCGCCACTGCGGGACGGCGCGCATCGAGATTGAAGAACTTCAGGGCGAACCAGGTAGCAGCCGCGTCCGCTGCAACGGGCTGTTAGGCGGCGCGGTACTTGAACTGCGTTCCAGCTTGGCGGGGGCAAGAACCGGTGGGATCGAAGCGACGAGCAAAGGGCCAAACATCGGCAGTGAGACGGCTAGCCTGAAACTGGGTGGAGCAACGCGAGGCAATATGGGGTGCAAGCGCCGGCTACGGGGCTGAGCTATGCAGGAAGTTGAACGTTCGTAGACGCCTGCCCCTACCAGCGAGCGTGCTGCGCGAAGATAGACACGAGGTCGTTGACGAGTTGATCGGGATTCGAGTAGTCGGCGGATTCGAGACGCCGATCGAGGCCCGGGCCAGAGACTTCTGCGCCGTCTTCGTAGACCCAGCAGATCAGAGACGTTCCCGGGACGCTTGTCTTGAGATACGTTTCCTTGCTACCCAACCGTTCCCAGACGAGCGGCTGGTGGTCTGGCGGCAGCGACTGAGTGAGCCGAGCAATGCAGCTTCGCTGGAACGGTGTTAGACCCTCGGCATCCGGCTGGATCGCGGGCGGCCAGGACAGGTGCCATTGCCTGTGCCAAGCGCGCTTGCGGCGGAACCAGTCGATCATGCGCCTGAACATCTGTCCTCCAGCCGCCTAACGCGCGCCTTCAGCAGCAGGCGCGTCCGGCCCGCAGGGCCGGATTGGCGCGGGCCTTGCGGGCGGTGGTTCGGGGGTCTGCAAGGCCCGGGACAACAGCGCCTGTCTGCTGCAAGGCGATGTTAGGCTCCGTTCTGATTCATGATCTTGACCAGCCAATGATCGGGATGCTCCTTGGTCAGGTTGACCCTGATGGCTTCTCTCTCGGCTTCATCTTCGGAGAGTTGGCGCCTGTAGAATCTCGCGGGCACGAAATCCGGTCGTAGCTGCTCGAGGCGTGTTTGGTAACGCCTTGCCAGTTCGAACTCTCCAGCGTTGATATGTGATTCCATCCGGAAGAGCAGGATCAGGGGATGTACACGGCCGAACCTCGCTTGGTACCTCTCTTCGAGGAGCCGCATTGCGAGGATCCCCTGGCTTGGGATCTGGGACATCTCGTTGTAGTACCAGATGAGGTAGGCGAGGTCTCGGTTGGGTTTCTGTGGGTCATCGAGGAAGGCGTCGAGAATGGAGTAGGCCCTCTGGACGAGGGGCGAGCCGTCGGGACCTTCATCTACGTGGAACGACTGGAAGAGCAGGTCGAACGCATCCCGGACTTGGGTGTCGGCAGGGTCCGTCACTTGTGATGTGCTGAGCATGAGGCAGATCGGGAGCAACGCTTTGGTGGTAGTGAAATCGAGGCGACCGTCACAGTTTGTGTCGAACAGGTAGTACGCATTCGGCGGTTTCCCCTGGAGGACGCCGTAGGGGACCGCGTCGTTGGCGACGAGGAACACGGGGCCAACGACATCGTCCCCCTCCATGTAGGTTGCACCAGTTAGTTCCTTCCCCTCGCTCCATGAGGAGAAACCCTCGATCTTCCTCTTGTGGGTGACAAGGTGTTTAGACATGTAGTCCGGCATGGAGTCGCCGATCTCGAGGTCCGGGTGGATGGGCTGGCTCGGCGGCGATGACGGTTTGCGGGCGACGGGGTCGGGTGTTGCTGGTTGCTGGGGCGTTGGCGGTTCAGCATCACTGCAGGACATGACTGCGATGAGGAACGCCCCGACACAGAGAGAGGAGGCGAGATGTTTCATTGCGAGTGTCCTGTGGAGGCTTGGGTGCCGATCTTGATGATGGAACGGGCGCGAAGGAGCCTAACGCCCGCGTTCAGCAGCGGGTGCGTCCGGCGCGTAGCGCCGGCTTGGCGCGGGCCTTGCGGGTGGTGGGGTGGGTGGATGCAAGGGACGCGACAAGAGACCCCGTCTGCTGCAACGCGATGTTAGACGGCGCGGAAGTTAGAGTGCTGCGAGTTCGCCGTTGTGAAGGACGTTTTCGGGATAGCGTGGACGCGGGCAAGGTAGCGCAAGGCGGATGCGTTCCAGCCGAGATGGCCCGATGTGAGACCAGAGATCCCAGCAGGTCGCCAGTGCCTCTGGGGAGAGCCAGGGGATGATCTCCGCCTCAAAGGAGGGGTCGTCGAGGATGTGCTCGAAGAAGACGACCCCAGCGGGATTCCAGAGGTTCTTCTGCGGTTGCAGAAGGCACCATTCGGCGAAGCCATAGGCTCTGCGCAGGAATGCTAGGTCGTTGGTTCGATGCGCCTGGTGAGTTCTCGCGACGAGCTCAGTGAAGAGCAGGCAGAGAGACTCGCGGTTGGAGGGCTCTTGCATGAGGTCAGGGAAGAGCGCTGCTGCCTTCCTACGCCAGGCCGACATGTGGCTCCCCCGACGGGTGGTGCGCTGACGTGAGTTCCATCAACGCGGGAAACGCCGTCTAACGCTCGCGTTCAGCGGCGCGGCTGCCCCGCGCAACTACGAGACGGCGCGCGCCACGATTGAAGACCTTCACTGCGAACCAGGAAGCAGCCGCGTCCGCTGCAACGCGCTGTTAGGTGCCTTCAGCACACTCGATTACCAGTTCAGGTCCTTGCCCGTACTGCTCGCCCCCAAACCCGCCCCAAAGACGGAGGATCTTGAGGCCGCGATCAAGGATCACCTTCTGGAACTCCTCTGGATAGTAGCAGCGCATGATGGTATTCAGGACGGCGCGGTCCGTCATGACGCCGTTCTCGTAGCAGCGGTAGATCAACTGGGGGGAGGAGACGAGGCTCGTTGGATCCATCCAAGCCGTTCGCCAGTGGCACGTGACGAGGGCGGAGCCGGAGTGTGCTTCCCACAGGAGTCGCTCGCGTCGGGCGGACCATTCTCGACGAAGGGCGTCGGGATCGCGGTCCGGCCTGGAGACGTGAAGGACACAGGTGCCGGTGGTAGTGAGGTGTCGGCGGACGCAGGCAAGGAGTCCGTCGATCTCGGCATCAGTTTCGAGGGATTGGAAGACATAGGGAGCGATGATCAGATCGAAGGTATGATCCAGGTCGAAGTTGGTGACGTCTCCAAGCTCGACGGATGCGCGATTGGACGGTATGCCGGCGGTCTCCAGTTTGGCTCTGCACCTCTTCAGCATGGCTTCTGACGAATCAATGCCGAGTGAGAATCGACAGCGTGGCGCCAACGCGACTAGGACCCGTCCTGTGCCACACCCGAGCTCGAGGATGCTGGCGTCGGCAGAGGGGACCCGACTCGCGTAGAAAGGGATGTCGTTGGGAGTGTTCGGGTTCAGATCGTAGTAGGGAGCAACTCTGGCGCGAGGGTCTTCTGCCATGGCAGGGCACCTAACGCCCGCGTTCAGCAGCGGGGGCGTCCGGCGCAGAGCGCCGGCTTGGCGCGGGCCTTGCGGGGGGACGGGTGGTGGAATGCTGGGGACGCGACAAGAGCCCCCGTCTGCTGCAACGCGATGTTAGGCCGCTTGGCGGTGTTGTCACCAAATGCTCCGGTTGTCTGTGGAGTCGCCTGGCGGCGGAGCGGTGGACAAGCGTGGGGGTCGATCAGTTGAGAAGCTCGAGGAAGGGGAGGGGCCAGCAGGAGAGTAGGGTCAGGTAGGTAGTCGGGACCGCGACGGAGGAGAGGTCGATCAAGCGCGCGGTCAGAGGCCGGGAGCGGCGGAAGATGAAGGCGATAAGGTTGACCGGTAGAAGCACGGCGGAGAGTGTGGGGAGTGCAATGAAGTGGAGCGTGACGTACGCGAAGCTCCAATCCAACCGCGCTTGGCTGCCGGTCCCGAAGCAGACAGGAAGAAGCTCTGCGCCGAGAGTGCAGAGAAGGAGGATTCCCGCTGCCGGCCACGAGTACCAGGACATGGTTGACTGCTAGTCAGATGATCGGGCAGCGGCCTAACGCTCGCGTTCAGCGGCGCGGCCGCAGTGGCCACTCCGGGGCATGGCGCTTCACGATTGGAGAGCCATGCTGCGAATCAGGTAGCAGCCGCGTCCGCTGCAACGGGCTGTTAGGCGGGCCGGGGGTTCAAGTGTCCAGCGTAATCTCGTCCCACGGTGTTGAACGGTCAAGGACCCATTCGAGAGCCTTGCGTCGCTCCAGGATAATGTCGAGATCGACGACTTTGGTTTCGATCCCGCGCAGATGGCAATGGCGAGCGAACCAGTGAGCCCTGTAGTGAAGATCGACTTGGCGAAAGAGGTCGTGATATGGGCGGCAACGGTAGGAGCGGACGAACGGCTCGGCCGGCTCCCTCTTTCCGATGTCGGGGAGCATCGAAGCGAGGGTGCCTCCTACCGGCCGATCGAAGGGGAGGTCATCGACGAGACTTCCGACCCACGCAAGGGCCCAGAGCGCCTCGATGGTCCAGAACCTGTCTGCGAGTTGCTGTTCTGACAGTTCATCGCGGCTCACCGGAAGCAGTGCCGTCTCGGATGGCGACAGGTGGGGAAGTAGCCGGTTTTCGCGCAGCCAGTCAGAGATGGCTGACGGGGGCGCATGGAAGTAGACCTGAAGGAGAGCCATGAGGACCATCGCTCGCGAGGCGACCTCCCGGTGAGGGCGTGCCTTTGTTCGGTCGAGGTATGGGAGGTGTGGGTTGACCTCGAATCCGAGCGCCCTGAGACGGGATTCCGAGCTTGTTCTCACGGCGCGAGGGCGGATCAGGATGCGATCAAGCATGGCTGTCGTCGGTCCGGACGCCTAACGCCCGCGTTCAGCAGCGGGGGCGTCCGGCGCGCAGCGCCGGTTTGGCGCGGACGTTGCGGGCGGGGGGGCGGTGGGAGGCAAGGTACGCGACAAGAGCCCCCGTCTGCTGCAACGCGATGTTAGGCCCTGCATGGGTGCGCTGGTGCTATGGGAACCGGAAGAGACGACTGAAGGTCGCCGTGATACGCACAAGAACAACGAGTTCGACTATCAGCGTGGCCAAGAACGCGAATACGTGGAGGTGCTTCACAAACGTGCTTCGCCCGACCAGAGCACTGAGCCAGAACCTGCGGAAGAGGTAGGCGAAGTAGGAGACAATTACGGAGAGCAACCCAGGAGTCCAACCGAAGTTGCGCTGTGGAATGCCGCAAAGGGCGAGAGACATCGCCCATCCGAACAACGCGAGGGCCGCAGCGAAGAGGATGAGTGCCTGGGCAGCGAGAACGCGTTGGGCGAGGTGGGTCTTGAAGTAGGCGACAGCTGACGACCCAAGGACGACTACGGCGAGGGGAAGAGACACGGCGGCGATTGTCCTGATCTGGTCGGCGCGCTCAGTGAACTTGTAGAAGGTAAGTGCCAAGGCCCCGCCGTGGGCAACGGAAACGAAGGCGGCAAACGTGGCATTCGCGATGAGCAGCGCTCGGAGTGGGGCGCGGTCGAACCGTGTGACAAGGTCTTGGAGCATGTTGAGGTGTTGGCGGGGCCTAACGCTCGCGTTAAGCGGCGAGGCCGCAGTAGCTTTTGCGAAGCCGGCGGGGAACACGATTCACGAACATCACGGTGAACC
>Ga0316620_10000706_pt1 | contig 13621 bp, 15 predicted proteins | sample OWC_Aug_M1_C1_D5_FD_207651 | JGI IMG/M metagenome (GOLD analysis project Ga0316620, IMG submission 207651) | Wetland soil microbial communities from Old Woman Creek delta, Ohio, United States - OWC_Aug_M1_C1_D5_B | ecosystem: Environmental > Terrestrial > Soil > Wetlands | place: USA: Ohio... | reverse complement strand
GCGCAGTAAATCCTGAACAAGGTGCGTCCCCTGTTGATGGATTCTTCGGTGGGAGGAGTAGGATTATTCAAGCCCTTGGCCTCTTCCCGGTTATGAATTTTGGTAGGGAAGCCGGCAACAGGCACGGAATGCTCCGGAAAAGGCCGCGTGGCGTCTCTGCCTTCCTGAGGCTTGATGCTGGGCTGGTTCATCATATCCTGTGACCAGGGCCAAGCGAATGCAGCGCTCGGCACCAGCACTCCAAGCAGTAAAAGCTTTAACACTCTCATCGCACGACCTCTTCCCGGATATCGACTACCTTGTGCCGTTGAAACAAACTTTTTAGGGCTTGCGCATTTTTTTCATCCACCTCCAGCAGCACCCCCACTTGATCCAAGCTCACCATCTCGCTGTAAAGCGTATCCCGGCGTCTCAACATGCGCGCGCTGATCAAAAATGACACTAGCGTAAACAACACGCCGAACAGGATCAGCATCTCGTAGGTCAACACAAAATTAGACGGAAAAGGCACCACCGCCTTGCCGCCCTGAGGCTGCACCAGAAAAGTGGCCTGAGCGGAAGCCAGGAACAGAAACCCGAACGTTATGCCGAAGGTGGCGCCCATCAGCGTAAATTTAGGCACATGGCTGGAGCGTTCGCCCAGCACTTCCTCTATCTCCGGATGTTCGATGGGCGACTTCAGGGTAACGTCGTCCACGGAAACGCCGGGTATTTGATGGGCGCGGATTTCCGCGATCGCGGCGAAGGCCTGTTCAAAATCACTGAATAATCCCATTATGCGATGCTTGCTCATAATTCACTTGGCTCCCTAAGCGCCCGGCATCTCTGCGGCGGGTTGTGGATCCGAAGACCGACGATGCAAAGCCTTGGCGTTATCGTCCACGACGGCGCGGCGGCGATGATAGACCATCTCTTTCACTTCGTACATGGACACCGACGGAAATACCTTGACGAAGACCAGGAACAACAAGCCGAACCAGCCGAAGCTTCCGAACACCACGGCCCATTGCACGATGCTCGGCCACACCACCTTCCACGCAAAGGGCTCATAAGAGAGAGAGAGAGTGGGGGAAACGATCATCCACCGCTCCAGCCACATACCCACGTTGAGAAAGAGCGAGACCACGAACATGGTCGGTATATGCCGCCTCAGCTTTTCGAAGGCCAGGGTAAAAGGCATCACCGAGCCGAAGAACAGCATCGCCCAGAAATAGGGCGAGTACGGGCCGGTGAACTTATTTATCAGCAGCTCCTTGTCCACCTGATCGGGGCCGTACCAAACCGTGGCGAACTCGATGGCGTTCAGATACGTCCACGCCATGGCGATGACGAAGGTCAACTTGCAGGTCTTCTCCAGGATGGGAATGGTCATGTATTCCTCGAAGCGGAAGAAGTAGCGCAGGATGATGAACAGCGTGATGATGGCCGCGCAACCCGAGTACAAGGCCCCCGCCACGAAATACGGCGGGAAGGTGGTGACGTGCCAGCCGGGCATGATGGACATGGCGAAGTCCGAAGACACGATGGAGTGCACCGACACCGCCAGCGGGATCAGAAAACAAGCCATCAGCAGATAGGTCTTGCGGAAATTGCGCCACTGCCGGTCGGTGCCCGCCCAGCCCAGCGACAGCACGGTATAGAGTTTCTTGCGCCAACCGCGGGCATTATCGCGGCAGATGGCCAAATCGGGCACCATACCTATATATAGGAACAGCGCCGAAGAAGTGAGGTAGGTGAAGATCGCGAAGGCGTCCCACACCAGCGGCGAGCGGAAATTGGGCCATATGCCGCGATCGCTGGCGTAGGGTATCACCCAATATAAATTCCACATGCGCCCCAAATGGATGATCGGGAACAGACCGGCGGTCATCAGGGAGAAGGTGGTCATGGCCTCCGCGAAACGATAGATCGGTTTGCGCCAATCGGCATGCACGATATGCAGAATCGCCGAGAGCAGGGTCCCGGAGTGGCTCATGCCGATCCAGAAGATAAAGGTGCCGATCCATGTTCCCCACATGTCCGGCCAGTACAAGTCCAGCGTCCCCTGTCCGGTGGTATACACGTAACCCACCCCGATGACGGCGCAGGCAATCATCGCCACGCAAATGCCTACCGCCACCCAATATGCCATGCGCGGATTTTCCAAGCTCCGCAGCACGTCATTATTGATTTGCGCCCACTTGATCTGTTCGTTTATATCTTTGGTCTGCATGTTCCCCACCCAGTCGCTTGCAGTATTGCCCCTTACCTATGTCCCAAGCTCGATACCGATCAAACCTCGCGCACTCTTTCCATGTACATAATCTTAGGATCTGTATTCAACGCTTCAAATACGCGATAACCGCGCAGATCGGGATTTTCCTTGTCTTGTTCGGCCTTGCCGAGTTCCACCTGATGGGCGGCCCACAGCTTGCTGACCTGGGTCTCCGGATCCATCAGGTCGCCGAAAACGATCGCGGTGGTCGGACAAGTCTGCTGGCACGCGGTCTGGAATTCGAAGTCTCCCAACTTGCGGTTGTCCATCTTGGCCTTGTCTTTGGCCCGGCGGATGCGCTGCACGCAGAACGTGCACTTTTCCATTACGCCCTTATCGCGCACCGTCAGATCGGGGTTCAGCTGCATATGCAGCGGCGCCGGCCATGACGATTCGTAATAGGAGAACCAGTTGAAATAGCGCAGACGGTACGGACAGTTGTTCGAGCAATAACGCGAACCGACGCAGCGGTTGTAGACCTGGGCGTTGAGACCGTCGGGAGTGTGGTAGGTCGCCGCCACCGGACATACCGGTTCGCAGGTCGCCGCCATGCACTGCTGGCACAACATCGGCAGAAAGCTGCCGCCGTTTTCCTGGTACTGGCTCGCCGGCACGGCTTGCGCCAGTTGCGGTTCATCCCAATAGCGCTCGATGCGCATCCAATGCATCACCTGATTCTTGGCGAAGCGCTCCGGACCCACCACCGCGAGGTTGTTCTCGGCATAGCACGCAACCGAACAGGCATTGCAGCCGATGCACTTGTTAAGGTCGATGGCCATCCCCCACTTGTGTTCATAAACGTGGAAGCCGCCATCTTCCCGAGTGCGCCGATAGCGCGCCCAGTCTTCAAGAATGTTCTTAAAGGACATCCTTACCACCCCCTTCTGTACGTCTGAACACGTCCGCGGTCACCGTCGCCACCAGTTTCCGGCCGGCCTGTATCTCGCTACCGCCCATCCTCACCAATTTCTCATTGCGCCCCGCCTTGACCGCTTGCACCCGGGTACCGAACATGGCCAGTTCGCCGGTCTTGCCGTCCTTGAGCGGGCTCAATATCTTCAGCGGATTGACGCCTCGGCCTTTGGCATAACGTCCGTACTCTTCGTGGCCCTGGCCGAGGGGAACCGCGATGGCGTCGCGGTGTATTCCCTTAAAAATGTAAACCTTGACTTCAATGGTGCCTTGATCCGAAGTGATACGCAGATAATCGCCCTCCGCCACGCCGAGCTTTTGCGCGGTGTCCGGATGGATTTCCGCCCAGGAATCCCACACCACCTTGCTGATCTGATCCGGGGCTTCTTGCAACCAAGGCACATTGGCGTGGCGGCCATCCCACATGCCCAAACGCGGCGAGGGGATTAAATGGTAGGGATACTGGGCATTCTGACTGTAATCCGGGATAGCGACCGCCGCGGCCTTGGCCGTCAAGGCGCCGCCCTCTTTGCGTTTCACCGGCACCATGCCCTGCTGCAGGGATTGCTGCCAAAAGGCCTCTTCGCTGGCTGCCCCTTGTTTGACTTCAGCGGGGAAGCTGGCGAAGGCTTGCTGCAAGTATCCATAGTAATCCTTGAACGACGCATACTTGTCGGGGGCGCGCATCTTCAACAGATCGATCATCACGTCGCCGAAACCGCGCGTGGTGTCATATAGCGGGTTCATCACCGGCTGTTGCACGCTGATGAAACTGCCTTCGCCTTGATAAGCGGGGACGTGGGTACCCCACTCCTCGTATTGAGAATAGATAGGCAACACCACGTCCGCGTGCATCGCCGTCTCGTCGCGGAAGTTGGTGAAGACCACCTTGAAGGGGACCTTATCGAGTTTGGCGCCCAAGGCCATGTAGTCGGGGGCGGTGAAAACGGGATTGGTGTCGTAGAAGAACACCGCGTCATAGGCGCCCTTATCCAACGCTTCGGCGAAGGCCGAGAGACTTTGGGTACTCCCTTCCCTGGCCACCAATTGCGGAAAAGGGAAGCTGCCGCTGCTGACGATGGTCTTGCCCACATTGCCGAGAATGATATTGAGCAACATAGCCGCCGCCGCCGTATCGTAGCCGTGCTCCTGTCCTTCCGCGGACAGGCCGCTTAGCACCAGGCTGGGGCCGCGCTCGTTCAACCAGGCCGCCACTTTGGTGATGCGATCGCCCGGCACATCGGTAATGCGGGTCACGGTATCGAGATCATAACGCGCGATGGTGTTGCGGACATCGGCGGGCAATTGACCCGCATCGCGGTTATGTTTGGTCAAGAGCGCATTGGCGATACCCAGAGCCAACACACCTTCCGTGCCCGGCCGTACCGCCAGCCACAGATCGGCGTTGGCGCCGGTCAAAGTCATCTTCGGCTCGACCTGCACCAAAATGCCACGCGGCGCGGCGCGGAATTTAGCGTATTCCGTCGAGAAGTGCACCGGAGACTGCCACGGCCCGAGGAAATCCGCGCCGAACGACAAGATCATCCGGGCCTGATCAAAGCGGTAGCGCGGCAGCGCCTCGCCCAACACCTCGCGATTCACCGCCTGTGAAACGGCGGTATTTACCACTTCATGGACATAATGATGGCCGGAACCGGAACCCATGGCTTCCAGATGGGCCTGCAACAACACCGCCTGGTGGCCGCTCACCGTACCGGTAAACCAAGCAAACCGGTTCCCGGCGCCGCCGGAACCCACATGCTGCTTGATGGCATCCATTGCCTCATCCCAGTTCGCCTCCACCAAGGAGCCGCTCTTGCGCACCAGCGGCTTGGTCAGACGATCCGGATTGTAATGGCCCTGCAAACCGGACTGTCCCATCTGGCATAACTTGCCGCGATTGATCGGCGAGCCCGGATTGCCTTCGACCTTGAGAACCCGTCCTTCGCGAACGCGGCCATGGGTGCCGCAACCCGCCGGGCATTGCCGACAGGTCGACGCGTACCATACGCCCACGCCGGGGATGTTGAATTCTTCGGGAACCACATAAGGAATGACTTCTTCCTTACCTTGCTCGAGGGTCATGTAGCTGGGCATGTCGCAACCGGCCAAGGCCGCGCCCGCGCCACTCAATCCCATGATCTTGAGAAAATCTCTGCGGTTGATTTCATTCCCACTCATAGCAAACCATCCATTTCAGTGATCGGTTCGGCGCAATCGACTCGCGCCACCTTAACGAAACAAATCCAGCTCCCACCCACCTACTTATGGCACTTCCAACAATCATTGGGGCCGTTGTTCGCTTCATGGCACCGCACGCAAAAACCCATGTTGAGCGGTTTTACCTTTCTTGCCACAGTCATATTTTTCACTTCACCGTGGCAAAAGGCGCAGACTTCGAACGCCTTCTCGACCGGCATACCCGGATTATCGAAGATGAACTTCTTCAAATGCTTCTCGTGGGTAAAATGGACGAAGTCGGGTACGTCGTGAACCTTCTTCCAGGGCGGGGCGATCCCCTTTTCCCAATATTCGGTGAGCTTCTTGATGCGCGGCTTGTCGGTGGCGATCACCAGATGGCAACTCATGCACTTGCTGAGCGGCGGGATACCCGCCACCTTGCTGCGACGCGCGTAGGTGTGGCAGTACATGCAATTAATTTGATTGACCTTGGTATGGATGTAATGAGGGAATTCGATGGGCTGCTCGACGTTCACGCCATCATAGGCGCCCTTCGGCGGAACCGCGTTGGGCACCTTGAAACCATCATCGGCATACCCGCCGTCATAACCCTCGGGAGTAGGCGCCGTGATGGGCACCGAAAATCCCCCCTCGTCGGCGGCATACGCCGCATTCGCGGGCAACAACATGGTTAACGCAAGCATGAGCGCAAGGAGCGCCGCCAAGATCGCGCCCACATCGCACCGCTCATTGCACCTTGAATGACTGACTCCCAAACGCCGCCATGAACCACGATTCTTGACTGACATCTTTCCCCTCAATCGGTTTTCTGGTTCCATTCTTAGCTCGGCGGCCGCCGCTACACGGACAAAGCCCGGCCAAAGCTACCGTCTGCACAAACCAAATAGACTATTTTCGGGATTCCGCCCCTTCGGCCGCGCCATGAACTCTTAGCGAGCATCACGGCCTAACACGCAGCCAAGCAGCAGCCATGGGACAAGACACATTGAACACCCCTTATCCCCCTGTCCACCCAATATCAGCGGGCGCTGCACGCCCAAAAATTTCGCTTTTTACTATTTATTCGACGATTGTTATTTTTATCGCGCAAAACTTCCGAACTATCTGCCACCAATGTAGTCGGGTTTTGAATCCTAGACCAACTTAACGCGCCCTGTCAACGCTCAAAAAAATTCAACATTAATCAACAAAATTGTGGCCTGTGAATTGCGGCGCGCGGCCCCCAACAGGACAGCAAAGACTACGCAAATTTCCTTCCACGATCAAGTTTCCCGGACCAAGCCCTCCCAAAACAAAATTCAAGCCGATACAAAACCGCAAATAAGCCTATAAAAATGGATAAAACCGAAGACGCAAACGGCTCAAACTTGAGGCATTCCAGATGAAGGTTTCGCGCACCTAGATTGGATTGGCAATCTCGATGCTGTGATGTTGCAACAGAAACTTCTCCGCCAAATGCTCGCTCAGCGCAATCACACCGTAGCGCTCCGTGGCGTGATGGCCCGCGGCGAAGAAGTGAATGTTCATTTCGCGCGCCGCATGGAAGGTCTGCTCCGACGCCTCGCCGCTGAGGTAAGCATCCAAACCCGACTCCGCGGCCGCTTCGATATATTTTTGCGCCGCCCCGGTACACCAGCCGATGCGGCGAATCGGTCGCGCGTCCTGCGCCGCCACATGCAAGGGCTCACGTCCCAGGGCGAGCGCAATCCGGCGCGCGAGTTCCGCTCCTTCCGTCGGACTCGATAACTCCCCCAGCAGGGCAATCCCCGGCTCCGGTCCAAAAGAGCCTTGAACCTGTATGCCCAACACGCGCGCGAGTTGAACGTTATTGCCAAAAACCCCGTGAGCGTCCAGCGGTAAATGATACCCCAGGAGATTGATATGATGACCGAGCAACATCGCAAGTCGCCGCCGCTTCATGCCCACCACGGCGACATCCTCGCCCTGCCAAAAATAACCGTGATGCACCAGCAGGGCATCGGCCCCCATCGCCGCCGCTTCTTCCAGCGCGGCGTAACTGGCGGTCACCGCGCTCGCCAATACGCGAATCTCGTCGCGCCCTTCCACCTGCAGGCCGTTGGGCGCGTAATCCCGAAACCGATCTATCTGGAGCAATTGATTGGTATAGGCCACCAATTCCTTCCGTTTCACCATGCGCTTTTCCTTTGGTTACGCTAATATTTACAACGTAGCAAACGGAGCCGTGTCGCGCCATCACCCCCGGCGGCTACCCTTCACCAATTTAATGGCATGTTCCAGACTCAGAGTAATGTTATAGATGTCGACTCGCAAAATATTGGTATTCTTGCTCGATGCCACCCTTGCCGGCTTGGCCTTCGCCTTTGTCTTGTTGCTGTTGTTCCGACCTGAGACCTTCAGCAACCACGCCACGGTCAGCGTCCAAGAGGCGCCGCCGCATCCGGCGACCTCCCGAAGCGCCGCCACCGGCAGCGCCGCATCCTATGCCGACGCCGTACAGGCCGCCGCGCCCGCCGTGGTCAATATTTATACTACCAAGGTGATCACGCAACGCGGCCCTTCCGCTTCGGACGACCCCTTGTTTCGGCATTTCTTCGGCGGCGATTCGGGCGCCCCCCGGAAGCGCTTGGCCTCCAGCCTGGGCTCCGGCGTCATTATCAGTTCCCAGGGATATGTGTTGACCAATAATCACGTCATCGACGGCGCGGATGAAATCCAAGTCGCTCTTGTCGATGGACGCAGCGCCTCGGCCTCCGTGGTGGGCACGGACCCGGAGACGGATCTGGCCTTATTGAAAATCGAGCTCACCAATCTCCCCACCATCGTGTTCGGCCATACGGAAGAACTGCGGGTGGGCGATGTGGTGCTCGCCATCGGCAATCCCTTCGGCGTGGGACAGACCGTCACTCAAGGCATCGTCAGCGCCACCGGCCGCCAACAACTCGGAATCAGCACCTTCGAGAATTTCATTCAAACCGACGCCGCCATCAATCCGGGAAATTCCGGCGGCGCCCTGATCAATACCGAAGGTCGACTGGCCGGCATCAACACCGCCATCTTTTCCCGCAGCGGCGGCTCGCAAGGCATCGGCTTCGCCATCCCGGCCAATCTCGCCAAAACGGTGATGGAACAGATACTGGAACGAGGTCATGTGATCCGCGGCTGGCTGGGTATCGAGGCTCAGGACATCACCCCTGATTTGGCGGATTCCTTCGGTTTGCAGGAACACCAAGGCGCGATCGTCGCGGGCGTCTATCCCGGCAGCGCCGCGGATACCGCCGGGTTGCTGCCCGGCGACATTGTGTTGCGGGTCGGCGATAAAACCGTGGACGACGCGCGCACCGCCATGAATATTACCGCCGCCTTGGCGCCGGGCACGCAAGTCGAATTGGCGGTGATCCGCCACGGCAAGCGCATGTCCCTGCGGGCCACCATCGGCGAACGCCCGACTCCCGCGCGCCAAGAACAATAACACCGGCGATTACGGTGCGGTGTGTTTTTCGTTTTCCTCTTTGGCCGCGACGGCGGAGGATTCGTCTTCCTCCTTGCGCTCGACAACCAACATGCGCGAGAAGAACAGGCCCAACTCGAACAGCAGCCACATCGGCACCGCCAACAGGGTTTGCGAAATCACGTCCGGCGGCGTCAGGACCGCGCCGATGACGAATACCGCCACGATGACATAGGAACGCTTGGCCGCCAACGCGGCGGGCGTGGTGATTCCCGCCCACACCAAGACGATGGTGGCCACCGGCACTTCAAAGGCCAAGCCGAACGCAAAAAACACCGTTAGGGCAAAATCCAGATACTTGCTGATATCGGTCATCACCGACACGCCTTGCGGCGCGGCGCCGATCAAGAAAGCGAAGGCCAGCGGAAACACCACGAAATAGGCGAAGGCCACCCCGCTGTAAAACAACACCACGCTGGAGATCAGCAGCGGCAAGGCGATGCGCCGCTCGCGGCGATACAGTGCCGGGGCGATAAAGCGCCAGATCTGATGCAAGATATAGGGCATCGACAAGCCGATGGCCAAGACAAAGACAAACTTGAAGGGCGTCAGAAAAGGCGAGGCGACCTCCGTGGCGATCATGGTCGCGCCGGCGGGCAACCTTTGCAACAAAGGTTTCGCCAACGCGGCATACAGTTGACTGGTGAAAGGAAACATCGCGAGAAACACCAACAAGACGCACAGCACCATGCGCAACAACCTGCCGCGCAACTCGACGAGGTGCATCATGAAGGGCTGTTCTTGCTGGGGAGTGTATTTAGGCCCGCGGCGTTCCATGGTCTTGCTTGGCGGCGGGGACCGTCGCGTCCCCGGCGCTTACAGATGAGGCAGCCGTCTCGGCCCCGCCACTCGGCTTGTCATTCGCGACCGGTGCGGCAGGCGGCGCGGCGCGGCGGTGCAAGTCGAGGTTCTCATGGAGTTCGGCGATCTCCGCCTCCCTGGCCATCAAGCGCTTGATCTCGTCGGCCTTGTTAATTTCGCGGTCGAACTCGGTCTTGACCGCGCTCATAACCTGGCGGGCCTTGCCCAGCCACGATCCGATATTCCGTACCAGCGCGGGGAACTCTTGCGGCCCCACCACCAACAGGGCAACGATCGCAATTAAGACGATTTCCGAAAAACCAACCTCGAACATGACGGCGCCGTCATGTCTTGTTTTTGCTGGCTTCTCTACTCGTCACTTCGCCCTCAATGGTGCCGCGGGCTTGTTGATGCTCGACGCGCTCCTTGTCTTGAGCCCCCTGGGATTCCTTGCCGTCGCTCATGGCATCGCGGAAACCTTTAACGGCGTTACCCAGATCGGAGCCGATCGTGCGCAATTTCTTGGCACCGAACAACAGCAGGACGATCAACAACACCACTAATAAATGCCCGATACTAATACCCATCTCCGTACTCCTATGATCGCGGCGCTGGTTTGCCGCAAATAATACTGGTCGCTCTCGCAACCCATTCTACACGCTAGTGATCGCCGCGCCTAACGGCATCGCGCCGCTACGCGTAGCGCTATGAATTTATCCGGGATTTATCCGGAAAAAACCTACTTCTTCCCCCTGCCCGCCTTTTCCTCCACCCCGGAAACGCCGAAACGCCGCGCCAGTTCATCGAGCACCTGTTCCGGCCTCAGCCCCTTATGGGCGAGCAGCACCAAGGTATGGAACCAAAGATCGGCGACCTCGTGGATGAGATTGTCCGCCGCGCCTTCTTTGGCGGCGATCACCGTTTCCGTGGCTTCTTCGCCGATCTTTTTCAAGATGGCGTCCAAACCTTTGGCATACAAGCCCGCCACGTAAGAGCCGGCGGGATCGGCCTGCTTGCGCGCCTCCAGCACTGCGCTTAAACGTTGCAACACATCGCTCATTAGCGGCATCACCTCTTATATATCGCGCCGGGGTCTTTCAAGACCGGGTCCGCTTCCAGCCACGCATCCTGCTGCAGGCGCCGGTAGAAACAACTGTGCCGGCCGGTGTGGCAGGCGATGCCGCCCAGTTGTTCCACCACCAGCAACAGCGCATCGCCGTCGCAATCGAGCCGGATTTCCCTCACCAATTGCTCGTGCCCGGATTCTTCGCCCTTGCGCCACAAACGCCGCCGCGAGCGCGACCAATAAACCGCTTTGCCGCCGGCCGCGGTCTGTTGCAAGGCCTGACGGTTCATCCACGCCGTCATCAACACCCGCCCCGTGCCGAACTCTTGGGCGATCACCGGCACCAAGCCGTCGGCATTCCAGCTGATCTGATCGAGCCATTGTTCGCTCATGAATTTCCCTCACTCGCCGAGAGGCGCACTTCTATGTCATGGGCGGCGAGATAGCGTTTGGCCTGTCCCACCGTAAATTCGCCGAAGTGAAAGATACTGGCGGCCAACACCGCATCGGCGGCGCCTTGTTTAATGCCCGCCACCAAATGATCCAGACTCCCCACGCCGCCGGAGGCGATCACCGGGATGGCCACCGCCTCGCTCACCGCCCGGGTCAGCGCCAGATCGAAGCCGTCGCGGGTGCCGTCGCGATCCATGCTGGTCAAGAGGATTTCTCCGGCGCCATAAGCCGCCATGCGCCGCGCCCAGTCGACGACATCGATACCCGTACCTTTGCGCCCGCCGTGGGTGAACACCTCCCAGCGCGGCGTATCACCTTGGCCGCCGGTCTGCTTGGCGTCGATGGCCACTACGATACATTGCGAACCGAAACGCTCCGCCGCTTCGCGCACCCATTCCGGATTCGCCACCGCCGCGGTATTGATCGCCACCTTATCGGCGCCGGCATTGAGCATACGCCGAATGTCAGCGGTATTGCGAATCCCGCCGCCCACCGTCAGCGGAATGAACACCTGACTCGCCACGTCCGCCACCACATGCACCATGGTGTCGCGGTCTTCGGCGCTGGCGGTGATGTCGAGAAACACCAATTCATCCGCGCCCTGCTCATCGTAGCGCTTGGCGATCTCCACGGGATCGCCGGCGTCGCGGATACCCACGAACTTGACGCCCTTGACCACGCGGCCCTTATCGACATCCAAACACGGAATGATGCGCTTGGCCAGGCCCATCGATTCAACTCAGCTCATCCGCCAAACGCTGCGCCTCGGCCAAATCCAGCTCGCCTTCATACAGGGCGCGGCCCACGATAGCGCCCATGATCCCTTCCTTGGCCACCGCGCACAGCCGGCGGATGTCTTCCAGGCGCGCCACGCCGCCGGAGGCGATGACCGGGATATGGACGGAGCGCGCCAGCGCCACCGTGGCATCGATATTGACGCCGGCCATCATGCCGTCGCGATTGATGTCGGTATAAATGATGGCCTCCACGCCCTCGCGCTCGAAACGCTGGGCGATATCGATCACATCATGGTTGGAAAGTTTGGACCATCCGTCGATGGCGACCTTCCCTTCCCTGGCGTCCAGGGCCACCATGATGTGCCCGGGAAATTCCGAACAGGCGTCGCCCACGAAGTGCGGAACGTTCACCGCGTTGGTGCCGAGGATCACATAACTGACGCCCATCTCCAAATAGAGCTCGATGGTGTCGTCGTCGCGGATGCCGCCCCCCACTTGTAGCGGTATCTCGGGATGCGCCTCGGCGATGCGGCGGATGGCTTCGGCGTTCACCGGCCGGCCGGCGAAGGCGCCGTTGAGATCGACGATGTGCAGCCGCCGCGCGCCGATCCCCACCCAGCGGTCGGCGACCTTCACGGGATCGTCGGCGAATACCGTATCATCCTCCATGCGCCCTTGCCGCAGGCGCACACATTTTCCGTCTTTAAGATCAATGGCGGGTATCAGCAACATAACGAGTTCCTCAAGCTCCTGTTTGAACGCAACCAAGTTTTTTCCAGCGGACCCGATCCCTCAACCTTGAGCGGTCCAATCTCCGTTCCAATCCATAAAATTGGCAAGGAGCGTCAGGCCGGCCTGCTGGCTTTTTTCCGGGTGAAACTGCACGGCGAAGAGATTGTCTCGGGCAAGCGCCACCGTGATGTCCAATCCGTATCGCACCGTACCCGCCGTCTGCTCCGCCTTGGCGGGGACGGCATAATAGCTGTGCACAAAATAAAACCGGCTGTCTTGGGCGATGCCTTTCCACAAGGGATGCGCGCGGGTTTGATGCACCTCGTTCCATCCCATATGCGGCACCTTGAGCCGCTCGCCGCTCACCGGGTCCGCCAAAGGTTTGGGAAATCCGACCACCCGCCCCGGGACAATGCCCAAACCCGGCGTGCCGTTATTTTCCTCGCTGTATTCCAGCAAGGCCTGCATTCCCAGACAAATGCCGAGCAAGGGTTTGCTCGCCGCGCATTCGCGTATCACCTCGTCCAGACCCAAACGCGCCAGTTCCGCCATGCAGTCCCGCAAGGCGCCCACGCCCGGAAATACCACTCGGTCGGCGCGCCGAATCGCTTCCGGATCGGAGGTCACTCTGATCTTCGATCCGCCGCCCACATGTTCCAGGGCCTTGGACACGGAGCGTAAGTTGCCCATCCCATAGTCGACCACCGCCACCACATTCATACCAACACCCTATCTCGGCGCCGCGCTTCCCGTTACATTCGAGCCGCTCATAATTTCCCCTTGGTCGAAGGCAACACGCCTTGCATGCGCGGGTCCCACTCCAAGGCCATGCGCAAGGCGCGGCCGAAGGCCTTGAACACCGTCTCCGCGATGTGATGGCTGTTGACGCCGCGCAAACAATCGATATGCAACGTCACCTGGGCATGATTGACGAATCCTTGGAAGAACTCGCGGAATAAGTCCACATCGAAGTC
>Ga0316620_10000703_pt1 | contig 13682 bp, 15 predicted proteins | sample OWC_Aug_M1_C1_D5_FD_207651 | JGI IMG/M metagenome (GOLD analysis project Ga0316620, IMG submission 207651) | Wetland soil microbial communities from Old Woman Creek delta, Ohio, United States - OWC_Aug_M1_C1_D5_B | ecosystem: Environmental > Terrestrial > Soil > Wetlands | place: USA: Ohio... | reverse complement strand
GGGATAGGAGCCCAAAATCGCCTGACGAAGGCTTTCACCGGATGGGGCTTCTCCTCCGTCACTGCATTTGGGCCGTACCGCTTTAACCGTGATTGCGCCTCAGCCGTGGTCAGGCCAAGGGGGTTGTGAGACTGAGCGAAGGCCGGGGCTGCGTTTTGCTCGGACATGTTATTGTTCTTTTATCAGGGGCCAGCCTTACAGAACCAGGTAAAACCGCGGAGGCCCGAGAACATGCTCTCCGTCGCCGCAAGTTTTGCCTCTCAATATTACGCTACTCCACCAAAGACCATGCCGGTCCTTTTCCTGCCCACTCAGCGCCAGAGCTGCCAATCCCCGTTTCCCGAGCCATTCGAACGATTCAGCATGGGCTTCATCAACGCTTTTCCACAGTCAACTCGTTTGTAATGGCAACACCCTTCAATGCCTCGCGCGCTCTGGTGGAGGCGGTATCGCTATCTGACTTGCCGGCAACTGCTCCCTTCAATGTCACAGTTCCGCTCTTCACTATTATGTGGATTGTGGGCACAACCTCGATGGCATAGCGAAACAAAGGCCCGTCCATCGCATAAATCGCTTCATAGGCTTTTGAGCGAAGCTGGTCGTCACCGGGCAACTGGCGCCAGCGATTATTTGCAGAAGCCCGTACCGACGGCTCTGCTGCGGCAAAGGTGGACAGTCTCTTGCGCAATCCGAAAGCCGGTGATACTCTCGCACCCTGGTCGCACAGGCGAGTTCATTCACCGTCGCGTGAGCTCGTTCCGAATTGCGATTATCGTAGAAGCGCGGAAGACGATTCGGTACCGTCGATATAATCAGATCATCAACCCGGCAAGCGAGGACACCACAGTTGCCCGTGGTGCCCTATCCCTACAACCAGGAAAAGGACGATCTGACTGACCGGAGAGAGGAGGTAGGCGGATGGGAGTGCTCAAGGACAGGGACAAGAAGACACTGGCTAAGGTCTTTGGGGAACTCAGCGGCCAGGTCAAGCTGGTCATGTTCACCCAGGATGTCGAGTGCGAATACTGCCAGGTGACGCGCGAGATGGTGGAGGAAATCGCTGCTCTCTCGGACAGGATCAGCGCGGAAGTCCTCGACTTCGTCCGGGATTCCTCCAAGGCGAAGGAATTCGGTGTGGACAAGATCCCAGCCGTAATCGTGATGGGAGACAGGGACTACGGCATCCGTTTCTACGGCATTCCGGCGGGCTACGAGTTCACAACCCTCGTCGAAACCATTCTCGACGTTTCTCGCGGCGAGCACGGACTGCCCCAGAGCGCGGTCCATGAGCTCGCCAAAGTGGACCGGCCTGTGCATATGCAGGTAATGATCACTCCCACCTGACCATACTGTCCCCGTGCGGTGCGCACGGCCCATAAGCTTGCCATGGCTTCCGATCACATCACCAGCGACATGGTGGAGGTGTCCGAGTTCCCCCACTTGGCGGTGAAGTACAATGTCCAGGGCGTCCCCAACACCATCATCAACGAGACACAGAGCGTGGTAGGCGCCCAGCCCGAGATGGAGGTGATCAGGGCGGTGCTCAGGGCCATAGGGAAGTAGCTTCCGTAAAGAAGGAAGGATGCAGCGCTGACCGAAAAGCCCCATGCGCTTGCCCTTTAAATCAAAGCCCTTACAGGTCTCTGGGAGGAGACGGGGATGAAATGGATCGGGATTCTTTTTGCGCTGATGGCGCTTGTGATCGGCCTGGTGCCGCAATTCACGAACTGCTCGGCTCAGGGCCGCGCGATCCAGTTGCCGGATGGCCGGTCGATGCCGATGAAGTGTCACTGGACAGCCAATGCAACGCCGGTGATCGCCGCGCCGTTGCTCGTCGCCGGCATCCTGCTTTTTTTCAGCCGCGGGCAGGAAGCCAGGCGGGGGCTTTCGCTTCTGGGCTCAATCCTGGGATTTGCCGCAATCCTCCTGCCCACCTGGTTGATTGGGGTTTGTGCCAATGACGAAATGGTGTGCAGGCTGGCGATGGAACCTACGTTGATTTTCAGCGGCACCGTGTCGGCAGCCGCCGGTCTGTTCGGGCTCTTCCTGGCGCGAAAAAATCCGGCCGGCAATGTTGACTGAACAAAAAGTCATGTGTTGAAATGGATGTGTACCGATTTGCCCTCAGAAATATCTCCGGAAATCCCTTCCGCTGTCTCGTTGTGGTGTTGTGCGCAGGCATCACCGCGGGCATGCTGCTGGCCAGCACTCTGATCCTGCTCGGCGCCGGTCAGAGCCTCAGCAAGGCGATCCATCGACTCGGCGCCGACATCATCGTCGTCCCTGAGAGTGCCGCGGCCCAGGTCGAGTCCGCGCTGCTGCTCGGGCACGCGACGAATGCCTGGATGCCGGCTGCCGCCGTCGGACAGGCGGCCGTAGTTCCGGGCGTGCAGGCGGTCTCATACCAGATTCACCTGGCAACCCTGAAGAACGCGTCCTGCTGCACCGTTTCCAACATGTTCCTGATGGTCTACGACCCGGAGACCGATTTTGTTGTGACCTCCTGGCTGGAAAAGAATCTCGGCACCGGGCTGGGTCTTGGGGAGGCGGTCGGCGGCAGCAATGTGTTTACGCCTGCAGGGGAAAAGAACATCAAGGTGTACGGGTACCCCATCACACTGCGCGGCAACATGGAGCCGACCGGGACAGGTCTGGACAGCAGCCTGTTCCTGACCCTGGAAACGGCTCTGGAGATTGCGCGCGAATCCGTCATCCGGGCGGAGGCGCCGCTGGTGATACCCGAAGGTAGCATCTCGACGATTATGATCAAGGTGCGGCCCGAATACGATATCGGTTCCGTGGCACGCCAGGTTGCGGCCCGCATCCCGGCCGTGAAGGCCCTGGCGGCTCCGGAGATGTTCCAGTCCCAGCGCGCCGAACTCGAGGGGTTGCGGAACGGCGTGATCCTGTTGCTGGTCATTACAACGGGCTTCTCATTGGTGCTGGTGGGTCTGGTTTTTTCGATGGCCCTTAACGAACGCCGTCGCGAACTCGGTGTGGTGCGCGCGATCGGCGCACCCCGCAGTTTCGTTTTCCGGACGCTGCTTGTTGAAGCCGGTTTTCTGGGCTTTCAGGGCGGTGCGGCGGGCTCCGCGATCACGATTCTGGCGCTCATTCTGTTCCGGAGGCTGATTATTGCGACGTACGGCATCCCGTTTCTGACGCCGTCCCTGCCGATGATGATGATTCTGATCGCCGGCAGCCTGACCGGGTCCCTGTCGGGCGTACTGCTGGCCGCTCTCATCCCGGCGTACCGCATCAGCCATGAGGATCCCACGATTGCGATGCGGGAGTAATGTCGTGATTGTCCTGGAAAACGTAACCAAGATCTTTCCGCGCACCCGGACAGGCAAAGCGGTTGCCGCATTGAAGGAGGCAAATCTCGAAATCCAGCCGGGGGCTTTCCTTGTCATTACAGGGCGCTCCGGCTCCGGCAAAACCACCCTGCTCAACCTGGCAGCCGGGCTCACGCGCCCGACGGCCGGCAAGGTGCTTTTTCATGGTGAGGACTGGTGGACGCTGCCTGACCGGATTCGATCATTGGAGCGAGCTCGGAAGATCGGTTTTATTTTCCAGTTTCCCAGCCTGCTGCCTTCGTTGACCTCCCTGGAAAACGTCGCCTTGCCTGCATTCTTCGACCTGAGCGAGGACGCCAGGGAGGCCTATACGCGCGCCCGCGAACTGCTGTGTTCCCTCGACCTCGGCGACAAACTCGGAGCCTACCCCCGCCAGCTGTCTGCCGGCCAACAGCAAAGAGTGGTGATCGCCCGCGCGCTGCTCGGCAGGCCCGAACTCCTGCTGGCCGACGAACCCACGAGTGACCTGGACGACCAGACTGAATGCGAGATCATGGAGCTGTTGAAGCGGATTCACGAGAACACGAGGACCACGATTGTGCTGGTGACTCATTCCACGCAACCGGTCCGTTATGGCACGCAATCGATCCATATGGCGGCCGGACAGGTCATTCCCGGCCCGATGGCCGGTGATGACGCCGTCAAGTTACTATAGAGAGAACAGCAGTTCGCGGGCCTAAAGCACATCCGCCTGCATGAAAACACCCGTTGTCGGTATCGGGATTGTGATGATGTGCGCTTCGATACCGATCCCGAGCCGATTCCGACCCCGACGTCCCGGGCTTTTGGGGATCTGAGGTCGGATGTCGGGGATCCGAGGTCGGTGTTTTCGGAACAGTAGTTCACGGGCCTACGGCGCACCCAAGTGCATGAAAACCGGCTCCGCCGGCGCCGGATTTGGTGAATGAATGGTGTAACAGACACTGACTTTCGGCTATTTTCAAAGCAGCCTCCCATGCGCCGCGGCGCACCCGGTGACGCATGAAAAAAAGCAGCCACGGATTCCACAGATTCCACGGATTTCATATAGGGCTCCAATCTCGAAGGACAGCAATCAGTGAAGCCCGTGGAATCTGTGGCTGCTTTTCAAAGAAGCAGGATTATTTTCGGAACAGCACCACACCATTCAATCAAGGCTCGTGATTCAACCCCAGGCTATCGGGATGCTCCACCCTGCGGGGCGCAAACTTTGCGTGCGCCGGTAAACCTGGCTGCAAAAGCTGCAGACGGACTTCAAGCCGTCTGCCTGGATCCAACGGACAGGCACCGGCAAATGTCTGCGGGCGATGGAATTCCCCAGGTGGTCGTCTATTTCCCTTTTCGGGCACGGCAATTGCTATGAAGGGGATGCCCGGTTAGTGGGGCCGGGCATCAGGAGGAAATGCAGTCTGGAACAATAACGGAACAAACAGATAAAAGGGAGAATCATGATGAGAAGCAAGATCGTTTTTATGTTGCCGCTCCTGTTGCTGTCCATGGCGGTTTCGATCAGGGCCCAGGGTGGTCCTGGTCAGCCCAGACAGGGTCGGAACGCCGGCGGACAAAACAACAACGGTACCTGCTTGACATGCACGGCGACGGTCGGGTTGTCGCTGAGCGACACGGAACAGCAGTATTTGATCCAGATGCGGGAGGAAGAGAAACTCGCGCGCGACGTGTACACCACCCTCTATCAGAAGTGGGGAGTGCTGGTTTTTGACAATATCGCGGACAGCGAACAGAACCACTTCGCAGCCATCGGGAGACTGCTCGCACGCTATGCGGTGCCGGATCCCGTGACGAACGATGCGGTCGGCAGCTTCAGCAATCCTGATCTTAAGAAGCTATATGAGGATCTGACCGCGCGAGGATCAAGTTCCCTGACTGAGGCGATGTACGTCGGCGCTACCATCGAGGAAATGGACATCGTCGATCTCATGGAGGCATTGGCCGCGACAAATAAAAGGGATATCACGAACGTCTACTCGAATCTGCTCCAGGGTTCGATGAACCATCTGCGCACGTTCGTCAGCCACCTTCAGGTGTTGGGGATTACTTATACTGCCCAGTATCTGACGCCTGCCGAGTTGGCGGAAATTCTGAGTGCGACGAGATCCGGCAGGGGACGCCGCTGACGGAAGCCTGACATGGCAGGTCGGCGCTCTCCGGCGGGATTCTGCGCATAGGGGAGGCAGGACAACATCCAATCGGAACCGGGCGAAACCGCGCAGGTTTCGCCCATTCCCCCAGCCGCACACCTGGCGTCCATTGCGGACAGGCCGTTGACGTGTGCAATCACTTCACAAAATGTCTGGATCTCCGGCGCGGATAGATGCCGGCAGGCAGATCCTGATATAGATTGTCTGGAGACTGCTCCGAAAATACCGACCTCAGACCTCCGACCTAAAAAAAACAACAACAGGGAATGTCGGGGTCGGTTCGGAATCGGTACCGAAGCGCACAGCGGCTCGATCGCAATTCCGACCCGGAACGTTTTCATGCGCCACCGGGTGCGCTGCGGCGCATGAAAGGCTGCTCCCTTCCCGCCGGTAACTTCCTCATCACGACTCAACTTCCGGAACGGACCGCTATTTTGGGGCCTTTATGTCGTAGCACCACATCGCGTCCAGGTCGCGGATGTAAAGCCTGCCATTAGCAATTATGGGGTACGGCCACGACTTTTCCATCGAGTTTTTGTGCTTCGGCGGATTCGGCGGCGTAAAGCGCCCTCGTTCGCGGTACGCGTCGGGGCTCGCCTCGATGAGTGCCACGTCGCCTCCTTCCCCGTGCATGTACAGCAGGCCCTCGGCCCAGCAAAGCGAGCCGGGGGCAATGCTGCGATCGCTCCACTTGATCTGGCCGGTCTTGTATTCAACGCACATCAGGCTCTGGCTGCCGCTGCCGTAAAGAAAATCGCCGACCAGGACCTCGCCCCCGATCGCGCTGGGGAGCTTCGGGTCGAAGTACGCCTCTTCGGCCGTGACGGTTCCCTGAACAGCGTTCAGCCGGACCGCTCCTCCGCCCACGCGGCTCGCCCCGCTGTACACATAACCGTCGCGGGCAACCGGCGTCTGGATGCTCATTCCCATGGAGCCTTTGGTTTTTTCATACCTCCACAGGAACTTTCCGGTTTTCGCCTCCACCCCGACCAGGCCGTTTGCCGTATAGGCGATGTACTGCTTGATGCCGCCGATATCGGCGATGACCAGGGACGCATAGCCCGCCATGTCGCCGCCGGGAACGACCGATTTCCAGATCACGTCTCCACTCCGCTTGTTCAGCGCGACGATGGTTGAATCCTTGCCTCCCGGCACGCAGGCCAAAACGTCGCCGTCCACCAGCGGCGACTCGGCATACGCCCACGTGGGGGCAAGCCCTCCGAAATCGTTGCGCAGGGACTTTTGCCAGCGCACCTTTCCGGTCGCGGATTCAAGACAGACAAGATCGCCATCGGAGCCCAACGCATAAAGCACCGCTCCATCCACCGTGGGTGTGGACCTGGCTGCAGGGAAATTGGGTTGCTGGTTGGGATTGCCGACCTTGCCGATCCGCACGGACCAGAGCTTTTTCCCGTCCTTCACGTCCAATGCGCTGACGAACTCGTCCTCGAGCCCCTGGTTGCTCATCAGGTAAATGCGCCCGCCGGACACGGAAGGCGTGGCATAGCCGCTTCCCAGGTCATTGACCTGCCAGAGAAGTTTCGGCCCTTCCTTGGGCCATTCCTTCAGGAGACCCGTTTCCCGGGAATGACCGTCCCGATTCAAGCCTCGCCACTGAGGCCAATCCTCCGTTAATGCGCTTGCCGCTATGAGAAGGCAAACTGAGGCCGCGAAGAAGATCCACCGTTTTGAATTGCGCATAGTTCATCTCCTGGAAACTGGGGACGCTGACAGGTTTTTTCGTTCCGTTTCCCGCCATCAATCCCATTCTACCTCCCTGGATTCGTTATTTTTGGCCCGGTTTTTACGGTTTTTCACGATCGTAGGTCTGCCGTGCTTTCTGCACTTCCTCGATGTTAGATTCAGCCCAGGAGCAAATGCCGGAAACGAGTTTGACCAGAGAGCGGCCCAGTTCGGTAAGAGAGTATTCCACACGCGGGGGAACGCTCGCGTAAAGGCGCCGGCTGACGATCCCGTCACGTTCCAGGCCGCGCAAAGAGCTCGTCAACGCCTTCTGCGAGATACCGCTGATCGCGCGGCGAAGTTGTGAAAAACGCAGTGTACCGTCCGAGAGCCGCCGGATGATCAGCACCGACCACTTGTCGGCGATTCGATCCAGGACCTGTCGCGTCGGGCACAGGTTGTTGAAGACATCCCAGGGGGGGATGGTTTCCTTTTGGATACTTACCTTCTTCATGGTGCCTACTTGCAATATGTAATCTAGTGTCGAATAGTAATGCTGCCCTTTGCATCATACCAGAATCTTTCGGGAGGAAATGATGGATAAGAAACCGATTCTCATAACCGGCGCCTCAGGGGTCCTGGGGCGTGCCATCGTGACTGCATTCACCGAGGCCGGTCTTCCAGCACGGCAGGCTGTACGAAATCCCGGGAAAGCCAGGCCCGGTGTGGAATCTGTCCGGCTGGACTACACAGAACCGGCAACCATAGGCCCCGCCCTGGCCGGCATCGGTGGCTTGCTCCTGATGGCCCCTCCTCTCGATCCGAACGCTTCTGCGGAGCTTGGACCGGTTGTGGCTCGCGCGAAAGAAGCCGGGGCGCAGCACATCGCGTTCATCTCCGCCTTCGGCGCCAACTACAGCGAACAAGCGCCCTTGCGAGTCGTCGAACACATCGTGATGGATTCCGGGGTCCCGCACACGATCCTGCGGCCGAATTTCTTCATGGAGAACTTCTCGGAAGGATTCCTTTCGGGCGGCATCAAGGGGCAAAGCGGGATCTTCCTGGCGGCCGGGAACGGCAAGACAAGCTTCATTTCCGTTCGGGACATTGCCGCCGTGGCGCTCAAAGCCCTTCAAGTGCCGCTGGCGAACCAGGAACTCGACCTGACCGGCCTGGAGGCACTGGATCATTCCGAAGTAGCGAAGATGATCCAAGAGGCATCGGGCCGTCCGGTCGTGTATCATCCCCTGACCGAAGAACAGATGGTGGCAGGCGCCCGGGCGATGGGAATGCCCGGGCCGGCGATTGCCTCCATGACCGTGCTGTACGGAGCCGTCCGTGCCGGTCACACAGCAGCGGTGACCTCTGATTTCGAGAAAGTCACGGGCAGAAAACCCATCACCTTTAAGAACTTCGCTCAGACGGCGGTGGCGTCATGGATATGAATCGGCCACAAATCTTCCAGCGATCCGGAATGGCCGGCCCGACCCTCTCGGCGGAGCGGCAAATGGCATGCTGATGGGAAATTGCCCTGCCCGGATGGCGACCGATTTGTCATCAACAGGACGCCGTAATTTAATGCGCATATGGCGCAAAAAACAGCCTCTTGGTTGGCGCCCCGTCGCGGCTTTCGTTTCGGCATGAAGGGCCGAAGGCCCGATTCATACCAGCCTGGGGCAGCGCCCCAGGGGAGAGGATGCCGAATACCCAAGGGCTGAGAGCCCGCCCCATAGAATATGGAGCGGGCTTACAGCCCTTTGCAACGATGTTTTGCGAACCGTAATCCTGGGGCGTTGCCCCAGGCTGATATGGCACGCGCCGTTGGCGCTGTCCTTAATGAATCATTGTGCCAATGCGCAAACATTTATGTCGTCCTGTATAAACAGTTCATCACCATTCCAATAGGAGAAGAAAAATTATGAGACAGACAGCGCTGATCATTGTCGTACTGATGCTCTTTGCCTATACAATGAGTGCTCAAACGCCCGCGGCGGCTCAGAACCCGATCTCTGCGGGCCAGAAATTCCTCCATACTATGGTTAAGGACAACATAATACGTTCCGCCGAGAAGATGCCGGAGGCGAATTACTCCTTCAAACCGACTCCTGAGGTGCGCAGTTACGGTCAGTTGATCGGGCACATCGCCGATTCCCAGTACCTGTTCTGCTCGGCAGTTTTGGGCAAGCCCAATCCGGCCCCGGGCATCGAGAAGTCCAAGACGGCGAAGGCAGACCTGGTGCAAGCGGTAAAAGATGCATTTGCCTATTGCGACCAGGCCTATGATGCATTGACCGATGCCCAGGCGGGTGCCCCGGTGAAGTTTTTCGGTGCCGACCAGGCCAAGACGACCGTGCTGTCGTTCAATACCGCCCACAACAACGAGCACTACGGCAATATCGTGACCTACCTGCGCATCAAGGGCCTGGTGCCTCCTTCGAGCGAACCACGCAAGTAGTTCGGAAGAAGGATCGTATCCGCGGCACTGCAGAGAGCTTTCAGGACACGGAAGAACACGGGCAGGGCTTTTGCCGGCGGCAAAAGCCCTGCACACGGATCCGGTCCGTGTTCATCCGTGTCCGCAAACGTTTTGTGATCTTTCTCTCATGAATAATCCAGGTTAATGCCGTATTGACGGTTATTGTGCGGGTTGTCAGAAGTCCCAGGGCAGGAAAAATGGGATGCTGTTCTCTTTGACCAAAGGGACTGCATGAACAGCGATGAAATGCTGAATGTCTTGCTGGATGCATTGAAGACGGAAAACAAGGCAGCAGCGAACGAAACGGTTCCCAAAGACACGGCCGGAAAATGGCACTTGCTGCGCGCGCTGATGAATATCCGTCCGCCCATGCCCATCCGGCCGGAGTTGCTCGCATTGCAGGACCGGCTCCTTTCGGCCCAACGCGAGGCAAAAGGGGTGACCGACCCGCAAACCCTGCCGTCCATCCACCTGGAATTTCCCGGCACGCGGACGCCCTTCGCGGATCGCCTTGCCCTTTGGCGAGGCGATATCACAACCCTGGCCGTGGATGCGATTGTCAACGCGGCTAACGACCGGCTCCTGGGTTGTTTCATCCCCCACCACCGCTGCATCGACAATGCGATTCACTCGGCAGCCGGGATTCAGCTGCGACTGGAATGCAACGAGATCGTGCGGGCGCAGGGCCATCCCGAACCAACCGGGCGGGCACAAATCACCCGCGGCTACAACCTGCCGGCGCGCTATGTGCTGCACACGGTCGGCCCGATCATAACCGACGGGGTGACGGAGGAGGATCAACGTCTGCTGGCCTCCTGTTACGATGCCTGCCTGGATGTGGCTGCCCGGCATGAGGACGTCAAGAGCGTAGCCTTTTGCTGTATCTCTACCGGGGAATTCCGGTTTCCAAGAGAACTGGCAGCCGGCATTGCTCTCCGGACGGTCTGTGAATGGATGAAACGATCGGATGGCAGAATCGAAAAGGTCGTCTTTGACGTTTTTTCCCGGGAAGATTATGACCTCTACGCAAGTCTATTCCGCGCGAATTGATGCTGCGGGTCGCGCCCTGGCCGAGTCGGACCACATTCTCATCGGCGCGGGCGCCGGGCTCTCAGCAGCAGCCGGACTGAACTATCAGGATGCTCAGCTTTTTGGCGCCTGGTATCCCCAGTTCGCCGCGCTCGGATATCGAAACATCTGGGATGCAATCACCCATCACTGGAGCCCGGACGATGCCAATCGCCTGCAGTTCTGGGCCTTTTGGGCGACCCACATCCAGAGGATCCGGTATGACGCGGGGCCGGGCAAAGCGTACCTGGACCTTCACCTGCTTGTGAGGGAGAAATCTCATTTTGTCATCACTACCAACGTCGATGGGCAATTCAAGAAGGCCGGATTCGACCCGCACCGGATGTTTACCCCTCAGGGCGATTATGCCAAGTTCCAGTGCGCCAGACCCTGCCGGAACGTCCTGTACGATAACCTCGAGATGGTTCAACGCATGCTGGCAAACCTGGACGACTCAAAGCTGCGCGTTCGCGAGGAGGATGTCCCGCGCTGCCCCAACTGCGGTGATTACCTGGAGCGAAACCTGCGGCGTGATGCCCGCTTTGTGGAAGAGCCCTGGATGGAGAAACAGGGCGATTTCGCGGATTTTGTCAATCACTCCACCGGAGGAAGACTCGTTCTTCTGGAGTTGGGGGTCGGATTCAACACCCCCTCCGTCATCCGCTGGCCGTTTGAGCGGATCACCGCGCAGCATCCACAGGCTACGCTGATCCGCATCAATCTCGATGACGCCCGTGTCCCGGGCAAGATCGCGGCAAAGTCAATCGGCTTCCAGGCAGATATTGCCCAGGTGATGCAGGAAAACTGGGGACGCTGACTGGATTCAGACTGCAGTCACATTTATTTGGGATGAGCTTTGATCTCGTGCAGGTGATAGACATCCCCTTCAATGGTAAAATAGAAACGCCAGGCCTCATTGACGCGCGCTTGCCAAATTCCCTTAGACTCATCGTATTTTTTGGCGTGCAGGGAAGGATGTCGGATATCTTGCAGGAGCAAGCCGGCTTGCTTGGCAAATATCTTCTGAATCGGCATGGGTGCCTTGCCGTAGGATCGCAAGAAGTGTCGAGAGTAGCCGAGCTTCATGAGCGGGAGCGTGAAGAGGATTTTGTTTTCGACCGCTTGAGGTTTCGGTGAAGCGAAATGAGCAATTTTTCAGCCGAATCGAAAGGCCCGTAGGATCTGCCGCTTTTATAGTCTTCCAAGCTTTCGGCAATCCCCCGGTCGATTACGGTTTTGGGAACCAGAGTCATTTTGCCTTTTTCCACTTTTGCTTCCAGCAAATCACCCACTTTGACTCCCATCTGCGCCCGGAGTGCTGTCGGCAAGGTTACTTGGAATTTGGTTTTAACCCGTACGAGCGGCATGTTCCGACTCCATCAAAAGTTGGAAAGTAAGAAAATCTCCCTGTGTCTCATCGCATTGTATGGTGAGAGGGCAAAGGTGTCAATGAGAGGCCGCATTCAAAAATCTGTGACGATTGAGGGACGGGGCTTTAGGGACGGACTACGATAATTATTGAAATTGCTGCGATAAGTGCGGATCAGCGAGCTTCTCGAAGATCTTGGAATCATTAAATCCTGAGTCTTTTTTGGATTTAACCGTTTCCCCCGTCCGACCTGGAACCCGCCTCGGCCGCGGAGTACGTGCGCTGCCGAATGGGCGGCTACGCAAACGTAATTCCTCAGTCATCGCAGCGAAGTGGGCAATCTGCCTCTATCCCCATTCCCAGAAGCTGCAGACGAGGCGCAGGCCGTGATGCGACCAGCAAAAACCGGGCAGCATCCCCGGTTTTAGTTGACGTTGATCTCCGGGAGGATATATAGTTACGCCACATATGGGTACAGAACCGCTTGAACGCGAATTGAAGAGGGGCAGCACCGGGATGTTAATCCTGGCGTTGCTTGAGGAACGTGACCGGCACGGCTATGAGATCGCGCAGCTCATTGAAAGCCGGTCGGGCGGCGCCATCTCCTTCCACGCAGCTTCCCTGTATCCTACCCTCTATCGTATGGAAGAAAAGAGGCTCATTCAGGGGCGCTGGGTGGAAAAGCCCGGCCAGCGTCGCCGCCGGTATTACCGGATCACGGCCGCAGGAAGGAAAGTCCTCGCGAGTCAGCGCAGCCTGTGGGACAACTTCTTCCATGCCCTGAACCAGGTAGCCGGAATTCGTCATGCCTGACAATACGGAATGGAAATCGCGGATTCGGACTGCGTTTGAAGCACAGGGGCCCGCGCCCGAGGACGACATCCTGGAGGAGCTGGCCGGACACGCCCAGGCCATGTACGACTCGGCGCGCTCGGCAGGTTTATCGCACGACGAAGCCGACAACAGGGTGAGCCGCCAAATCGAATGTTGGCGGATGAATGCCGCCGGTTTGCGCCGTTTCTCCGGCCGGCAACCGTCGGTCCAACCGCCGCAGGCCTCTCCATCGTCGAACCTTACCGGGATTATGCAGGACATTGTTTACGCCGTGCGTCTCGTTCGTCGCCAGCCAAGGTTTGCTCTACTCGCGATTGCGGCGATGGCGCTGGGAATCGGCGCCACGACCCTCCTGTTCAGCGTGGCTTACGGAGTCCTGATGAAGCCTTTGCCGTGGCCCAATGCGCGCCGCCTGGTGGTGCTTAAGGAGACACGTGGAGGTCGTCCTCCCCGCTTCGGTTCATTCACGAACGCGTCCTACGTCGCCTGGCGTGAGCAGATGACGAATATCGAGGAAATTGCCGCGTGGTCGCAGCGGGACGTAACCCTGACCCGGGCGGGAGATCCGGAGAGAATCCGCGTCGTTTTTTCCACGGCCAGCCTCTTCCGGGCGCTTGGTGTCCACCCCCATCTGGGATCGGTGTTCGTTGAAAAGGAAGAGACCGAGCGGGTTCTGGTGATTTCGGGGAGCCTGTGGCGCGAACGCTTCGGCGCGAGTCCGCAGGCCGTCGGCAGGATCGTGCAACTGGACGGCCAGC
>Ga0316620_10000702_pt1 | contig 13689 bp, 21 predicted proteins | sample OWC_Aug_M1_C1_D5_FD_207651 | JGI IMG/M metagenome (GOLD analysis project Ga0316620, IMG submission 207651) | Wetland soil microbial communities from Old Woman Creek delta, Ohio, United States - OWC_Aug_M1_C1_D5_B | ecosystem: Environmental > Terrestrial > Soil > Wetlands | place: USA: Ohio... | reverse complement strand
GTAAGCCTGGACCCGGTTGCGCGTGATGGTCAGATGATTCGAGTTGACGTAGAACCCGGAGCCGTGAGACACATTGGCGGTGAGATAACCTCCGGTGTAAACCTCCGCCTGATTGTGAATGTAGTTGCCCTCGACCAGGACCTTCTCGCCGGTCGGTCCCGTGTCTTTGGTCCAGTCATGGGTCATCATGATCCCGGCGCAGTCCGTGATGCTGATGTCGTTGTTGGTGATCTCGACATTGTCGCCGCAGTAGTCGGTGCTAAAATAGATCCCGTAGGCCGCCTTCGTCATCGTGCAACTGTCGATCGTCACGTCCCACAGGCTGTTATTCATCGAAGACCGCCCGATCTTGATGCAGGAGTGCGGCCGATATTCCCCTCGCCAGCGAGGATCGCCCGGCGCCGGATTCATGACCCCCGTGATCGTGCACCCCCGGAATTTGAGGTGATTGCCGGCGCCGGCGTAGAGGAGCCAGTAGTTGGTTGGCACCGTTTCGCCCGTGTCCTCATAGGTGATCGTCAGATCGTTCCAGTCCAGGTACCAGGCGACGCCCCGCTCGATGTAGATCTTGCGCAGGAGGGGCGCCGGCGAGGCGTCGGGATCCGGCGAGATCGTCGTGTACTGGGTCCGGGTCGGATACCCGGCCGCCGTCAGCGTGATCGTCGGATAGGTGCCCGTCAGCAGCCAGATCTTCGCCCCGTCGGCCACGTGATAACAGGCGTAGGCGACGGTCGCATAGGCCTCTTCCTCGGTTTCCCCGCTATTGGCGTCGTTGCCATTGACCGGATCGACCCAGTAATCCGTCGCGCCCAGGCACGGCGCCATCCAGATCCACAGGAGCGATAGAAGTATGATGTTTGATATTTGATGTTTGATTGGTCCGTTCCTTCCCTGCTTCAATCCAAAATCACAAATCAAAAATCCACCATTCCCCCTCACTCGATCAGGTTGCCGTGCTCGTCCCTCGGCCAGACGTTGAGTTTCGCCCGGCCCCAGGGATTGATCATCGTCGGGAGTCGAGGCACCGGCTTGCCGTCCCGGGTCACCGGATAGCCTGCCTGCCGCGCCCGGTAGTTGACCTCGTCCCGGGCCTCGGCGGCCGTCACATCGTCCGGCACGAATTCCCCGTGCAGGTCCATCTTGCTGACGTCGGGAGCCACAGGTTGGCGATCGCGGATCACAGCAGCTCCTCCGGATTGATCCCCAGCAGATTGGCGATCGGCCGGAACATGCGGAGCTTCGGATAGACGCCCTGGGACTCCATGGTCTCCCACTCGATCGGTTTGATCTCCAGGGCGTCGGCGGCCTCTTCGACCGTCAGCCCCGCCTCGACCCGCAACTCCGCCAGGTGCTCTCCGAACGGCTTGAGCGGATCCTTGGCCATCGGACTACCTCCCGACCGGCTTACTGCCGCCGGGTTTGATCGCCTCTTTCGTGGCCGCCAACGTGGCGCCGCGCGTCTCGGCGTAACTCTTCGCCGCCGGAGCGACCGGTTCGGGGACCGCCGTATCCTGCAGGGTTATCGTCTTTTCGTCTGCCATGGTGTTCTCCTTCTCAAATCCGAGATCTCAGATCTCAAATCGCACTTTCAAAGCGAGGGCCCGTCCCAGGGCAGGCCCTCGCGGTTTGGATTTCGGTTCGCCCTCAATAGCTGAGGGTCAGCATGACATTGGGCTGGGCGCTCAGGGCCGCCGAGGTCTGATCGATGCAGAACCCGGCGATCTGATAGCCCGTCTCGATCGTCAGCGAGGTGCCGAAGTTGACCGACCCGTCGCCCACGAAGTAGGCCGTCCGGTCGTTGACCGTATTGCCGGGCGTCGCGTCGCCGCCGCCCGGGCAGATCCAGCACGGGCCGGCCGTCTGGCCCCAGTAGTTGTACCCCGTCGTGCAGCCCTTGATCGGGACGCAGACAAACGCGTTGTATTCCAGCGCGCCCTTGCTGGTGTAGCGATAGGCGTTGAGGCAGACCTCGACCCAGGACGACGCCGCGGTCATGACGTTGGCGCACGGCATGTCGAGCAGGACCCGGCAGGTGCCGCCGCCGCTGGGCACGGCCGTATTGGCCATGATCGTGCGGTTGTTGGCCAGGGATTCGGCCCCGTGGCCGAACACGATCTGTGCGCCGAGCAGCTCATTCTCGGCAATGATCCCGTCGCCAGCGTGGCCGTCGCCCGACGCGATCGTGATCAGGATCTCGCGGTCGCCGACGGCGGTCGCCGCCGGGATCGCGGCGCTGATATTCGAGGCGCCGATATTGGCCGCCCCGAACCCCGCCAGCAGAGTGCCGAGCGAGTGACAGTACTTGTAATACTTGCCGTCCCAGGTGATGAACCGCCGCCCGTAGGCGTGGCGCTGGGTCGTCGCCGGGGTGATCAGATCGTCCGGCTGCGAATAGGGCCCGATGATCGGGGCCAGGTTGAAAGCAGGAAGATTCATGTTCTGTCCTTTCCTTTCCTTCTCTTTTTCAGTTCCTATTGTTTTGCGTCTCAGTCCGACCGGCGAGTGACCCGCCCGGCTTAGGCTGATTTCTTCAAGAGGATCTCGATGACGGCCGGCCCTTCCTGCCGCGTCGCGCCCTTGCTGCTCTTGGTGTAGCAGTACCAGGACTTCTGTTTGCCCGTGTCCTGCCACATGTCCGCGTTGTTCTCCTCCCCGACGCCCAGGGCGATCGCCCCGGCGACGGCCGCGTAGGACCGGCAGCAGCCGGTGTCCGTGGCGTGGGTCTTGAGGCGCTCCGTCCAGATGAACTTGAAGCCCATGAACGTGTCGACGTCGCCGTGGGCCAGGGATTTGACCGTGTTGTAGTCGGCGCTCTTGACCTCCGTGGTCTGGAGGAGCTGCCACTTGTTGTAGGCGTTGGTGACGAAATACCGCTGGAGGCCCTCCGGCAGTTGCGCCTCGTCGAGCAGCTCGCCGCACAACCCCAGCTTGGCGATCGTCAGCGCCGTCTCGGTCGTGCCGGCGGCGTCGGACCCGGCCGTGGCCAGCGTCCCGTCGCCCTGGATGATCCGGCACTCGCCGGCGTCGTAGTTGTTGACCGTGGTGCCGCCGCTCTCGCCGGCGTAGGCGGCGCCGCCGAGCGCGTCGATGACCATGTCGTCCTCGCAGCGGTTCAGCGCCTGCGTCCCGAGCAGGACGTACTTGCCCTTGAAGTCGATAATGACCTTCGAGGTGTCCTGCTCATCGATGTAGTCGCCCCAGTGCTTGTCGACGATGGTCCCCTTGCGCCGCGAGTGGGTGACCGGGGTGAACGGGTTGTCGCCGTGGCGGCTCGTGCGGGTGACCGCCTCCGAGCCCTTGAGGCGCTCGCCGTAGAACGTCTTGCCGACGACCGACACGATCTCGCAGATCGGCCGCAGCAGCGCCCGCTGCTGTTCGCCGAGCATCCGCACGTTGCTGCGGTACTGCTCGACCATCGCCTCCGTGATCGTAAAACTCATGGGAAGCCCTTTCCATTGATCGTTGAAACTGGATGATGGGAAATGGGCTCCCCGATGCAGCCTGGGAACGCCCCAGGCCTCACGGACCCTACCGTGTGCGTTTACCCCCGCCGGGTGCGGACCGCAGTGCGCGGCTGCCCGCGTGATATTCCGCGCGTCGCCAGACCGGTTAGGGCTGCCTGGCGGCTCGCAGTTGCTCGCGGAGCTGCAGCACCTGCTGCGTCACCGCGTCATGTTTCGGATTGTTGGCGTTGCGGTAGGCGTCGGACGTCTCCAGGTCGGCGATCTGCCGCTCGATCGATCCGGTGTCGATCCCGCCGCTGCTATTGGCCCGCAGCCGGTCCGGGGAGACCGCCCCGCCGACTTTGGCCATGATCGATTGAAAGACCGGGTCCTGGAGCCAGCCCTGCGCCGTTGCATAGGCCAGTTCCTCCTGATCCGTGAACGCCGCGGCCGCCGTGTTGGACAACTGGACCATGAAGTCGGCCTTGGCCCCGTGCTTCGTGCGGAAGGCGGCCCGGCGTTCGTTCATCAGCTTGACGGCGTCGGCCTGGGCGCCCTTGATCCCGGCGACCTCGTGGGCGGCGATATCCTTCGAGAGGCCGACGAACTGCTCCTCCGTCAGGTGCCACTTGTGCGCCATGGCCCGCCAGGCCGCCGTCTCGGCCTTGCGAAACTCGATCTGCTGCGGGTCGGTCGCCAACTCCTTCGGCATGTCGTCGGGCAGCGCGACCTGAGGGTACTTGTCCGGTCCCTCCTTCGGCCAGCCGGCCAGGCCGAAGAACTCATCGACCTCCGCCTTATTCTGTGGGTCCGTCGGAATGACGGCGCGTTTCTTGCCGATGGCCCTTTCGGCATTGACCAGCATCGTCGCGAGTGTCGGCACGTCCTTGATTGTCGAGAGGGTCTTGTCGGTCCGAAGGTCCGCCGGGATCTTCTCGTGCTGCAGCCAGTTGGCCGAGAGCGTCCCGTCCGCCCCGGCCAGCGGACTGGCGGCTGGCGTCGGAGACGGCGTCGGTGTTGCAGACGGCGTCGGTGTCGGATTAGGTGTCACGGGGTCCATAAATCAAAAATCAAACCTCACAAATCAAAAATCCTCTTACCCCATCGCCGCCTGCGCCGCCTCGATCATGGCGTTGGTGATCGGCACCGGGTTGCCCTCGACGTCGGCGAAGCTGTAGATCGTGACATTGTCATCCTCGACCCGCGGATCCTGCGGCAGCTTCGCCAACGGCCGCAGGGCGTTGCGGCAGGCCGCCAGGGTCGTCTCGCCCTCGCAGCATTTGACCGCCGCCTCGATGTCCGCCGCCGTGATCACGACGGTCTTGGCCTTCCTGCCCGGGAACCGGGTGATCCGGTATTGCCCGGTGAACTGCGGCGACTCGCCGTCTTTTTCCTTGTCGTGCGCCCGGCGCTCCCCTCGCGGTGAGATCCGCGCCAGCGGCTCCAGTGCCTTGCGGCAGGCCTCGATCAGTTCTTTCTCCGCGGCCTTCTGCGCCGCCTTCTCGTCATTACTCATGGCTTGGGTCCTGTCCTGGGGTTGGCTGGCCCGCCTCCGCGATCTGCACGCGGATGTGCCGGACCACGTTCATGCACCCGCACCGAAAACTGGTACCGTGCGGATTCGTCGAATCGAACGGGATCTGGTCGAACTCGTCCTCGAGCGACTCGACGATGATCTTGCTGGCGTCGCTCTGGGAGAACTCCCAGTAAGCCTGTCGAATCATGGTCTGGCGAAGCTCCGGATCGTTGACGGGTAGAATCATGCGGCGGCTCCCATGATCGCATTGCCCACGCTGCCGGGCTCCGGCCGTTTCGTCAACTTGCCGGCGAGCTGCGCCTGCTGCATGGCCATCGCCGCCTGCATCTGCTGCGCCTGGTACTGCGCCCGGGCCTCGCGGAGCGCCCGGACCTCGTCCCTGGGTTTCAGCCAGCCCGCCGGCCAGGCCATCCGCTGGAGATACCCGCGGGCCATCTCGTCAAAGGAGAGATTGTCGAGCACCGACGGCTCCAATTCGGCCATCGGCGAGAGGAACAGCAGGGCATCCTGGAGCATCCCGAGCTCCGCGTACTCCATGGCCATGGCGAGCGTCGAGGTGTAGCGGATCTGCGAGAGGAGCAATTCCCCGAGCGGGATCCCCCGCAGCAGGGCCGGCGCCTCGCCGAGGATGGACAACAGGATCCGGATCATCGGGTCGAACAACTCGACCTTCATCCGTCCGAACGACGGCCCGAGCATGGAGAGTTTCTCGGCCAGGATCGACCGGACCTCCGTCGCCGTCCGCCGCTTGTCGTCGGACAGGATCAGGAACAGGTCGTTGTAGAAGACGCTCTTGATGATCGCCCGTTTGCTCTCCGCGTAGTCGACCCCGAAATCGACCCGGCCGCCCGTATTGAACGGCTCCGGCTTGACGAGCGGGTTGATCGGATTGACCCGGTACCACATGAGCTTGCCCGACTGGGCCTTGACGGTCCCGAAGAACGACCCGTCCGGCGCCAGGATGGGCGGATCGACGACTCGCTCGGCCCCGACGATCACCGTCCGCTCGATCTTGTTGACCATCTTCGTATCGGGCAGCGCGGTCATCCCCGGCCCGCGCCCGTGCTTTTCCCCGGAGGCCTTGGCGAACCGGCAGACGAGGTACCGCAACTGGGGCCAGCCGCTCTCGCGGAGGATCACCTTGTCCCGGACGGCGACCCAGACGCTGGCGATCGGCATATTGAGGACGTCCCGCTCGCCGGCGGTGAACTCGCTCCGCGGGATGGCCGCATGGAGGATCTCGAATTTCTTGTCCCGGCCCCGGCCCCCGTCCTCGGCCCAGGCCGCCGCGACGCTCTCGCCGACCTTGGCCGTGCCCGGACCGAACTCCTCGACGATCTGCCGCGCCGTCCAGGTGAACTTGCGCAGGACCATCTGGACCCGGCCGCCGCGGTTCTCGGCGAAGTTGACCTGCTCGAACGGGTAGGCCGTGAACTCGAACAGGCTGCGATCGCCCCGGGCGACCTCCAGCGTCCCGAGTCCCGCCGATCCGAGATCGAGGGCCAGCTCGTAGAACGCCTCGTCGAAATTCGACTGCTGCATCTCGTCCCGGAGCATCTCGGAGATCGCCAGCAGCGGCTTGAGGACATCCTGCTGCCCCTCCGCCGCCTCGACCGGCGGCATGAGGCAGAAGTTCATCCTCGCCGGATTCCACATGAAGTTGTACAGTCCCGTGGCGAACCGCTCGCAGGCCGTCTCGGCCGTCGAGTCGAACAGCTCGTGATGGAGGTCTTCGCCCTCGACCCGCGTCCGCGTCACCGTCGCCCGCCGCGGCAGACAATACTCCATGACCTGCTGGACGAGGCTCTTGACCGTCGAGCGGTCGGCGTCCCAGCCGTCCCAGAGCTGAATTAGATCAGTCGCCGAAGGTTTCATGGTTCATGTTTGATGGTTGATGGTTGATGGTTGATTTCTCCGACCTTCCTTCCTCAAATCAAAAATCAAAAATCAAAAATCATAAATCCCCTTAGATCCCCACCAGACTGGGCATCGCGAGGCGCGCCGTCGAGTCTGCGCGGCCGCCGGAGACGATCGTCGAGCTGCGCCCGCGCTCCGCGCCGAGCCGCCGCCGCAGCCGCATGTCACTGGCCAGGACCTCCGCATCGGTCGGACCCGGCAGATTGGGCAGACTCGCCGTCGCCGGCTTCATCGCCTTCATCGCGAAGCTCAGTCCCAGCCCGATCAAAGGAATCAGAAACGGCATGGCCGGGGCTCCCATGGTTGATGGTTGATGTTTGATTTCTGATTTATCATCGAGAATCATCGTAGGCCCAGCGAGCGGATTGTGCGGGAATTCGTGCTCCATCCGCCGTCCGGGCGCAGAGAAAAACCCCGGATATCAAGCCGATATCGGGGTTTGGGGGTCTTTCGAAAATCTTGCGGGCCTGTACTCCGTTGTATGACAGAGGCGCGGGCGGTCAGTCTGTTTCCCGGTCGTCGCCGAGGAGCAGGCCGCTATTGAGCAGCAGCACGACCGCGAGCTCGCCACGCCGCTGGACGCGGGCCTTGCGCTTGATCCGCCCGCAATAGGTGACGACCGTCCCGCGACCGATCTGCAATCGCCCGGCGATCTGCGTGAGCGAGTCGCCGAGGACCAGGCGGATCGCCACCTGGAGCTCCCGGTCGCTCAGGTGCAGCTCCTGCTGCAGGCCCAGCCAGAGCTTCGGCTCGCGCAGCCGCTCACGACTCATCGCCGCCGTCAGGCCCGCCGTACTCTTATGGTCAATCGCTTTCACAGAATCTTCCCCGGCGGTTCGACTGAACTCCCAAATAGCGGCATCTGGCCTGCTCTGGCTTCTTTGACGGAAACGCCGGTCTCGACGGCGCGTAGTCGCTCGCGGGCAATCTCACAATACTCAGGGTTGATGTCGATTCCGATGTAGTGACGGCCAAGCATCTTGGCGGCGACACAGGTCGTACCAGAGCCGCAGAAGGGGTCTGCTACAATGTCGCCCGGTAGAGTGTGAAGCGATATGAAATGGGCCACCAGCGCCAACGGCTTTTCGTTCGGGTGGATACGGTCCCCGACCGGCATGAATCGCACAATATTAGGTACTGCGATAGAATCATCAGCCCATGCCAATCGGCCACGCGAACGATGCGCCACAAGGACAAATTCATAGTTGCGTCTGTATCGCCAACCCAGCCCATTACCTCGCGCAGACTTGTCCCAAATAACGGCATGGAAGAAACTCAATCCCTCCTTATCCATGCGCAAGGCAAGTTGCCCGAAGGTGACACTCGGTCCCCCACCGCCCGCGCAGCAGCAGCAGCAGCAGTCGGGTGATAGAATGCGACCGGCGTGCGTCAACATGCCATCGACTACCTCACGCATCTTGTCCGGCTCATCATTAGCTATGGGTTCCACTGGTTTGACCCTTGCACCGGATACCCCATCACGGACACGGGCCGCCTGAAGGTCGTCCCTCATATTCCCGTGTCCGAAAGGCGGGTCGGTCCATATCATGCGAATCTGACCATCCGGCCAGTCCCGCATGACTTCGAGACAATCACCGCAGATGATTTGGCCCATCGGTAAACCGCTCATTCGAGAATCCTGCCCGGCGGCTCGACCTGCGTCGGCCGCGTCACGCCCGGCTCCTCGCGGCGCTCCAGCTCCAGGACGGCGAAGCTCAGCGCCGCGATCGCCGGATAGTCGCCCAGTCGCAGCTTGGCGAGGTCCTCATACTTCGGCGCCGCCATGAGCTCCCCGGCCAGCGGACTGCCGTCCGGGATCTCCAGGCGCTCCGTCTCGCGCAGGCGCGAGAGGATCGGGAACGCGTACCCGAACGGACCGGGCATGGCGCAGAGCAGACTGGCCTCCAGCCGAAACCCGTAGCGGAGGTATCCCGGCGCTGCGGCGAACTGCAGGGCGGCGACGTGCGAGCAGTCCGCCAGGACGCGCTCCGGCCGGTAGTACCACCACAGCGCCGCCGCCTGGTCGACGACCTGCCAGAGCCGCTCGTCCGAGACCGCATCGAGGACGGTCAGCAGGGGTAACCCCCCGATCCGCTCCATGAGGTGCTCCCCGACGACGACGACCCAGCCCGGCCGCAGCGCCGGCCACGCCGCCCCGAGGAAGATCCGCGAGTAGCGGTTATCCCGCTCGGCCGGAAAATGCTCTTTGGACCCGATATGTCCGATTTGTCCCATAGGTCCCATGCTGATCTCTGATCTATGATTTATGATTTTTGATTTTTGATTTGAGATTCTTCCGCTGACAACTTGGCAGTAGGGCTTCGCGAAGCAGCCAGCGCCGCAGTTTTAACTCGATCCGATGCGCCACCGCGCCCTCGCACCATCCGCCCACCGAATGCTCCTGGCCGCCAAGCGGCCCGATCATCAGGGCCAAGCGCCGCGCCCGTTGCCGACCGAGTGGTTTGGGTCCGTCGAAGGTGAAGAGCTGTCGAGCGATCGATTTCGCCAGTTTCGTGATCTTGTCCGGCCGTCGCGCCATCGTCCAATCCTTTCAAATCTCAGATTTCAAATCCCTTTTGTCCACTTCGTCCTCATAGGATGGCCCTCACGATTTTGACGGCCCAGCAGGCCAGCGATATCAGGCCAACTACCGCCAGCCAACAGACAGCGATGTCGAACCACGTCAAGTCTTCCGGAATATCATGCTTCTTCCAAGGTTCCATCCGTCTCCTATCGCTTGAAGTAGCTGTCGCCCTCGACGCTATACAGCACGTACCGCAGCGCGTCCGGGCAATGATCGTTCTGCTTCTCGGGCTCATCCCGCGGGTCCCGCGCCTCGGTCCCCTCCTTCCACCGGTAGGCGATCATCTCGCGGATCGTATTGGGGCAGGCCCGCGAGATCGTCAGGGACGGCTGGTTGTTGGCCTGCACCTTGAGCTTGGCCTGAACCAGCTCGATCCCGAGGCGGACGTCCTTCTTCGCCGGCAGACTCGGCACGCTCAGGTCCCGCAACTCGAAGACGTCCTGCGCATCATGGTCCGCCCAGGTCGCGACGTACCGCTCCTGGCCGCTGATCGTCCTGATCCGCTCCGCGTGCCAGGCCAGCCGCTCCCGCGCCTGGTAATGCTCCGCGTAGACGTGCCAGAGCCGGTCCGGCCCGTACCGCGCCAGCCACAGGCAGACGAACGGATTGTTGAATCCCAGATCGATCCCGCGAAAGCGCTCGGCGTCCTCCGGCAGTGTGAGCGGATCGACGACGTGGACCTCGCGGCGAAAGCCCTTGTAGACGGCGCCCAGGAACGCGGCGAACCGGCCGCGGATGCGGGTCTCCTGGACCTCCTGCGGCCAGCTCGCAATCAGGGCATCGATCTCCGCGTCCTCGATATACCCGCCTCGGCTGCGCCGGTTGTCGTTGAGGTCCGCGAAGAACACGGCGTCCCGGGGTCCCGGGTCCCGCGAGATCGCCTCGATCTCCGGCTGCGGCAGAATCGGCGTCATGGACCAGGCCATGAACCGCCGGCAGCCCGCGTCGCACGGGTCGTCGTACGGGTCCGCCAGCCGCATGATCAGCTCGCGGAGGATCTCGACGTGATCGTGCTCGCACTGCTCGTCCGCATAGATCGCATCGACCGCCCGGCCCTGGAACACGACCCGGCCCTGCTCGAAGGCCTTGAACTCGATCGTCGTCCCGTTGAGCAGGTGAATCGCCTCGGGAATGTCCCGCCCCTTATTGTGCCAGGCGATCGCCGCGATCTGGTTCTCCGGCAGATAGCCCTTGATCTTCTCGCGCCAGATGATCGCCCCGACCATGTCCCACGTCGGCGCGATGGCCCAGACGATCGCCCGCCGCGGCGTCTTGCGAACCGGATGGACCCCCAGGGCGAAACTGCACAAATCGAATCCGGTATTCGCCTCGCTCTTGCCCGACCGGTTGCCCCCGAAAAACCAGCGGAACTTCGCGAGCGAGCGGTGAAAGTCCGCCGCCGCCGGCAGCGCCCGGTACAGCAGAATCGCCTTGCCTATCGAGTTGATCTGACGATCACTAAGCATTTATGGTTTTTGATTTGTGATTTGTGATTTGTCCACTGGGTCCAGCGTGTCCACGCCGTCCACCGCCCCGCCGCCGGCCTTCTCTGAGATCTCCGATTTCAAATGCTCCGGCCACTCGTCGCTGACCAGCAGAACCGACAGATCGTCTTTCATGCTGGCGTCGGACCCCCTGTAAACGCCAATCGAGAACTCACTGATGTGATCGGGTCGCATCCTCCTGTACCGCCACCCGCCTCGCTTGAGACAAAACCGAACGAACGCCGCTCGTGGAATCCGAATTTGCCGCACCTCGCGCATGTCACTGCCCACCTTTCTCTGAGTTGTCCGATTTCAAATGCTCCGCCGGAATGCGTGACCAAAAATCGAACGTGCAACGACTGATCGTGATATACATCGCCTCCTTGTTGACCCTCAACGCCGGACTGTTCGGGTCCACCAGCAGGAAGATGCAGTCCTCGGCCGTTTGAAACGAAGCGTTCATCTCCAGCGGCGCCAGATAGACTTTGCCCGCGGCCACGATGCCCTCGATCTTTTGCTGCGCCTCCCACCGTCCCGTTATTCTCCCGAGCTGGTACTGCCCGGCGTTGATCCCGTGGTGAACCAGGTAGACCAGGCCAATGACGATCATGACTCGCCAGTCAATGCGGTGCCTCATCCTGCCCGCCTTTCTCTGAGATCTCCGATTTCAAATTCTCCGCCGCCGGCAGGGCCATCATCCCATCCGCAAATCGACAAACCTCCTCGCCGAAAGTCTTCAAGTCTTTCGCCGTCATCGGCAATCGAACGCCGCCGAGGATCCTCACGACGATTTCGCAGACACCGTCCTGGGGCTTCGGCACGCCAAATCCGATGATCGTCAGCCTTTGCTCCTCGTCCCAAAGCATCACTCCGGTCCGATCGCCATAGATGATCATGTCACTGCCCACCTTTCTCTGAGATCTCAGATTTCAAATGCTCCGGCGCCGGCAGGGCCTTGGCCTCGACGACCCGGCTCTCCACGTGCTTGCGAACTCCTCGCCCAAAATCAAACATGCCCCGAGTCGACGGATCGAGATCAGCGATCGCAGCCATCTGCTCGTCAGTCCGTGCCCACGCTGCCGGAACAGTGAGGACGTAATAGTCCCCGATGCGAATTGTCACGACGTCTTGCTTCATGTCTGGGTCCGTTTCTTGATCGCCTCGCGGATCTCCTCGCACTCTTCTTCGCTCAGCGCCTCGGGATTCTCGACGACGACGTGCTCGGTCGGCTTGCCCTCGTCCCGGTTCCACGCCTCGCGGGTCGCCAGGAACGCCGTCCCGCCGAGCCCCTTCTTGAGGAGCTGCTCGACCTGCTTGATCGCCGTCCGCTGCGCGTAGGTCAGGTCCGTCCGTTTCTTCTCCAGCGCCAGGCGCGCCGGCGTGAACCCCAGATACTGGCAGAACCAGGTCCACAAATGGGTCCGCCCCTTGACCGATCCCGCCGGATTGCCGGACTGGCCCGGCCGGAACTGATGCTCCACGGGCGGCTTGCCGTAGCCGACGCCTTCCGATGTTTGATGTTTGATGTTTGATGTTTGATGTGGACCTGCTCTGGACGGGCCTTTTCGAGCCCCGGAAGGCCGTTTTCGACCCTTTCCCTGCGTTGCAGGGAATCTTTTTAAGCCCTTATGCAACCTCGACTTACGTTGATTCATCCCCCGCCGAACCGCCCGTTTGACAGGTTGTTTTTTGACCCGCCGGACGGCCCGTTTCACTTTCGATTTCGACCCTTTGTTGGATGGTTTTTTACTCATATCCGGCCCCTATTTCCCCCGCATCGCCTCCAGAATTCCCGGCACGATCTTGGCCCGGGCGAGTGCCCCGAGATTGCGAATGTGACGCGCCCGGCGCTTCTTGCCGACGTCCACAGCGCAGCGGTCTTCGAAGGCCTGATGCCTCGCCGCGTCGATCGCGGCCCGCACGGACTCGAACCAGTAATGGACCCAGACCCCGACGTCGGATTTCTCCCCATCGTGCGCCGCCATCAAATCCGCCGGCGGCTGGTGACCGTGGATCGCCTCGTACATCCGCCGCCCAAACGACACGGCCCGCGGATCGTGCCAGGCGAGCAACCCTCCGAGCCGGACCGGATCCCGTTCAACTGACGGGGGCCGCGCAAGGCCCCTGGCGTGCCCTGTGGCGCGTCGAGGACCCGTTGCGGCCCCGAGGTCAGATTTGGGCAGGTTCCCAGGCTCTTGGCCCTGCTGTGCCTTGGCGTTGGTCTGCTGTGCTTGGCTTGGCTTGCTTGCTTGGCTTGCTTGTCCTTGGCTTGCTTGTCCTTGGCTTGCTTGTCCTTGGCTTGGCTTCGCCCCTAATCTGCTAATCTGGGTTGCGCGCGCGGAAGGAGGATCTGAAATCTGCTTGCCCTTGTCTTGCTTGCTTGTCTTGTCTTGCTCTGCTTGCCCTCTCTCCTCTCCCCCAGACTCCCCCCGACCCCCCTCGACCCCCTCCCCTCTCTCCCGGACCCGCAGCGGCCGCCAGGCCCGCGCTGCCGCCGCCTCGTCCCGGGTCAGGTAGCACGCCAGTCCGGCGCCGATCATCCACTCCAGCCGGACCGTGAACGTCGCCGGCTCCAGGCCCCACTCGTAACAGAGGCGCACCGGATCGCCCCAGACGATGCCCCAGTCATCCTCCCGGGCCGCCCGCATCCAGACGGTCAGGGCGAAGACCCGCTGATCGTTCGTCGCCGCCCGCCAGAACCCCTTCTCGATCAGGTCCAGGCAC
>Ga0316620_10000701_pt1 | contig 13697 bp, 13 predicted proteins | sample OWC_Aug_M1_C1_D5_FD_207651 | JGI IMG/M metagenome (GOLD analysis project Ga0316620, IMG submission 207651) | Wetland soil microbial communities from Old Woman Creek delta, Ohio, United States - OWC_Aug_M1_C1_D5_B | ecosystem: Environmental > Terrestrial > Soil > Wetlands | place: USA: Ohio... | reverse complement strand
GGTAGGGGCAGTGATCGGAGTTGACCATGTCGATCTGGCCCTGAGCGAGGCATCGCTCCATCTTCTCCACTTCGTCCTTTTTGCGGGGCGGCGGAGTGAACTTGGCAAACGGTCCTTTTGACTCCAGGTCCTCTTCGGTTAAGCAGAGGTATTGAGGACACGTCTCCGTATAGACGGAAACTCCCTGGGCTCTGGCCTCGGCCTGAGCGAGGACGAGGGCTGGAAGGCTGGTGTGAGCTACTGCAACCCGTGCTCCGGTCTTTCTCGCGGCGTAGATCAGGGCCCGGACAGCGACTTCCTCTGCTTCGGGCGACCGCCACTCCGTAACCATCAAAGGATCTCTTCGCCCCTCTTTCCGGAGCCGCTCTTCTGCTTTCTTAAGAAGAGAATCATCTTCGCAATGGAAGAGAGCGATGCCGTTGAATTTACGAATCTCCGATAGGATCTCCATCAGATGGCCCATGTCGAGAGCCTCGGCTTCATGCAACTCACATGTGAATCCCTTGAAGCCCAAGGCCCCTTCCTCCCACAGGCCCTTCAGGTTTCCAAGATTGGTTAAGCTCAAACCACCCAATAATCCGAAATCAACGACGGAACGGGTCTTGAGATATTCCTTTTTTTCTAAAAGTTCCTTTGCGCCGAAAACCTGAGGCTTTGTGCGATGGTGATCAATGACCGTGGTGACTCCTCCTCTGGCGGCTGCCCTGGTTCCTTTCGTGAAATCCTCCCGATCGGTATAGCCCGGGTCCATCATGTGGACGTGTCCGTCGATCGCTCCGGGAAGGACATAGAGACCCGCCGCATCGATCACTTCCTTGGGGTGATTCTCCAGGGACTGAGTAATCCCGATGATCTTTCCTTCTTTGATATAAAGGACGCCCGGCCAGACAGTTTTAGAATCGACCAGAAGCCCGTTGATGATCGCAAGATCCGCTTTCATAGAAAACCCTCCACATGATCTTTCCGTATTTCAAGCGCTCTATGTCGCCGACTTCCTCATGGCGTCATTTCTTTCGGTGGGATTCGAAAGTGGTCCTCACCATGGGCAATACCTTGTTTGTTCTGATGCCCAATCGTTCGAGGGCCCGGAGACTCAGTTCCTCTCCAGAGGTTTCCGCAGGCATCGTCTTGCTCAAATCAACCACGATCTCGTCGATCTTCTGAATATAGCGGATGCCCTCCTCCAGGATCGGTTGGATTTGATTTCCAGAAACGGGTTCATGCCAGGACGATAAAAGATGTTTTACCGGGGATATCTTCTGCAATTTCCGGATGGATTCGATGGAAGTCCGGGGGTCTACATAAATGGGAAGTGTCCCTGCAGCAGGGACGGCATCCCCTGTAAACAGGGCTTCCTCCTCTTCATCATAGAACGAGATCGAGCCGGGAGAGTGCCCCGGCGTCTCAAGAACCCGGATCGTTCTTCCCTTGCCCCATGAAATCGTGTCTCCGTCCCTCAATTCCCGATTTACAACGACTGACCCTTCCACCAATTCGAAGAAATTGAGGATCGGCCTCTCGCGATATTGCCTCTCCACATCCTCAATCCAACCCTTGTCCGCGGGGTGAGCACAGAACAATGCGGAGGAAGCCTTGTGGATGGCCAGACAACCACCGATATGATCCGGATGAGCGTGGGTCAGGAGGACCAGAGAAATTTCATTAGGAGATCGGTCTATTTCTTTCAAATAACCCTGGAGAAGGAGGCTTGTCGAAAAAACTCCGGTATCGATGAGGCAGATCCGATCCCCTATCAAAAGGTAGGAATAAACAGATCGGTCCGCATATTGGCTTTCACCAAGAGCCAATTGAAAAGGGTGTTTGAATGCATGGATTGTTTCCGTAATTTTCATTCTCGGTCCTTCTTCTTGTGGAGCATTGCCTCCAACTCGCGAACAGCCCTCTCTGCAAAACCTGCTTCGTTCACATGCATGGAGAGTTCATGATACCGAATTTTTGAGTGGTCAAGGTTTTCCTTGAGGGCCTGATAGAATGCTCGGTCAGCCTCGGGCCAGAACCATGGCCTGGGTGCCGGGCCTCCTTGAAGGCTAATCGCCTTCGGTCCATCGGGGCTGTCATAGGCAGAGAAGCCCTGCGTGGGAATGAGAACAACGGTTTCACCCTTGGCCTGATTGATCTTATTTGCAAAGAGCCGTCCGAGAGAAGCGCTTTCTTCCGGACTGGTCCGCATCAGGGTGATATAGGGCGTATGACGATAGAAAACCCGGCCCTCCCATTTTTGAGGAACCGTGTCGGGGGTTTTGAAATTGATCAGGTCGATCGCACCGGGGACGATCACCTGTGGAATGCCCATGTCTCCCGCAGCCTCCATCCGATGGGGGCCTGCACTCAGGACGCCTCCGACGACCTCGTCGGCGAGCTCCGTGGTCGAGATATCGAGAACGGCATCGATCTCCCGTTGTTTTACCAGATCCTCCAGGGCCATGCCGCCTGTACCCGAGGTGTGGAAGAGGATCACCTCAAATCCCTTCTCCTCCAGGAGTTTCTTCGCGTGCTCTGCGCAGGGCTGGACGACTCCGAAGACCGTCACTGCCACTTGCGTTTTTCTTTCTTCCTCATGGAGCTTTTCTCCTTTCAGCATCCCTGCCATGGCTCGAGCGGCGTTTAGAAAAATCCTTCTCGTCACCCGGTTGATGGAGATATCTCCCACCGGGTTAAACATCACAATGTCCTTGTATCCGACGTAGCCCCGTACATCTCCTGAAGCCATGGTAGACACCATGATCTTGGGCATCCCGATGGGGAATCGCTGCATGACGGCGCAGGCGATCGCGCTCCCGTTCGATCCTCCGAGGGCCAAGATGCCGTCAAACTTGCCCTGTCGGAAAAGCTCTTCCGAAAGCTTGATCGCACCTTCGGTCATCACCTTCTGAGCAGGCACTCGCTCCAGCTGACTGACCGAAGCGAAATCCGAGTTTGCAGCTTGAGCGACTTCTTTACAGGATATGTCCGAGGAAAATGCTGTCGGAAACCGCTTACAGCTTACATCCATAAGAAGAGGACGAATCCTCTCCCTCTCGATCTTCTCTCGCAGATACTGATATTCGTTTCCCTTCGTATCGAAGGTTCCTATGAGAAGTACGGTTTTCATCAGAAATTTTCGGGTTCCCCCTCACCCCGCCCTCTCCCCAGTGGGGAGAGGGGGAGGGTGAGGGGTGCGAACCTAGAAGCGTTTAACGCCTTCGTATCAGTTATCGTTCAGGTAATTCGTGATTTGGATTTTGGAACTCATTTGGGCTTCGGCCGAAACGTGCCCCGCAAGCCCCGCCCTGTGGGCGGGGAGCTTCACATTTGGCATTGCGAATTAGACTCCCAGATAGTGTTCTTTGGTTTCACGATTTTCCCACAGTTCTTTGGGCGTTGAAGAGTGAACAATCTTCCCCTTGCTCATCACGTGGGTGTAATCTGCGAATTTCATGGCAAAAGAGAGGTTCTGTTCGACAAGAAAGATGGATAGACCCTCCTCTTTGAGCCGTCGGATAGCGTCCCCCACTTCTCGAACCAGAACCGGCGCCAACCCCTCGGTGGGTTCATCCATAAGGAGAAAGACGGGGTTGGATACCAACGCCCTGGCAATAGCCAACATCTGCTGCTCACCGCCGCTCAGTTCGTTCCCCCGGTGATGCCCCCTTTCCTTGAGCCGGGGAAAAAGAGCAAAGACCTTCTCAAAGTTCCATGTTTGACTGCCAGCACCCCGCGAGGCTATTGCCAAGTTTTCCTTTACCGTCAATGACGGGAAGATCCGTCGGCCTTGAGGAACGAGACCTATTTGCATGCGGACGATCTTGTAGGCAGCCACATGCGTAATGTCTCTCCCATTGAACAGGATTTGGCCTCGCCGGGGCGGGGTAAATCCAACGATGGATCGGATGAGCGTTGTCTTACCCACTCCATTTCGCCCCAGCAGGGCGACAACCGTTTCTTTCCCGACCTCCAGACTGACCCCCTGGAGGACATAGCTATCGCCGTAATAAGTATGAATATCGACAATCTTGAGCATAGAAGCTACTCCGAGCCCAAATAGATCTCCTGAACGGTCGGATTATTCTTGATCGCCTCCTTGGTGCCTTCAGCAAGAAATTTTCCCTGGTAGAGGACGGTGATCCGTTCAGCGAATTCGAAGGCGACGTCCATGTCATGTTCGATCAACAGAATCGTAATGGATGGGTCAAGTTTCTTGAGCAAGGCGGTTAAGGCATGCGTTTCAGCGGAGGAGAGGCCGGCCGCCGGCTCGTCAAGAAGGAGAAGGCGAGGCTTTTCGGCAAGAGCCAGTGACACCTCAATCTGCCTCTGATCTCCGTGGGAAAGATTCTTGACCAATTCGTTTCGATTCCCCCATAAATCGAACTCTTTCAAAAGGTTGTTGCACCGATCCATGAGGTGATGATAGGAAGAAAGGGGCCGGAACATCACGAATTTCGTCCTTACTAAAGCCTGACAGGCCATGAGAATATTGTCCGACACGGTAAGGTTCGGAAAGAGATTCGTGATCTGATACGTCCTGGCAATTCCCAGAGCTGCCCGACGGTAGGAGGGTAATCCGGTGACATCTTTGTCAAAAAAAAGGATCCGCCCCCCGCTTGAAGGATAGACGCCGCTGACGAGGTTAAAGAGCGTCGTTTTGCCGGCGCCATTCGGCCCCATCAGGACTCGCCTCTCACCCGGTTCGATCGTCAAATTGACCTCGTCCACGGCTCGAAGGCCGCCGAAGTCTTTTGTGAGTTTCTCAACGACCAAGCAAGGAGTCCCGTCCTTCGCAGATAGGACACACTCCCTTCCGTTTTCTGTTTTAATAGTTGCCATGGATTTTCACTTTTCGTTTTTCACTTGGTCATTCCAGCTTCAGCGCCTGCTTACTCCACATCACGAAGTTTCTACTTCATAATTTCCCCTCCCCTGGCGGGAGGGGATCGAGGGGAGGGGACAGAGATTTGCCTTGTCCACCCTAACCCTCCCCCGTCAAGGGGGAGGGTTCGTTAAGGGATTTCTGAATATCCTTGGCTACGGTTTCAGCGGAGGGAATTCCCTCGAATAGACGGGTTGTTTCAAAAACTCCTCCGGTTTGTACTTCCAGAACTGTGACACGTTCGGGATCGTATGAATCACGGTGTTCTGAAGTGCTCCGCCCACCTTCTCCACTTTCCGGATATAAATATTCTGAATTGGATTCCCATAGGCGTCCAACTTGAAGCCCCCGCGAGGAACATCCTTGAGTTCCACCTTTTTCAAAGCTTCCATGAACTTTGGCCTATTCTCCACATCGCCGTTAATAGCCTTGATCGCCTCCACAATCCATCTGGCCCCTGTATAGGTTCCTTCCGAATAGTAGGAAGCGGCCTTCTTTGCCTTTTCACGGAAAGCCTTCACGAATTTCTTGTTGGCCGGGTTATCCAGGGCCTCGCTGTAATGCAGGGCGGTGATAACACCGATCGCCTCATCCCCCATCTGCGGGAGGGCATGCTCATCGGTAGTCGTCCCTCCTCCGATCAGGGGGAGTTTCCCTTTGAGACCAAATTCCTGATATTGCTTTACGCACTGAAGCGTTGTGCGGCCCGTAAACATGGCGTAAACAGCATCCGCCTCTTTCGAAATCTGCGAGAGGTAGGGGCTGAAGTCCTGAACAGTCAGAGGAGTCCATATTTTCTGGACAATCTTGCCTCCTGCTTCCTCAAAGGTCTTCTGGAAGCCCCCGACATTCTCCCATCCGAAGGCATAATCCAAGGCTATCACCGCGATCTTTCTGAGTTTAAGGGTATGATAGGCGTACTCCCCAAAGGGATGGTTTGGCTGACTGCTATTCCATCCGGTACGGACGATCCATTTTGCCCTCTGGCGCTGGGTGAGATCATCCGGAGCCATGATCGGATAGGTCATGGGAATCTCCTTGGAGTCTATATAGGGCATGAGGGCATAACCTGTGGAAGCCATCAAGCCTCCAGACATGACATGGACTCCATCTTTCTCGACCAGTTTTCTCGTCTTCGTGAGGCCCGTCGCCGGAACAGCCTCGTCGTCTTCCACGATGAGTTCAATCTTGCGGCCCGCTACCTGGTATCCGATCTCTTCAAGGGCGAGTTCGATACCCGCCAGCATGTCTTTTCCGTTGGCTGCCATCCCGCCGGAAAGAGGCGAAATGAAACCGATCTTGATCGGACCTTTGGCCTGTGCCCACGAGGTTGAAGGGTTAAATGCGATTAGACTGACCATAGCCACAAGAAAAAATACCAAAACCAAGGCCTTTTTCATGATGTCCTCCTTTCAATTTTGATGAGATGATATTAGGTGCTTAGCGCATCCACATCGAAAAAAAATCGTCGATAGGCTCGGAACCATGATCGTGCCAATTCGTAGCGCCCTCGTTTACCGGGGGCGCAGCTTTACGTCGGCAATGAATGCCGACGCTACGAAGAAAACAACATCCATTCACGCCTCCCTCGAAGAATCCAATTCGTCCGGGCAAAGTTCGGGGCCAGTTGCAGCTTCATACGGGCATGGTCTTCATTCTCACCGTGTTTTTTCTGGAAGCGCAATACTCTTAAAGCCTCTCACCGCTTCGGTAATCGATTTTTCTACAGGGATGCGTTCGGCCGTCGATCCTCCGACGTACCCGTCCAGCCCCTTCACTTTGTCCAAGAGGTAATTGATGTCTTTGGGCGTCTCCGCTGCCCCTCCGTGGCAGGTTACAATCGTCTCGGGTTTTTTCTTCTTCACGCGATCGATGATGCTTTGGATAAGGCTCACCATGTCATCCAGGGAGGACACGGTCTTGGATCCAATAGAGCCTCCGCTGGTGTTTCCGCCGTGAGCAATGATATTGTCACACCCCGCCTCCAACATTTTCTGTGCTTCTTCCGGTGAGGTGCAGAAGGCTTTTGTATAGAGCCCTTTTTCATGGGCGATTCCGATCATTTCGACTTCTTTATTATATGTCACCCCTGTTTCTTCCAGAGTCCTGCGGAAATTTCCATCGATCAATGCCAGTGTCGGACAATTCAAGATTCCTGAAAAACCGGCAGCGATGATCTCATCCAAAAAGGTATCCATGTTTCGCGTGGGATCAGCCCCCAAGAGGCCTGCCATGACCGGAGTATTCTTAATTACCGGGATGATGTCCCTCTTCCCTAACTCAAGCGTAACGGCATTGGCATCTGCAATCGATAGGTAACCTGCCATGGAAGAGAGACCAGCCATCCGGAACCTCGCCAGGATGTGGGTGGTGATCATATCCGCACCGCCAGCCTCAGCAAATTTGGCGGAGATTCCGGTGCCGGCAAAGGCATCGAAGATGGCGTGGCCTTGCTCGATTTCCGTCTTGAATCTGGCAATGATCTCCTGTCTCGTAAACTTCTTAACCATATCCAATCCTTTCTCAGCCTGCTTCTTCGACCTGGGTTTTCTTCCGGCCTCCTTTGAGCCAATCCTTCAGAAGGTTCATGAGACCCTGAGGGGCATAGAGGATGGTGAGAATATATATTGTTCCCACAATGAGGAGCCAGCGCTGGGTATAGGCACTGATGAAGTTCTTAAGAAACACGATGATTCCCGCTCCAAGAGCAGGGCCGATCAGGGTTCCCGGACCCCCCAGGATGACCATCAAGATGATCTCGATCGATGCCGTGAGGTCCATGTTATAGGGACTGATGAAACCATCGAAATAAGCCCAGAGGGTACCCGCTACCCCCGCGAAAGCCGCTGAAGAAACATAACTCAGATACTTATGGAGCCAGGTATGATAACCCAGAACGCGCATGCGGGATTCACTTTCACGGACCCCCTTGAGACTATGGCCGAAGGGGGAACGGACGTAGATGACCATCAGGAAGAGGCAGACCAAAAAGAAAACGAGAATGAAATAGTAGAACGTGAGAGGATCCTTCAAAGAGATCGGCAATCCCATGTCCGGTCTGGGAATTCCGGAGATGCCGTTGTCCCCTCCGGTCATGGTGACCCAGCGGAAGGCAAGGCCCCAGAGGGTCATCCCCAGTGCCAGAGTGATAATCAGAAAATAAACGCCCGTCGCATGGGCCACGAGGAATCCGAAGATCATACTGATCACTGTTGCCACGGCTACCCCGCTGACAAAGCAGGTTAGAAATCCCATCTTATACCGGGTGGCAAGGACAGCCACCACATAGGCCGACGATCCAAAGAAGCCCGCATGACCAAAGGAGGACAGTCCAGTGTATCCTATAAGGATATCTAGACTCATGGCCAGGATGCCGTAGATCAACATCTGGGTGAAGAGTGTGATCCAGTAAGAGGTGTAGAAGGGTGGCATGACCACCAGGATGAGAAAGGCAAGGAGGAGGCCGATGATTCTGGTTTTTGAGGCCAAAGAATCTTTCATCTTTCTATTCTCTCCCGAATAGCCCGGTGGGCTTGAAAGCCACGATAAGAGCCATGGGAGCAAACAAGGTGAAATAGGAGAGTTCGGGGACAAGGGCCTTCCCGAAGTTGTCGATCAGGCCGACCAGGATGCTCCCCACTGCGGAACCCTTCAGACTTCCCCTCCCGCCTACGATCACGACGACGAAACCCAAAGAAAGGAGCTCGAAATCCAGCCCCGGATACACTCCAAAGATGGGGCCACCCATGACCCCGCCGAAGGCAGCCAAAAAGGCCCCTAAACCAAACATGCATCCCGAGATCAAAGGGACGTTGAGACCCACTCCGCTCGCCATTTCATGATCATCCACTGCCGCCCGCAACTTCGCTCCAACGAGTGTTTTATCGTTGAAGAGCCATAGGGCAATGGCGACGAGAGCAGCCACGCCAATCACGAAAAGGCGATAGACCGGAAACACGACTTGATAGATGTGCGTGGATCCCCGCAAGAATTCAGGGGAAGGGAGCGTGTAGGGGTCTCCCCCCCAGATCAAAAGCGCCAGGTCACGAAACACCAGGGCAAACCCAAGGGTGATCATCATTTGAGGGAGCGCCTTCAAAGGAAACTTTCTCAAGAACCCGCGCTCCATGATCATCCCGACGACCCCGACGACCAGGCCTCCGGCAAAGGCCCCGAGAAGGAAGCTCTTGGTACGTAGGATCACGGAGAGCCCGACATAAGCCCCCAGCATAAAATACGATCCATGGGCGATATTTACAATCTTCATCACTCCATAGATCAGAGACAGCCCGCTGGCCAGCAAAAAGAGAAGGGCTCCGAAGGAAAGCCCGTTGAGTGTTTGAACCAATAGAAATTCACTCAAGATCAGTTCTCCTGCAAGCGGGTGCAAAATATCGACGTCGATATTTTGCACCCGTCATTTTCGAAATCGTTCTACCTCCGTCTTTTTCCCCTCTATCCTCGTTACAGAGGCTGTTCCCGCGCTGCTTTAGGGCTTCACGGGTGGATATTCACGAGAATAGACAGGCTGCTTCAGGAATTCCTCGGGTTTGGACTTCCAGAATTGGGAAACATTCGGATAAGTTTGGATGACCGTATTCTGAAGCTCTCCGCCTTTTTTCTCCACTTTCCGGATATAGATGTTCTGAATCGGATTCCCGTAGTTGTCCAACTTCATCGGCCCCCGGGGAACATCTTTGAGTTCCACTTTTTTCAAGGCTTCCATCAATTTACCTCTGTTCTCTACGTCCCCGTTGATGGCCTTGATGGCCTCCACAATCCACCTCGCTCCGGTATAAGTTCCTTCGGAATAATAGGAGGCTGCCTTCTTCGCTTTTTCACGGAAGGCCTTGACAAATTTCTTATTGGCCGGGTTGTCCAGGACCTCGCTGTAATGCAGGGGAGTGATGACTCCGATGGCCTCATCACCCATTTGGGGCAGCGCATGTTCGTCTGTGACCGTCCCTCCGCCGATCAAAGGAACCTTTCCCTTGAGGCCGAATTCTTGATATTGCTTGTTGAACTGAATCGTCTGCCGTCCGGAGAAGACCGCGAAGATGGCATCGGCGTCCTTCGAAAACTGAGAGAGGTAGGGGCTGAAGTCCTGGGCGGTCAAAGGAACCCATATCTTCTGAAGGATCTTGCCTCCCGAATCCTCAAAAGCCTTATGGAAGCCTCCGACGCACTCCCATCCAAAGGCGAAATCATAGGCGATCACGGCGATCTTTTTGAATTTGAGAACGTTATAAGCATATTCTCCGAAAACCTGATGGGGTTGGCAGCTCGCCCACCCTGTCCGGATAATCCACTTGGGAATCTTTCTTTGAGTGATGTCATCGGCAGACATGATCGGGTAGGTCATGGGGATCTCTTTGGAGTCAATATAAGGCGCAAGGGCGTAGGCGGTTGATGCCATTAAGCCCCCTGTCATCATGTGGACCCCGTCCTTTTCCACCAGCTTCCTTGTTTTTGTGAGACCCGTCGCGGGATTGGCCTCGTCATCCTCCACAAGAAGCTCGATCTTGCGGCCCGCCACTTGATACCCAATCTCCTGAAGGTAGAGCTCAATGCCTGTGAGCATATCCTTGCCGTTTGCTGCCATCCCGCCAGAAAGCGGTGAGATGTAACCAATCTTAATGGGGCCCTTGGCTTGAGCGAACGAGGCCGAAGGGATTAACATGATAAGACTTACAGCAACGACTACTCCAAGAACCACCCCTATTCCTTTTTTCATCCTTCTGTTCCTCCTTCCTTAGTTTACTTTCTCCTCTGGGAATTGAATTTTGCCTCCTCAAGGTCAAAGGTTTTTTTCCACCAACCTCTGAAGAGATTTTGGCATCTTGCACTCCGGAGCGAGTCTGGGCGCGGAAAGGGCCACCTCCACTGCCAGCTCAGCGCCTTTCTTATAAATTTCCCTGCACGATTTCTGTTGGTCGATCTTCTGGTAAAACGGCCGGAGCATGGCACAACACTTCCCTCCCAGCTCTTCCTGAAACCGTTTATGTAAATGGGCGGACAAATAACTGATGCATCCGTACCTTGGTCCCACGGGCCCTGTTCTGCCATAAAGAATACCAAGGATCAGGACTCCCGAGGCCAACGCCCCGCACATGCATCCGGTTGGAGTCCCCTGCATTCCTTCTTCGTCTGTTTTGACGGCTCCGCCCCCTCCATGAAACCCGGAGGCGATCTTCGGAGGGGCAGGGCTGACTTTTAGATCGAGAATCTCTGCGACCGCAGCGAAGACCGATTCGCTTCAATGGTACCCCTTCTTTCGATTCTCTTTGGCCAGCCGGCCTGCCTGCTTCGCAAGGGCGGCGATTCGCCTGGTCTCGACCTGATTTCCCGCTGACTTTGTTTTGGAGGGTTGACTCACTTCAGCATCTCCTCCTCATAGGGAAAGATCGTGAAGACCTCATGCCCCTTATCGGTAATGACCAGGTCCGATTCCAGGCGGACCGTTTGCTGCAGCAAAGGATGTCCGGCAAAGGTCTCCACGGCAAAATACATATTGGGCTTGATTTCAGCAGGATACTTCAGAGAATAGGCCCTCGAGATCCACATCCCTTCGTAAAGGGTCAACCCGATGGAATGGGCAAACTGTTGAAGGGTCACGGTCCCGTACTTGTCATCATCGTAGACAGGAAACTTCTCGGCCACATCCTTGCTGGTCTTGCCGGGCTGCATCATCTCAATGGCCGCCTGAAGGGAGTCATAGCATTCCTTATACAGATCCTTTTCCTTCGGGGTTGGCTTCGCTTCGACCTTCCAGCAGCGCACATAGTCCACGAAATATCCGGAGGGTCCCACCGTGTTATTATCGATAATGACCAAATCCCCCTGGCGGATGATCTTATCCGTCGGCCAGCGCCTGTAAGGACTCGTATTGCCGCCGGAGGCGACAATAATCTCGTAAACGATCTCGCACCCCTTTTCGTACATGTACTCGATCATCTTTCCGGAAAGCTCCCGCTCGGTGATGCCGGGTTTGGCCCACTCATACCGCGCTTTGTACGTACAGGCATCTGCAATGGCTGCGGACTGTTTCAAAAGCTCGATTTCATCCGGTGTTTTAACGACACGGGCAGCCGACATGGCCGGCATGGCATTCACAACCTTCACCCCTTTTTTCTGAAAGGCAGCAAGGGAGGCCATATCCAGAGAATCGATACCGATCTTTTCCTTCTCCACCTTGTGCTCGCGCAGAACATCGAGAACGCTATCGACCATGCGATCGACCATGTATTCCACGGCCCCTTCCGACCATCTCCAGGTAATCGCCGGGCGGATCCTTCCCTCCATCCACGGGAGGTCCATCTTGGCGCAGACCAGGTCAGAGCCGGCCGTCTCGAAGAGGATGGGCTCTCCTCCTCTCGGAAGGACGGCATAGCGGATGAAGATGTTATATTTCCAGTTTCCCTGGAAAGAGCTGGTCAGGTAACGAACGTTGGCCCCATCATAAACCACCAGAGCTCCCAGATCATGAATCTCCATCTGCTCCTTGGCCTTTGCGAGTCGGTCTCTCCGGAGCCGTTCAAAATTGACCCTCTCCTGCCAATCGGCACCTGTGAGAGAGTACACCCTTCGGGGATCATACTCATGGGGCCTGCCGATAAATGAGATATCCTTTACCATAATTGTTTCCTCCTTCCCTTGTGTGTTTATTGAAATTTTGAGATCATTCTCTACCTGGAGGAGAAAGCCACCGTCTCAGGTTTTTCTCTTTTCCACCGAGGCCATGAGGGCTTTCTCCTCTTCCAGCATATGCTGTTTCATCGCCTCCACCGCTTTCTTGGGATCTCTTGCTTCCAGGGCGCGATAGATCTTCTTGTGGGCAGCGAGGGCTTTCTTGGGCGACCAGGGGATACGGTATATTTTGTTCTGACTCGTTCGAATGAGATTGGCCAGCATGTCCCAGACTAAGATGAGAACCTCGTTCTGGCCGATTTCGGCGATCAGGCGATGGAACCGGATTCCCGAAGAGATGAAAGCATCCTGATGATCGATGTTCTTTTTCATTTCCCCGATGCACCACAAGAGGCTTTTTAAGAAGGAATCGTTAATCTGTCTGGCGGCGATGTCTACCATCCCCACTTCCAGCATTCTTCGGGTCTCCCAGAGTTTGACCAGGGTATCCCGCTCGACCTGAAGCCGGGTCCTGATGGAGAAATTCAGGGATTCGATATAAGGGAGAAAGTTGACCTCCTTGACGTAGATGCCGTCGCCCACTTTGATTTCGATCAGGCCCATAACGTCCAGGATTCGAAGGGCCTCCCTCAGGGAGTGCCGGCTGATGTGAAATTGTTGCGCCAGGCTCCGTTCGGAAGGGAGGCGGTCTCCGGGCGCATATTTCTTCCTCAGGATCAACGTCTGAATCTGATCGGCTGCATTTTCGTAGAGTCGAACCCGCCGGATGGGCTTCAACAGGATCTCGTTCTCCGGCTCCAGGTTTTTTGAGGAGGGGGATGGAACACGCGCTTGAAATCGACGTTCGATGACTTGATTCACACCGAACCCTTTCTTTTTTCCTCCCAAGAGGTCACTGAGGGGAAGTGCTTCCGAAAGGTGATCCTTCAGAAGACGAGGCGGTCAAGTGGTTAGACCAATTCATAGTATGTCTGAAATATTTTGTCAAGAAGAAAATCAGGCGGAGTTGTTTTATCCGCCTACGCAGAAAACCACGGGCTTTGCCCGTAGGGCTCCATGAAACATCGGGGTAAGGCAGAGGTGATCGGGTGTTTTATTCAACCCTTTGTTTTCTTGCGGACCACTTCCTCCCAGTTGATGCTATACGAAGGTTTTCGGCCCTCCAGCACATCGAGGATATTTT
>Ga0316620_10000700_pt1 | contig 13719 bp, 12 predicted proteins | sample OWC_Aug_M1_C1_D5_FD_207651 | JGI IMG/M metagenome (GOLD analysis project Ga0316620, IMG submission 207651) | Wetland soil microbial communities from Old Woman Creek delta, Ohio, United States - OWC_Aug_M1_C1_D5_B | ecosystem: Environmental > Terrestrial > Soil > Wetlands | place: USA: Ohio... | reverse complement strand
GGCGCAACCGCCGCAGATGAGGATCTGGTCGGGCTGTTCGCGGCCGCTGCCGGACGCGAGGTAGAACTGCAGCGAGCGGCTGACCTGCTGCGTCATGTCATCGATGAAGGGATCGAGCACTTCCGGTTGGTAGTTGCTCGGCAGGCCGCCTTCCTTCTTCGCGCGTCCGGCCTCCTCCATGCTGAGTCCGTAGGTGCGCATGATCTCCTCGGTGAGCTGCTGGCCACCGAAGGCGAAATCGCGCGTGTAGATGACCTTGAGGTTCTTGAGCACGCTGAACGTCGTGCTGCTCGCGCCGAAGTCGACCACGGCGATGGTGCGGTCGATGCCGCCGTCCGGCATCTGGTGCGTCATCAGCTTGCAGGCGTTCTCGAGCGCGAAAGCCTCGACGTCGACGATGCGCGTCATGAGGCCCGCCGCCTGCACCGCGGCCTGGCGCTGCTCGACATTCTCCGTGCGCGTGGCGACAAGCAGCACGTCGAGCATCTCGGGATCCTTCTCCGAGGGGCCGATCACCTGGAAGTCGTAGCTGACTTCCTCCATCGGGAACGGAATGTACTGGTCTGCCTGCAGCTCGACCTGTCCCTCGAGCTCGCCTTCGTTCAGCGTGCGCGGCATCTGGATGACCTTGGTGATCGCCGCATCGCCGCTGATCGCGATGGCGGCCTCCTTGCTGCTCGCGCCGGAACGCTTGACCGCGCGCCGGATCGCCTCGCCGACGGCCTCCGCATCCACGATCGCCTTCTCGTTGATCGCGTTGTGCGGAGTCGGTTCGGCCGCATACGACTCGACGCGGTATTGGCCGCCGCCCATGCTGAGCTCGATCAACTTGACCGACGATGTCGTTATGTCAAGGCCGAGCAGACGCCGCGAGCTTTTTCCGAATAGCACAGTCTTTTCCTATTCAGAACAACGAGTTGAATCCCAGAACGGCAGGGTCGATTAAGTATCGCTCGCAAATATATAGCAATAAACTGTTAAGTTAAACGTGACCGCACTCACAGGACCGCGAGAGCTTGCGAGGGCTGCTCCGGAACTGTCGATCAACGCGCAAATACAGCAATCCAGCGTTTGCGGTACGCAGAGCTGAGGTCAGGCGAGGCGAGCCTAGCAGGAGGATGAAAACGTCCGGAACGAATAACGTGTGCGCAGGACCAAAAACTTCGTCTAGCGTTCCGGCCGGCAACCCCGCTGTCCTAGGCTTCGATCCCTTAGACCGGTGGCTTTGCGTCCTCACCTTTCGGTGAGTTTGCCCGTCGACCGCGCGCTACTATGCATAAACGCCTGTTTTGAGGCAAGAAGTCAGAGTTTTCTTGTGAACCAACGCTACCTTCGCTGGGGATTCGACCTGGCGGCGGCCGGTCTCGTGATCGCTGCCCTGATCGGATTCTCCTTTCTCTGTGTGTTCTCCTATCTCGAAGCGAGCTTGCCGAGCATCGCCTCGCTGCGCGACCCTCGCCTGCCGGTCCCGCTGCGCATCTTCACGCGCGACGGCCGGCTTATCGGACAGTACGGCGACGAGCGGCGGATGCCGGTCGCCTACGACCAGATCCCCGGGCAGGTGCGGGACGCGTTCCTCGCGGCTGAAGACGATCGCTTCTTCAGCCACCACGGCATCGACTTTCCGGGGCTTGCCCGCGCCCTGATCGTGAACATCCTCTCCGGCCGGCCGGATCAGGGAGCCGGGACGATCACGATGCAGACGGCGCGCGTGATGCTCCTTTCGAGCGAGAAGAAGCTGCGCCGCAAGTTCCTCGAGATCTTTCTCGCCTACCGCATCGAGAGCGACTTCAGCAAGCAGGAGATCCTGACGCTGTACCTGAACAAGATCTTCCTCGGGCAGCGCGCCTACGGCGTGGCCGCCGCCGCCGAGGTCTACTTCGGCAAGAAGCTCGATCAGCTCAACCTCGCGGAGATCGCGACGATCGCGGGCCTGCCGCAAGCGCCATCGGACGACAATCCGGTCACGAGTCCGCTGAAGGCGAAGATGCGCCGCAGCTACGTGCTGCGCCGGCTGCGCGAACTGCACAAGATCACGCCCGAAGAGGAGCAGGCGGCGCGCGCGGCGCCTATGCAGTCGCAGCTGCACGGACCGGCGACCGAGGTCGAGGCGCCGTATCTGGGCGAGATGGTCCGCAACGAGCTGGTGCAGAAGTACGGCGAGCGCGTCTACTCGGAGGGCTTCCGCGTCATCACGACGCTCGACCCTTCAATGCAGACGGCCGCGAACCTTGCCCTGCGCATCGGGCTCATCGAGTACGACCGGCGCCACGGCTATCGCGGCCCGGCCGGCCATGAGAGCGCGCTGCCTGCAACGACGCAGGCGCTCGAGCAGGTGCTCGATGGCTATCCTTCAATCGGCGGCCTGCTGCCGGCTCTCGTGACCACGGTGCGCGCGCAGAGTGCGAGCGTCAGCATCAAGGGCGGAAGAGTCGCCGTGATTCCCTGGTCCGGTCTGTCGTGGGCGCGCGCCGCCACTGCCGACGGCCACGTCGGACCGGAACCGAAGCTGGCGGGGGACGTGGTCCGTCCCGGAGACGTCGTGTACGTGCTCGTGAACGGCGAGGCGGTCGAGCTCGCCCAGGTTCCGGACGCCCAATCCGCGCTGGTCGCGCTCGACCCGCACGACGGCGCGGTCGCCGCGCTCACGGGCGGCTTCGACTTCTTCAGCAGCAAGTTCAACCGCGCGGTGCAGGCGCGGCGGCAGCCCGGTTCGGCGTTCAAGCCCTTCATCTATTCGGCTGCGCTCGAGAACGGGTTTACGCCCGCGAGCGTGATTCTCGACGCGCCCGTGGTCATGGAGGACGCGTCGATGGAGAACACCTGGCGTCCGGAGAACGTCACCGGAAAATTCTATGGACCGACCCGCCTGCGCGAAGCTCTGGTGCGGTCACGGAACCTCGTCACGGTGCGCGTCCTGCGCGCGATCGGCGTTCGCTACACGATGGACTATGTCACGCGCTTCGGCTTCGACAAGGCGGCGCTCCCCGATAACCTGACGCTCGGCCTCGGGAGCCTGCAGGTTTCGCCGCTGCAGCTCGCTTCCGGCTTCGCGGTATTCGCGAACGGCGGCTACCGCGTGCAGCCCTATTACATCCAGAGCATCATCGACGGCGAGGGCAAGGTGATCTACTCGGCCTCGCCGCTCGTCGTCTGCGAGGAATGCGCCGACACCAAACCGGACCCGTCGCTCGCGCCGACCGACCAAGCGCCGGGCGGGCAGCTCGCAAGGGTTCCACCCGGCAATCAGGCGCCGCTCGTGATCCGGCCCGAGAACTCCTGGCTGATGACCGACATGATGCGCGACGTCATCCGGCGCGGAACCGCGCGCCGGGCGCTCGCGCTCGGGCGTGACGACGTCGCCGGCAAGACGGGCACCACCAATGACAATCACGACGCCTGGTTCGGCGGCTTCTCGCCCAACCTCGTCGCTACGGTCTGGGTGGGATTCGACGACGAGCGTTCGCTCGGGGCCGGCGAGGAGGGCGGACGCACCGCGGTTCCGACCTGGACGTACTTCATGCTGCAGGCGTTGAAAGGCGTGCCCGAGCAGCGCCGGCCCATGCCGAACGGCCTCGTCTCCGTGCGCATTTCGCCAACCACCGGCGAGCTGGCCGGGAGCGACGATCCGAACGCGATCTTCGAGACGTTCATCGAGGGACACTTGCCGCCGGCGCCCGAAGGGAGTCAGGATAATCCGGCGCAGCGCACGCCCGACAAGGACAGCAAGAACGACGATTCGATCTTCTGACAGAGCGAAATGCCCAGACGCAACTCAAGTCGTGCGGATCAGGTGCGCCACGCATTGGCGCAGGAGGCCGCACGCATCATGGCCGAGCACGGCATCGAGGACTACCTGTTCGCGAAGCGCAAGGCGGCCGAGCGGCTGGGCGTGGTGGATGCCGCCGTGCTCCCGAAGAACACGGAAATCGAGCAGGCGCTCGCCGAATACCAGCGGCTGTTCGACGCCGACGATCATCCGCGCTCGCTCGAGAAGCAGCGGCGCGCCGCGCTCGCGACGATGAGTCTGCTGCAGGACTTCGATCCCCGGCTCGTCGGGCCGGTGCTTAGCGGCACCGCCACGCCCCACAACGACATCAGCCTGCACCTGTTCGCCGATCGCGCCGAGGCAGTCGCCATCAAGCTGCTCGAGCACGGCATCCCGCACGACGTGATCGAGCGCCGCGTGCGCATGGATGCCGACCGCATCGTGAGCTGTCCGGGTGTGCGGTTCCGGGCAGGCGAGCACGCCATCGAGGCGATGGTCTTCCCGCGCGACGGCATCCGCCAATCGCCCTACAGCCCGGTCGATGGCCGGCCGATGCGGCGCGCGAACCGCGACGAGCTCCTGGCGCTCATCGATCAACAGTAACCCGACGGGGAATGACGGCCGGCGCGCGCCGGCAGGCTCAGGCGCGCTTGCCGATGTCGACGTAGTCGCGTCGCGGGGGTCCGAGATACAGCTGTCGCGGGCGGCCGATACGCATGGTCGGGTCCGCGATCATCTCGAGCCAGTGGGCGACCCAGCCGACGGTGCGCGCGATCGCGAACATGACGGTGAACATCGAGCGCGGTATGCCGAGCGCGCTGTAGATGATCCCCGAGTAGAAGTCCACGTTCGGGTAGAGCTTGCGCGCCACGAAGTAATCGTCCTTGAGCGCAACCTCCTCGAGGCGCAACGCGAGCTCGAGCAGTGGACTGTCGGCGCGGCCCATGCGCGCGAGCACCTTGTGGCACATCGCCCGGATGATCTTCGCGCGCGGATCGAAATTCTTGTAGACGCGGTGGCCGAAACCCATGAGCCGCACGCTGCTCGTCTTGTCCTTCACGAGCGCCAGGAACTTTGGAATGTTGTCGGCCGTGCCGATCTCCTCGAGCATCGCGAGCACCGCCTCGTTCGCGCCGCCGTGGGCCGGGCCCCAGAGCGCCGAGATTCCCGCCGAGATGGCGGCATACGGATTCGCACCGGTGCTGCCGGCGAGGCGCACGGTCGAAGTGCTCGCGTTCTGCTCGTGGTCGGCATGCAGGATGAAGAGCAGGTCGAGCGCCTGCGCCGCCACCGGGTCGACCTTGTACGGTTCGCAGGGCACCGCGAAGAACATGTTGAGCATGTTCGCGCAATAGTCGAGATCGTTGCGCGGATACACGAACGGCTGGCCGAGCGAGTGCTTGTACGCCGCAGCCGAGATCGTCGGGATCTTCGCAACCATGCGATGCGCGAAGATCTCCCGGTGGCGCGGGTTATTGATGTCCATCGAGTCGTGGTAGAAGGCCGACATCGACGCGACGACCGCGGACACCATCGCCATCGGGTGCGCGTTGTAGTGAAAGCCGTTGAAGAAGCGCAGCAGCGCCTCGTTGATCATCGTGTGCCGCACGATGTTGTCGGTGAACTCGGTGAGCTGCGTCCTGTTCGGCAGCTCGCCGTTCAAGAGCAGGTACGCGACCTCGATGAACGAGCTGTGCTCCGCGAGCTGTTCGACCGGATAGCCGCGGTAGAGCAGGATCCCCTGGTCGCCGTCGATGAAGGTGATGTGGCTCTCGCAGCTCGCGGTCGCCATGAATCCCGGGTCGAACGTGAAGACGCCTTGGTCCTTCGTCATGCCCGCGATGTTGAGCACGTCCGGGCCGAGCGTGCCGGTGAGCACGGGGAGTTCGGAAGTCTTGCCGGCGGGATCGGTGAGTCGAAATTTCTTGTCGGCCATCTCAAGTTTCCGTGGGATCCGCGGCGGCCGCGCAAGGCGGCGCCGGGCGCCCGGCAGACTTACACGGTCCGGCCGGGGAATCAAGGCTGCGGACTGCGCTACTGGATCGTCTTGAAGAGCTGTCCGTCCTTCGGCTCACCCTTCGGGTAAAGACCGTTGAGCAGACGCAGCGTCTCCTGCGGATAGTCCTCCTTGCGCTGGAGAGGCACGTCCTTGGCGACCTCGGCGATCCGGGTCTGCGCGGTCGCCCGCATGAGCTTCAGGCGGTAGGGCTCGCCGAGCGGATACTCCGCCGGGCGCAGACGCCGGAAGGTTTCCGCGACCGACAGGAAGATCAGGTCATCGGCCGGCATGAGCCGGCTGCTCGATCTGCTGGCGCCGAGAAAAACGTAGGTCAGCTTGTCCTTGTAGATCACGACGTAACGTACCGGCCCCGCGCCTTCGTCAAACGGTGAGCCGTTGCGCGCGATCGCCGTGTAAGCGTCGTAGTCGTCGATCTTCAGATCCCTGCCCTCGGCCAGACTCGCTCCGCGCAGATTCTTGAGCAGGTACTCGCGCGGCGAGAGCTTGTCCGGCCGCTGGTCGGAAATCATCTGCATGATCGCATCGCCCCGGGGTGAGCGGGCAACGAGGCGCGTCGGCTCATTGGTGACGATCCAGCCCTTGGGGAACGCGAGGCTGATGCCGAGATCGACGTGGTAGAAGCGATTGTCGCGGAGAATCCCCTGTCGCTTGCTGCTGCCGAAGGGCATGCCGTCGATCTTGTGCAGGAACTCGTCGCGGTTCTCAATTCCCTGGCCTTCCGCGGGCGCGAAGTTTGCCGACGTCTTGATCGCCTGGATCATGCGCGCGTCGGGTGCGGGGTGGTCGGAGAACACGCCGTGATAGAGCTGCGGCTCGCGATGTTCGGCCTTGGCCCGGTCGCGTTCGAAGCGCTCCTGCGCCTGGAAGGTACGGAAGACGTCCGCCATGGCCTCCGGCCGGTAGCCCGACTTCGCCGCATACTCAACGCCCAGGCGGTCTGCTTCGGATTCCATCTCGCGGCTATAACCGCTGATCCACGCGTTGCCCCCGAGATTGGCCAGGTTCGCGACGCCTTCATTGCGGCTCCAGATCGCCAGTGCCGTCGCCGCAAGACTCGCGAGGATCGTCTGCGTCTTGCCTTTGGCTGGATGGCGGGCCGTCACGTGCCCGATCTCGTGACCCATCACCGTGGCGAGCTCGGCTTCGGAGTTCAGGTAGACGAGCAATCCCCGGTGCACGTAGATGTAGCCGCCCGCGGTCGCGAACGCGTTGAAGTCATCCGTGTCGAGCACCGTGAAATGCCACTCCGCGGTCGGCATGTGGCTGTGGCGGCCGAGGTTCTGACCGATCGCGTTTACATAATCCTGGATCGCCTGGTCTTCGTAGAGCCCGTAGGTCCGGATGATCTCTTCGTAGGCCTTGCGCCCCGTTTCACGCTCCGACTTGGTCGGCCGGACGGTGGCGTCCTCCGCGAACGCCTGCGGCGCGAGGCCGACTCCGACGACCGCCAGACCGATCGCCGCGAGAAACGCGGTCAGCGACATTGTTCGGGCGGACATGGCGTGAGCCCTCCGGCTCGCAACTCGACGACTGTGAGCTACGATCCTGCGCAGCGACAAGGAGTTCCCACCGGTCCGGAACGACCCGAGAGTACGGAGGGCATCAGCAAAGCCAGCCGGGCCCTGGCTTCAGTCGGATTCGAACGGACGGATTTCGTCGCCCGCTCAGCTCGCGCCCATGCCATAGCGGCGGCGGAACTTGTCGACGCGACCGCCGGTATCCACGATCTTCTGCTTGCCGGTATAGAAGGGATGACAGTTCGAGCAGACTTCGATCTGCAGATCGTGCCCAAGCGTCGAGCGCGTGCGGAACTGGTTTCCGCAGCTGCAGGTCACTTCGATTTCCTTGTATTCGGGATGAATTCCAGTCTTCATGGTGCTGCTCGAAATGGGGCGGCCCGAGCCGAAAAAAAGGGGCGCGAAGTGTAGCGGGGCCCTCCGCCAGCGACAAGGCCCGCGCCCTGCCGCTGGCTCGCGGCTGCGGTTGTCTCTCCAGCCAGGTCAGCCGCCATCGGTACGGCCGCAGTTAAGTTGCCGGACAGCCGGGAATTTTTTCCTTATCCACAATTCTTGTGGATAACTCTGTGAATGAGATCGATCGCGTCTGCGGCATTTCAGCCTCTTTTTCGATTTCTATTGCTTTGTTCAAAAAATAGTCACATTGTTTTTTATTAGAGAAACAAGAGCTTACATCGCCAAAGTAACCTACTGCGGCCACAATGAGTCGCATCTCGCCGTCGCAGGCACCATTGTCGCCTCCTGTGCATAAGAATTGCCCGCAGGCACAGCCTTCTCGGGAAGGAAAAACTGCAGCAGATCGTTCAAGAACCGATATCCGAGAGCGGTACAGCGCCAGCCTGCGCGGTCGTCGCGCTGCATCAGGCCACGGACCTCGGCAAGCGCCATCCGATCGCGGACGCCGTCGAGCGGCAATCCCGTCCGCTCCTCATAGAGTCCGCCCGAGAAACCGGCACGCAGCCGCAGGGCATTCAGCATGAATTCGAACGGCAGCTCGGCGGCGGCGACCGCCGCTTCGCGCGCTGGAGTGCCCGTTTCGATTGCCTCCATGTACTCGCGCGGGCCGCGCGGCCGCTCTGAACGCGAGATACGGCCGGCGTCCACCGCGGTCTTCTTCCCGTGGGCGCCGGCTCCGATGCCCACGTAGTCGCCGAATTCCCAATAGTTAAGGTTGTGCCGGCATTCGCGGCCTGGCCGGGCAAACGCCGAGATCTCGTACTGGACGAATCCGTGCTGCGCAAGCAGTGCCTGATTCGCCTGCTGCATGTCCCAGGCGTCGTCCTCGGTCGGCATCGGGGGCGGCGCGTGAAAGAACGCCGTCCCGGGCTCCAGCGTCAGCTGATAGTGCGACAGGTGTGCGGGCTCGAGCGCGAGCGCCGCTTCGAGGTCGGCAATCGACTCGGCTACCGTCTGTTCGGGCAGACCGTACATCAGGTCGAGATTGAAGTTGTCGATGCCGGCGGCCCTGAGCTCCGCCACAGCGGTTTGCGTCTCCGCGGCCGAGTGGATCCGGCCGAGCAGGCGCAGGTGCCGGGCGTTGAAGCTTTGCGCGCCCAGCGACACGCGCGTCACTCCGGCGGCCCGGTACTCCGCGAATCTGCCACGCTCGATCGTTCCGGGATTCGCCTCCAGGGTCACTTCCGCATCATTCGGCACCGGCGCAAGGCGGCGAATTCCAACGAGCAGCGCGTCGATCGCATCCGGCGCAAAGAGGCTCGGCGTTCCGCCACCGAGGAAGATGCTCTCGATCGGCCGGCGCCCGAGGCGGCTTGCCTCGCGCTCAAAGTCCCGCAGGAGCAGATCGATGTAACGGCGTTCCGGCACGGGTCCCTTGCTCGCGTGCGAATTGAAGTCGCAGTACGGGCACTTGCGCACGCACCAGGGGAAGTGCACGTACAGTGCGAGCGGCGGCGTCTTGAGAAGGGGCATGGATCCGAACCGGGTCAGCTTCTGTCCAATGCGGCGAGCAGCGCGCGCAGCGCCTGGCCCCGGTGGCTGAGCTCGTTCTTGCGCGCCGGGTCGAGCTCGGCCGCGGTCAGGCCGAGCGACGGCAGAAAGAATACGGGGTCGTAGCCAAAGCCTCGCTGTCCGCGACGCTCCCTGGCAATGCTCCCGGACCAGGAACGCTCACAGACGATCGGCGCCGGATCGGAAGCCGCCTGCACGTACACCATGGCGCAAACGTAACGCGCGCCGCGCTGGCTCTCGGGCACGTCAGCCAGCTCCCGCTCGAGCTTGCGCAGGTTGTCTTCGTCCGAGGCTTCGGGGCCGGCATAGCGGGCCGATTCTACGCCCGGGCGGCCGCCGAGCGCCTCGACCTCGATGCCGGAGTCATCGGCAATGGCCGCCATGGCCGCCTGCCCGGCCGCGTGGCGCGCCTTGAGCAGCGCGTTTTCGACAAAACTCCGGCCCGTTTCCGCGACCGGGGCCACACCGAGCGCGCTCTGCGCGACGAGCTCGATGCCGCTTGGGGCCAGTAGCGCACGCAGCTCCCGGAGCTTGTGCACATTGCCGGTGGCCAGCACGATGCGCCGCATCTTTCTCAGGCGCGCGCGAGCGTCTGCAACTGGGCCGCATGCAGCCGCGCGATTCCCTGCGCCGCGAGGTTCAGGAGCTCGTCGAGCTCGTGGCGCCGGAATGCATGCCCCTCCGCCGTTCCCTGCACTTCGATGAAGCCGCCGCCGTTGTTCATCACTACATTCATGTCGGTCTCCGCCTGCGAGTCCTCGAGGTAGTCGAGATCGAGCACCGCGACGCCCGCGCAGATACCGACCGAAGCTGCAGCCACCTGTCCGTGAATCGGGCTGGCCTTCAGCGCGCGCTTCTGGACGAGCACCTCGAACGCATCGACGAGGGCGACGTAAGCGCCGGTGATGGCGGCCGTGCGCGTGCCGCCGTCGGCCTGCAGCACGTCGCAATCGATGGTCACCGTGCGCTCGCCGAAAGCTGCCAGGTCCACGATCGCACGCATCGAACGTCCGATGAGCCGCTGGATTTCCTGCGTCCGCCCGCTCTGCTTCCCGCGCGCCGCCTCGCGCGCCGTGCGCGAGTGGGTAGAGCGCGGCAGCATGCCGTACTCGGCCGTGATCCAGCCGCGGCCCGTGCCGCGCTGGAATCCCGGCACGCCGTCCTCGATCGTGGCCGTGCACAGCACCCGCGTGTCGCCGAATTCCACGAGACACGAACCCTCCGCATGACGGGTGTAACGGCGGGTAAACCGGACCGGACGCAGCTCGTCCGGCGCGCGACCGCTCGGGCGCATGGCATTTCCTCGAAGGACCGTAAGGCCGGCCCGCATGATAGCGGATCGCGTCGCGCCGGCTGCGCTGTCAGCCGAGCCAGCGCAATGCGGCGGCGGTGGTGTTATCGCTGTAGGGGGCCGACGCCTGGACCGCGCGCTTGCCGAGATCCATCAGCGACTCGCGCAACGTCTTGCCGCCGGGCTGGTAGAAACCCGCGATGTCCGCGTCGCTCAGATTCGCCCACAAGCCGTCCGTGCACAGGAGCAGGATATCGCCCGCCAGCAGCGGCTTGCGCGTCCCGACGGTCATCTCGGGAACCGCCGCGTCCCCGCCGATGCAGCATTCGACGAAGTTGCGCATCGGGTGGCCCTGCACTTCCGCCTCGGTGATCAGGCCTTCGGCCAGCAGCACTTCGACATGGCTGTGATCGCGCGTGCGCTCCTTCACCGCGCCGCCGCGGATCTGATACACGCGGCTGTCGCCGACGTGGGCCCAGAACGCGGCACCGCCCTGCACCAGGCACAGTGCGCAGGTGGCGCGCGGCCGCGTCTCGAGCGTGAGTTCGGCGCCGAGGTTCACGACGTCGTCGTGAGCCTTGCTCAGCGTCAGGTGCAGGAACCCGAGCGGATCGAAAACCGGGTGGCTCGCCTGCCAGAAACTCTCGAGCATGGACGCGAGGGAGGTTTCCGCGGCACGTGCACCTTCGGCATGACCGCCCATGCCGTCAACCACCGCGAGCAGCACCGCGTTCTCGGCGACGGCGACCGATACTCGGTCCTGGTTGTCGTCGCGATGCCCGAGCAGAGTGATATCCGCGTACTCGATCTGCAAGATTCCACCGCTCGTTTCCGCTAGACTCAGGCGCGCTTTATAGCACTCCGCGCAGCCCACAGCACAGCGATTCCCGGGTCCGAAACACCATGATACGCAGCATGACCGGATTCGCGCGCCGCGAGCTCGTGACGCACTGGGGTCAGCTCGCCTGGGAGCTGCGCGCCGTCAATCACCGCTATCTCGAGATCGGACTGCGCCTGCCGGAGGAATTTCGCGCGGCGGAAGGCCAGTTCCGCCAGGCCGTTGGCGCGGCGGCAAAGCGCGGCAAGATCGATGCGACTCTGTTCTATCGGCCGGCCACGACCGCCACCGGGCTCGAGGTCAATCGCGAGCTGGTGCACCGGCTCCTCGAGCGAGCACGCGAGATCGCGCGCGACTATCAACGTGCTGAAGGGCGTGATGAAGGAGCGAGCGGGTCCCTGCGGAGCGCACTCAATCCGGTGGACGTGCTGCGCTGGCCGGGTGTCGTGCAGGAGCTCGCGCTCGAGCTCGAGCCGATTCTCGCGGCCGCGCATCAGCTCCTAGCCGACGCGCTCGTCGAGTTCAATGCAACGCGCGGGCGCGAAGGCGCACGGCTGCGCGAATTCCTGAGCCAGCGCTGTATCGCGCTCGGCGAGCTCGTGAACGCGGTCGAACGACGCTTGCCGGAGGTGCGAACGCGCATGCGCGCGCGCCTGACTGAAAAGCTCGCGCAGCTGGCGGTGCCGGCCAATCCGGAGCGTGTCGAGCAGGAACTCGTGCTGCTCGCGCAGAAGATGGACGTGGACGAGGAGATCGAGCGGCTGCGCGGCCACGTCGAGGAGACCCTGAAGATCATCGGCACGCCCGAACCGGCGGGCCGGCGGCTCGACTTCCTCATGCAGGAGCTCAATCGCGAAGCGAACACGCTCTCCTCGAAGTCGAACGACCTCGAGACGACGCGCGCCGCGATCGACATGAAGGTGTTGATCGAGCAGATGCGCGAGCAGGTGCAGAACGTCGAATGAGCGGCAAGGCGAACGCGCAGTCGCGGACACCCGCTGCCGGCCGCCGCGGACGGCTGTTCGTCATTGCGGCGCCGTCCGGCACCGGCAAGACCTCGCTCGTCAAGGCCCTGATGCGCGAGGTGCCGACGCTCGCATTCTCGATCTCGTTCACGACCCGCAGGAAGCGGCCGACCGAGGAAGACGGGCGCGACTATTACTTCGTGAGCGCCGGGACGTTCGCTCAGATGGTGAACCGCGGGGCGTTCCTCGAACACGCATCCGTGTTCGACAACAACTACGGCACGGGTCGCGAGCAAGTGGAATCGGCCCTCGGCCGCGGCCAGGACCTGCTGCTCGAGATCGACTGGCAGGGCGCCGCCCAGATCCGCAAGGCGCTGCCCGAGTGCGTGTCCATCTTCATCCTCCCGCCGTCGCGCGAGTCCCTCGAGCAGCGGCTGCGCAACCGGGCTACCGACAGCCCGGAGATCATCGCCCGCCGGCTGCAGGACTCGGCCACCGAGCTGTCGCATTGGCAGGAGTTCGAGTACGTCGTCGTGAACGACGTGTTCGAACAGGCACTTGCCGCGCTCAAAGCCATCGTCGCAGGGTGCGGCGAGAGCTTCCGCGGTACTCGCCCCGAGGTCGCCGAGCTCGCACGCAAGCTGCTGGATTAGCTGGCAAATTAGGCCCGCTTTCCGTACACTTCCGGTCCGTTCCACTGCCCCCGGATCCGCACGGCCATGGCCCGAATTACCGTAGAAGACTGCCTGCAGAACGTCGACAACCTGTTTCAGCTGGTGCTGCTGGCAGCGAAGCGCGCCCGGCGCCTCGCCAACGGCGCCGAACCCATGGTCGACTGGGAGAACGACAAGCCCACGGTCGTCGCGCTGCGCGAGATCGCAGAGGGTCACGTGACACCGGCGATGCTCGAGGAGCCCGATCCGCAGCCGGAGCCTCCGGCGATGGAGTTCGAGCCGGCGCTCGACTTTCGCGCTCCGCAGCTCGGCCTCGGGGAGTAAAACGCCCAAGGAGGCGAGCGCGTGGATTATGCGTCTTCCATTCTGGGCTTATTGCCTGGCGGAAGACGCGCCACGGGCATCAATCAGCTGATCTCGACGGTCGAGGACTACCTGCCCCCCGAGCACGTCGACCGCGTCCAGTCCGCCTACGAATTCGGCGCCGAGGCCCACCGCGGCCAGAAGCGCCTGTCGGGCGAACCCTACATTTCGCATCCCGTGGCGGCCGCCAACATCCTGGCGGACCTGCACATGGACGCGGAAACCCTGATCGCGGCCATCCTGCACGACGTCATCGAGGACACGCCGACCGCCAAGACCGAGATCGCCACGCGCTTTGGCGCCGAGGTGGCCGA
>Ga0316620_10000699_pt1 | contig 13723 bp, 7 predicted proteins | sample OWC_Aug_M1_C1_D5_FD_207651 | JGI IMG/M metagenome (GOLD analysis project Ga0316620, IMG submission 207651) | Wetland soil microbial communities from Old Woman Creek delta, Ohio, United States - OWC_Aug_M1_C1_D5_B | ecosystem: Environmental > Terrestrial > Soil > Wetlands | place: USA: Ohio... | reverse complement strand
CCAGTACCCGGACTTCCCGCCGGCCGTGCAATAGAATTGCCAGGACACGGTGTTGTCTTTATCGCGGCCCGAAAGATACTGGCGCAGAGTCTCCTCGGCGGGCTTCGGCGCAGCAAAGGCAGTCAGCAGGCCCAAAGAGAGCGCGACAATGGATCGTAATCGTTTGCCGACGTTGAGATTCAAGAAATCCTCCAAGGCAGGAAGATTTGAAGAAATTCTAAAAACAATCGCCTGAATACCGATCTTCTTATCAGTATAGGGCGAATCCCCAGGGGGCGAAAAACAAATCCGCGATGAAACTTTTTGGTTACAATAGGATTATCGTGTTAGTGATTCATTTCTTCGGGATTCTGTAAGTCTCTCAGGCCTTCGGGGTTTACCTCCAGGATTCGAAGGACTGGAAGTTTCTCAAAGTGAGGCACAGGCCGTGCTCAGATACGGCAGCAAGGTTGAGAGATCGTTACTCTTTCCAGTTGTGATGTTGACCGCTCTGGCAGTGGCATCGCCTCAGGCGGCGCCGGGCCCCTTTGAGAGTGCCGCCGAGCTGACGTCGGGGAACAAGATCGACGAAGCCGTCTTCAGCCGGTTGAAGCAATTGAGTATCCAGCCTGCCCATCTGTGCTCGGACGCAGTTTTTGTCCGCCGTGCCTACCTGGATGTCATCGGAACTCTGCCGACGGCGCAGGAAGCAAGCGCTTTCCTGTCGGACGCCAATCCGGGCAAGCGCCGCGCCCTGATCGAGCGCCTGCTGGAGCGTGAGGAGTTCGCGGATTACTGGGCGATGAAATGGGGCGACCTGCTGCGCGTCAAGTCGGAGTTCCCCATCAATCTCTGGCCCAACGCAGTGCAGGCCTACCATCGCTGGATCCGGACTGCGCTGAAGGAAAACCTGCCGTACGACCGGTTCGCCCGCGAGTTGCTCACGTCCAGCGGCAGCAACTTTCGTGTTCCTCAGGTCAATTTTTATCGCGCCGTCCAAAGCAAGGACCCCCGGGCGATCGCGCGCGCCGTGGCACTGACCTTTATGGGGGAGCGGTCGGAAAAATGGCCGGAAGAAAGGCTCGCCGGCATGGCGACCTTTTTCTCCCAGCTAGGCTACAAGCCCACCCTGGAATGGAAGGAGGAAATCGTCTTCTTCGATCCGGCGAAAGCGCCTGCGGCGCAGGGCGCCGGCATGTCGAAAACCGCTGTGTTTCCGGACGGCAAGGCGGCGCGTCTTGCGCCGAACCGGGATCCTCGAGTGGATTTTGCCGATTGGCTCACTGCCCGGGAGAATCCCTGGTTCGCACGCAACATTGTCAACCGCGTCTGGTCGTGGCTGCTCGGCCGGGGCATTGTGCATGAGCCGGATGACATGAGGCCGGACAATCCCGCCGGCAATCCCGAGCTGCTGGCCCTGCTGGAGCGGGAACTCGTCTCCGCCCGCTTTGACCTGAAACACATCTACCGGCTGATCCTGAACTCACAGGTATATCAGCTGTCCTGCCTGCCGCGCAGCGACCGGCCCGAGGCTGCGGCTAATTTTGCCTTCTACCCGATGCGCCGCCAGGATGCGGAGGTGCTGATCGATGCAATTTGCTCGATCACGGGCTCGACGGAACAATACTCCAGTGCGATTCCGGAGCCGTACACTTACATTCCCGAGGACCAGCGTTCGATTGCGCTGGCGGACGGCAGCATCACCAGCGCTTTTCTGGAGATGTTCGGCCGCGCACCGCGAAATACCGGCCTGGAGTCGGAGCGGAACAACCGGCCTACGGCGGCCCAGAGCCTGCACCTGCTCAATTCCAGCCATGTTCAGCTCAAGATTCAGCAGAGCACGAAGCTCAGGGCTCTTGTGCAGCCCGGCGGCGATCCTCGCGATCCCATAAACGGGATCTACCTGACGGTCCTCTCGCGCCTGCCTACCGACGAGGAATTGCGGACCGTCGGAGCCTATTTCCGATCAGTTTCCGGCAACCGGTGGCCGGCTGTTGTCGACCTCGTCTGGGCTTTGATCAACAGTGCGGAGTTTCTTTTCAGGCATTGAGGGAGGGAATCTTGTCCAGGAACGCGGATTCGGTCGGCCTGCCCATATCGAGGCGCGAAGCGATGCGCCGCGGCCTTCTAGGGGCGGCCGGGATGGTGCTTGCCGGCCGCGCGGATCTGCGCCCCCAGACAGCCGCGAAGCCGGCCAAAGCCAGGGCGCTGATTCAGATCTGGATGTGGGGAGGCCCGTCGCACCTGGACACCTTCGATCCTAAACCGGCTGCGGGCTACGATTACTGCGGCCCGTTGAACAAACCGATCCCGACCAACGTGGATGGGATCGTGATCGGGGAACTGCTGCCGCTGCTCGCGCAGCAGGCAGACAAGTTTTCCATCATCCGCAGCATGACGCACGGCATCAATGCGCATGAAACAGCTTCCTACATGGTTCAAACGGGGCGCAAACCCGGCGAAAGACTGGTTTTCCCCTGTGTGGGCGCCGTAGTCGCACTGCACAAAGGTTACGACGCAGGATACAAAGGGCTGATACCTCCTTACATCGTGCTGACCCAGCCCCAGGGAAGATTTTCCGAAGAGGGATTTCTGGGGCAGCGTTACAAACCTTTTGCCACTGGAGGGGATCCGGCTCAGGCACGTTTTGCCGTGGAGGGCGTGGTCGCCCAGGGCATATCCGACCAGCGGCAGCAGGACCGCCGCACGCTGCTTCACCAGCTGAATACGCTCGGCAAAGTGATGGCCCGCGACGCTTCGGTGCAGGCGCTCGACCAGGCGGAGCAACAGGCCTATGAGCTGATTCTGGGAGATGCCGGCAAAGTGTTCGATCTTTCGCAGGAAAAGGACGAGATGAGAGATCGCTACGGCCGCAATACCTTCGGGCAGTCGTGCCTGGCAGCGCGGCGGCTGGTTGAGCGCGGTGTTCCGTACATCACCATCAACTATCAGGGATGGGATACCCACCGGCAGCACTTTCCGAGCATGCGTCAGCGGCTGCCGCAAATGGACAAGGGCATGGCCACGCTCCTCCAGGACTTGTCGGAACGAGGCTTGCTCGACAGCACAATCCTGTGGTGGAGCGGCGAATTCGGCAGGACACCGAGAGTTCAATGGGAAGCGCCCTGGAACGGCGGCAGGGGGCACTATGGCGCGGTCTTCTCCTCGGTCGTCGCCGGCGGCGGATTCAAAGGCGGCGTCGTGGTCGGCGCATCGGACGAAAGGGGTGAGGAAGTGAAGGACCGCCCCGTGTATCCCTGCGACCTGATCGGCAGCATGTATGAACTGCTCGGCATCGATCCCGATAGCAGGCTGCCCAACCCCGAAGGCCTTGACCTCCGGGCGACGCCCACCGCCGCGGACGGCATTAGCATGGGTGGACGCCTGAAGGAGATCATGTAGGCCCCGGCCGCTGAGGCTGTCACAATGGACAGCCGGTATCTGCCGGGCATTGGAGCAATGCAATGAACCGATCCCCGTGGATTTTGGCCTTATGCCTGGCGGGCTGCCTTTTGGGAGCCAGGAGCCTGCCGGCGCAGCAGAATATCCCGCATTTGGCCTACGTGCTGCCGGCGGGCGGCCAGCAGGGCACGGTTTTCCAGGTAAAAATCGGCGGCCAATTCCTGCCCAATGTAACCGACGTGTTTGTTTCAGGCGGCGGCATCCGGGCCGCAGCAACGGACTACGTCAGGCCCATGACGGGGATGCAGGCCACGGAGCTGAGAGACCGGCTGCAGGCGCTGCAAAAGCAGCCGCCGGATCCGGCAGTGCAGAAGGAGATCGCCGATGTCAGGGTCAAGCTCCTCCTCTTCAACAGCAGCCGAAACATCAGCCCGGTGCTCGCCGAGACCGTTACCCTGCAAGTCACGGTGGCTGCCGACGCGGAGCCGGGTGTGCGCGAGGTACGACTGGCGACGCCTCAAGGCCTGTCGAATCCGCTGGCATTCTGCGTCGGTCTGTTGCCTGAATTCAGCGAAATGGAGTCGATCCGCATCGGCACTTCCCAGGGCAGCAATCAACCGCAAATCAGCCAGCCTCCCACCGACATGAGCATCACATTGCCGGCGACGGTGAACGGCCGCATCAAGCCGGGGCTGGCGAGGCCTCAAGTGCCGGTTCGCCCGGGCCAGCAGTTCACTCCCGGCGATGCGGACCGATACAGGTTTCAGGCGCGCAAGGGCCAGCAACTGGTTGTCATCGCCCGTGCCCGCGAGCTGATCCCTTATCTGGCTGACGCCGTTCCCGGCTGGTTCCAGGCAGCCCTGACACTCCGCGATGGCAAAGGGAACGAAGTGGCCTATGTGGATGACGATCGTTTCCATCCTGATCCCGTTCTTCATTATGCGGTCCCGGAGGACGGCGAGTATGTTCTCGAGATCAAGGATGCCCTGTACCGGGGCCGGGAGGACTTCATCTATCGAATTTCGCTGGGCGAACTCCCCTTTGTCTCCAGCCTGTTCCCGTTGGGCGGCCGTGCCGGAGCACGAACCCGGGTCGAGCTGCGGGGCTGGAACCTGCCGGGGAGCAGGCTGTCCGTAGCTCCTGATGACGGGGAACCGGGTGTGTATCCTGTGTCCGTGCGCAAAGGAGAGCTGGTTTCCAATCCAATGCCCTTCATGACCGATTCATTAACGGAGCTTTTCGAAAAGGAGCCCAACAATCTGCCGAAGGAAGCGCAACGCCTCACCTTTCCTGCGATCGTGAACGGGCGCGTGGATCAGCCGGGTGACTGGGACGTGTTCAGCATCTCGGGCCGCGCGGGAGAGCGGATCGTAGCGGAGGTGTACGCACGCCGCCTCGAATCTCCCCTCGACTCCGTCCTCAAGCTGACCGATGCCGCCGGCCGGCAACTGGCATTGGACGACGATCACGAAGACAAAGGAATGGGATTGACCACGCACCATGCGGATTCCCTGATCCTGGCCACCCTGCCCGCACGAGGCACCTATTATCTTCACTTGGGCGATGCCCAGCAGAAAGGCGGCGCGGAATACGCCTACCGTTTGCGCATCAGCGCTCCCCGGCCCGACTTTGCGCTGCGGGTGGTACCGTCCAGCATCAGCGCCGCGGGCGGCATGACCGTTCCCATCACCGTTCATGTCGTGAGGAAAGACGGCTTTTCCGGCGATATTGCACTGGCGTTGCGGGATGCGCCGGGAGGATTCCAGCTGAGCGGAGCACGAGTGCCGGCCGGTGCGGATCAGGTGCGTCTTACCCTCACGGTCCCGCTGCAGCCGCAAAGAGAACCGCTGGTCCTGCACCTGGAAGGGCGCGCCACCATCCAGGGCCGGGAAATCCGCAGGCCGGCCGTAGCTGCAGAGGATATGATGCAGGCCTTCGCCTACCGGCACCTGGTTCCCGCCGCCGATCTGAAAGTCGTGATCCCGCGACGCGGCGCACTGCGCTCCCCGGCAAGAATTCCCGGCGAACCTCCGCTCAAGGTCCGGGCAGGAGAGACGGTCCGTTTACCGGTGCAGCTTCAAATGCCCCCGAACAATCCGTTTGACAAAATCCAGTTTGAGTTAAGCGAGCCGCCTGAAGGAATCGGCCTCAAAGAAGTCATTCAGGCCGGGGACGGCATCGAGATCGTGCTCCATTGCGACGCCTTGAAAGTCAAGCCCGGCCTGCAGGGGAACCTCATCGTCAACATCATCGGCGAGCGTGTGCCGCCTGCCGGAAATGCGCGCGGCCCCGCGAACCGGCAGCGCATCCCTCTGGGCACGCTCCCTGCTATCCCCTTCGAAATCCTCCGGCAATAGCAGCATCCCCTCATTAACCACGAAATACACGAAAACATGCCGGCGATGGTTTGGGATGCCAAGGTATCCTGAACTCCCCACGGGTAAGCCTTCGGCTGCCATCTTGGTTCGAGCCCGGTGGGGAAACGCGCGGTTCATCTTCCCTTTTATAGGGTCCCCGCCGAACGCGTTTCCCCACCGGGCCCGAACCAAGACGGCACAACGCGAAGCGTTGTTCCCCGTGGCCGATTTGCAGCGATCCTATCCGCCATATTTTTTGGGCATGCGGTCAATCCGGTTCCGGATGGTGGCCTGGCTTGCTTGTTTCGTGTATTTCGCGTATTTCGTGGTTTGTTTCTGGCTGATCCTTTCCCCGATTAGTGGTAATCTGCGGCCAAGGACACATGTTCGTCCACATTGAATGAGGTGAGGCAAATGATACGAAAGGCGTCTCTATCTGCAGTTCTGGCGCTGCTGCTTTTCGCAACGGTGGCGAGTGCAGCGCAAATCCGGCTGGCCCGGACTCCGGACTACCACGCCGGCAAGATCACCTTCAGCTACCTGGGCGACATCTGGGTGGTGAATGAAGACGGATCGAATCCGCAGCGCATGACCATCAACACCGCCCGCGAGGTCAATCCCAGATTTTCACCTGACGGCCGCTGGATTGCGTTCTCCTCGAATCGTTACGGCAACAATGACGTATTCATTGTGCCGGCGGCCGGCGGCGCGCCGCGGCGGTTGACATACCACACCGGCAACGATGAGGTTGTCGACTGGACGGTGGATGCGAAGAACATCATCTTCCGTGCTTCTCGTGGTGACGGCACATTTCCCGGGACTGCAACCCTCTACCAGGTCTCCGTCGATGGCGGCCTGGAAACCCCGCTCCCGGTGGACTGGGGCTGGTGGGGCAGCTATTCGCCGGACGGCAAGCAGTTGCTCTTCAACCGGCATCCCTCCGCCTGGACGCGCAAGCATTACCGCGGCAGCTATGCCGCCGACATCTGGGTCGCCGACCTGGCTGCAAAAACCTATCGCCAGGTCCTCGGCGGCGAGAATTACAACCGTTACTGGCCGATGTGGGGGCCCAAAGATGAGATTTACTTTGTCGGTGATCCGCTCCCCAATGACAAGGCTGTCAGGCCGGGCAGCCCGGAAGTGAGGAAGAGCCTCAACAACATTTACAGGATCGCCGCCAAAGGCGGCGCGCAGCCGGTCCAGGTGACGAAGCACACCGATGGCAATGTCTTTTTCCCCTCGCTGTCCGCCGACGGCAAGGTGATTGTCTACGAAGAGAACTTCGGCATCTGGAAACTCGATGTGGGTTCGGGCAGGACCACCGAAGTGAAGATCGACATCGTCACCGATGAAAAGGTGAACGACTATGAAGTCGTGGCCATAAGCAATGAGGCCGACAGTTTCGATCTGTCGCCCTCGGGCCGGCGCGCCGTGATTTCGTCGCAGAATCAGATCTTCACGATCGCGACCGATCGTGGCGACATTTCGGTCATAGCCAACGACAAGGGGGCATCCCGCAACGAATCGCCCCAGTGGTCGCCCGACGGCAAGTACATCGCCTTCATTTCCGACCGCTCGGGCCGCCAGGAGATCTACCTGATCGATCCCGACGGCAAGAACCTCAAGAAGATCACCGATCTGGACACCGACAAGGGGCCGATCCTCTGGGCTCCCGACTCGAAGAGCCTGCTCTACGGCTCGACCGACAAGAAGCTCTATTCCTATTCGGTCGCGGACGGGAAGACGAGTGTCGTGGCTTCGAGCGACATCTCCGCTCCCAGGTCCCCGGCATTTTCACCCGACAGCAAGTGGCTGGTATTCACCAAACAGGACCGGACGATGCGCAGCCACGTCTACATTGCCCCGGCGGCCGGCGGAGAAGAGCGTCACATCGCCGATGACACGCGCGCCTTCAGCGAAGGGAGCGCAGTGTGGACCGCGGATGGCAGGTTCATCGTCTACACGGTCTCCTCGGGCACCGGCGGGGGCGTGGCCTCCACCAGCGGGCGGGCGCAGACCCAGATGCAGCTGATGGTGCTGCCGCTGCGCGCGCAGGATCGCGATCCGCTGAATCGCGATATTGACAACGAGGCGCAGGCTCTGGCTGCCGAGGCGGCAGGAGGCAGAGGCGGCGGCCGCGGCGGCGCGGCAGGTGCCGGCGGCGGTGCGCAGGCGCAGCCGGTGGAAGTCCGCATCGACTGGGACGGTTATGAAAAGCGCGCGCGCCGGCTGAATATTCCGGGCGACACTTTTGGCGGCCTCACGCCATCACCTGCAGGGAGCGTGATCGCCTTCACTTCCTCGACAAGCGGGGGCGGCGCTCCGGCCGGCGGCGCCGGCGAATCGGCGAGCGGCATTTACACCGTCAATGTGGCGGACGGCAGCGGTCTGACGCGGGTTCCGCCGGCGGCACCCAGCACTGCAGGCGCAGGCGGCCGTGGCGCGGGTGGCGGCGGCCGCGGTGGCGGCGGCATGGCGTTCACGCGGGACGGACGTACGCTCTACTTCCGCTCCGGCCGCGGCATCTACGCCGCTTCGGTGGGAGGAGGAGGCGGCGCTGCGGCGGCTCCCGAAGCTGCGGCGACCGGCCGTGGCGGCGGCCGCGGCGGCGCGGCAACGGCCACAACCGCGGCGGCCACACCCGGCGGCACGGCACGCCAGGTGACCTTCACCATCAATACGGAACTCGACCGGAAAGCGCTGCGCAAGGAGGTTTTCGAGGAAGGCTGGCGGGTCATGAAGAACCGCTTCTATGATGCGAAGATGCATGGCGCGGACTGGAATGCCGCCAAAGCAACCTACGGAGCGCTCCTCGACTATCTCGTGGACCAGGAAGAGCTGCAGAACATCATGATGATGATGATCGGCGAGCTGAACGCATCCCACACCGGCGTCAGCGGCGGCGCTTCGTCCGCGGGGCGATCGGCGGCCCAGACGCGCCATCCCGGCTTTGAACTCGGGGCCGATCCGTCCGGGTACTACCGTGTCGGATACGTCTGGAAGGGAAGCCCTGTCGACTACGAGTGGGTGAAGATCAAGAAGGGCGACTACATCATCGCCGTAAACGACGAGGAGCTGAAGGCCGCCGACAACTACTGGAAGCATTTCACCCTGGCCCCCGGCCGCAAGTTCCGCTTCCTGGTCAACAGCAAACCGGCGCGGGACGGCGCCTGGGAGGTCGCCATCGAGCCGTGGAACAGCGGCGCACTCAGCAACGCCCAGTACGCCAAGTGGGTGGAGGATCGCCGCGCCATGGTCGACAAACTGAGCAACGGCGAGATCGGCTACCTGCACATCCGCGCCATGGATGCCGCTTCGCTGCGCCAGTTCACGCTGGATCTGGCGATGAACCGCACCAAAAAGGCGCTGGTCATCGATCAGCGCTTCAACGGCGGCGGCGGCATCGACCAGGAACTGCTCTCCATCCTCGTAGGCGAAAAGTATCAGTACACGCGGGGACGGGACGCCGGCCTGGACGTGCCTCGACCGCTTGAAACCTTCTATGGGCCGATGGTGGTGATGCAGAATGAACGGTCGGCTTCCGATGCCGAAATGTTCCCGCAGGGCTTCAAAGACCTGAAGCTCGGAAAGGTCATCGGCGTGCCCACCATGGGAGCCGTGATCGGCACCGGCTCGTTTACCCTCGCGGACGGCTCCAGCATCCGCACCCCCGGTTCGGGAGTCTGGGTGGCGACCGGCGAGAATATGGAGAACTTCGGCGTCAAACCCGATGTGTATGTGGACAACACGCCGGAGGATTTCGTCAAGGGACGCGACGCCCAGATCGAGAAGGCCGTTGAAGTCCTGAAGGCCGAAATCACCGCCGGCAGGACGAAAGGGAAGTAATCGTACCGGAATTGTCTTGGATAGTAACCAGTATTGAAGAAGGTCGGGGGGATCATGTGATCATTCCTCTCATGACGGGCGAGCTATGCCTCGTTCCGGGCGCTAGGGTACGCCCCTGCGCCGGCGGCCCAGGCTGACGCTGAAACACGGGGGATAAAATATGACCGACACCTACGGGAACTTCCTGGACGGCAAATGGGTAAAGGCGCGCACTGCATTTGCGTCCATCAATCCGGCGGATGCGCGGGACGTGATCGGCATGTTTGCGTCGGCAGACACAGCGGATGTGCGCCGCGCAATCGATGCAGCTGCCGGGGCGCTGGCGTCCTGGAAATCGCTGTCGGGCTTTGGGCGCGGCGAGTTCCTGCGCAAGGCCGCGGACATTCTCCAGGGCAGGCTTGAAGAAGTCGCACAGGCCATGGTGCGTGAAAACGGCAAGACGATCGCCGAGGCGCGCGGCGAGACGGCGCGCGGCGTCGCCCTGCTTCGGTTTTACGCAGCCGAGGGTGTGCGCCCGTGCGGCGAAGTTATTCCATCAGTGAACCCGCGGACTTTCGTCTACACGACCCGCGTGCCCCTCGGCGTCGTAAGTGTCATCACTCCCTGGAACTTTCCCGTGGCCATTCCCATCTGGAAGATCGCTCCAGCCCTCGTGTACGGCAACACGGTTGTCTTCAAGCCGGCAAGCGCAACCCCTCATTGCGGCGTGCTCGTTGCCGGACTTTTCGAAGAGAGCGGAATCCCACAGGGGGTGATAAACCTCGTCACGGGCGGCGGGAGGGATATCGGCGAGGAGTTGGTCAGAAATCCGAAGGTTCACGGCGTCACGTTCACGGGTTCCAACTCCGTCGGCCGCCGGATCGGATCCTGGGCCGCGGAGCGGGGGACTAAGTTCCAGCTGGAAATGGGCGGTAAGAATCCCGTCATCGTGATGCCGGACTGTGACCTGGAACAGGCAGTGACCCTGACCCTGCGCGGCGCTTTCGGATACGCCGGCCAGAAATGCACGGCGACGTCGCGCGCCATCGTGCTCGACAGTGTCTACGATTCGTTTGTCGAAAAGCTGGTGGACAAAACCAGGGCTCTGAAGGTCGGTCCCGGAACGGACGAAGGCAACTTCGTTCCGCCCGTAGTCTCCGAAGAGCAGCAACGGAGCATTCTGGCCGCAATTGAAAAAGGGAAGGCCGAGGCGCGCCTGCTGTGCGGCGGCGGAGTTCCGTCCGGAGAAGCCTATGCTCACGGTTTCTACGTTGCACCAACCATCTTTACCGACGTTACGGCTGATGCGTCCCTGGCGCAGGAAGAAATATTCGGTCCGGTGCTGGCGATCATGCGTGCCAGGAACCTGGATGAAGCGATCGCTCTCGCGAATCAGGTCCGCTTCGGGCTTTCGGCGTCGATCTTCACGCGCGACCTGAACACGGTTCAGGAGTATGCAGGCCGGATCGAAGCCGGTGTTGTGAAGGTCAACAGCGAAACCGCCGGGATCGAACCTCAAGTTCCTTTCGGCGGAGTGAAGGAATCGTCGTCGCATTCGCGTGAACAGGGACGGGCTGCGCTGGAGTTCTTCACCAGCATCCGGAGCGTCTACATCGACAGGGCAGGGTGTTGAGACTTCATAGCAGCCTCTCATGAGCCCGGGATTCACCGTGTGACGCGTGAAAGCGTTCGGGGTCGATATCAGGATCGGAATCGTGCTGATGCGCTTTTCGATACCGATTCCGATCCCGATTCCGACCCCGACATTCCGGGCTTTCGGTCTGTTTTCGGAACAGCCCGTCATGCGCCGCGGCGCACCCTGTGACGCATGAAAACAGCCAGCCAAGTGGGCACCGACTGCCAGACGGTGTCAGGATTTTGCCCATGCGAATCTCAGCAGCCCCGTCCGGCGGCCGGAGCCTACGTACCACGGCGCACCCATCGCCGGATGCAGGTCTGAGGTCGGATGTCGGGGATCTGAGGTCGGTATTTTCGGAACAGGGGGCCGGTCATGAAGCTTTGTCGGTTCTGGCGGCCGGGGCGGGGCGCCGCCATCGGTCTGGCGATCGGAGACGAGGTTTACGATCTGAGCGCCACGGATGCAAACCGGTACGGGTCATTCACCGGGCTCATTCATGCCGAAAATCTGGCGGCGGAGCTCGCGGAGGCTTCCTCCAGAATCGGAAGCCCCTACTGCTCCTGGCAGGAACTCGACCGGCCCGGGGGGCTCGACAAGCCGCACCTGCTCGCGCCCATCACGAGACAGGAGGTCTGGGCCGCGGGTGTGACCTACCTGCGCAGCCGCGATGCGCGCATGGAGGAGAGCCCTGACGGCGGCTCGTTTTACGACAAGGTGTATCATGCGGCCCGGCCGGAGCTTTTTTTCAAAGCGACGGCCCGCCGGGTTTCGGCCCCTCATGAGCCGGTCCGCCTGCGCTGTGATTCCCGGTGGAACGTTCCCGAGCCGGAACTCGTGCTGTTCGTCAACAGCAGGGGTTCGCTGGCAGGATTCACGATCGGCAACGACATGAGTTCGCGCGACATCGAAGGGGAAAACCCGCTCTACCTGCCGCAGGCCAAAGTCTACATGGGATGCTGCGCTCTCGGCCCTGCCGTGATTCCGGCCGCGGCAGTCAAGGACGCGCGGACGCTTGCCATCCGCCTGCGGCTCAGCCGGGGCGGCACTGTCTGTTTCGAGGGGTCCACCTCGATTGCGCAGATGAAGCGGAGTTTTGACGAACTGATCGAGTATCTTTTCCGTGAACAGGAATTTCCCGACGGTGTCCTGCTGCTGACGGGTACAGGTCTGGTCCCTCCCGACAGTTTCACCCTTCAGAGCGGGGATGTCGTGGAGATTACCGTCCCGGAAATCGGCACCCTCCGCAATCCGGTGGCCTGAGGAAATCCGGTGCCTGCCACCGGATTTTACCGCGGGTCTTTGCGCTTCCGGTACTCTTCGTATGCGGCAGCGCCCAGTTTCTGCTTCAAGAACTCCTCGTATTCCTTGATCAACGCGGGATCGTTCGGACTGCTGTAGATATCCGTCGACTTGTACCTGTTCTCGTCGAATTTCATCCGGGTCCACTCGTCATGGATGTGTGTGATCCTGGCGTTGTCAATGAGAGCCTGCACCGACTGGGGCGGAATGAAGTTCACCCCTTCGCGGTCTCCGAAGACCACGTCACCCGGCAGCACGGTCGCGTTGCCGATCCGCACGGGCACATTGATCCCCGTTACCATGAGACCCTGGATGGCCGGCGGCACCGCGGCCCTGAAGTAACCGGCCATGCCGAAGGTCGCGATACCTTCCAGGTCACGGATGGCACCGTCGATAACGAAACCTGTACCCGCTTTCTTCCAGATGTAATACGCCAGGTTATCGCCGATGATTCCGCCGGCGCCGACATTTCCACCCGCATCGATGACGATCACGTCCCCGGCCTGGAGCACGTCCAGCGCTGACTGGTGCGTAAGCGGAACTGCATTACCGCTCTTCTTCCAGGTTTCGGCGTCCGGCCCGGCCACTTCCGGCCTTGCAGGCATCAGCTGCAGCGTGACGGCCCGCCCGATGAGCTTCTTGCCCGGGTTCAGCACCTGAAAGCCGGAAACAAACGTAACCGATCCGGCGCCGCGGGTTCCGGCAGCCCCGGCGCCGCGGCCCGCTCCCATGACCTCTTCCGAAGACATGTTGTTGAGCTCCTTGAGCAGCGCATCCGGGACCTTGGGCCTGCCGTCGGGAAAGCGATCGAACGGATTCTGCGCCGTGTACTTGATCAGCTCTTCACGGGTCAGCGAATTGATCTGTGTCAAGGCAGGTGCGGCGAAAACAAAAGCTACCAGCAGGACGGCAACGACTATAGTTTGCAGTTTCGGCATCGCGTTTTCCTCCCAATCGGTTTCAAGGCTCGGGCATTAGCCAAAATCCGACAAACGCCGGTGTCGGAATCGGTATCGGGGTTGTTGTCGCTTTCGATATCGATGCCGACTCCGATGGGGATCCCGACCCTAACTTGTCAAAACTTCCCACCTTCATGCATCTAAGGCTGCGCCCTAGCCTGGATTATTCATGGGGGAAGGATCACAGAACGTTTGCGGACACGGATGATCACGGACCGGATCCGTGTGCAGGGCTTTTGCCGGCCCGCAGGGCCCAGCGCTGC
>Ga0316620_10000698_pt1 | contig 13725 bp, 10 predicted proteins | sample OWC_Aug_M1_C1_D5_FD_207651 | JGI IMG/M metagenome (GOLD analysis project Ga0316620, IMG submission 207651) | Wetland soil microbial communities from Old Woman Creek delta, Ohio, United States - OWC_Aug_M1_C1_D5_B | ecosystem: Environmental > Terrestrial > Soil > Wetlands | place: USA: Ohio... | reverse complement strand
CGGCGTCATGACTTCCTTGACCATCGTGTCGCCGAAGTCGACGATCGACATCAGCAGCTTCCCCTCGTCGCGCTCGAGTATCCCCTCCTCGCGGCCGACGTCGATGTACGCCTGGATCTCCTCCTCCGACGCCGGCCCCTCGTCGTCGAAGGCGCGGGGCCGGAAGAGCACCCCGATCGGCCAGGCGATCGGCGCGATGAGCCAGGAGAGGGCGGAAAGCAGCGGATCGAGGCGCAGGAGCAGGGTCTCGGGCGAGGCCACGGAGACGATCCGGAGGAGCATCGCCTCGGCGGCCAGCCAGCCGAGGAAGAAGATCACCGCCCCCCAGATCCACGGCGCCGAGAGCCGAAGGGCGCCGAGCCCGCGAATGAGCGCCCAGAACCCGGCGAGGAGGAGGATCTGGATCACGACCCGGAGCGAGATCTTCGTCGTCACCGTGTCAGTACCGCCGGACAGCATGCGGAGCCGCGCCGGCTCCTCCTCGAGGAGGCCGCGCAGCTTGATCGGCGAGAGGCCTTCGAGGGCCTGGGCGTAGAGCTCGAGCGCCAGGAACAAGGCGAAGCACAAGGCCGCGAGCAGCAGCGCGATCATGCGGGGACTTCCAGCCGCCGCCGCAGCCTCGCCTCGAGCGCGTCCATCTCCCCGCGGTCGGTCTCGTGATCGTAGCCGAGGAGGTGGAGGAGGCCGTGCAGGAGGAGCTTCTCCATCGCCGCCCGGAGCGGCACGCCGGCGCGCCGCGCCTGCCGCCGGGCCTCCGGCGCCGAGATCACGAGGTCGCCGAGGAACCCGTCCGCGGCCGGTCCGGCGGGGAACGAGAGCACGTCGGTCGTGCGGTCCTTCTTCCGGTACCGGCGGTTGAGCGCCCGCATCCGGGCGTCGCCGCAGACGACGACGGAGACTTCCGCCGCCGCGCCTCCCGCGAGGCTGAGCGCCCGGTTCAGGAAGCGCCGCGCCCTCGCCGCCGGGTAGCCGGGCGTCCGGACGGTCGCGCGGAAGTCGACGTTCATTTCGCGGTCAGGCGGGCGCTGCCCGTCGGGCGCCTCGTCCGCGCCGCCTCGCCGCTTTCCCGGTTGAAGTCGAACCCGGGATAGTCGATGCGGTGGTGGAACATCGTCGTCACCGTGCGGATCAGGGCGTCGTTGATCGCCGAGAGATCCCGGATCGTCAGGTCGCACTCGTCGAACTGGCCGTCCCGGAGACAGTCGTTCGAGATCGCCCGGACCATCGCGGCGATCTTCGCGGGCGTCGGCTCGGCGATCGTCCGCGACGCCGCTTCGACGGCATCGGCGATCATGAGGATCCCGTTGACCCGGTTCGACGGCTTCGGCCCGGGATAGCGGTAGTCCGACTCGAGGACCGACGGCGATCCGGGTTCCACCTTCGAGAGCGCCTTCTGGTAGAAGTACCGGATCAGCTTCGTGCCGTGGTGCTCCCGGATCCCCGAAAGGATCGGGTCGGGCAGCCGCGACTTCCGCGCGAGCTCCGCGCCTTCCTTCACGTGCGAGGCGATGATCAGGGCGCTCATCGACGGCTCGAGCCGGTCGTGGCGATTGAATCCCCGCGGCTGGTTCTCGATGAAGTAGTCGGGCATCCGGGTCTTCCCGATGTCGTGGTAATAGGCGCACACGCGGGCGAGGAGCGGGTTCTCGCCGACCGCCTCCGCGGCCGCTTCGGCGAGATGGCCGACCATCAGGGAGTGCTGGTACGTCCCCGGCGCCTCGAACGCGAGCGTCCGGAGGAGGGGAAGGTTCTGGTTCGAGAGCTCGAGCAGCCGGATGTCCGTCGTCACGTGGAAGAGGCTTTCGAAGACCGGCAGGAGGAACGCGACGAGCCCCGCCACGAAGAGCCCGCCGATCACGGCGGCCGCGGCGTCCGCCCAAAGGCTCCCGGCGTCGGCCGCGAGCGCGTGCCCGATGCCGACCGCGGCGACATTCGCCGCCGCGACGATGCCTCCCAGCGTGAAGAGGACGCTCCGCGACCCGAGCCGCTTCATGCCGTAGATGCCGGCGAGCGATCCGGCCAGCGCGTAGAGCGCGAAGGGAAAGTTCATCCCCATCAGCACGCCGATCGACGCCGCCTGCACGGCCGCGAAGAGCACGGCGGGCCCCGGCCCGGCGGCCACGACGAGCACCGCGAGGATCGGCCCGGCGGCGAACGGAATCGCGAACGCGTCGGAGGAGAGGGCGTCGGAGGAGAAGTTCGACGCGATGGACTGCGTGACGGCGAAGCATCCGCGCAGGATCAGCGCGAAGACGATCCCGACGGCGAGGAGCGGCAGGAGCGGCGGCGCCTGCCGGCGCGACGCCGCGAGCCGCGTCTGGCTGTCGATCCAGAACACGAACACCCCGAGGACCTGCAGGAGGAGGACGCCGACGAGCTTCCACCACGACTCCGGCCGGGACACCGAGCCGTTGACGGCCGCCAGTATCCGGGCGGAACGAGGTCCGATCAGGTCTCCGCGCCGGACGAGGACCTCGCCCCGCGGAACCTTGATCAGCACGCTCTCCACCTGGCCCATCGCGAGCTGGCGCCGCTTGGCCGATTCGGCCGCGTTGTAGGTCAGATTCGGCCGCATCAGCGACGCGACGAACGCGGCGACCTCCTTCGCGTCGGCAGGAGACAGCCGCGCCCCCGCCAGGTCGGCCGCGATCGCCGACTTGAGGTCCGCGCCGTACTCGATCGTGGAATAGAGGTCCATCGTCTGTCGCTCGGCGCCGCCGGTCGAGTCGCGGACGAGGACGCCCCGGTCGCGATGCTGGAGGAGGAGCTCCTTGTTGTCGACCACCCCCGCGCGATAGAGCCGCGTCTCGGCGGAGATCAGCCGCGATTCGAGGTCCGGCGAGAAATGCCGGCGCGCCATCGCATCGAGAGCGGCCCCGGAAACCGGCGCGGGGAAGGCCGGGCGGTAGGCCTCGGAAACGGTCCGCGCCGCCCCGGCCTCGTGGTCGATGGTCCGGGCCGCCTCGAACGAGGACCGGATCGTCTCCTCGAGCCGGGTAGCGGCCTGCGTATCCCGGTCGTAGACGGGAAGGGTGCCGGCGGCGGCCTCGGCGCGCTTGCGCTCGGTCGCCTCCGGATCGGGGAGGATGAAATCGCGCGGCGCGACGAAATCCCGCTCCGCGATCGTGCCGGCCTTGAGCCTCGCCGCCCGGAACGAGATCCCGGGGGAGAACGCGGCCGACGTGGTCAGGACGTAGAGCACCATCCAGAGCCCGACCCGGCGGCGCCAGGCGGGCGGCCCTTCGGCAGGGGGGACGGTGCGGCGGAACAGCCGGGCGAAAAAGCCCGGAGAGGGAGGGCGATCCACGTCAGCGCCCCGGACCGGCCGGCGGATTCTCGCGCCCGCGCTCCTCCGCGTCGTACGCGGCGACGATCCGCTGCACGATCGGATGCCGGACGACGTCGCGCTCGTCGAAGGTGACGAACCCGATCTCCGGCACGTTCGAGAGGATCCGGCGCGCCTCGCGGAGGCCGGACGCCTTCCCCTGCGGCAGGTCGACCTGGGTGACGTCGCCGGTGATGACCGCCTTCGAGAAGAACCCGATCCGCGTGAGGAACATCTTCATCTGCTCGGTGGTCGTGTTTTGCGCCTCGTCGAGGATGATGAAGGCGTCGTTCAGGGTGCGCCCGCGCATGAAGGCGATCGGCGCGACCTCGATCACGCCGCGCTCGAGCATCTTCCCCGTCTTCTCGTATCCGAGGATGTCGTACAGCGCGTCGTACAGCGGCCGCAGGTACGGGTTGATCTTCTCGACCAGATCCCCGGGAAGGAACCCGAGCCGCTCCCCCGCCTCGACGGCCGGCCGGCAGAGGACGATGCGCTTGATCTTCCGCTCGAGGAGCGCGGCCGCCGCCATCGCGACGGCGAGATAGGTCTTGCCGGTCCCGGCGGGCCCGATCGCGAAAACCACGTCGCGCTCGGCGACGGTCTTGAGGTACTGCCGCTGCTTCACGTTCCGGGGCGAGACGACCGCCCGGAGCGTCGGGCCGAGATAGTCGTGCGAGAAGAATTCGAGGAGAGAGGCTTCCGGGTCCTCCTTGACAACGGAGATCGCGGTCAGCACGTCCGACTTCTGCAGCGCGTAGCCCTGCTGCAGCAGCTCCGAAAGCTCGGCGAGCATGCGCTGGACGAGAGGCACCGCGGGGCCCTCGCCGGCGACGGAGATCTCCGTGCCGCGGGCCTTCAGGCGCACGCCGAAGGCGTCCTCGATCGCGCGAAGGTTCTCGTCGAGCCGCCCGAACAGAGAGGAGACGCCGCTCTCGGGGACCGTGACGGTTTGCGAGCTGTCCGAGATCGTCTCCTCCCGCGGGCGCGTCCGCCCGCGGGGAAAGGCTACCATCGGAAGCGACGGGGGCGCAATGCGAAGGGCCCGCCGAAGCGGGCCCTCGCGATCTTACAACCCCTTTATTTGGCGAGAGAAGCGAGGAAATGGCCGATTTCGTCCCCGGCCACGTTGTCCATCCGGCGGCGAAGCGAGTCGCTCGCCTCGGCGAGGAGCTTGTGGTGCCCCGCGGCGACGACCTTGCCGGAGGAATCCTCGATCTTGAAGTCGAAGACGATCGTGCCGGAGCCGGCCGCCTGCCCGATCCACCCGCCCCAGGCGGCGCCCGCCGAGGGGGGACGGAATTCCGTGACCTGCCCGCGGAGCGTGTAGGAGCCCGAGCTCTTCGACAGCTTGATCGACCCGCCGGAACGGTCCGCCGAGTTCTCCACGATCGCGTTCTGGATGAAGTCGGGCAGCTCCTTCCAGGAGAGGTCGCCCTTCTCCTTGTCGGGCCGCTCGCACTTGACCTCGAACGGCGGGACGTGGATCGTCTTGCCGGACAGGTTCGCGCCTTCGGCCACGTACTCCTGGTCGAGGTACTTTCCCTTGTGGGTGTCGACGCCGAGGAAAGCCTTGTCGGGGCCGGGGCTGTCCTTCCCCTTCGCCTGGAGCACGGCCGGCGCGGCGAGCGCCGCGACCAGGAGAGTGATCACACCCAGTTTGCGCATCGCGTGTTCCTCCTTGAAAAAATTCCGGGGCCGTTTACGAAATCTTCGCCGAGAACCTCTTCCCCTGGAGCGTCAACGTGAGCGTGCGGCTGTCGCCGCCCGCGAACGTCGCGTTCATGGGCTGATACCCCTTGATCGTCGGATCGGGAGTCGTGAGCCACACCTTGACCGTCACCGCGCCCGGCGTCACGTGGATCGTGTCCGAGAGCACGCCGCCGTCTTTCTTGCCGAAATCGAAGTTCTTCCGGTAGATGATCGAGTCGTTGACGGCGACCATGACGTAACCCTTCGGGATCGGGCTCGCGAAGCTCAGGCGGAGCGTCGCGGGGCCCGCCGCCGGCTTGGCGGTCGCCGCCGTCGCCGACCCGTTCGCCGAGGCGGTTTTCGGCTGCGGCTGTCCGGCCCGCGCGAGGGTCTCCGCCTTCTTTTTCCTCTCGGCCTTCTTCAACTCCGCGCGCCTGGATTCCGCGAGCCCGCGCCGGGCGTCTTCCGAGAGCTTCTGCGCGTCGGCGCTCTTCGCGTCGACGTTGAGGGCCGCCTCCGCCTCCGCGATGGCCCCGTCGAAGTTCTTCTTCTCGAGGGCCGCCCGGCCGTTCTGGAGATGGGTCGCGACGAGCGCCGCTTTCTCCTCGTCGGCCTTCTTCGATTCCTCGTTGCGGAGGCCCTCTTCCGCCATCTGGCTGTACTGCCGCGCCGCCGTCATCGAGGGGTCCTTCTGGAGGATCCCCCGGAACACCGCGAGGCTGTCCGCGTACCGCCCCTTCTGATAGAGATCGCGTCCCGACGCGAACTGCTGCTCGAGCTCGAGCTGCGCCCGGTTCGCGGCGTCGGACGTCTTCCCGGACTCGCCCTTCGGAATTCGGAGCTTCAGCCCGATGACGACCGCCGCGACGGCGATCAGGGCGAATCCGACGATGCCCCACGCGTACTTCGGATTCACGGCCGCGCGCAGGACGGAAGGAGCCGCGGGGGCCGCCGGCGGCGGCTCGGCCGGCGGCGGCGCGGAGGCATCCTCTCCCCCGCCGGCCGGCGTTTCGGGCGCGGGGCCGCCCGCAGCGGACGCCTCGATCGGCACCCGCGGCGAGGAGGGGTGCGTCTCGTCGTGGTCCGGGCGCCCGGCGCCCGTCCGGGACACGCCCGACGCGGAGCCGGGGCCTTCCGGTGCCCCCTGCCGCGCGACGTCCTCGAGATGCTCGAGCTTCAACGTCGGCAGGTTCTCGGCGGACGAGACCATCGTGCCGAGATCCTGGAAGATCGCCTGCTCCTCGAAGCGCGCCTTCGCCTGGTACAGGGAGAGGGCGAAATCCTTCCCGCGCTGGAACCGGTTCCAGGGGTCCTTCGACAGCGCCTTCGAGAGGATCGTGTCGAATTCCTCGGGGATGTTCTTCGACGCGTCGCCGATCGGCGCGTAGTTCTCGTGGACGATCTTGTAGGAGATCGTCGTCAGGTTCTCCCCGGAGAACGGCTTCTTGCGCGAGAGCATCTCGTAGAGAACGACGCCGAGCGAGAAGATGTCGCTCCGGCCGTCGACGGGCGCGCCGGTGACCTGCTCGGGCGACATGTAGTTCGGCGTCCCGAGGAACTGTCCGGTCGTCGTGAGGTTCGACGAGGCGACCTTCGCGATGCCGAAATCGGTGATCTTCACCTTCCCGTCGGTCGTGATCATGATGTTGGCGGGCTTGATGTCGCGGTGGATGATCCCCTTCCGGTGCGCGTAGTCCAGCGCCTCGGCGACCTGGCCGATGATGTCCGCGATCTGGTCGGGGGCGAAATTCGTCCGGTCGACGAGCATCGCCTTGATGGTCTTCCCCTCGATGTACTCCATCGCGATGAAGGAGACGCCGCTGTCCTTGTCCTCGCCGACGTCGTAGATCGTCACGATGTTCGGATGGGAGAGAATCCCCGCCGTCTGCGCCTCGCGCATGAACCGCTCGCGGAACTCGCGCGATTCCGAGTCGTCCTCGTCTCCCGCGGAAGCCCGGATCGTCTTGATCGCGACGAGCCTTCCGATCGAGGGGTCCTTGGCGAGGTAGACGACGCCCATCGCCCCTTTGCCGAGCTCGCTCAGGATCTCGAATCGGCCGAGACGACTCAGCTTGGGGATGTTGTCGACGCGTTCGCTCATCTCTTGTTCCGGCGTGGTCCCTCGAGGGGATCGGGGAATTCTAAGGGGGGTGGCAGCGGGTGTCAACGCCGCCGCTCCCGCCGGGAAGCGAACCGCCATGCGGCCCGTCGCGGAGGCGATTGCGCGCGGTTCGCCGGAACTCCGGCAGGAGCGCATCGACCGCCCGCGGCGAGCGACGCGCGCAGCGGCGAATCCCCTCCGGCCCGGGCCGACCGCCCTCCCTCACCCGATCTTCCTGGGCGCCGGGCGGGCGGCCGCCGCCCGTTTCTTCGAATCGACCCGCTCGAAGGCGAGGCGCGCGATCCGGTCGAGGAGCTCCGGGAGCGGCACGCCCGCGTGCTCCCAGAGCTTCGGATACATCGAGATCGACGTGAATCCGGGAAGCGTGTTGACTTCGTTCAAGACGACCCGTCCCGTTCCTTTTTCCACGAAGAAGTCGACTCGCGCGAACCCCCCGCATCCCGCGACGGAGAACGCCCGGACGGCGAGCGCCCGGACCTCCCCGGCGACCTCGGCCGGCAGCGGCGCGGGCACGAGCAGCCGCGCGCCGTCGGTGATGTACTTGTCGTCGTAGTCGTAAAACTCGCGCCCGGGGACGATCTCGCCGCAGCCCGACGCTTCCGGGTCGTCGTTGCCGAGGATCGCGCACTCGATCTCCCTCGCGTCGATCCCTTCCTCGATCAGGATCGTGCGGTCGTAGGCGAACGCCTCGCGCGCCGCTTCGGGCAGGTCTTCCCAGGCCTTCACCTTCGAGACGCCGAGCGAGGAGCCGCCCGCCGACGGCTTCACGAAGATCGGCAGCGGCAGGCGCTCCGCGACGCGGTCCGCGAACGACGCCGCGCCCGTGCGCCAGGCGGCCTCGTCGACCGCGATCGACCGGGCAACCGGGAGCCCGGCCTCGCGCATCCTCGCCTTGAAGGCCGCCTTGTTCATCCCGAGCGCCGATCCGGCGACGTCCGAGCCGGCATACGGGATTCCGAGCGTCTCGAAGAAACCCTGCAGCGTCCCGTCCTCGCCCGTCTCCCCGTGGACGATCGGGAACGCGAGATCGACGCCGTCGAACCGCCCCGGCGGAAGGCGCCCGGAAGCGGCCGGCGCCGCGTCGAAACCGCCGCGCAGGATCGCGCGCGAGTCCGCGTCGCCCCGGAAATTCCCCGCCGCGTCGATCGCGACCGGCACGACGTCGTAGCGGTCCGGCGGGAAGCCGCCGGCGATCGTTCGCGCCGACACGATCGACACCTCCCGCTCGACCGAGGCCCCCCCGAAGACGACCGCGACCCGCGTCCTCACCACTCGACGACGCGGACCGTCCGGATCGGGCCCGCGCGCTCGAGCGCCGCGACCGCCTCGGGCGGCGGCGGGCTGTCGACCGAGAGCACCGACACGGCCGGGCCCCCTCCCTCGGCCCGCGAGAGGGCGAACTCGCCGATGTTGATCCCCGCGCCGCCCAGGATCGTGCCGACGAGCCCCACGACGCCGGGAACGTCCTCGTTCTCGACGTAGATCGCGACGCCGCGCGGCCGGAACTCGATCGCGCGGCCGTCGATCGAGACGACGCGCGCATCCCCGCGCCCGAAGATCGTCCCTTCGACGGAGCGCGCCCGGCCGCCGATTTCGGCCGTGACCCGCAGGAGGGCCGCGTAGGCCCCCCTTTCCTCGTGGGACGTCTCGGCGATCGAGATCCCGCGGTCGCGGGCGGCCGACAGGGCGTTGACGAGGTTCACCGTCTCCGGAGAGGAGCCGGAAAGCGCGCCCTTGACGGCGGCGAGCGCCACCGGCCGGAGGAGCTCCGCCGGCAGGTTCCACGCGTCGACCGCGATCCCGCGGATCAACCCGTCGGCGATGCCGCGCAGGAAGCGGGCGCACCGCTCGGCGAGGTCCATCCAGGCGGCGGCCCCTCCGGGATCGGAGAGTTTGCGGAACGGAAGGTTGACGGCCGGAACGTACGCCGCTCCCGCGAGCGCGTCCCGCACGGCGTCGACGGTCTGGGCCGCGACGCGTTCCTGCGCCTCCTGCGTCGAGGCGCCGAGGTGCGGCGTCGCGACGACGTTCGGGCGCCGGAAGATCGGGTGCGCCGTGTCCGGGGGCTCCGGGTCGAAGACGTCGAGCGCGGCCCCGCCGAGCCGGCCCGACGAGAGCGCCGCGTCCACGGCGTCCAGGTCGACGAGGCTGCCGCGGGCGACGTTGACCAGGAACGCGCCCGGCTTCATCGCCGCGAGCGCGCGCGCGTCGATCATCTTCTTCGCCGAATCGGTCGCCGTCGCGTGCAGCGTGACGATGTCGGCCCGCCCGAGGAGATCGTCCAGGGCGACGAGGTCGACGCCGATCTCGCGCGCCTTTTCGGGAGGGAGGAACGGGTCGTAGCCGAGGACGGTCGCGCCGAAGGCCTGGGCCCGGCTCGCGACGCGCGATCCCACCTGCCCCACGCCGACGATGCCGACGACCTTTCCCTCGAGCTCGGTCCCGACGAACGACCCGCGGTCCCATTTCCCCGCGGCGAGCGAGGCCGCGGCGGGGACGACGCGGCGCAGGAGAGCGAAGAGCAGCGCGAACGTGTGCTCGACCGCCGAGACGACGTTGCCGGTCGGCGAGTTGATGACGAGGACGCCGCGGCGCGTCGCGGCCGGCATGTCCACGTTGTCGACGCCGACCCCCGCGCGGCCGACGATCGCCAGACGCGGCGCCGCGGCGAGGAGGTCCGCGTCGACCTTCGTGCCGCTCCGGACGAGCAGGACGTCGGCCGACCCGAGCGCCCCGAGGAGCTTCTCGCGGGGCCATCCGACCGCGTCGACGATCTCGTGGCCGTCTTCGCGGAGCCGATCGATCCCCGAGGGAGAGATCTTTTCCGCGACGACGATGCGGCTCAAGCGCGGCTGTCCGGAAGGGCGGCCTCGATCGCGGAGAGGAGGTTCGCGAGCGAATCCGCGTCGATGTCCCCCATGTGGCTGATCCGGAACGTCTCGCTCTTCAACTTCCCGTACCCCCCGCCGATCGTCCACCCGGCGGCCGACAGGTTGTTCTTGAGCTTCTCCGCCGAGACGCCCTCGGGGGGCCGCAGGCAGGAGACCGTCGGGGACCGGTCCTCCGCGCGCGAGGCGAAGAACGTGCAGCCGGTCTTCTCGGCCCACCGCGCGACCATGCCCTGGAGCGCGCGGTGCCGCTCGAAGCGCGCCGCCATCGTCTCGCGCTCGAGAAAGTCGAGCTGGACGTCGAGCGCGTAGAGGTGCGGAAGGGACGGCGTCGTCGGCGTGTGGTGCTTCTTCGAGAAGTCCTCGTACTCCGAGAAGCGGAAGTAGTGCGAGCGGACGCCGGCCGCGCGGGAACGCTCCAGGAGCCGCTTCGACACGGCGCCGACGGCGAGCCCCGGCGGGAGGGCGAGCGCCTTCTGCGACCCCGCGAGGACGAGGTCCGCGCCCCACGCGTCGGTGTGCACGGGAGCGCCGGCGAGCGAGGTCACCGCGTCGACGAGGAGGAACGCGTCGGAGCTCTCGCGCACGGCGCGGGCGATCTCGGAGAGCGGCGAGATCACGCCGGTCGAAGTCTCGTTGTGGACGACGGTGACCGCGTCGTACTTCTTCTCGCCGAGCGCCTTCCGCAGGCGGTCCGGATCGGCCGCCTCCCCCCACGCGAACGAGAGGCGGTCCGCCTCGAAGCCGTTGTCGGTCGCGATCTTGTTCCAGCGCTCCGAGAAGGCCCCGACCGTGACCGACAGCACCCGCGACGGCGCCGAGTTCTGGAGGCCGGCTTCCATGAGTCCCGTCGCCGACGACGTGGCGAGGAGGACGAAGTTCCGCGTGTCGAAGACCATCGGGATGCGCCGCTCGATCCTCTCCTGGAGGTCCGCGTAGGACTTCCCGCGGTGCCCGATCATCGGCTTGCTCAACGCCGCGAGGACCTCGGGGCGCACCCAGACCGGCCCGGGCAGGAAGAACTTGATCGTCCCGGCAAACGGCGGCTTTTCGCTCATGAAACGATTCTTCCTTCTGCCGGCGGTTCTGTCAATCGAAGCGCGCGAGCGCGGCGGGGAGCGAGGCGAGCGATTCGATCATCGCGTCCGCGCCCGCGCCGCGCAGGTACGCCTCCGTGCGCGATCCGGTCGGAACGACGACGGCGCGGCATCCCCCCGCGCGCGCGAAGAGGACGTCCACCTCCATGTCGCCGACGCACACGGTCTCGGCAGGAGCGGCCCCCATCGCGCCGAGGAGCCGACGGAGCATCGCGGGATCGGGTTTCGGCGGATGGGCCTCGTCCGGCCCCGCGATCGCCGCGAAGCGGCCCGCGATCCCCTTCGCCTCGAGGATCATCCGCGAGAACCGCGGCGGCTTGTTGGAAGCGACGGAGAGCGCGAAACCCTCCTCCGAGAGGCGCGCCAGGGCGGCCTCGACGCCGGGAAGGAGCCGCGAGCCGCTCACCGCGACCTCCGGGTAGTACTCCCGGAAGAGGCGTACGCCCTCGGCCGCGCGTTCCGCGCCGGCCGCCTGCGCGAGGAGTCTCTCCAGCCCGTGTCCGACCATCTCGCGCACCCGCTCCGGGCCGGGGACCGGAAGACCGAGACCCGTCATCGCGAACGCGAGCGCCTCGTGGATCGCGTCGTATCCGTCGATCAGGGTGCCGTCGAGGTCGAAGACGACCGCGCGCGCTTTCACGACGAGGAGCGCGCGGCCTTCGTCAGCTCGAAGGCCAGGCCGCCGAGGTCTTCGGAGAAATCGCGGCCGGCGTACTCCACGGAGCGCTCCCCCGCGCGCCCGACCTCGATCCGCCGCAGGGGAAGCGACTTGTAGCCCTCGACCAGCACCAGGTCGCATTCGCCGAAGTCGCGCTCGAGGAGGAGCCGGAGGTCGATCGCCTCGCGCCGGCGGACGGTCGTCGCCGACGGCCGAACGAACGCGGCGGGGTCCCCGCCCGCGGCGGCATGGCGAAAGGAGTCCTTGCCGGCCACGTCGTCGGCGACGTCGTGCGGGGTGTGCTTGACGGTGCCCACCGAGAGCCCGCGCGCGCGGAGCAGCGGGACGAGCCGCTCGAGCACGGTCGTCTTCCCGGCGTCGTGGGAGCCCGCGATGCCGACCGCGACCGGCCAGTCGTCCGGGTAGAGCCGGGACTCCGGGGAAAACGGCGCGACGTCGCGCTGCCGGGCGCAGAACGGCGCGAGGTCTTCCCGCGCGTCGAGCCGATCCCGGAACTCGGACGACCCGGTCAGCAGGTCGATCGCCGGCCGCGCGTCGAACTCGTACGGCTCGCGGCGCCATCGGAACTCGTGCGGCGCCTGGCGCGCGGCCTGTTCGACGATGCGGAGTCCCGTCTCGTAGGGACGGTAGGCGTCCGGGTCCACCACGTCCTGGAAGACGCCGTGGCACGTCTCCCCGGCGAACTTGTGGAACACGGGGCGGAAATGGACCGCGCGGAATCGAACCCCGGGGAGCGCGAGGTCCGAGAGCGCGCCGGCCAGGCGTCCGGCGTCGAGCCAGGGCGCTCCGACCTGCTCGAAGGGACGCGTCGTGCCGCGGCCTTCGGAGAGGTTCGTGGCCTCGAAGAGGCACCCCCCGGGATACACGAGGGCGGTCGCGAGCGACGGCATGTTGGGCGAGGGGGAAACCCACGGCACCCCGGCCGGCCAGGCGCGCCGCCGGCCCCATCCCCGCATCGGAATGATCGTCAGGTCCGCGTCGGGCCGGGCCTCGTTCCGGTATTGCAGGGCGAGCTCGGCCACCGTGCGTCCGTGGCGGACCGGGACCCTGCGCCACCCCACGAACGACGTGTGGTCGGCCGCCTGCGGCTCCCCTTCCGTCCGGCCGCCGACGGGATTCGGGCGGTCGCACACGACGACCCGCACCCCGGCCCGGGAGGCCGCGTCGATCGCGAGGCAGACGGTCCAGACGAACGTGTAGTAGCGCGCCCCGACGTCCTGAAGGTCGCAGACGAGAACGTCGACCCCGTCGAAATCGGCGGGGGCCGGCGCGAGCGACGCCAGGGTCGAGCCGTAGAGGGACCGGACCGGGAGGCCCGTCCCGGCGTGCGGCGCGTCGCCGACGGCGGCCATGTCCTGCGCGCTCCCGTCGATCCCGTGCTCCGGCCCGAAGAGGCGGACGAGCCGCGCGCCCGGAATCCGGCGCAGGACCTCCCAGGAGGGCTCTCCGGCGCTCGTCACCCCGGCCGGATGGGAGAGCAGCGCGACTCGCGCGCCCTCGATCGCGGCGGGGTCCTCCTCGAGCGCCTCGATCCCGAATCGGAACACGCGCGGGATCTTAACCCGTCGCCGGAACGACGCTCGCGGAGCGAGGATCGTTCCGGCTCCCGCCGCGCGGGCGTTCCGCTCGGTAGCTCGCGCACTGGCGTGCGCGGCGATCGGCGCTCCCGGCGCTGCCAAGCCGCCGCCTTCGCGGTCGAGCCTTCGGCTCTGAGCTGGATACCCTTCGCGGAACGCTCGCCGCGCGTCGGCCTCTCGCGGCTCGGGCTCGGGCCCTCGGCCGCTTCGGCGCCCCACCGGGTGGGAAGAGCCGACCCCTTAACCCGTCGCCGGAACGATCCTCGCTCCGCGAGCGTCGTTCCGGCGACGGTGATGAACTTGGTCCCCCGTTTTTCGTATCCTCGGGCATGCCCATCCTCCGGG
>Ga0316620_10000696_pt1 | contig 13744 bp, 7 predicted proteins | sample OWC_Aug_M1_C1_D5_FD_207651 | JGI IMG/M metagenome (GOLD analysis project Ga0316620, IMG submission 207651) | Wetland soil microbial communities from Old Woman Creek delta, Ohio, United States - OWC_Aug_M1_C1_D5_B | ecosystem: Environmental > Terrestrial > Soil > Wetlands | place: USA: Ohio... | reverse complement strand
GACTTGCTTCTCACCAGGTTCGATCTGGGGAGGGCCGAAGAGCGCCCGAAAGAGACTCGGCTGTTCATCGACGAGCTCGATCTTGAGGTCTGGCAGGCCCTCATCGCGCTCCTCGACCGACACACGGCAGTCGGCGATCTGATCACCGAGCGTGGCTCTGACCTTGGCCTTTGCACCCAGCTTGCGGCCCTGGATCTCACACTGGCCTGAAGCAATGCCAGTCCCCTCGTCGAGCTTGAGCGAGGCTCTCGCTCCACCAGTCACGACGACACCCTCGTCGTCAGAAACGATCGCCACGGTCTGGCCCTGCCGCTCCAGGAGCTCGGCCGGCGCACGCAGCGTGAGCTTCTTGTGCTTATTCCACCGAACCTGGTAACGAGGCCGCTCAAACACCAGCGTCTCGGGTACCTCCGGCGCCGGCTCTTCTGGCTCCTCCTCGATCGGTGGCTTCACCGCCACCAAGGCACACGCCTCGCGATCCTCGACAGTGGCTGTGAGAAGGGTCTCGTCCTCGGTCAGAGCACGCAGGTGGATCTGCCCAGAACGCAGGTCCTCCCGGCGCCGGTGTGGGCTGAGGACGATTTCCACCCCATCCAGCACTTCGACCACGCCGTCCGGCTCGGCCACGATGCTGACTCTAGCGCCCTCAGAAAGGCCCTCCGCACGAGCAAGGACGCTGAGGGTCTTCTCCTCGCCCATGCGCGCAATCGCTTCAGGAGGGACAATCATGAGGGCTTCGGCTTCGCCCAGACCTCCAGTGGGCTCCTCAGACTCGATTTCGCGCATGGCTTCTTGCAGGAATCGCGCGGCCTCGCGCGCCATTCGGCTGAGCGCCCGTCTTGTGTTCTCGTTCTCGATCCCACCAGCCTCTTTGCGCTGGCGTTCCTCTTCGATCCGCACTCGCTCTCGGAGCACCTCGTCAAGGACCTCCCCGAGAGCCCTGGCAAACGGATGGTCTGGCGCGAGACCCTCACGGCGACGACTGATGATCGGCGTGGGATTGGTTTCCGGGTGAGCCTCCTCGGCCTCCTGGCGGTCGTCATACTCACGAGCCAGTTGGTCGATCAAGGGGCATTCGAGCAGACCGGCGTACCAGCCGGCGTGAGGGCTGCTTTCGTAGCTGAAGAGGGAGTTCTCGTAGATGGCGCGACGTCCTTTGACCAGGATTCCGGAGTGGCGAGTCGGGTCGGAGCGGGGCCTTTCGCACCGTTCAGGAAGACGCCACAAGCGGAGGTGAACTTGTGCCTCGGGATAGGCCTCGATCTTCAATGCCTGGTCGACCACGAACTCGGAGTCGTCGACCTGATATGTCAGCCTGCGCCTCGACCCGTCGTTGGCGTTGACTAGTGTCACCTCGCGGCTGGGGTCGGCCATGATGCCGCGTAGCTGATAGTGGCGCTGTAGCTGCGTTATCAGGTTGTCGTGCTGAGGGCAGCAGATGGAGGGCGCAACCTCGACGGTCACCACGGTGCCGTTGCCGCGTTTGACGCCAAGTCCCTCGCGGTCTTGCTCCGTAGGATGGCGCGGCCGATGGCTGATCTGATAGCTGCCGTCCTGCTCGAGACGGAGGTACGAGTGCAGATTGTCCTTGATGGTCTCGAATTCGACCGGGCCAAAGGCCACCAGGTCCTTGGCACCGCGGCCACGGTTGCCACGCACGTCCAAGCCCCTCTCAAAACCAGAGGAACGTTCGCCGAGTCGGGTGATCCTGGTCTTGAGCTCCTCCTGCGACATGCCTGAAGCCCGATCGCGCACGACCACCTTCCAGGTCTTTCCCTTGCGACGGTGCTCGACCTCGACGATGATGCGGCCTTTCTTGTTGTCGCCGAGACGCGCATAGGCATCGTCTGAGTTGGTGATCAGTTCCACTAGGCCGCGCACGATGTTGCCGACCATGGCCTCCTGGGCATCCTGGAGGAGCGCACGGCCGGTGTACTCGATTCTGCCTCTGTCCAGGTGCTGACCCGTCATCCGTTGCCCCCAAACCACTCTGGTCGCGCCTGCGGGAGATGATCGAGAAAACGCAACAGGTCCGGTCGGCCCGCATCTGTTGCGGCAGACCGGAGGGTCGCCAGGCGCTCTTGCCAAACCGAACGTGGCGCGTCAGGAGCACATCGTAGGAGTAGCGCCACATCGTTGCGCCCGAGGTCAATCTCCCTGCCATCAAGAAAAGCCACGACCAGAGGCGACTTCTCGAGCCCCACCACGACCCGCTGGCTTGGACGACGCTGCGAGACCCCCGCACCCACATCGGCGCCCAGCCGCTCAAAACGCTTGAGCCGTGCCTTGACCCACTGCACGCCCTCGGCGCTCAGCTGCCGAGCGTAGCCCTCGCCCAATAAGAGCTCACCGTCGCCCCGCTGGCTGATGTCGACAATGGACTTGGCGAGGATCTTGTAGTTCGGGTAGCCGTGTCTGCGCCAGCGAAACCGCGACGGCGCCAGCTCCCACATCTCGGCGAAGACGTCCTCCACGTCTACATACTTGCCGGCGCCGCCCCGACGGTAGAGCGCGTACAGGAAAATGTCCCCGTTGTTGAAGCCCGCTGCGTTGGCCATGCCTCAGCACAGGATATCGCAAATCGGGAACTCGGGCGCTTACCCAGTCAGGGGCATCCACCACGCCGCGCGCGTTCCGGCACCGTACCCTGGCCTGGCCAGCGCCATAGTTTCCACCAATCGGTGCCGGGACCGTGGTTCCCAAGTTCCAGCGAGCCCCGCAGGAGCCTTCCCCCCTTCGTCCGTTGACGACGGCACGCCCGCGCCACGTGCGGCTTCTGCTGGCGCGGCATCCAAGCGGCCAGGATAGCCTGCCAACCTAGGCCCCTGAAGGTAGTTCATGCCCTGCATCAGCGCGATCGTTATCGTCGAAGCGGCCAAGTGGCAGTGACTTCGACATGACACAGCACGCCAGGGCCCCACCTGGCGTGGGCAAGTCCCCCAAACCCTCAAAATGGTAGGGCCTCTCGGCTCCAGGCATCGCTCCCGCCTCCCGGTGAAGGACCAGACTCGATGAACTAGCGGTCCGCGCGCCCTCCCGCGAGTTGCCCGGCCTCCGCCGCTATACTCGGGCAGGAGGTTCCCCATGGCCGTACCTGACTTTCAGTCCTGCATGCTGCCTTTGATGGAGCTCGCCTCCGACGGCAACGAGCACACGCTCGAGGAAGCTCGCGACAACCTCGCAGGACGCTTCAACCTCACCGACGCTGACCGCACCGAGCTGCTGCCCAGCGGCCGCCAGCAGCGCTTCTCCAACCGCGTGGCCTGGGCCAAGGTCTACCTCCAACAGGCCGGGCTGCTGTCCTCCCGGCGCCGCGCCCACTTCGAGATCACCGAGCGCGGCCGGCAGGTGCTCGCCCAAAAGCCCGAACGAGTCGACATCAAGCTTCTCGATCAGTTTGAGGAATTCCGCGAATTCCGATCGCCCGCGCGACACGGCAACGGGGCGTTGGAGCAAGCGGACCTCGGCCACGGCGCAGCCTCAGAGGAAACGCCGGAGGAGACCTTGGAGCACGCCTACCAGGGGCTTCGGGCGCAGCTCGTCGAAGAGCTGCTCCAGAAGGTGAAGGCCAGCTCAGCGCGCTTCTTCGAGACCCTGGTCGTCGAGCTCCTCCTCAAAATGGGCTACGGCCGCAACCGGGCAGAGGCCGGGCAGGCGATCGGCCGCGCCGGCGACGAGGGTATCGACGGGGTGATCAGCGAGGACCGCCTGGGCCTCGACGTCGTGTACATCCAGGCCAAGCGCTGGGACTCAACCGTGGGCCGGCCCGAGGTGCAGAAGTTCGTCGGGGCGCTCCACGGCAAGCGGGCCCGCAAGGGCGTCTTCATCACCAGCGGGACGTTCTCCGCCGAGGCGGCGGACTACGTCTCTCGGATCGACCCCCGCGTCGTCCTCGTCGACGGCCGCCAGCTCGCTCAGTTCATGATCGACTTCGACCTGGGCGTGACGGTCAAAGCCTCCTACGATGTCAAGCGGATCGACTCCGACTTCTTCATCGAGGAGTAGAGGGATAGGACGTTTGTTTTCCACACCTCGAGCGTAGCACGCGGTTGAGGGGTCGAAATCGGGGTCGAGGTGGTGCGGCACTCTGGGTTCGCAGCCTTGGCGGAGTGCTCCCAGGGCGCGAAGCAGGCCTCGAATATGTCCCACCCCCGCAACATGTGCTTTCGAGCCCAGGCCCGGGCACACCGCTCCCAACCCCGGCCTCGCGCTCAGGTCACGACGCGGCTTGGAGATCGGTTCGGTCCGGCGGGGCACGCTCGCGCTCGGCCTGCTTGCGGTCGAGGTGCCTGAGAAGTTGTCGATGACAGCGTGGTCGACGATGGAGGCGATGATCCGCATCTCGCCCTGGCAGTTCGGACAGACCAGCGGGTCACCCTCGTAGATGCGCTTGATCAGCTACCGCCAGCGGCGACGGAACAGCCTCACCTCCGCACAGCCCTCCCCGTCGTCTCCCGCCAAACCCCCGGCGGTCGCCAGCCTCACGGGTACGCCCGCTGCGAGCCGCCGCCTCCTCCCCCGCGCAGCATCGCGTTGACACGCCCCCGGTCGCGTCCCCACAATGCCGCGGCGGCTCTCGATGCGCTCCTCTCGCGTCACCTCTGTCCTGGCAGCGCTGATCGCGGCAGCGTGCGCCTTCGGCTGCGCCCGCCCTCGTCCGTGGAACGTGGTCCTGGTCACCCTCGACACCACCCGCGCCGACCGCATCGGCTGCTACGGCGACCCCACCGCCACCACCCCCAACCTCGACCGGCTGGCAGCCGAGGGGGTCCGCTTCGCCCGCGCCACCAGCCCGGCGCCGATGACCCTGCCCGCCCACACCAGCATCCTGACCGGCAAGTACCCGCCCGGCCACGGGGTGCGCGACAACGGCCTCTACGCGCTCGCCCAGGAGCAGCAGACCCTGGCCGAGATCCTCAAGGCCGAGGGCTATGCCACGGCCGCCGCCATCGCCGGCTTCCCGCTCGTCGCCGCCTACGGCCTCGACCAGGGCTTCGACCTCTACGACGACCGCCTGGCCCGGCCGCGTGACCGGCTCTTCGGCCCAGGCGGGCAGCCCCAGGCCCAGGTCTTCGGTCACCACCGCCGGGGAGCGCTGGTCAACGAGGTCATGCTGCCCTGGCTCGAGCGGCACGCGGGCGGTCCGTTCTTCGCCTGGCTCCACTACTACGACCCCCACCACCCGCGGGAGCCGCTGCCGCCCTACGACCAGCTCCACGCCGACGACCCCTACGCGGCCGAGATCGCCTACGCCGACGAGTGCCTCGGCGCGGTGCTCGACCGGCTGCAAGCGCTCGGCCTCTGGGAGTGCACCCTGATCGTGGTCACCGCCGACCACGGTGAGGGCCTCGGCGACCACCGCGAGTCGACCCACTCCTACCTGGTCTACGAAGCGACCCAGCACGTGCCGCTGATCGTGCGCGCGCCGGATGGCCGGCGGGGCGCGGTGGTCGACGACCCGGTCAGCCTGGTCGACATCGCCCCCACCGTCCTCGACCTGCTCGGCCTCGAGCAACGGCCCGCGATGCAGGGCCAGAGCCTGGTCGCCCTGCTCGCCGGCGCCCCGGCCCCGGCGCGGCCGCTCTACGCCGAGACCCTGTCGCCCCGGCTCAGCCACGGCTGGGGCGAGCTGCGCGCCCTCTACCAGGGACGCTGGAAGTACATCCACGGGCCGCGTCCCGAGCTCTACGACCTCGCGGCCGACCCCGGCGAGCTCGCCAACCTGGTCGCAGCCGAGCCTGCGCTCGCCGAGCGGCTCCAGGCCGAGCTCGCCTCGTTCCTGGCCAGCCACGCCGCGGCGGGCTCTGCCCCGGCCGCGCCGATCGACGAGCAGAGCCGGCAGCAGCTCATGGCCCTGGGCTACGTCGACGCCGCGGCCGGCGCAGGTCTGACCGTGACCGAGGAGCTGCGCTCCGGCGGCGCGCCGCCCCAGGACCGGGTGGTCGACGTCAACGCCCTCAGCGCCGCCCGCGAGCTGCTCTACCGCGGCCGGGCGATGGCCGCCCTGGCTCCCATCCAGCGGCTGCTCGCCGGCGACCCGGGCAACGCCTTTTACCTTCAGCTCCTGGCCACGGCCGAGCTCCAGCTGGGCCAGGCCGACGCCGCCCTGGCGGCGCTGGACCGCGTCGCTCCCAGCCAGACCCCAGGGGTCGGGCGCCTGCTCCTCCAGGCCGGCTACGTCCTCTGGCTGCAGGGACGGCGCGAGGAGGGCATGGCGAGGGTGAGCGCCGCAGTTGACGCCGCGCCCGACGCCGCTGGCACGCACCTGCTGGCCAGCATGTACGCGGACCTGGGGATGGCGGCCGAGGAGATGGCGGCGCTCGAGAAGGCGCTCGAGCTCGACCCGGAGTACGCGCCGGCGATGATCGACCACGCCGTCCGCCTCGCCGAGCGGGGTGAGACCGAGCGGGCCGAGCAGGAGCTCGCCCACACCCTGGCCAGCCACCCCTACGATGCCCACGCCCGCTTCAACTACGGCACCTTCCTGGTCCAGTCGCGCCGTCTCGACGAGGCCGTCGCCATGTTTGAACGGGCAGTCGAGCTGGATCCCTCCTACACCCTGCCCTACCGGGCTCTGGTCATCGTCCAGCTCGAGCGCGGCGACCTCGAGCGGGCGCGGCAGGCCCTGGCCGCCCTGGAGGCGGTGGCTCCGACGAGCCCCGAGGCCGAGCAGGCCAGGCGCCTGGTCGAGGAGCACGGATGAAAGCGCCGGTCGTGAGACTGGCCGTGGCAGCCCTGGTTTGCTGGCTTTTCGGCTGCGGCGATCGGCCGACCGCGGTCGATCCCGAGGTGGTCGCCACCTTTTCCGGCGGCGCGGTGCGGGCAGCCGACGTGGACCGCGAGATCCTGGCTCTGCCCCTGGCCCAGCGCCGTCCGGCCGATGGCGACCGCGTCGCCTGGTATGGGCAGATCGCGCGCGAGATCGCCCTCCGCGAGCTGTGCCTGGAGGCTGCGGACCACAGCGGGCTTGCCAACGACCCGACCCTGGCCCGCCGCCTCGACGAGCTCCGGCGCACGCTCACGGTCGACGACTACCTCGAGCGGACCCTGCCTGACCTGCCTGCCATCGATGACGCGGAGGTGGCCCGCTACTTCGGCGAGCACGGCGCCGAGCTGGGCAGCCCGGCGCGACGCCTGGTGTCCCACATCTTCCGGCGCCGGACCGCGGGCGAGGAGGCCGGCCCCCTGGTCGCGGAGCTCAGCCGGCTGCGCGAGCGGGCGCTGGCCGGCGAGCGCTTCGGCGCCCTGGCCGCCGCCCACTCCGACTCCGAGACCCGCCACCAGGACGGCGCCCTGGGCTGGATCACGCGCGGCTCCCTGAGCCCCGAGCTGGACCGGCTGGTGTTCTCGCTCGAGGTCGGGGTGCCCTCGCCGCCGATCACCACCGCCAGCGGGGTCCACCTGTTTCTGGTCGAGGACGAGCTGGCCGAGGTCAGCCCTTCCCTGGACCAGGCCCGGCCGCTCATCCGCCGCCTGCTCGAGCAGGAGCGCCTGGAGGAAGCCGTCAGCCGCCTGGTCGGGGACAGCTCGCCCGCCGGGAGCTGGGTCGCGACCGGCGACCAGCTGCGCGCCCTGCTCGCCGGCGGGGACCCCCAGGCCGCGGTGCTCCGCGTCGGCGAGCTCGAGGAGACCGTCGCCGGCCTCGGCGAGCGGATGCAAGCTGCGTCCCGGGAGTCGGGCACGTCCGCGTCGCCCGAGCTGGCCGAGCAGGTGCTGCGGACGCTGTACCGGCGCGAGGTCCTCTACCAGCAGGCCCTGGCCGCGGGTCTCGAGGGCGGCGGCGAGCTCGAGCGGCGCCGGCACGCGGCGCGCCGGCAGGTCCTGGCCGACGCCTTCCTCCAGCACCGGGTCGAGTCCTCCCTGGAGGACGACGAGGCGACCCTGCTCGCCCACTACCAGGCCGGCCGCCTGCGCTACTCGTCGCCCTTGCGGCTGCGCCTCGAGCTGCTGCGGGTGCCGATCGGCAGCCGCTCCAACCAGCACCTCGCGCTCCTGGAGGAGCGGCGCGACCGGCTCGACCAAGGCCTGACCACCCTCGCCGACCTGGCGGCGGAGCTCGGGGGCGAGGTCGAGGACACGGGCTGGACGACTTTGGCCGAGCTCAGCGCCCGCGCCGGTCGCCTGCCCCAGCTGGCGCCCCGGCTCGAGCCCGGCCGCCACACGCCGCCCTACCGCACCCAGGACCACCTCGAGACGGCTCGGCTGGTCGGGCGCCAGGACCCGGCGCCGCTACCCTGGGCCGAGGTGCGCGACCAGGTCCGCGACGACTACCTCGCCGAGCATGGCGCCGAGCTCCGCCAGGCGGTGGCCGAGAGGCTCCTGGCCGAGGCCGGGTTCGCGCTCGTCCCGGAGCGCCTCGAGGCGCTGTCCGTGGCCGCGGCGCAGGCTCCGGAGCCAGGCCCGTGAGAGGGCGACCCGCACCCGCTTGGCCGGCGCTAGCCCTGGCCGTGGCCGCCGGCTGCGCGACGGCCCCGGCTTCACCCGACGTGGTGGCCAGGTTTCGCGGCGGGGTGGTGACCCGGGCCGAGCTCGAGGCGACGCTGGCCCGCATGCGCCCACCCGGCGCGGCCGAGTCGGCGCAGCAGGGGCCGGCACGGCGCGAGCGCGCGCTCGCGGCCGTGGCGGTGCACGAGGCCCTGGTCGCGCGCGCCCTGGCCGCCGGCCGCGAGCGCGAGCCCGAGGTGGCGGCCGCGCTCGCCGCGGCCCGCGCGCGGGAGCTGCGCGATGCCTTGCGTCGTCACCTTGCGGCCCAGGTCGAGATCCCTGAGGCCGAGATCGAGTCGTACCTCGCCGCCCACCAGGACGACCTCGTGCAGCCGGTCCGGGTTCGCCTGCGCAACCTCTACCGGGCGGTCGCAGCCGACGCCAGCGAGGCCGAGCGGGCCGCCGCCCGCCAGGAGATGGAGGGGCTGCGGCTCGCGCTCGTCGCCGGGGCCGACTTCGCCGAGCTGGCTCGGCGCGAGTCGGACTCGGAGACGCGATCGCGGAGCGGTCTCATCGGCAACGTGACTGCGGGCGACCTGCCTGCGGCCGTGGAGGCAATCGTCTTCGCCCTCGCGCCGGGCGAGCTCAGCCCGGTCGTGGAGCACGCCAGCGGCTTCACCATCTTCCGCTGCGACCGGATCCTCGAGGCCCGAACGATGCCCCTGGACGAGGGCCGCGAGCGGGTCCGGCGCTGGCTCGAGCGGGAGGCGATCGAGCGGCGCTGGAGCGAGCTGGGCGCCAACGACCTGGAGCGGGCGGTCGCGCGTGCCGTCGAGCTCGGTCTGGCCGAGGACCCGACCGTGCGCCAGCGGCTCGACCAGGGCCGGGAGGACCTGCTCGCCGCAGCCCAGCTCGAGCGCCTGGTGGCGGCCCGGCTCGAGCCGGTGGCCGAGGCCGACGTCCAAGCCTTGGTCGAGGCCGAGCCGCAACGCTTCGTGCACCCACCCCAGGCCGACCTCTCGCTGATCCTGATCGCTGCCGACCACGACAACCGTCTCGGCCGCCTCGCCCTGGCCCGGCGCGTGCTCACCGACCTGCGGGCCGGGGCTCTGAGCTTCGCCGACGCGGCCCGGGCGCACTCCGCCCACCCCTCGGCCGCGAGCGGCGGCCGCCTCGGCTGGGTCTCGACCGGGGCGCTGGCTGCACTCGGCCGCAGCGTGGCCGGGGCGGTCGCCGGGCTCGAGCCGGGCGAGATCTCGGAGCCGGTCCAGGAGCAGGAGGGCTTCCTTGTCCTCGAGCTGCACGGCCGGCGTCCCGAGCGGCCGATGAGCGCGGACGAGGCCGCGGCCAGAGCCCGCGACCTGCTCCTCGCCGGCCGCCGGCGTCAGCTCCGCAGGCAGGTCCACGACCAGCTCGTCGACGAGCTGGAGATCACGCCGCTGGCGCCGTAACCCGCGCAGGAATCTCTCCTTGGTTGACCCGACCCGGGTCCTGCGCTAGCCTGGATCCGGAGCTCTTCCAACGTCACTCGAAGCCACCGCCAGGGTGCATCGGGCAGCGAGCTGGGGGGCAGCATGAAGACACGCGTCATCGCAAGCGTTGCCGTCGTCCTGGTGGCGGTTGCCATGGCCTGGAGCCAGGGCCCGGAGCAGGCCCGGCAGCAACCGCCGTGGACCCTGGTGGCATCGGGCAAGGGTCGTCCGGTGTCCCTCAACCCGCCAGCCAAGAGCTTGGGCACCATCGCGTACGACACCGGCGGGATCAGCGGCTACACACCCAACTACGTCGGCAGGTCGCTGTGGGGCAACCTGTTCGACTCCAACCAGGGGGTCAACCCCCTCGCTCCGGGCACCATTTCCAGCATCTTCTGGTGCCAGGGCGTCCCCGGGCTGAGCCCGGTGCGCTCGCCGTATCTCGCCTTCGTGGTCGTGGCCCCCAACGTCAACCCGACCGCCGGGACCTTCGCCGCCCTTCAAGGCATCCCCTATCCCGCCATGACGAGCAACGGCTGCTTCAGCCTCACCGGCCTGTCCATCAACGTCGGCCCGGCCTTCATCGCCGGGCTCAGCAACGCCACCTCTCTCGGGAGCGGGCTCTACGCCGGCATGGCCTGGGACGCGAACACCCTCGGTGGCCAGGGCTTCCACGGCGTGCGGGCCGGCCTCGCTGCAGGTCCGCCCTGGGGCTTCGCGCCGATCACGGCGCCGCCGATCAGCTTCCCCCAGCCGCGGAACGCGGTCGTTCGGGTCAGCGGCAACATCGTCGTCCCCATCGAGCTGCTCGACTTCCACGTCGAGTAGCTCGGGCGCCGGGAGACGAGCGCGCGGCCGCTGCCGCCGCGCTCGTGGTTTGGCGATAATGGTCCCGCCCATGGTCGACCCTCGACACGGTCAGCGCTCTGCCCGCGCCCTGGCGCGGCTCGCCCTCGCCGCCTGCCTGGCGGCCACGGCGCCGGCCATGGGCGCCGACGAGGCGACCGCCTTCTGGGCCGAGGTCGCCGAGCCCGGCGTGTACGGGGTCTCCCACCCCGACCTGGTCGCGGCCGGCATGGCGCCGCGGGTCGTCCCGTCGGCGGCTATCGGAGTGAGCTGCGCCGGCCTGCCCGTACCGGTGCGGGTCGAGGACGGCGGCGACGGCGCCTTCGGCCCTGGCGACAGCATCGAATGGGTGGGCGAGATGCGGCCGGGCGAGGGAGCGCCCCTCGACCACCACTCGGGTCTCAACGTCTACCGCCTCGACCTCGGCTCGCAGCGCCCGCTGCGGATGGAGGCCCTGCACGGCTCGGCCTCGCGCGACCTGGCCTGCCCGCAGCTGTGGCGCACGCTGCACCTCGAGCAGGACCTGGAACGGGCGCGCCTGTCCCCGCGCCAGGAGCCGGCCGAGACGCTGCTCTGGGCGCGGCTCCAACCGACCGATCGCGAGCCGCTCGCGATCCCGGTCGACCTGCCGGACCTTGACTCCGAGTCGGCGGCCCACGCCTCGCTGCGCGTTCACCTCGAGGGCTGGTCGAGCATCCCCGACCGCCCGCCCGAGCTGACCGACCACGTGGTCGAGCTGGGGGTGAACGGTCGGGTCGTGGCCGTGGCGAGGTGGAACACCCGCGACGGGGACCACACCCTGATCGTCCCCGACGTTCCGACCGCAGCGCTGGTGGCCGGCGCCAATACCCTGACCCTTTGCGTGCCGAGGAGAGAGGTCGCCGGCCAGGGCTTGGTGATCGACTCGGTCCTGCTCGACTGGGTGGAGCTCGAGTACCCGCGCCGGTCGGCGATGCTCGAGGAGCAGACCGCGTTCGCCCTCCGCGAGCCGGCGGGGAAGCTCTGCCTGGGCAGCGGCGCGAGGCGCCAGCTCGCCCTCTACGGCCCGCACGGCCTGTGGGCCGCGAGCGGCGCCGCGCCCGACCCGGCCGGCGTGGTCGAGATCCGCGGCGAGCTGCCCGCTGGGCCGTACCACGTCGTCCCGGAAGGAGGGCTCCTGAGCCCGCGCACGCTCGAAGCCGACCACCCTTGGCTCCTCTCCAGCCCTGAACGGCAGGCGGATTACATCGTCATCGGCCACCGGCGGCTGCTGGCCGCGGTCGCTCCCCTGGTCGAGCTGCACCGGAGCCGCGGCCTGGCAGTCGAGGTGGTGGACGTGGCCGACGTCTACCGCGAGTTCAGTCATGGACTGGTCCACCCCTCGGCCATCCGCGCCTTCCTCGAGCACGCCTTCCACCACTGGCGCCCTCCGGCGCCGCGCTTCGTGCTGCTCGTCGGCGACGCCAGCTGGAACGTGCGCCAGGGCGGGGACGGCAGCCGTCCTCTCGCGGGCCCGTCGCCCCATCACCGCAACCTCGTCCCGACGATGGCCCTGCCCGCCGAGCTCGAGACCACGGCCAGCGACTCCTGGCTCGCCTCCGTCGACGGCGACGACGAGCGCCCCGACCTGGCCATCGGTCGCCTGCCGGTCGTCGAGCCGGCCGAGGTGGCCGGGATCGTGGCCAAGACGGTCCGCTACATGACGGCCGCAGAGCCCGGACCGTGGCGCCGCAGCGTGCTCTGGATCGCGGACTCGAGCCACGCGCCGCGGCTGACCGACGTCCTGTCGGGGCAGCTGTCGCTGCGCGGCCTCGCACCGGACAAGCTGCAGGCCGCGCCGGGACAGGTGGCCGAGCCCGGCCACCGCTCGCGGCTGCTGGCGGCCCTCGACCGCGGCCACCTCGTCATCCACTTCGCCGGCCACGGCGGCCGCTTCAACTGGCGCACCACGCCGGCCGACCTGGTGCGCGGCGAGGACGTGCTTCGGATGGAGGACCTCGACCGGCTCTCACCCCGCGCCGGCCTGCCCGTGGTCCTGTCCATGACCTGCGCCTCGGCGCCCTTCGACCACCCGGTCGAGGACTCCATCGGCGAGAAGCTGCTGCGCCTGCCCGACCGCGGCGCCGTGGCCGTGGTCGCCGCCTCCGGCCATGCCCGGAGCACGTCGACCGCGCTCAGCCGGCTCCTGATGGAGGCCCTGCTCGACCAGCCGACGGTTGGCGAGGCCCTGCTGCGCGCCAAGCGGCAGACGGCGCGCGAGGAGTTCGTGCGCGTCTTCAACCTGCTTGGCGACCCGGCCCTCCCGCTCCAGCTGCCCCGGCACCGGGTCGACCTCGAGCCGTCCGCCGCGGGCTCGCTCTCGGTCCTCGGTCGGGTCGACCTCGAGCCCTTCGCTGGCACTGCGCTGGTGGAGTGGGTCGACGCGGCCGGTGACCCGGTGGCCGGCGCCGAGCTCGAGGTTGGCGGCTCCCGCTTCACGGCCGCCTTTCCCGAGGACGCGGCCAGCGCGGGTCGCGTCGAGGCGGTGCGCGTCTACGCCTGGGAGGAGCTCTCAGGGCGCGACGCCATCGGCGGCATAAGCCTGGCCGAGGAGCGGCCACGCCAACAGCCGGGCGGGCGACAACGCCGGGGCGACGCCCCGGTCGCCGGCGAGCCGGGTGCGGAGGGTCCTACGGGCAGGGGTTGGTGACGACCCCGTTGGGGTCGCCCGGCTGGCAGACGTCGAACCAGATCTGGAAGCTCTGCCCGCAGTCGATGACGTCGACCCTGACGTCGACGATGTAGAGGTCGTTGAGGACCAGCGCGTCCTTGCGGTTGACCTGGACTCGGGTCAGGTTGGCGTTGCCCGTGGTCAGCTGGCCCACCAGGTAGCCGGCGGCGACTGGGCCCAGGGCGCGCAAGGTTACCTGCACGTTGCGGGTCACCAGCGGGCAGGAGCCGCAGTCGAGGCAGACTGCGCTGACCTGGCTGAACGAAGCGTCGATCGCGCCGCGGTTGGAGATGAGAGAGGGCAGGAAGGTGAT
>Ga0316620_10000695_pt1 | contig 13752 bp, 11 predicted proteins | sample OWC_Aug_M1_C1_D5_FD_207651 | JGI IMG/M metagenome (GOLD analysis project Ga0316620, IMG submission 207651) | Wetland soil microbial communities from Old Woman Creek delta, Ohio, United States - OWC_Aug_M1_C1_D5_B | ecosystem: Environmental > Terrestrial > Soil > Wetlands | place: USA: Ohio... | reverse complement strand
CCGGCCGCGCTGACGGCTACGCTCTGGAGCGGCGACAGGCTGCGGCCGCTCCTCCAGCCAGTCAGACCGCCGAAGGCGTGCAGCTCGATGGAGGGGGCGAGCCCCAACGCCCGGCCCGCGCTGGCGTGGCCGAGCTCGTGGAGGAGGACGCCGACGAAGACCACTGCCACCCAGATGAGGTTTTCGGCCACGGGAGCTTCGGTCCGCGGTCCGATGAACCAGGCGGTGACGAGAAACCACGGCTGCACGCGCACCGGGAAGCCGAAGAGCGAGAACTGAATGGTCACCCGAACCTCGCCCGGGATTGTACCTGCCCTTGACCGGCCGGGCGCGGGCTGGGTACTCTGGCCCGACGAAAAGGAGAAACCCCATGGGCAACAGGTTCATCTTCACTCTGGCGGTGGCGGTGGCGGTGACCGCAGTGGCAGGCCTGGCAGCTGCCGAGGGCCTGACCTTCGAGACCACGGTCCCCTACAGGGTCGGCAAGGAGCTCGAGCTCGGCGGCAAGGTCGGGCCGGTGACGGTCCGCAGTGTCACCTTCTCGGAGTCCGAGTCCGGTCATGTCGGGTCCACGATCATGGGCAAGCTGCGGCGCGGTGACGAGGGTCTGCAGGGCGTCATCAAGCTAGCCTTCGCGGGTGAGAACCCGACCAAGGAGGAGTGGGAGGTGAGCTTCGTGATCGAGCTCCTCGATCGCGACGGCAAGACCATCGATCGCTTCGAGCGCTCGACCGACTTCCAGGGCGAGGCCAAGACCTACGACACCGAGCACGCCATCCTGCGTTACGTGATGCCGCTGATCCACAAGGTCAAGATCGGTATGTCGGCCAAGCTCGACTGATCGATTGATCGACTCAACGCGTGAGGGGCCGCGCGGAGCGGCCCCTCCTGTCAGGGAAGCCGTCAGGGAAGGCCGGCGACCGCACCTCGCTGGCGCAGGTCGCTGACCCTGACCGCTGGTGAGGCGTCCTCGGGCAGCGTGGCCAGCAGCCGCCGCCGCTCCTCGGTGGGCAGGAGCATGCGCTGGCCGCCTTGGGGAACGACTTCGGCCAGCCCGCTCCAGAAGAGGAGCAGGCAGGCCTCGTCCACCGCTCGGCGCGGAATCTCGCGGGGCAGGATCGCCGCCAGCTCGTCCACCGCCACCGGGTCGTCGAGGGCGGCCAGCGTCTGGACGGCCACGGACAGCACACTGGAGTCGACCACTGGCCGGCGCGGAAAGAGGCGGGAGATGTTGCGTAGCGCCTTGTAGGGCAGGATGAAGAAGGCGGCGGTCAGGAGCTTGAGCAGGAACGCCTGCACGAGGAGGACGCTGTGGAGTCGCCCCATGCCGCCGGTGACCATGGTCCAGCTCGCCTGGTTGCGGTAGTACTGACCGAGCAGGGCCATGACCAGGAAGGTCGCGGTCACGAGGGCGAGGTGGGGCGCGCCGGCGACGTTGATGGATAGGGCCCACAGCACGGCGTCGACCCCGAGCGCGAAGAGGAGGTAGAAGAGGAGGCCCGGGACGAGCAGCAGCCAGGCCCTCGAGCGGGCGCCTTGGCGACGCTCGTCGGCCAGACGTACGACCTCCCTGGCGAGCGCTCCGAAGTCACGCTCGGTCGGCTCGACGAAGCCCAGGGGTAGCGGCGCTGGCGATCGCTCACTCGAGGCCATAGCTGGTGATCCGATAGGGGCGAGGATCGCCCTGGTGGCGGGCCTCGAGCACGAACCCATACTGATTCGTGCTGTAGGACAGCACCGAGACCCGGTCGGCGACCTCCTCGACCGCCGGGTCGAGACGGCCGAGCGCGGCGCGCAGGGTTTCCCGGTCCAGCGCGTCAGGCGGGTCGCCGGCATGGGCCAGGGCGAAGTAGACGAGCCACATCTCCTCCTCGGGCGTCGCCGGCTGCGCCTTGTCGGGCTGCATCCAGGCCACCAGGGCGTTGCCCGCCACCAGGAACGCGACCACGACCAGAATCGTCGGCAGGGGACGGTACGGCCTCACCGCAGGACCCTCCAGGTCCCCTGGCGCAGGGTGGCGCGGCGCTCCAGCCCGAGGATCACCAGGGTCCCGCTCTGGCGGTGGCGAAGGTAGAGGATGTACGGTCTGGTCACGATCTTCTCGAGGTCGAAGACCTCGCTCGCCTCGGGCAGCGGCAGGCCGACCCGCTCGCCCAGCTCCTCCAGGCTCGAGATCCCGCTCTGCTCGTCCCACTCCTGGTTCTGGGCCAGGTTCACGGCCAGCTCGAGGCGGCGCACGGCCTCGCCCGTGGCGAAGGCCGAGTTGGCGCGCGCGTTCAGGGGGTTGCCCGCGTCGAGGGCAGCGCTGAGGGAGATCACCACGGCGGCCAACGGCACCACGACCCGAGCCGCCCGGAGCACCGGACAGAGGCTGCGGGCGAGCAGCTGCCAGCGCCCCGAGAGCCCGCTCAGGAGGCGCTCGAGGAAAGTGTCCGGCTCATCGCCAGCCTCGGCTACAGGGGCGGCCAGGGGGGACAGGAGCAGGCCCTTCTGGATGCTCTCCTCGATGATCCCGGCGACCAGCTTGGCCGCACGCTGGGCCGCCTCCTGGCGGGTCACCCCCGAGTCCTCGCCGGGGGTGGGGCCGAGGCGGGCTTCGCCGGTCAGGGGGTGGCGGAGGACGATCCCGGCGGCCAGCGCGGCGTCGAAGAACTCCCGCAGCTCGAAGGTCAGGAAGGGCCCGTTCTGGCGCGGCTCACCGTCGGCGAACAGCCGCGTCCCTGCGGCCTTGAGCTCGTCGCGCGAGGCCTCGAGGAGGTTGCGGCCGGGCAGGCGTCGGTTGACCTCCTTGAGCAGCCGGACGGCCTCCTGGACCTGCTCGGGTTGGAGGCGAGCGCCTGCGCGTTGCTTGTACGCCGCGACGGCCTGCATCAGGTTTGCTGCGCCGGGGTTCGGCATTCCGATGTGCATTGTAGCTGGAGCCGTGCCGCGATCGACTTCCGACCAGCGCGGTGAGCCGGGTGCCGAGGCCGGCGCGGGCTCGGGGCCCGCCGACCGCCGGGCGCCCCCCTGACCTGGGTCGAGGCCGAGGCGACCCGGCACGGCGGGTTCTCTCGACCGAGAAGGCGCGAACCCGGACCGCAGGGAGGGTAAAATCGGGCGTTGAACGAGCGGCGCACCTGGCTCCTCCTGACCGCGGCCCTGTTTGGGTCGGTCCTCCTCTGCTTCTGGCCCGGGCTCGGCAACTTCCTCGCCGGCGACGACTTCAACTGGGTGTTCGACGGCGTCAAGACGATCCAGCGGCCGTCCCACTTTTTGATTCCCGAGTACCACTTCGTCCGCCACGTCGAGCTCGCCTACTTCGTCGTCAACCTGCTCCTGGCGCGGCTCGGCCTGGCCACCTTCCAGCTCAGCGCCCTTCTCCTCCACGCGGGCTGCGCCGTGCTCCTCGCTCGGCTCGTGGTCCGGCTCGGCGGCGAGCGCGGCGAGGCCCTGGTCATCGCCCTCTTCTGGGCCCTGACCTACAAGCACGTCGAGGTCGTGCTCAGGCCCTACGCGGTGGCCGACTCGCTCGCCCTCCTGCTCGGCCTGGCGGCCATGCTCGCCCACCTCGCCCGGCGCCCCGTTCTCGCCACCCTGTGCCTCGTCGTCGCGCTCTTCTCCAAGGAGAACGCGCTCGTCTTCGCCCCCCTCGTCACCCTCCACGCCGCCCTCTTCACGGACCGCGCCGAGCGCCGGAGCTGGCTCCTGCGCACCCTGCCGCTGTGGGGGGTGAGCGCGCTCTTCGCCGGGTTTGAGGCGTGGATCCGGCTCGGGCTACCGACCGTGGTCCCGTTCGGCTTCGCGGGCTTCACCCGCTTCTGGGAGAACGTCCTCTCCTACGTCGGGCCCCACCCGGCCTGGCTGCGCCACGCCGTGCTCGGCCAGGACGCGACCCTGGTTCCGCTCTGGCTCGCCGCCCTGCTCTGGCTGGCCCTGGCGGTCGCGATCTGGCGCCTGCGGGGCCTGGCCCGCTTCGGCCTCGCCTGGATGACGCTGTTCATGCTGCCGACCGCGTCCTACGCTTACCAGGGCTCGCGCTACGAGTACGTGCCGCTGGTCGGGGTGTGGATGGTCCTCGGCCACGGGCTCTACGCCTGGGTGCGGAGAGCCGCTGAGAGGGGGCGCCGGCGCACCGCGGCCGGCCTGGTGGCTGTGGGCGGCGCCGTGCTCCTCTACTTTCTGGTCGGGATCAACCTCGAGCAGTCCGACTACGCCCTGATGGGGGAGATGCACCGCCAGGCCGCGCAGTCGTTCCGGCGCGACGTCCTGCCCGAGCTGCCCGAGGGCCCGGGCTCGATGACCGTGTTCCTGCGCCCGCCGGCCCGGCCGTGGCTCGAGGAGCTGTACGCCCACAGTTTGCTCAAGCCGTGGTGGGCGCCCGCGACCTACAAGTGGTTCTACCCCCGCACCACCGGCATCCTCGGCCAGGCCAGCACCTACGGCTTCGTGACCTGGTGCGCCTGGGGCGAGCGCGACAGCCCCCTGTTCGTGGTCGTACCCTACCCGGAGTTCGCCGAGCGTCTCGCGCGCGGCGACTTCGTGGCCGTCATCCACGACGGCGCCAGCAACAGCTTCTCCATCGGTCCCCCGGGGCTCGTGGCCGAGCTCGCGACCCGGCCGCCGACCCGCGACCTCTACGCTGCTCTCCAGCCCGGCCGCTTCGACCCCAGCGCCAGCGGCTCGACCCTCGAGGTCGCGGCCAAGGCGGAGGGGCCGGAGTAGGACACCTCGGCCTGGTCGGCAGCGGTCCCGTAGGGGACCGGCGGGAAGCCCTGGCTGGGCGCGGGTCGATCGCGTCCGCTGCTACACTGGTCTCATGCATCGGAACAAAGGGTGGCGCTGGGTCGCGTGGGCCGTCGCCATTGCCGTGCCGTGCGGTTTGCCGTTGCCGGTCCTGGCTGCGAACGGCTGGGAGTGGGCCGACCCCAGACCTCAGGGCAACCACCTCTGGGCGGTGACCCAGGGCGCCGGCCTGTGGGTCGCGGTCGGGGCCTACGGCACGGTGGTGACCAGCCCGGACGCGGAGACCTGGACGCTGCGCGACGTCGACCCGCTGGCGGGTGGGGAGACCCAAGCTCTGCTGGCGGTCGCTTGGGCCGACCCGGGCTTCGTGGCGGTCGGCGCCCTCAACGACTCGACGGCGTACGTCGTGACGAGCAGCGACGGCGTCGTCTGGACCCGTCGCGAGACGCCCGATCTGCCGCCACTGGCCAGCGTCGTCTGGGACGGATCGCGGTTCGTTGCGGTAGGCGGGGCATGGGGCTACCTCGAAGGGGGGGTCGTGGCCGCGAGCGCCGACGGCGCCAGCTGGGAGATTCTCGCCCAGCCCGTGTCGCCACTCGGCGACCTGGTCGACGTCACCTGGACCGGCGGGCGGTACATCGCGATCGGGTTCGTCTGCATCCCGGATTTCTGGTTTGGTTGCCTGTACGGCGGCGAGATCTGGGTCAGCAACGACGCGGTGGAGTGGACGCGGACCTTCGAAGGCGCATGGCTGTCCCCGGTCGCCTGGACCGGCGAGCGCGCCCTCGTCTGCAGCGACGACGGCGTGCTCTCGAGCAACGATGGCTCGAGCTGGGAGTGGGTGCGTCAGGGCTACGTCGACGTTCCGGTCGACCTCATCTGGAGCGGATCGGAGTTCATCGGTACGTTGCACTGGAGCGGGCTCGTCTCGCTGGGCGCGGACGGGAGCGAGTGGCGCCCGCTGTGCGAGGGCCCACAGTGCAGGGGCCTGGACGGCCTCCACGCGAGCCGGGAAGTCACAGTTGCAGTTGGGCCGACGGGCTCGATTCTGACGAGCAGGGACGGGCTGGAATGGGTCGAACGTGCTCCCGGTTTCCGGGCCAGCCTGGACGCAGTGACCTGGACCGGCAGACAGGCGGTGGCGGTTGGCACCTCCTACTCTGGTCCCAATCCCGCGGGCGCTGTCGCCACCAGCGCTGACGGGCTGAGCTGGACCGGGAACGTCGTCGAGGGGATCCCAGAGCTGCAGCCCCTGGTGTGGACTGGTGAGCGCCTGGTCGCGGTCGGAGACCAGGTCTGCACCAGCAGCGACGCTGCCAGCTGGGAGTGTCAGCCTGTGCCGGTCTGGCCCCTGAACGGGCTGATGTGGACCGGCGAGCTCTTGGTCGTCGGCGGCGGCGGAAGTCGAGTGCTAACCAGCCGCGACGGCCTCAGCTGGTCGGTTCACCAGCTACCCCACAACGATCGATTGGTGGCCCGTGCGCACAACGGCCGTCGCATTGTGGTGGCCAGGGGGGACCATGGCTACTCCTATTTCAGCCGTGACGGAACGACCTGGACCGGATGCCCGGGCCGGGATGCCTGGAGCGTGGTGTGGGCCGGGAGCCGATTCCTGACCGTGGGCGCTGCCAGCCCTGACGGATGCTCATGGAGCTCGTGGACGGTTCCGGACGAGCTTAGCCGAACCCTCCACCTGGAGTGGACCGGCGAGAGCCTGATCGGAGTGGGTCGTGACGGTCGTTTCGCGGAGAGCCCCGACGGCGTGGCGTGGACGGTCGTGGGCACGGGCGCGGAGCAGTGGCTGGAAGACATCGTCGCCACCGGTGACAGCCTGCTCGCGGTGGGCGGGTCGGCCATCCTGCGCAAGGCGGTGGCGCCGCCACCGCCGCCGACCGTGACCCGGTCGACCGTGCTGGTCCCCGCCGTGGCGGCCGGGCCTGGCCAATCCGGCACCCGCTGGCGGACCGAGCTGGTCATGCTCAACCCCAACCCCGAGCCGGTCACGGCCACGCTCTGGTTCGTCGACCGCCGGCTCGGCCTGGCGGCGGCGCATGGCAGGCGGGTGCGGGTCGAGGCCGGTCACGAGGCGCTGCTCTTCAACCTGCTCCACGAGTGGTTCTTCGTCGACCACTCGGCCGGCGCGCTGCTGGTCGAGGCGGAGCCGCCCCTGCTGGTCGACTCGACGACCTTCACCACCGCCGCTGGCGGCCGCTACGGCCAACGGGTACCCGGCTTCGATGGCTCGCGCGCGCTGCGCGGCGGCGAGACGGCCTGGCTACCGATGCTGACCGTCGACGACCGCTACCGTACCAACCTCGGCCTGGCCAGCCGCAGCGACCGCCCGACCTCGGTCGCGGTGGAAGTGCGGCGCGTCGACGGCTCGCCGGCCGCGAGCTTCTCCGTCGAGCTGCCGCCGCTCGGCTGGAAGCAGTGGGCGCTCGAGCTCGACGAGGAGCTGGCCGATGGCTACGCCTTGGTGAGCCCAGCCGGCGAGCAGGCGGAGCTGCTGATCTACGCCTCGGTGGTCGACAACCTCTCCGGCGACGCGGTCTTCGTGCTGCCGGTCGAGCCTGCTTCAGAGCCGCTGGTGATCCCTGCAGCCGCTCATGCGGTCGGCCTCGGCTCGACCCTCTGGCGCACCGACCTCGAGGTCCTCAACCCCGGCCCGGTCGCCGCCTTCTTCCGGGTCGAGCTGCTGGGAGAGACCGGCCTCGGGCCGTCGTCGCCCGGGTTCATGCTGGCGCCCGGCGCGGCAATGCGCTACCGAGACGCCCTGACCGAGCTGCTCGCGGTCGAGGGCCGGGGCGCCCTGCGCGTGGTGCCGTTGGAGGGGGAGGTGGCGGTGACCAGCCGCACCTACGACGACCGCGGCCAGCGCGGGACCTGCGGCCAGCTGGTACCGGCACTTTCGGAGAGCGACGCCATCGCCGCCGGGGAGCCGGCCTGGTTGCTCCAGCTCTCGTCGGCCAACGAGCCGGCGGCTGGCTTCCGCACCAACCTCGGCTTCGTCAACCTTGGCGATCAACCGATCGCGGTCGCGGTCGAGGTCTACGCCAGCGACGCATCGGACCTGGGCGGGCTGAGCCTCGACCTCTGCGGGCGGTGCTGGCGGCAGCTCGACGGCATGGCCGAGATCCTGGGCGAGCAGGAGGTCGACATCGGCTACGCCACGGTCCGTTCGGACACCGTGGACGCGCGCTTCATCGCCTACGCCTCCGTCGTCGACAACCGCTCCGACGACTCCATCTTCGTGCTTGCGGTGACGGATGCCAGGTGACAAGTGCGCAACGATCTTGACGTTGCTCGGCAGACAGGCAATCTCGCCCCCTCTCGGCACAACGCCCTGGGAGCCACGCTGCCAGGATCGTCAGAATCGTTGGGCACCAATCCGGCACCGTTTCTCGGTTTGAATACGATGGCGGACCCGGTACCTTTTTCGGTACCTTTTGACAGGGAGGCTGACGATGCACACCCTATTCGGAATCGCAGTGGGCATCATCTGTGCGATCATGGTGCCGGTCTACGCCTACAAGAAGGGATACACCTGGGCGGTCTGGGTCCTCCCCGGTTTCGGCGTTATCGGCATGCTCCTGATGCCTTGGTTGCTTCCGGACCTTCGGGAGTCGGGCTGGGAAGAGGAGAAGAAGCGCAGAGTCCGAAGGTGTGTGGATGGCCTGGGAATCCTGTTGTCCGTTGTCTTCATCGCCTGCCTGATCGCCTTCTTCACGGTGCATTCGGAGAAAGTCCGATCACCGATGCTTCAAGTCGAGAGTTTAGGCGTGTATAGCGTGATGCCCGAGGGTGCACCCGAGGCTAGGGCCGTGTTCCAATCGCGGGACTTCGACAGGCTGCACCCGTACTACATTGGCCCACAGGCCGAAATCACCGAGGCAGATATCAAGAGAGTGCGAAGAGCGAAAGATGCCTGGGACCAACCCTGTCTCGAGGTGCAGCTCACCAAAGAGGGCTCGATGAAGCTCGAGAGACTGACCACCGGGGCCCAGAGGCAGACTATCGTCATTATGGTCAACGGCGCGGTGAACAGCGCGCCGGTCGTTCAGCGCCCTGTCACGGACGGTCGCTTTGAGATCTATGCCAGGGAGTAGCCATGCAGGCTGGGTACGTGCCGCCGCCCGATCGATCAGGGGCTTCGGCACTCACGATTGGGTTCGGTGGCGATGGCGCCGCTGCCCGAATGGTGCCTGGCCCGTTGTTCCGCTATTGTCGAATCCTCGTGGCCGCGGCGCTGTCGACGCCCAGGGGCGCCGGGGCCTCGAGCAGATCGCTGTCCGTCGTTCCAACCCGCACTCCGCATTCCGCACTCCGCATTCCGCAATCGGCAACGGGATCGGGCACCCCTCCTCCCTTGCGCCAGCCCGGTGGATCGGGCACTATCGGTCCCTCCGCCAGCGTGCAGCCGGCGGTGAAGGAGCGTTCACGCGATGCGCTGGGAGGGGCTGGTCGAGGATGCCTGCCGCGACGTTCCCCCGAGCCGGGAGGAGGCTCTCGCCCTGCTCGGGCTGGCCGACGCCGACACCCTGCGCCTGGTCGAGGCCGCGTGGCGGGTGCGGCAGCACCACCACGGCCGCCAGGTGCGGGTCAACATGCTGCTCAACGCCAAGAGCGGCCTGTGCCCGGAGGACTGTCACTACTGCTCGCAGTCGGCGGTCTCCTCCGCCGACATTGCACGCCACGGCCTGGCCGCGCTCGAGCCCATGATCGCGGCCGCTCGCAGCGCCGCCGCGGCCGGCGCCGCTCGCTTCTGTGTCGCTGTCTCGGCCCGCGGCGCCAGCCAGCGCGAGGTCGAGCGGGTGGCCGAGCTGGCGCAGGCGGTCAAGGCCTCAACCCCGCTCGAGCTGTGCGTCAGCATGGGCATGATCGACGAGGGTAGCGCCCGGGTCCTCAAGCGGGCCGGGGTCGACTTCTACAACCACAACCTCAACACCAGCGAGGCGTACTACGGGAAGATCTGCACCACCCACACCTGGCAGGACCGGGTTCGCACCGTGCGCGCGGCCCGCGCGGGCGGGCTGGCGGTGTGCAGCGGCGTCATCCTGGGCATGGGCGAGAGCGACCAGGACCTGGTCGACATGGCCTTTGCCCTGCGCGAGGTGGGCGCGGCGTCAATCCCGGTCAACTTCCTGATCCCGGTCGCGGGCACGCCGCTCGGCGACGGCCGGACAGCGGCCCGCCTCACCCCCTGGGGCTGTCTGCGCGCGCTCAGCGTGCTGCGGCTGGTCAACCCGGTCGCCGAGCTGCGGGCCTCGGCCGGCCGCGAGATCCACCTCCGCAGCCTGCAGCCCCTGGCCCTGATGGTCGCCAACAGCCTGTTCATCGGCGGCTACCTGACCGAGGGCGGGCAGGAGGCCGACGCGGACTGGGGCATGCTCGCCGACCTCGGCCTCGAGCCGGTGGCGTCGCGGGTGGGCAAGCTCCAGGCCGCGGCCGCGGGCGCGGGCGAACGGTGAAGGCCTGGACCGAGCTCATCGCCCGGCTCGACGCGGCCGGCCTGCGGCGCCGTCTGGCGCCGCTCCGCTCGAGCTCCGGGCCGTGGGTCGAGCGGGACGGCCGGCGGCTGCTCAACCTGGCCAGCAACGACTACCTCGGCCTGGCCGCCGACCCGCGCCTGGCCGCGGCCGCGGCCGCGGCCCTGACCCGCTGGGGCACCGGCGCCGGCGGCTCGCGGCTGCTCGGCGGCGACCGCGAGATCCACGGCCGGCTCGAGGCTGAGCTGGCCGAGCTCAAGGGAACCGAGGCGGCCCTCCTCCACACCAGCGGCTATGCCGCCAACGTCGGCCTGATCCCGGCCCTGTGCGGGCGCGGCGACCACGTCTTCTCCGACCGTCTCAACCACGCCAGCCTGATCGATGGCATCCGGCTCTCCGGCGCACAGGCTCACGTCTTCCGTCACCGCGACCCCGGACACCTCGAGGAGCTACTTCTGAAGGCGCCGGCCCATGGCCAGCGGGTGGTGGTCAGCGACGCGGTCTTCAGCATGGACGGCGTCGTCGCCCCGCTCGCCGCCCTGGTCGAGGTCAGCGAGCGTCACGGCGCGCTGCTGGTCGTGGACGACGCCCACGGCACCGGCGTGGCCGGACCCGAGGGACGCGGCACGGTCCAGCACCTGGGCCTCGGCGGTCGGGTGCCGGTACAGATGGCGACCCTGTCCAAGGCCTTCGGCGTGCAGGGCGGGTTCGTGGCCGGAAGCCAGGTGCTGGTCGAGGTCCTGATCCACCGCTCGCGCTCGTTCGTGTACTCCACCGGCATGGCGCCGGCTCTGGCCGCAGCCGCGCTCGAGGCCGTGCGTCTGGCGCGCTCGGAGGAGTGGCGGCGGGAGCGGCTCCGTCGCCACCTCGACCGCCTCGTCGAGGGGCTGAAGGCCAAGGGGTACCGGGTGGTCCACGAGCCCCCGGCCCCCATGCTGGTGGTGATGGTGGGCGAGGCGGCGCCGGCCCTGGACTTGGCCCGGCGCCTGGAAGCGGCCGGGGTTCTCGCCCCGGCGATCCGGCCGCCGACCGTGCCGGAGGGTACGAGCCGGCTCCGTCTGGCGCCGATGGCGACCCACTCCGACGCCGACGTGGACCTCGCCCTGGAGGCGTTTCCGCCGTTCGAGGAGCTGCCTGGAGGTAGCCCATGAGCGATCCGTCCTTCGATCCCGAAATGCTCGCCGAGCTCGACCGGGCCCACGTCTGGCACCCGTTCACCCACATGCGCCAGTACCTGGCCGGCGAGCCTCTGATCATTGCCGAGGGCCGCGGCGTGCGCCTGCGCGACGTGCACGGCCGCTGGTACTTCGACGGCACCTCCTCGATCTGGGTCAACATTCATGGCCACCGGGTCGACGCCATCGACCGCGCGATCACCGACCAGCTCGGACGGGTCGCCCACTCGACCCTGCTCGGCCAGGCCAACGTGCCTTCGATCGAGCTCGCCCGGCGGCTGGTCGAGGTGACGCCGTCCGGGCTCGAGCGGGTGTTCTACTCCGACAGCGGGGCGACCGCGGTGGAGATCGCCCTCAAGCTCGCCATCCAATACTGGGCCAACCGCGGTGAACGCAGCCGGCGCTACATCCTGGGCTTCACCAACAACTACCACGGGGACACTCTGGGCGCGGTTGGCGTGGCCCCGGACGAGCTCTTCCACTGGCCGTTCCTCGACCTCCTGCCCAATCACCCCCGCGCGCCGTACCCCAACTTCTACCGCTGCACCCACGAGAGCCCGGCCGCCTGCTGCGCGGCCAGCCTCGAGGGGGTGGAGCGGCTGCTCGAGGAGCGGGGGTGCGAGCTGGCCGGGGTGATCGTCGAGCCGGTGCAGGGCGCGGGCGGGATCATCCCCGCCCCCGAGGGCTTCCTGTCCGGGCTGCGGCAGCTGTGCGACCGCTACCACATCCTGCTCATCGTCGACGAGGTGGCGACCGGGTTCGGGCGCACCGGGCACTTCTTCGCCTGCGACGCCGAGGACGTCACCCCCGACCTCATGTGCCTGGGCAAGGGGCTGACCGGGGGCTATCTGCCCCTGGCCGCCACCCTGACCACCGAGGCCGTGTTCAACGCCTTCCTGGGCGAGGTCGACGAGGGCAGGACGTTCTTTCATGGCCACTCCTACACCGGCAACCCGCTCGGATGCGCGGCCGCCCTGGCCAGCCTCGACCTGCTCGAGGACCTGCTGCCCGAGCTCAAGGCCAAGATCCGGCTGGTGTCCGAACGGCTGGCCCAGCTCCGTGACCACCCGTACGTGGGCGACCTGCGCCAGGCCGGGCTGATGGTCGGCATCGAGATCGTCACCGACCGGCCGAGCAAGCGCAGCTTCCCCTACGCCGTCCAGATCGGCTACGTGGTCGCGGACGAGGCCCGCGCGCGCGGCCTGCTGGTGCGGCCGATCGGCGGCGTGCTCATCTTCATGCCGCCGCTGGGCTCGAGCCTCGAGGAGCTGACCGAGATGACGGCGATCCTGGTCGAGAGCTTCGACGCCGCCCTGCCCGAGCTCGAGCGCCTTGCGCGCGAGGCGCGCGGGTGAGGGGCCTGTTCATCACCGGCACCGACACCGGGGTCGGCAAGACGGTGGTCGCGGCTGGCCTGGCGTTGGCCCTGCGCCGTCGCGGCCTCGCGGTGGGCGTGCTCAAGCCGGTCGAGACCGGGTGGAACGGAGAGGGGGGCTGGTCGGCCGACGGCGCCCTGCTGGCGGCCGCGGCCGGGGTCGACAATGGTCCGGCGGCGGCGGTCGTGCCCTGCGTCTACCGTGAACCGCTGGCGCCCCTGGTGGCGGCGCGGCGCGCCCAGCGGCCAGTGCCGCTGGAGGCGCTCGACCGCGCCTTCGAGGCGCTGGCCGAGCGCGACTGGGTGCTGGTGGAGGGCGCCGGCGGGCTGGCGGTGCCGATCACCGAGGACCTCGACATGGCCGGCCTGGCCGCGCGCTGGGGCCTGCCCCTGCTGGTCGTGGCCCGCCCCGGCCTGGGCACCCTCAACCACACCTTCCTCACCGTGCACTATGCTCGCGCGGGCGGGCTCAAGGTGATCGGCGTCGTGATCTCCGGCTACCCGGAGGCCGAGGCGGACGTGGCCACCCAGTCCAACCCGGCGCTGATCCGCGAGCTGTGCGGCGTGCCCGTGCTCGGTCTGGTGCCGTGGCGCACGCCCATGGTCTCGGCCGCGGATGCGGCTGCGGCAGTCGAGGCCGGGCTCGACGTCGAGGCCCTCTGCTACGATGCTGCCGGTCGACGGGAGACCCGATGAGCGCGCTCCGCTGGGTCATGAGATTGGCAACCCTCCTGGTGCTCGCGACCGGCCTGGTGTCGCCGGTCTTGGCCGAAGGCCCGCCCGAGCGCAGCGCGCGCGAGCGCGAGCTCGACCTGGAGAGCTTCGACTACGTCTGGCGCACTATCCGCGACAGCCACTGGGACCCGACCCTTGGCGGCCTCGACTGGGGGGCGGTGCGCGACGAGCTGCGGCCTGTGCTGGAGCGCGCGGCCAGCCGCGCCGAGGCGCTGGCGGTGTTCGAGGACCTGATCGGGCGCCTCGGTCAGTCCCA
>Ga0316620_10000694_pt1 | contig 13752 bp, 14 predicted proteins | sample OWC_Aug_M1_C1_D5_FD_207651 | JGI IMG/M metagenome (GOLD analysis project Ga0316620, IMG submission 207651) | Wetland soil microbial communities from Old Woman Creek delta, Ohio, United States - OWC_Aug_M1_C1_D5_B | ecosystem: Environmental > Terrestrial > Soil > Wetlands | place: USA: Ohio... | reverse complement strand
TACCCCGGGCAGGGTGTGGATTTCACCGTGACCAACGCGGCCGATGTCATCTATGGCATGCAGTATGCTTGCACGCTGGGTAATCCTGACAGCGGGATTGAACTGAAAATGCTGGTGGACCAGGACGGTCCGGGAACCGACTTCGACTATGCCAGCTACACGTCCAGCAAGACAGTGAGCATCGCACCGAACGGAGTTCAGTACTTGAGGGTAGTCTGCACCGAAGAGAGTGCGCCAGCTTCCGGGATAGTCACGGTCGCATTCAACAGAAGAGCGCCAACCACCTAGGTATTCGGCTCCCCACCGTTCCTTCTCTGTTGAGCGTTGGCACTCCCTCACACGCAGGTGCTGTCCACGGAATGTGCCTGGTTCCCCCCGTTTCTCACCGTGCTATAATGCCACGTGCGGTGTTGTCCCCGTTGTTCTCGTCGGACTGGTCAGAGCGGCGGTCTACTGGCATGCGACTCTAGAGAAGTCACCCCGGCGGTCTGATCCCCGACCACTGAAAGGTGAAATGACCAGATATCGATTCGAGGAACTGGTAGCCAAGGCAATCGATGACCTGCCGGAGGAGTTCCGAAGCGGGTTGGAAAACGTGGATGTGGTAGTGCAGGACTACCCCAATAGAAAGCAGTTGGCCCGGGTTGGGAGAGGAATGACGCTGTTGGGGCTATACGAAGGCGTCCCTCAGGCCAAGCGCACGCACGGATATGGGATGGTACTCCCGGACCGCATACTCATCTTTCAGAAACCCATTCAGGAAAGGTGCCGCTCCGAGGCAGAGGTAGAAGCTGAAATTGGCAGAGTCGTTCGCCACGAAATAGCGCATCACTTCGGCCTGGATGAGAGGGACCTCCAGAGGATCGAGACGAAGGGTCATGGGCAGCGCCGGACAAGATCCTGAAGTGACTCACCGTTAGTATCCCGGCTGCCTCACCTGCTCCAGGACTTCCGCAACGAGCCGGAGGGTATTGACAACGCCTACTATAATGATACGCGAGATGGTGTCGCATGCGGACCTGTGGATCAGTTGTGTGATGGCTGCTCCGACAGCTGGAATGTCCCAACGGCGGATGCCAAATCAGTTGTGCGCAGCGGCTAGCTGCCAACCGAAAGGAGGTGACGGGTCTTCCTCTAGTTTCTACCGGTTTCCATTATCTGAGTAGAAAGTTGGGGGGCGAGATTCTTCTCATGGGCAGCTGATGTTAGGGCTGCATTGCGGTGAAAGGAGATTACGAAAGACAATGAAATCGGCGACAATTCGCAGACATTCCCTTCCAGTCATAGCTGCGCTATGTCTGGTGGCCGCCGTGCTGGGAGTTGGGTTGGTTCCCAAACCGGCTAGTGCATACATAGGCTCGTATGAGTGGCTCGGGGCCACCTATATGGGTACTGAGGATCCGTTCTTCGATGGCACCAAGATAGTTGCCTATAATGCGGGGGCCACCGCGCAACTCGTGGCCACGGTGGTCAACACCACTGATGCAGAGATATCAATTGACTTCGCCCGTCTCACACTCGGCTGGAGTTCTGAGAAGGAAGAAGCAGACACGGCTCCAAAGACGATTGCGAAAGACACCTACGCCATCTTCATCTGGAGCTTCCAAGTCCCTGCAGTCAGTGCGGCGTCGAACTTGGTTGTGCACAACTTCGACATCACCGTTCAGTATGATGTGTGGGGCGGTGATGCGGACAGGCAATGGACCACCGGCGACGAATGGCAACTCGTAGTCTACTCCGAGGATCAAGCCGCCTGCCGCGACTCGATCGACACGTGGGATGCCAACAACGATGCATATACCATCTGGGGCTACAAGGCTCGAGAAATGACGACAGAGGCTTGGTATCTCTACAACAAGGCTGAAGATCAGTACGCCAGCGGCGACTTCGCTGGAGCCAAAGAGAACTACGCCAACGCAGTTCTTACGCAAGAGGAGGCAATAAAGAAAGATGCATCCTCCGCTCTGACGGGCGAAACGGCGTTGGAGCGCCTGGGTACGAGTGGAACCAAGGGCACGGGGTACCTCATCGCAGGAATCGGCATTCTGATTGCCGGAATCGGTCTGATGCTTGGTGCTTTGCTCTGGGCCATAAAGGGAGGGAAGAAACCGGCCTGAAGACGGCTGTGACTTCCACGCAACAACAAGAGGCCAGGTCCGTAGACCTGGCCTCTCTTGTTCTGATGTCTGCGTCGCTTGGCCGGAAGCTGCGATTCGCTGCTATTTCTTCTCCTGCTGCTGCCGCGTCGAGACCTCCAGCACGCCTTCGTCCACTAGAGTCTTGATCTCTTCCGGGGACATCTTCAGCACTTCCCGACATATCTCTTCAGTATGCTGGCCCAGTATCGGTGCGGGGCGGCTGGGCGGCAGTGTGACGTCGGAGATGTGGAAAGGAACGCCCGGATAGAGTCTCTTGCCCGCCACCGGATGGTCGACCTCTACGATGGCGTTGACCCATCTCAGTTGGGGATCATCCAGGATTTCGGCCGGGCGATAGAGCACTCCGGCGGCCACCCCGGCGTTCTGCAGCACAATCATGACCTCGCGCGGTTCATGCTGCAGCGTCCATTCCTCTACGTGTTTGTCCAATTCGTCAACGTGCTTCAGACGGCTGGGTAAATCAGCGAACTTGGCCTCTTTGATCCAGTGAGGACTGCCGATCGCCTGGCAGAAGCTGTTCCACTCGGCATCGGTGAAGACGCTTATGGCACACCACTGGTCATTGCCCTTGCAGCGATAGGCATTGTAGGGAGCAGCGTAGGGGCTGCGGTTGCCGACCGGCTGCGGTACCCGCTCGTTGATGGTGTAGTCGAGACAGTACTCGCCAATCATGTTGGCCGCCATTTCGACCTGGGACATGTCCACCAATTGGCCTTTGCCGGTACGGCGCCGGTAGTCCAGAGCCGCCAGTGCTGCCACCACCAGCATCTTGCTGGCATAGTGGTCGGGAAGGGGGACATTGGCTCCCACCGGGTATGGGTCGGTCGGATGGCACCACAGCGACAGGAGTCCCGAAAACGCGGAGAGCATCGGGCCGTAGGCCTGATACTCTGAGAACGGTCCACCGCTGCCGTAGCCGTTGCTGCTAATGTAGATGATGTCGGGCTTGATTTTGCGGACGCTCTCGTAGTCCATATTGAGGCTCTTCATGACCCCGCCGCGGAGATTCTCACCGACTATGTCGGCTGTCTTGATCAGTCTTTTGGCAATCTCCTGGCCTTTCTCGGTCTTCATGTTCAGTCCGAAATCGCGCTTGCTGCGGTTTGACTCATTGAAGCCGGCTATGTTGTCTGGATCGGCTCCGATGGTTCTCATGAAGTCAGGGTTCTCCTTGCATTCAACCTTGATGACATCGGCGCCGAGTTCACCCAGTATCTTGCCAAAGTCCGGTATGACCCCACCGGTGCCGAAGCTAACCACTCGTATTCCGTGGAGAGGAGCATCTGACATCTTCAATCTCCTTCCTATATGACCTCAGCCCGCCGCAGGGCGGCCAGGTCCTGCTTTGAGAAGCCCAGTTCCTTGCAGTAGACTTCCTCGTTGTGCTGTCCCAGTGTCGGCGCAGGGCGCTTGGCCTCACAGTGCGTCCCTGACCATTTGTAGGGAGGCCCGGGGTACTTGAACTTGCCGACCGCCGGGTGCTTCATCTCAGAGTAGAACTTGCGGGCTTCGGTCTGCGGGCTGTTGGTGAACCCCTCGATATTGTAGATCGGGACAATCGGTACGCCCTCCTGGTGTCCCTTCTCGAAGAGCTCCAGCATGGTGAACTGAGTGGTGAACTCCAGCATGACGGCGAAGATATCGGCGGCGTTGCCGATGCGGTAGTAGAACTCCCGCCACTGGGGTTGCTTGAGTACCTCTGGATCACCAAGCACGTGCACCAGCCCGTCCCATTGCCTAGGGGTGAGGGCCACCACGCGAATGAATCCATCCTTGCAGGGATAGACCGGGTATATCATAGCGCCCAGGCGTCCCTCCGGTGGCGGAAGAGGCATGCCCGGGTTCACGTTGTACGAGTACATGGGGAGCATCCAGGGATAGAGGGCGAGGCGGGAGCACTCGTGCACCGATGTGTCGATGTACTTCCCCTGTCCACTAGTGCCGCGCATGTACAGCGCCGTGACTATCGAAATGGCGGAGATCAGGGAAGCGGCGTCGCATGAGGGCGTCCCAGGCAGGTTGACAGGCGCACCATCCCCGAAACCACTGGTGATCATGGTGTTGCTCATGGCATAGTTGACGATATCGGAGCCCTTCCAGTCCTTGTAGGGCCCCGTCTGACCGAACTCCGTGATGCTGACCATGACCAGGCCCGGGTTGATCTTCTTGAGCGCTGGATAGTCAAGCCCCAGGCCAGCCATGTAGCCTGGAGGGAAGGTCTCCACCACCACATCCGCCTTCTTGACCAGTTTCTCGAAGATCTTCTTGCCATCGGCAGTTTCCAGGTTGAGAGTGACCCCTCTTCTGTTGGCATAGCGGAAGAGGAAGTATAGACTCCTCTCGATGTGAGGCACGTCACCAGCGAACGGCGGGATGCTGCGTGTCGCATCACCCTCAGGCCTTTCGATCTTGATGACATCAGCGCCCAGGTCCGCCAACATCTTGGTGCAGAAGGCACCTTTCTGGTCGGTCAGATCAAGAACCCGGTAGACGCTGAGCGCCCCTTCTTGATGCTCTGACATACAATAACCTCCTTTCAGCGCATTTGTGAGAGAAGATTCCCCCAAGATTGCAGCAGCAAGCCATATTCTATAGGAACCGGCCGTTTCTGTCACCAACGGCTCTTCGGACCTCACGCCAGCCGTCGCCGCAGTTGACATCACCGATGGCCAACCCCACTTGAGCCAAATGCCTCTCTATCCAAGCTGTTCCGTTGGTCATGCAAAGCCGCATGGGGCACGTATGTTATAATTTAGGACAGCGCGACGACGGAGGGCAGCAGATGGCAAAGACGGAATTCACTCATCCAGAGTTGGGGCAGGAAATCCGAAGCCTCGCCGGGTACTACGTGCCGCGGGAAGAACAGATCATGCCTTACCGTGACAAGGAAGTCCTGTTGCTGTTGGGTGATGCCTGTATCGATTCTTCATGCTGCGGGTGTGCCAGTTGGAGCTACATCCAAGTGCCGGGGTTCCTGGTAAGGAAGCACGTGCGAGGCGGCGCGGAGAAGCCTGAAGTCTCGGAAGTAGACACCATTGAGGACAAGGCAGTCCGTGACAGTTTGGTTCGATCCCTGGGAGAGAAGTATCCGGGGGCCAGGGTAGAGGTGTGGTAGACCACCAGCCCAGCCCATTCTGCGGCGACGTTGCCGTCTTCTTGCTTGGCTTGCCCATCCCCACCAGACAGCCGGATAGGACTCCAGAAGCTTGAAACTCGATCTCCACACCCACTGCCGCGAGGCAACAGCTTGCCCCAACCCCACCCCGGACATCGTGAGGAGGATCATATCGGCGGTCAGAGCCAAGGGACTGGACGGGATCGCCGTCACCGAGCACTACACCCACACGTATGCCTGCGAGGTAAGAGACATCGTCCACCAGCATTTCAACGACGAGATACTGATCATACCGGGCAAAGAAATCGACAAGGTCTTCCTTGGTATCGACAAGGGGTTGTTCCACCTGGTTGAACTGTACCTCCCCGGCCATGCCGTCTTCAGATTCATCGCCCACCCCGGCCATCCCCACATCAAAGACCTTGGCTCGCACATAGACGGCAGCATCCATGGGCTGGAACTGAGAAACCCGGGGCACGACGACGAAATAGATGAGGAGATGATAAGGTGGCTGGCCAAGAAGCATGACCTGCTGCTCTTGAGCAACAGCGACGCCCACTCGCTGGGGGATATTGGCCACTATCATAACGAGATAGACATCGAGGAGCTCTGTTCACGAGCCAAGAGGTCTCACTCAACTCATGCCGCTCTCTGATTCATCAGGAAGACCGGACCTAGAATACGCGTTTTACCCACGGTCCATGGCGGTCGTCGGACTCTCGCCTGACCCAAACGGAACCTGGCTCAATCAAGTCTACCTTCAAGCCCCCATCAATGCTGGCTTCAAAGGGCCAGTGTATCCCGTTAATCGCAAGGGAGGCCAGATTGGCAAGCTTCGCGTCTATCCCAGCCTGCGCGACGTGCCCGGGCCGGTGGACTACGTGGTTTCCTGCGTCCCAGCACAGCAAACGCTAGGGCTTATAGAGGATTGTGCAGATACCAGCGTCAAGGTGGTCCAGCTCTACACGGCCGGGTTCGCGGAGATGGGGCAGAGCGAAGAGATCGAGTTGCAGAACCGGCTGCTGGAGATCGCCCAGAGGGGCGCCGTGCGCCTCATCGGCCCCAACTGCATGGGGGTGTACTGTCCAAGTTCAGGCATGAGTTTCTCGCCGGATTTCCCTAGGGAGCCGGGGAACATCGGCTTTCTCTGCCAGAGCGGCGGCAATGCCATCTATCTCATCCGCAGCGCAGGCGCGAGGGGACTGCGCTTCAGCAAAGGCATCAGCTTTGGAAATGCGTGCGATGTCAACGAATGCGACATCCTGGAGTACTTGACGGATGACACGGACACCAAGGTCATCGCTGCCTACATTGAAGGCACCTCGGATGGGAGACGTCTCGCAAATGTCCTGGCCAAAGCGGCCGCGGCCAAACCGGTGGTGATCTACAAGGGGGGCTATACGGAGGCCGGTCGCAGGGCTGCGGCCTCTCATACGGGAGCCATGGCCGGCAGCGAAGCAGTCTGGGACGGAGTGATCCGGCAGGCCGGGGCCATTCGGGTCAGCAGTGTCGAGGAAATCGCAGACATGCTGGTAGCGCTGCAGAGTGTAAGGCAGCCCCGCGGCTTGAACACGTGTGTGGTGGGCGTCGGTGGTGGGGCCAGTGTAGTGGCGACTGACGAACTGGAGAAGGCCGGCCTGAGGCTGCCGCCTATACCGGCATCTGTCCAAGAGAGGATGCAGCAGATAATACCCCCTGCCGGAGGCATGCTGCGTAATCCCATTGACGCATTCCCGCTCACCAGGTTGATACTCTACCGGAAGACCGCCGGAGGCGGCCAATCGGCCGGCGTGGCTCGGGGAGACAAGGGGTGGGGTGATTTCATCAGTCTGATTGAGGAGTGGCCAGACATTGACCTGGTTGTCTTCCAGTTCGCTTTCGACATACCACCGATTCCGGCAGGCAACTGGGTGGCAGCTACCATCGAGCCGACTCTGGCCGCTGTCAAGATGTGCCGGCTACCGTCGGTGGTCGTCTTTCATTCGATAGTCACGGATGCATCGTGGCAAGCATCTCGGAGAATGCAGGAGATTTGCCTGAGGGAGGGCATCCCGTTCTTCCTGTCACTCAGAGGAGCAGCGCAGTCCATAATGCGCATGGTTCAGACTGGCGAAAGTTGGGCTGGTGGAAAACAAGCGTAGAACAAGCATCAATGCATCTGCCACACCCCTGCAAACCCCAACGAGAGCCACAGCAGACGCCGATCGTCCGCCGGGATTGGCTAGGCTTTGTCTGTTATCCTGAATGTTCCAGCAAACGTGAAGCAGCTCACCTTCAGGCCCTTGGCTGTGCTGGGGGGCACTTCCTTGGCCAATTGACGCTTTGTGCTCCTGACTCCCAGTATTGAGAGCCCAGTGAGCGTCACAGGCATCTCCGACGGGGTCACAATCCTGCTCGTACCCAGGATGGTGAGGCAGGTCACGCTGGTGACACCTTCGTCAAGCTGGGCCTGACGGAAGTCAATCTCCGAGGCACCGGCAATGGCAATCGCCCAGACCTTCTTGCCTGGCCGCCATGGACCCTGACCGAATGCTGATACCCCGAAGATCCCTATGTTCCTCATGCTGGGCACCTCCTTTTCCGATTCATCTGAACAGATCGTGCGGGACACCTGTGCCATTATAGCAACCGTCCCTACCTTTGGGAATACCAGTCCGTCAACGTCCACTCCTTCACGCCGCTGCGAAAGAGGCCACGCGCTTTGCCTGACACGGCATCCAAACCAATCATGACGGATCCCTGCCAGCATCAAAGGAATCCAATTGAATAGTGCTTGCTGCCGAGCTTATAATACATTCGCGGGGTGACACGTGACTGAGAAGAGACCGATACGAGTAGCTCTGGGTTGTGACCACAGAGGCCGAAACCTCAAGCGTCTGGCAATGGATGTCCTCACCGAAAGAGGGGACGAATGCCAGGATTTCGGCTGCTATGACAGCGCTGCAGTGGACTATCCGGATATCGCACGGAGGGTGGCTGAGGCGGTCGCCGGAGGCGGCTTCAGGTTTGGCATTCTGGTATGCAGCAGCGGCATCGGGATGAGCATGGCAGCCAACAAAGTGAAGGGCATCAGGGCTGCCGTTTGCCAGGATGTCTACACGGCTTCGCGTACCCGACTGCACAATGATGCCAACGTTCTCTGCCTTGGTGAAGACGTCGTGGGACCGGGGTTGGCCAGAGAGATAGTGGCCGCTTTTCTGGACACGGAGTTCGAAGGCGGAAGGCACGTTGTGCGTCTGGACAAGATCAAGGCTCTGGAGGACAAGTAGAGGCGAGTCGGCGCAAGCCTGTTGCGGCTCGAAGTCTGGGAGTAACCTGAAGTGAGTATCCTGGATTCCATCAATCAACCGGCGGATCTCAGAAGCCTGCCCCCGGAGCAGTTGCAGAAGCTGGCCGCGGAGCTAAGGAGCGAGCTCGTCGGTAGGATCTCCGCCAACGGGGGACACCTCGCTTCCAGCCTGGGAGCCGTCGAGCTGTCCATTGCCCTGCACCGGGTCTTCGACAGTCCTACCGATAAGATTCTGTGGGACGTCGGACACCAGAGTTACGCCCACAAGCTGCTGACGGGACGCAGGGAGCGATTCGCGACCATACGGCAGCAAGGCGGTCTGTCGGGCTTCACTGACCCCAATGAAAGCGTTCATGACGCTTTTGTGGGAGGCCATGCCAGCAACTCCGTATCAGCTGCGTTGGGCATGGCACTGGCGCGTGATCTCACCGGGGACAAGTATCACGTCATAGCTGTCATCGGGGATGCTGCCATCACGGGGGGAATGGCTGTGGAAGCCATGAACCACTGGGGGCATGTCGGCGCTAGAATGATCGTTGTCCTCAATGACAACGGCATGGCCATCTCTCCCAGCGTGGGGGCGTTCTCGAGGTTCCTGAACCGCATGCGTCTTGACCCAAGATATGAAGCGGCGAAGAGGAGAGCAAAGGCGACGTTCGCCCACTTGCCGTTCGGTGAGCCGGCATGGGCCGCGGGCAAACGGCTCAAAGGCCGGGTCAAACGGGCGCTGGTCCCCGGAGCCCTATGGGAAGAGTTCGGTTTCACCTACGTCGGGCCGGTGGACGGTCATGACATCAAGAGCCTTGAGGCAGCGCTGACCAGGGCAAGGGACTATGAAACCAAGCCCACATTCGTCCATGTCATCACGAAGAAGGGCAAGGGTTATCCTCCGGCCGAGGAAGACGCCATCACCTTCCACGGAATCGCACCCAGCGGAGCCAAGTCTTCCAGCGGCCCGTCCTACAGCCAGGTCTTCGGTCAGACGGTGCTCCGGCTGATGCGCGAGAATCCCAGGGTGGTAGCTATCACGGCAGCCATGCTTGACGGAACCGGGCTGGCCCCGGCCGCACGCGAGTTCCCTCAGCGGGTCTTCGATGTCGGTATCTGCGAACAGCATGCCGTCACTCTCGCCGGCGGTATGGCCGCCAGGGGATTCATCCCCATCGTGGCCATATACTCGACCTTCCTGCAGCGAGCCTACGACCAGATAGTCCACGATGTCTGCATCCAGAATCTGCCCGTGGTCTTCGCCATTGACCGCGCCGGAATCGTGGGCGATGACGGCAAGACGCATCAAGGAACCCTTGACATCTCTTATCTCGGCAGTATTCCTGGCTTGGTCGTGGCGACACCGAAGGACGAGAATGAGCTGCAGCACCTGATATTCACCGGAACGAAAGCGGGCCATCCCATGGCCGTACGCTACCCCAGAGGATCGGGGCCCGGAGCTGCACTGGATCCGGACCTTCGTGAGATTGCCATTGGCAAAGGAGAAGTCTTGAGAAACGGCAGTGACGTGGCCATCCTGGCCCTGGGAACCACAGTCTACCCGTCTCTGGAAGCGGCGCAGGCCCTGTCCGAGAAGGGCGTGGATTGTACGGTAATCAACGCCCGCTTTGCCAAGCCCCTGGACGCGGACCTCCTTGCAGATACCGCCAGCAAGGTCAAGAGGGTGCTGACGGTGGAGGAGAATGCACTGGCCGGCGGCTTCGGCAGCGCCGTGCTGCAACTGCTCCAAGCCCGCAGGCTTTGGGATGTCCAGGTAAGGTGCCTGGGTATCCCGGACGAGTTTGTGGAGCATGCTTCCCAGCAGTCTCTCCGCGCCAGGTATGCTCTCGATGCTTCAGGGATAGCCGCTCAGATTGCCGATTCTTTCCCGGACTTGCGTCAGCCTCTTCTTCATAACAGAAGGAGAGGCTGATGACCAGCCTGTCCGGTCACTAGGGCCACTTAGAACTTGCGCGAACGAAGACGAAGTTGCCTGTCGTTGCCTTGGCCATCGGCCTTGGGTTTGTATGGGCCACGGGTCCGGTCAGTCTCGGGTCTTGATAGATGAACCAGCCAAGCTCATTCCGCAGATATCTGGGGGACTTGGAAGCTGAGCTTAGATCAGTTCTGGGGGACAACGCCTCTCCGCTGTATACTATGATGCGCTACCATCTGGGCTGGGTGGATGCGGAGGGGGAGGCCCAGCCCAGCCCCGGCAAGATGTCTCGACCCACTCTCTGCCTTCTAGCTTGCGAAGCCACCGGAGGTGATTGGCGCTCGGCGCTGCCTGCAGCGGCGGCCGTCGAGCTCATCCACAATTTCTCTCTAATCCACGACGATATCCAAGATGGGAGTTGGGAGCGGCGGCATCGGCCAACCGTGTGGAAGGTGTGGGGCGAAGCACAGGCCATCAATGCCGGTGATGCCATGTATGTGCTGGCGCAACTGGCCCTCTTCAGGCTGGATCACAAAGGCACTCCGTTGCCAAAGGTCATCCTCCTCTCTACGCGCCTGAACCAGGCCAGCCTGCAGTTGTGTGAAGGCCAGTACCTGGACATTGAATTCGAGAGGCATCTGGACATAACTGTCGACCAGTACCTGGACATGATTGACAAGAAGACAGCCGCCCTGTTTGCCGCATCCCTGTATTTTGGAGCCCTCCTGGGCACGGACCGCCGAAGTCAAGTTTCACTGCTCTCCTCCTTTGGCCGGAATCTGGGCATGGCCTACCAGGTGCAGAACGACTTGCAGGGCATTTGGGGAGAAGAGGAGAGCGGGAAAGCTGCGCCGTACACTGACATAAGGAGCAAGAAGAAGACGCTCCCGATAGTGTACGCACTGCATGCGGCCTCCGGAGAGGACCGGAAAGCGCTTCTTGACATCTACGGCAGGCAGAAGATAACCGCGGCCAATGTGGCACGGGTCGTCCGCATTCTGGACCGGATCAATGCCAGGGCGTTCGCAGAGCGGATGAGAGATGGCTTCTACCGCAAGTGTCTGAAGGACCTGGACAAGGCTTTGCCGTATTCCCCGGCCAAGCGCCAACTCCAGGAGATCGCAGCCTATCTCATGGGAAAGGGAATCGATTCATAAGATGAAAACTTTCAATAAACGGGGAGACCAAGGCGAGACAAGCCTGCTCCTGGGCCCGCGCGTCCCCAAGTCTGATCCGCACTGCGAAGCCTATGGCACCGTGGACGAGGCAGTAGCGGCAATTGGTCTCGCCAGAGCGCTGTCCAAAAAGCAGGAGATTCAAGACATGTTGCTCGCCGTGCAGAAGAACCTCTTCGTGCTGTCCGGTGAGTTGGCTGCGCCGCCGGAGGCTCATGAGAGACTGGCCCGGAAGTATCCCGTCATCACCAACAGTGACGTGCAGCGGCTGGAGGACCTGATCAACGATCTTGAGCAGAGAGTCAAGATGCCGGAGAGATTCGTGATACCCGGCGACAGCCCGGCCTCAGCCGCGATACACTCGGCCAGGGCGATTGTCAGGAGAGCGGAGAGACGCGTCGTCAGCCTGCAACAGGACGGACAGGTGCCAAACCAGGAGATCCTGAGATACTTGAACCGCCTGGCGGACCTCCTGTTCACGCTTAGCCTGTACGAGGAAACGGCTCCGGCGAAATGATGAAGTCCCCCCAGGCCGCCGCACCAAGCCAGCCCGGTTTCAGTGAGGTCTTCAAATGCCCATGATGGAAGTGATCCCGTCGATAGACCTGAAGGGCGGCCGATGCGTTCGTCTTTTCCAGGGTGACTACGCCAAGGAGACCGTTTTCTCGGAGGATCCTCTGGGCACCGCGCAGCGCTGGGAATTCCTGGGGGCTCCCCGGCTTCACGTGGTTGATCTGGATGGCGCGGCCAGCGGAGAGCCGCGCCACCTGTCAGTGATTGCCCAGATAGCAGCCACTCTGCAGATTCCCGTGCAGGTCGGTGGCGGCATACGCCGGATGGAAACGATAGAGCAGTACGTGAAAGCGGGAGTCAGGAGAGTGGTCCTGGGTACGGTGGCAGTGGAGAACCCGGAGTTGGTGAAAGAGGCGTGCCAGGTCTTTGGCGAAGCCATTGTGCTCGGTATTGATGCCCGCGATGGTTTCGTGGCGGTTCGCGGCTGGCAGGACAGAACTACTGTTCTGGCCGCCGACATGATCGGGCAAATGGAGGCCCTTGGCGCCAGACGCTTCATCTACACCGACGTTGCGAGGGACGGAACTCTCACCGAGCCCAACTTCCAGTCGATCTCCGAACTGGTGACCAAGGCCAAGTCACCGATCATCGCCTCCGGTGGGGTAGCCTCGGTTGATCACCTGGTAAGATTGAGCCAGCTTGGCATCGAAGGCGCTATCGTCGGCCGGGCGCTCTATACCGGGGACATCCTTTTGGACAGAGCCCTGGCCGCTTTGAAAGAGAAGGCGATCGATTCATGAAGTCGGGCAAGGAAGGACGGTGGACGATGTTGAAGTTCGATCAGAAGGGACTCATCCCGGCCGTAATCCAGGACATCGACACCGGCGAAGTACTCATGCTCGGGTACATGAATGAGGAATCACTGCGCCGGACGCTGGACACGCGGCAGGTGTGGTTCTACAGCCGAAGCCGGCAGGAACTCTGGCACAAGGGAGCCACCTCCGGCAACTTCCTCAATCTGCGGGCGATCTGGAAGGACTGCGACGGGGACGCTCTTCTGGTCAAGGTGAAACCGACCGGACCTGTTTGTCACACTGGTGAAAGGACCTGCTTCTTCGAGGAGTTGGAGGGCCAGCGCGCTCCTTAGGCCTTCTGGTCAGCCTCTATGGCCCCCTTCAAGGCCGAAATGGCCACTTCGATCTGGCCGTTGTTCGGTTGCCTGGTAGTCATCTTCTGCAAGGCCAACCCCGGCAGGAACAGAACGCGGACAAGGCGGTTTTCGGCGTACCTGGCGCTGAAACGCGTGAATTCATACCCGACGGCGGCGATGACCGGGATCAACACTATACGGGACACGATGCGCACCCATATGTTCGAACTGGGCACAAGTGAGAACACGACTATGGCAATGATCATCACGGCGAAGAGGAAGCTGGTGCCGCAACGGACATGGGCGGTCGAGAACCTGGCCACCGGTTCCGGCTCCAAAGTAACATGGTGTTCGAAAGCGTTGATTGTCTTGTGCTCGGCGCCGTGGTAGGCAAACACGGTCCTGATGTCAGGAATGAGGTTCACCA
>Ga0316620_10000693_pt1 | contig 13764 bp, 7 predicted proteins | sample OWC_Aug_M1_C1_D5_FD_207651 | JGI IMG/M metagenome (GOLD analysis project Ga0316620, IMG submission 207651) | Wetland soil microbial communities from Old Woman Creek delta, Ohio, United States - OWC_Aug_M1_C1_D5_B | ecosystem: Environmental > Terrestrial > Soil > Wetlands | place: USA: Ohio... | reverse complement strand
CAGTACATCGGCACGTAGACGGTGGTGTAGGTGTCGTCGACCCCGAACCAGAAGATGCCGCCGATCGGGTCCGGGAACCAGGAGCGGCTCTGAGCCACGAAGGAGAAGCCGGTCTGCTGGGTGGAGATGGCGCGCTCGTTGACGTACTTCTGGCCATCGACCTCCCATTCCATGGGGCGCCAGCGATAGGGGCAGGCGAATGGGCCGGCACCGACCCCGAGCGAGAGGTCGTAGGGGGTGCCCTCGAAGTGGTCGCGCATGAGGGCGAAGACGTCGGCCACCGCGAGCGGGCGGTCGGGCTTGACCCACATCGGCAACGGCGGCGCCGAGGTGTCGCCCGAGACCATCTCGGGCGGCAGGTCGAGGGAGGGCGCGGCCCGGCGGAAGACGCTCCAGACCCGCGATTCGCAGGCGCGCAGGGCGCCGAATTCAATCGGTGCATAGGCGTCCGCGAAGGAGAACTCGTCCTCCGGGCCGCTGAAATACCCCTTGCGGCGGGCGAACTCGATCACATCCGGGGCGTAGACGCAGTTGTCGGGGTCGTGGAGCGGGAAGCGGCGAATGCGCGCCTGATTGGCGTGGGCCGAGATGAAGCCGTCCGGGACCCAGACCGCCCCCTTCTCCCCCTCCCCCTTGCCGATCAGGTCGAGGATCCAGGCCTCCTTCGGGTCGGCGATGGAGAACGACTCGCCGGTCGAGGCGTAGCCGTGCTCGGCGATCAGGTCGGTCATGACCGCGATCGCCTCGCGCGCGCTTGCCGCGCGCTCGAGTGCGATGTACATGGCCGAGCCGTAGTCGATGATGCCGTTGGGCTTGCCCAGCTCCTCGCGGCCGTCGAAGGTGGTCTCGCCAATCGCCACCTGGCGCTGGTTCATGAGGCCGACCACCGAGTTGGTGCGCGCGGCCTGGGGGATGCGGCCGAGGTGCGTTGCAGTGTCCCAGTCGATAATCTCGCGCGTGGCGCCTGGAGGAAACTGACCGCCCGGGCTGAGGGTGAGTTCTCCGTAGAGCTCGTGGGAGTCGGCGACGTAGGTGACGAAGGCCGAACCGTCGGCCGACGCGCCCGGGGTGACCAGGATGTTGGTGCAGGCCGCAGCCGAGCGGGCTGCGGCGAGCGTGCCGAGCATGGTGACAACGAGCAAGACCGAGGTGGTGCGCACGGGGGGCCCTCCATGGCGCCGCCATTGGGCGGCGCGGGGATGATAGCAGGCCGGCAGTCATTCGAAGAAAAGGCTGGTACCGCTGTCGCGCAGTGGTAGCTGAGCCCCATGTCCCGGCGGAGGCGCGAGGTGACGCTCGAGGGCGCGAAGCCGGCGCCGCGCAGGTCGCGCAGGCGGACGTAGCCGGCGGCGCGCCGGGCCGGAGCGAGAGCCGGATTTCGAGCTCGTCACCGGGCACCACGGCTACCCCGTCTGCGAGCAGCTGCAGTGCCCACTCGCCGCCCATCGCCACCCACCGGAGTTCGCGCCGCAGCGGTGCCCGGCGCCAACCGGGGCTCACTCACGGATTGGCTGTTCCGCCTCCGCTCAGCTCACGGAAACGGGGGTCTTGGCGCAACGGGTCCCAGGCGGGGTCCAGCCGCAGCATCCCTGGCGTGAGGTTGGAGGGGATGACCAGCAGGCGCTCGACATGCTGCAAGGCACCGTTGACGTCGCCGACACGCGCAGAGATTCGGGCCATGTCCTGCAGGAAGGCCGGACCCTCGAGGGCGTCTGACTCTACGCTGCACAACGACACCGCTCGCTGGCCCGCCGCCAGCGCCTCCTCCTTACGCCCGAGCAGAGCCAGCGCCCATCCCAGCGCGCAGTGGATGCGCGCGTCGTCGGGCGCCGCGGCAGCCGCCCGCTCGAGCTCCGCCAGGGCGGCGTCGCAGGCTGTCTGTGCCTCGGCGCTGTGACCAAGCTCGAGGTGGCACTGACACTCCACCAGGTTTCTCGGGTAGTACCAGATCTGGTCCGCCATCAGCTGAACAGGAATCCTCGCCAGGCGAGCCAACAGCTCCTCGTACCGCCGCTCGTAGACCTCCTGGAATTGCCAATGGAGCATCGTATACGGATGGTCCTGGGCGGGCATCCTCTCCAGGACCTCGCGGGCGCGGGTGAGGTCACCGTCCCACATCCAGTAGTTGACGGCCCTACCGGCGTGCGCGAGGAGCTGATCAGGGGCCAGACTGAGGCTCCGCTCATACCATTGCTCCGCCTCCGCGTGGCGCCGCATCACGCGCAACGTGATCGCGATGTTGGTGGCCAGCTCGTCATTGCGGGGGTCGAGCTCGAACGCCCTCAGGAACCCCGAGAGGGCCTCTTCGAAGCGTCCCTGGCGGCGGGCGATGTACCCGAAGTCGGCCATCAGCTCCCCGTCACCGGGCCGGGCCCGCGCAGCCATCGTCAGCTGCTCCAGGGCGGCCCGGTAGTCGCGGTACCCGAAATAGTGGTAGTACGCGAGAGCGCGTCGAGTTTCAGCCGCTCCGGGGGCGAGCTCGAGGGCCCGGTCGGCCGCCGATCGCGCGAGCTCCAGCCGATTGGGCGTCGTGTCATAGCGGTAGTGATAGAGCCGCGAGTGCGTCTCTGAAAGGCGCGCCCAGGCTACTGCGAAGCTGGGATCAAGGCTCACGGACTGTTCGAAGAGCTCGACTGCCCGCAACAGCTCCTCGGCCAGGAAGCCATGCCCATAGCTGACGCCCTGCAGGTATGCCTGGTACGCGTCGACGCTGACGGTGGGCTCTGTCGACATGGCCTGCCGCTCACTCGCCAGCAGCCGCACATTGAGCTGACGGACCACCTCCATCGCGATCTCCGACTGGACCGCGAAGATGTCCTCGACCACCCGTTCGAACCTCGCCGACCACAGGTGCGTGTCGTCCGCGACCCTGATGAGCTGCGGTGTGACCAGGACCCGGCCCTCGCCGGGCAGCGCCCACCGCACCGTGCCCTCGAGCACGTAGTCGACTCCGAGGTCATGCCCGATCCGTGGAATCGTCTTGCCTTTTCTGTCGTACTCGACGGCGCTGGTGCGCGAAATGACCCCCAAGCCACTGAGTGCCGTCAGGCGCGCGGTGATCTCCTCGGTCACCCCGGAGGCGAAGAAGGCCTCGTCGGGGGGGCCGAGGTTCTCGAACGGCAGGACCACGATCTTCACCCCGGCAGCGTCCGGCGGCCGGCTCCGTGGCGACCCCTGCCAGAGCACCACCATGCCGAGGGCCACGGCCAGCGACGCCGCCAGAACCAGTGCCCGTCGTCGGCTCGGGCGATGCCCCACGGTTGGCAGCTCAGGGCGGCTGACGCCTGAGGCCAGCTCCCGGCTCAGCGCTTCGAGTCGCTCGCGCACTTCGGCGGCGCTCTGGATCCGCTGTCGCGGGTCTTTCTCCAGACACTGCATGATGACGTGACCGAGCTCGACGGGCAGGTCCGAGCCGAGGCTCGCCAGCGGCGCCGGCTCGTCGCGGGCGATGGCCACCATGGTTGCGGTGCTGCTCGGGCCCTGGAAAGGGCGCTGACCGGACGCCATCTCGTACAGCACGACCCCCAGCGAAAACACATCCGAGCGCGCGTCCACGACGCGTCCGTTGACCTGTTCCGGGGACATGTATGGCACGGTGCCGACGACGCCGTCCTGACTCAGCTCGGCGGTGTCGCAGTCGTCACCCGCCTCTCCCCCCGGCCGCAGTGCAGCGAGCCCGAAGTCCAGGACCTTGACCCGTCCCTGGCCGGTGACCATGACGTTGGCCGGCTTGAGGTCCCGATGCAGGATGCCCTTCTCGTGTGCGGCGCTGAGCGCATCGGCGAGCGGAATGGCCACCGCCAACAGCTGCTGCGTCTCGAGCGGACCACCCGCCATGTGGTCCTGCAGAGTTGTCCCCCGCACCAGCTCCATGGTCAGGAAGCGAACCCCATCCTCCTCCTCCACCGAGTGGATGGTCACGATTCCGGGGTGGTCGAGGGCCGCCAGCGCCTTCGCCTCGCGCTCGAAACGGCTGAGCCGGTGGGGATCGGCGGCCATCTCAGTCGGCAGGACCTTGAGCGCCACCTGACGCTCAAGACGGGTGTCCTGGGCCACGTAGACCTGTCCCATCCCGCCCTTGGCCAACGACTCCAGGACCAGGTACCGCCCAAGCGTCCGCCCGACTAGATCGGTCATGTTCTCCGCCATGATAGCTGACCATCCCGCCTGTCGGAGCGTCTGAGAGGAGGAGCCGAAGTCCCTGTCAGCCGACCTCCGCCCCCGACCCGAACAGGCTCAGGCAACGCTCGACGAACTCGAGCGCCTCGCCGGCCCGCAGCATGCACGCCGGGGTCACCTGCTCGGCGTACTCGAACGCGGAGGCCCTGACGCCCACTAGCCGGGCCTTCGGCACGTGGCCGAAAACGTCGCGGGCCACGGCGAGTATCAGCTCCCAGTCGAACACGTGCGAGACGAACGACTGCACCGGAGCGCATGACGCGCTGGGTACGAGGTCCACCACTCGATAGGGCTCGGGACCGTCGAAGTCCCACGCGTCAAGCACGATCAGCTCCGCGAAGCGCGAGACGGTCTCGGCGAACCCGATGTCGGGCTCGAAGAGCACCTCGGATGACAGCCCGCCCGGGAAGCGCTGCGCCAGGAGACGCACCATCTCGTGCCCCACACCGTCGTCCTGGCGGATGGGGCTTCCAACCCCGACAACGAGCACGTCGGCGCGGGCGCGCCGCAGGGCCTGTTTCATGGCCCGGGAGGGAAGTCCCCGTGTCGCCGCCGTGACACCACCGCACCGTCCGGTCCCACGATGGTGACCTCGAGGGGCATCCGACCGTGGGCGTGCGATGAGCACGACAGGCAGGGGTCATAGCAGCGGATCGCCATCTCGATTCGGTTGAGGGACTTCTCGGGGATGTCCCCGTCCTTGACTAGAGTCTGTGCCACGTCGCGGATGCTCCGGTTCATCGCGATCGCGTTGTGGGCGGTGGAGACGATCAGGTTGACTTTCGTGAGCCTGCCGTCGTCGTTGGCCTGGTAATGGTGGAAGAGCGTCCCGCGCGGGGCCTCGAGCACGCCGACGCCCTCCCCTCCGCTCCTCTTGACGGGGACACGGACGTCGGAGCTGAGGATCTCGGGATCGTTCAACAGCTCCTTTGCGCGCTCGACCGCGTACAGGAGCTCGATCATCCGGGCGTAGTGGTAGAAGAGGCTCGCATGCTGGGGCTTGCCGCCCGAGAGCTGGCGGTACTCCTGAAGCTCTGCCTGGGCCAACGGGGTGTGGATGGACGGCGCTACGTTGAGGCGGGCCAGGGATGCGACGCGGTACAGGCCGCCCTCACCGCCGGACATGAACGCGGTGTGCTTGGTCCAGCTCTTCTCGTCCACGGTCTCGCTGATGTGGCTCAGGTAGTCCTTCGCCTCGAACTCGGCGACCTTGACGCCGTCCTGGTCGACGAGCCTGACAGCGCCGTCATAGAGCTCGAGACGCTCATCCTTCACGAGGCCCATGTACAGGCTGGGGAAGGCGGCGAAGGTCTGGAACGTGTGGGTGTGCTTCTGCTGGAGGTCCTTGACCATCTTGACGGCGTGCTGGGCAAGCTTGACCACCGAGTGCACCCCGCGAAAGAGCTCCACGCGGGAGTAGTTGTCCAGCGACTTGCTCATCCCGCCCGGGATGCAGGCGACAGGGTGCAGCCTGCCGCCGCCCACAATGTCGACGATGTCCTGGCCGGCCTTCCTCAGCTTGATCGCGCTCTGGGCGACGGCCTTGTTCGTCTGTAACAGCCCAAACGCGCTGCGGGCTTCCGGAGGCATGGTGTCGGTGACCGCAAAGTCTGGCAGCGCGCAGAAGTAGAAATGCAGTGCATGCGACTGCAGCACCTGGCCCATGTGCATGAGCTCCCGGAGCTTCACGGCCGCGGGCGGGGGCTGGGTTCCCAGCACGGCCTCTGTGGCCTTGACAGAGGCCAGGTGGTGGCTCACCGGGCAGAAACCGCAGATGCGGCTGGTGATCGTGGGCATCTCCCACAGCATCCTGCCCTCGCAGAATTTCTCGAAGCCGCGAAACTCGGCGACGGTCAGATAGGCGTCGTCCACGGTCCCGACGTCGTTCAACCTGACGACGACGCGGCCATGGCCTTCGATGCGGGTCACCGGGTCGATTCGTATCACTTTGGGCATGGAATCACGGACCTTTCCGGTCGATCTTCTTCGGCATCATCGACACCGGGAGCGTAAAGCGGTATCCGAATCCCACGACATCGTCGCGGAAGCGGAGGGCGCCACTCGGCATCAGGGACCCGATGGCATTGATCCACTTGGCGGGAGCCTCCCGGACGTTGGGCGCCGGTCCCATGCACCCCTGGCACGGGAAGTTGCTCTTCGTGCAGCGCGCCCCACAGCCCTCGCGCGTGGCCATTCCCAGGCAGAGCACTCCCTGCTCGAGGAAACACTGAATCGGGTCGATGGCCTCGACCTCCATCAGCGACCTGACGCGCGAGGCGATGAAGTCCCGCTTGGGGTCCAGCAGGGTCCTGTGCTGCCTCAGGCACTCGGCGCAGACGGCGTGCGTCGGCATCTCGGGCGCGTTGCCGGACAGCAGGCTCTCGAACGTCGACAAGATCATGTCGTGTGGAGACGGACACCCGGGTATCAGGAGGTCGGTCTTGACCACGCTCGGGATCGCTCTGACATGGTCGGTCAGGGCGGGGGCATGCTCCGGGAGAGGGATGACTCCGTTCGAGATCGTGCTCTCGGACTGCACGTAGGAGCGATCGACCACCGCGTCGACGGAGTGGAGGTTGCGAAGCCCGGGGATGCCGCCGTGGCATGCGCATGTTCCCAGCGCTATCAGCACGTCGCAGCTCTCCCTGAGCTCGTGCAGCCTCTCCTCGTTTTCGACATTGGCCACGCACCCCTCGACGAGGCCGATGTCGACTTTCGGTATTTTCTTGACATCCATGAGGTAGGTGAAGCGGATCTCGATGTCGCGGTTGACCTTCTCGAACTTTTCGTGAAGGTCGAGCAGGTTGACGTGGCAGCCGAAGCAGCCCTGGAGCGGCAGTATCGCCACTGTCGGCCGCTTCTTGGTTGCCCCGGTGGGCGTCTTCATGAGGGCGACCTGGCTGGTGGAGAGCTTCTCCCGGGACGACGCCTCGTCGATCTCGAAGGCCGTCGCCAGGTACTCTTTGATCACGCGCGAGCCGGTCTTGATGCCTGCGTCGGAGATGAAGTTCTCGATGGCGTACAGGAACTCCGTGGCGTCGTAGTAGCGCCTCGTGACATCTTTCTCGAGGGCGCGGTCCACGATCCGAGCCAGAGCGTCGGGAATGTCTGCGTTGAGCTTGCGGAGCGGGGGGTGCGGCTCGTGGATGAGCCTCTGGATGAGGCTGATGACGGTCGTCCCCTGGAAGGGGAGCGCGCCCGAGAGCATCTCGTACAGGATGATGCCCGCCGAGAAGAGATCCGAGCGCTGGTCGATCTTACGGCCGGCGGCCTGCTCGGGCGACATGTACGACGGCGTGCCCATGATCTCGCCGGTGGCGGTGAGAGACGGCAGGGCAGAGGCGTGAGCGATGCCGAAGTCCGCGATCTTGGCCACGCCGGAGCTCGTGATCATGACGTTGGTGGGCTTGAGGTCCCTGTGGATGACGCCGCTGTTGTGGGAGTGCTCGAGCCCCGACAGCACCTGCGTCATGATCGACAGCACGAGCGGCAGGGAGAGCTTCTTGCCGCCCGATGCGATCACCTCGCGCAGCGACGGGCCGTCAACGTACTCGAGGACGATGTAGTACGCGTCGCCCTCGCCACCGAAGTCGATGATGTCGAGGATGTTCTCGTGGCGAAGGCCGGCGGCGGCCTTGGCCTCCCGCTGGAAGCGCTCGACGAACTGCGGGTTGCTGGCCAGGTGCGGCATGATCTGCTTGACCGCGACGATGCGCTCGAGCGAGCGCTGAACGGCCTTGTGGACGGTCGCCATCGCCCCGGCGCCGATCTGCTCGGTGATGACGTAGTTCTTGGCGAATGACATCACTTGCCTCCCACGGGAAGAACGATGGTGCCTCCGGCGACTTCCCTCCCGTCGATGGCCGCGTAGAAACGCGATATGTCGTCAGCGCACTCCTGGCCTTTGCGCGAGCAGGTGGAGAAGATGCGGAGCCGCTCCGGTCCGATGCCCCGGCATTCGAGCAGCTCACGCAGCAGGTTGGCTCTGCGTTCAAGGTCGACGTTGCCGATGATGTGGTGGCAGCAGCCCTCGCCGCATATGGCCAGGATTACACCGTCGAAGCCTTTCGCGAAGGCGTACATGACGAGCTGCATGTCCATCTGGCCACCGCATGCTGCCCTGAGAGGCATGAGCCCTATGGGCCAGGTGTGGCCGCCCTCGGCCGCGTTGTCCAGGCAGCGGTAGCCGCAGCCCTCGCAGGCCAGGAACAGCACTCTGCGGATCGGCTGGCCTTTGGCGAAGCCGGCGAAAATGTCCACCGCTTTGAAGAGCGCCTGGTTGGGGTTGCTCACGAGGTCGCGGGCGTTGGCCGGGCACGCGGTGACGCAGTTGCCGCACCCTCTGCACCGGCGCGGGTCGATGTGCGAGAGCGGCGGGTCGCCCGCCAGCTTGACCGCCTCGAACATGCAGGTCTTGACGCACGCGCCGCAGCCGCTGCAGAGGTCCACGTGTACCTCGCTGACCCGGACAGGGTGGTATATCTCGCTCCGGTTCAGGAGGTTGATCACCATGGAAGCGGCGGCGTCGGCGGCCTGGAAGTCGATCCCCAGGTCGCTGTCCTCGGCACGCCGCGGGGCGACGACGAAGATTCCCCTGTCGAGGGTTTGCGAGCGGGCGGTCACCTCGTCGCGGACAGCTAGCGTCCCGTCGTCGGTCACGTCCACGTGGAAGATCGTGTGGGCGGCCTTGACCATGGCGGGTTCGCCCTGGAGCGACAACACCACGGCCCCCACCGGGAGGGAGACCACCTTGTGGGCGGACTGGATCCTCAGGTGGTAGTCTCCCGGGTATCCGAGGAAGTCCTCGATCTCCGACTCGTTGTACACGGTCAGGCGCGGGTGGCGGGTTACGGACGACATGGTCGGGTGGATGTACTGCGCCTCCCTGGGAGGGAGGTCCAAGTCGGCCCTGCGGTTGATGAGGTAGACCTTGTAGCCCTCCTCCAGGAGATGATGCGCGGCGACGAAGCTGGCGGTGTTGACGCCGACAACCGCCACCGCCTTGCGCGGGGCCACCTCCACGGTGTCGATTTCGTGGCAGAGGGTAACCTTCTCGATGGCCGCATCGATCAGCAGGCGGGCCTTTTCCATGAGCAGCTCGCTGCGCTCGTCTTTGTGCGGGACCGCGATCATGTTCTTGAGGTTCACGATCTCGATGCGGTTGGGGTTCACCCCGCGTTCGGAGAGGCAGCGGAACAGGTAGTCGCCGTTCCTGATCTGTTGGTAGTAGTAGGGGGAGTTACCCACGAGGAGCAAGGCATCGAGCTCGTTGGCTTCCACCTCAAACATGAGCTCGCCGAACTGCTTCGGCTCGAAGAAGCTGTCGTAGACCCCCACCGAAGCTGCCCTCGTCGAATAGTGGAGCGCCAGCTCCTCCAGGTCGACCGAGTCGACCAACTCGCCACCACACCTCGAAAGGAAGATCCCGAACTTACCGTCCTGCACGGAGACGCCCCCCTTCGATTTGGCAGAGGATGAGCACTTGCCTTACTCGCCCACCCTCGCCTTCCTGCGCATCTCACCACAGGTGGTTTGGTACCGGCCACCGGTGGCGAGCGGCTGTGAATCAGCTGCTGCGACTCCCCCGTCCGGGCCGGCCACCTTGGCACCTGGTGGACTCTGCGGCAACAGCTGTAACTCCTCAGCGCAGAGTAGAAGAAACGGATACCCATCCGCAACCCCACCCGCAGGGTTTGGTACACCACCTGCTGAGGGATAGTCCCTTTGACTCTTACCCAAGGGAAGGGATGGGGACAGGGAAGAGGGCTAGCTGCCCGATCTTCTCACCGAGCTTCGTCGCGAGGGTCGTGAGATGCCGTGAGATGTGGCGTTTGCGCAGCGCGAGCGAGTGAGGCGTACTCTGCAGCACGCTCGCTGCGCGCCTTCGGCGCTTGCGTCTCACCGCGGTCAGCGGGTGGCCGATGGGCTCGCCTCGAGCGAGCCCTCGGCCACGAACCGCTGCCGTCGGCGAGGTCGAACGAGTGAGCGCAAGCAAGCGCCGCAAATCGCGTCAGATCGCGGCCCGTAGTAGAAGATCGGTGAAGGTCGGGCTTGGATGCCGCTCGCCAGTGAGGGTGAAGCTGCGCGCCCTCGTGTGTTGTTCAGCGCAGCGACCTCGAGCGCCAGCTCGACTCACGACGAGCCTGCGGCCACCGCCATGGGGATGGTCGTCGGGTCGCCGCTGGCGCCGTCGATCACAGAGCCGTAGGCCCAGACCAGGCCGCCAGCGGTGAGGACCTCGACCGTGGCTGTGGCGAGGTCGGTCTCGTCGGCGTCGGCGCGGTCGAAGACATCGTTGACCTGGTGCCAGCTGCCGGCTGGGACGGTCGCGGACACTGGCGAGCCGAGGGCGGAGCCGTCCGGGCCGTGGAGAGTAACCCGCACCTGGCACGCCTCGGAGCCGGGGTTGACGAAGCCGACGTTGGTGCGGAAGCCGGCGCTGCCGCGCAACTGGCCGAGCAGTCCGGTGGCGGTCGGTCCGATGAGCTCGGCTGGCGAGACCCCGGGCAGGAACTGGCCGTAGGTGCCGTTGGGGGTGTCGTTGTAGGTGCGGGCCTGGACTACGATCTCGTGGTCGGCGCAGACCTCGACCGCGCCAGCGCTCGGTGGCGTCACCACGAACAGCTGGCTGACGACGTCGTCCCAGCCGACGACGCCTCCTGCCGGTACCGAGGCGCTGACGCCGGCCGAGCCCGCGTCGTGACGGTAGACCAGCGACGCGACGACCGCGCCCTGGCCGGGGTTGGCCAGCGACAGGAAGCTCTTCCAGTTGGTGCCGGCCGCACCAGGGTTCGAGGCCACACCGGCGACCAAGTAGCGGTACGCGGTGCAGCTCGGGGCAGCGGTGACGGTCACCGCCACCGACCCGGACCAGGTCGAGGCCGAGCCGCAGCCACGCACTGACCGGACCCGGTAGTGGTAGGTGGTGTCGGCGGTGACCGTGTGCTGGAAGGTCGCCTCGAGCTGGCTCGTGGTGGTGGTGGCGGCATCGGCGAATGACGGGTCGGTGGCCTCCTGGATCTCGTACGAGTCGGCTGTGGCAGCCGCGTTCCACGACACCGTGTAGGCGGTGCCCGAGGAGACAGTGGCGGCGCTGGTTTGGATTCCGCCCGGCGTGGTCGGCGGTTCGCAGTCCTCGGGCGGGCGGCTCGGGTCCCACCAGCCGTGGCTCATGACGAGCAGGGCGAGCAGGGTCACCGAGTCCTCGTAGTAGCCCTCCTCGACGTCGACCACAGCGTCCCAGACCGCCTCCAGCCATGCCTGCCCGTCGGGCTCGAGCATCGCCGCCACCCCGAACGGAGCGGTGAAGAAGGTCGAAAAATAGTCGCCGATCGGCGTGCCGTTGAGCTCGTAACCGGCCATGACCTGGAGCGGATCGCCGGCAGCGGCCTGGCGCACCCACTGGCTCATGCGCACGACCTGGGCGGCGGAGACGGGATCGCCGCTGAGCAGGGCGTCGAGCCCGAGCCGCCAGGGGACGCGGCCGGCGTTGTAGTAGTAGTGGCCGTCGTGGGGCCCCTCGAGGAAGTCGGGCGGCGCCGGACGCGGCGTGTGGTCCGAATCCGACACCGGGACCACGAAGTCAGGCACCAGGCCGGTGGTCGGGCTGTGGACGGTCTGGATCGTCTCGACCACCTGCTGGACGGCGACCACCACCTGGCTCCAGGCCGAGTCGCCGGTGAGGCGGGCGAACGCCCGGAAGTGGTCCGGCATGAAGTCTGAAGGTCGGGTCGCATACTGGCCGTAGGTCGGGTCGTCTGGCGCGGCCCAGTCGCCGAGCAGGGGCAGGTGGCTGTCCGGTCCGATGGTCGAGCCCAGAATGCCGGCGAGCATTTCGTCGGCGCGGGCGCGGTAGTCGATGCGCTCGCCGTTGCCCCACTGCTGCTCGGCGAGCAGGAGCGCGTAGGCGATGTCGCAGTCACCGTCAAAGGCCGAGCCGTCATCGCCCGGCTCGGGCGCCTCGTTGGCCGGCACGTGCCAGTCCATCAGCCGCGAGTCGTTCTCGCTCGGGTGGTCGGCGACAAACTCCCACATGCCGTCGAAGACGCGCTGCGCCTCCGGCTCCTCGCCGGCCATCAGGGCGACGATGATCATGCCGAAGCCCTGACCCTCGGACACGGTGGCCTCGGACGAGGCCGTGCCGAGCTTGACCCGGTAGCGCGGCTGGCCGTCGGCCTCGGTCCCGGCCTGGGCCAGGTAGCTGGCCTTCCAGCGCCAGTAGGCGGCGGCGACCTCGGCGTCGAGCTGGTCGAGCGGGCGCTGCCCCGGGGTCAGCGAGCCGGCGGCGTAGGCCACGTTCTGGGGGAACGGAAAACGCGGCTCGGCGGCGGCGCCGGGCCGCGGGGCGGTGGCGGCCAGCAGAGCCACGGCCAGCGCAACCGCTCCCATCCGCGCGCGCCCACCTGCGGATGCGAATGACAGGGTGAAACCGGCCCGGGGTGCGGTGTTTGGGGTGCTCATGGCCGATTCTCGGGCCCGGGCGCTCGGGCGTCAAGAGACCACGCTCGGCGCCAATGGGGATCCAGGACCACATTCCGAACCACGCCAGTGACGCCTTCCCGCCTTTGATGTGGAACTTCCGGAGCAGGTCCAGGTCCATGCTTGTCGTGACTTCGTGCTCCCTTTGCGCGCCGAGCAGGGGATCGTCACCAGCGACGATATGGATGAGCCCATGACATGGGTCGATGAAGGCGATCTCCCGGGCGACACGACAGGGGGCGCATGCCCGCGTCCGCTCCTCGCCGTCTACCTGCGCTGGGGCCCCTCGGGCCACTGCAGGAACCGCCCACCGCCGAACACGATGTCGCGGCTGAAGCTCGACGTGGGCGTGCCAGGGACGTACTCGCTGTCGTCCCGCTTCCCGTCCGCGCCACGGGAGCGGATCCGGTAGTCCTGATCCTCGACGCTGCGGCACATCACGGCGAACTCGAAGTCGTGTTGCCAGGCGTCCTGCACCGGCATCTCCCTGAGGTACATGGGCGACAGCATGGACTGCAGCTCCCTGGGCGAGAGGTTGCCCCAGCGGAGGTCGACGTAGCTGCCGCCGATCGGGCAGTAGGTCTTGTTGTCGATGGCGTACGCTTCCCATGCCGTCGCCAGGCTCCGCATGTCGGACATGGTCCGCTTCTGGCGGCCACGGCCAGGGGCGTCCAGCACTCCTGGAGCAACCATCGCCAGGACCAGCAGCGACGCCACCGTCATCACCCCGCCGATCGCCAGGCCGGCGATCGCGAAACCCTTGCCGCCGACCTCCTGCGGCCGCCGCGACGCCTTGACCAGCGCGATCGCCCCGAGGCTGGCGGCCAGTGGGCCGAAGACGAGGAGCGGAAACAGGATGACCGAGGCCATCCCGCACGCCAGCGCAGCGATGGCGAGATCCTTCTTGACCCGGAGGGATGGCAGCTCTGAATCCACCCGATCCGAGTCTACCAGGCGTGATCCGTCCTGCTGAGCCGTTGCGCCCGCAGCCGAAGAGCCCCATTCCGGGTCGGGGCGCCGCCATCGCAGCGTGGAGGGATCAGTTCAGGATCGCCCGCATGAGCCCGGCGGTCGAGGCCGTCGACAGCTCGGCGCTCGCCCCCGGGG
>Ga0316620_10000691_pt1 | contig 13777 bp, 13 predicted proteins | sample OWC_Aug_M1_C1_D5_FD_207651 | JGI IMG/M metagenome (GOLD analysis project Ga0316620, IMG submission 207651) | Wetland soil microbial communities from Old Woman Creek delta, Ohio, United States - OWC_Aug_M1_C1_D5_B | ecosystem: Environmental > Terrestrial > Soil > Wetlands | place: USA: Ohio... | reverse complement strand
CGGGATCCCGTCTTTTGTCCCGCCTCGCCAGGCGAGGTCTGTCCGCATTCGGTGCCCTACTTCAAGAGCGCGTCGATTCGCTGTCGGAATTCGGCCTCGGCCAACTCTCCCTCGCGCTGCTCCACGAGGCGCCCCGCTTTGTCGATAAACACGCTCGTCGGAGTGGCTTCGACTGCGTACAGTTTACCGATCGCTCCGCTGGCGTCTCGCCCGACGGGATAGGTCACCTTGTAGACTCCCATGAACATTCGGGCGAGTTGATCCTTGTCCCAGGACACGTTGATACCCAGCACCGCCAAGCCCTTGGCCTTGTACTGGTCGTAGAGGGCCGACAGAACGGGAGACTCCCGTTGGCAGTGCGGTCACCCCGAGGCCCAGAAATTCAGCAGAAGAGGGCTCCCGCGGAAATCCTTCAGCGAGACCACTCGGCCGTCCAACAACGTCACGCTGAACTCCGGAGCCGGCTTGCCTGCCGGCTGGGGCACAGCCCAACTGTTATCGAGCACCGCACCGACGATGCCCATCGCCGCGAGTCCGATGAAGTCTCTCCGTCGCACGTATCCGCTCCTTCCCGGATGCCGCCGTCACCAACATCCCCGCGCCCGGTCCGTCACCGGGCCTCGTCGTGTCCTTCCGCCCGCACCAGAAGGATGGGGCGATCGAGCCGCTGCATCAGCTTGGGCGTCAAACTGCCCGCCCAGAATCCTTCCATGGCTCCCCGCGCATGCGTGGCCATGGCGACGAGATCCGCCCCCGCGGTTCGAGCCGTTTCCAGAAGCGCCGTCAACGGCTCTCCGCGACCGACCGAGGTGGTCACCTCAAGGCCTCCCACCGTCAAGGTGTTCCCCAAACCGCCGACGTACGCCGCGGCATCCTGCTCGGCGATCTCCAACATGGCCCGAGTGGCCAAGGGCATCAGGATCCCGGCCGCGCCCTTGTGTCCGGAGAGCGTCGCCGCCGTCGGCACCACCATCACGAGGTGCAGAGCGGCCTTCCAGCCGCGGGCCAGCCGCTCCGCCACCGGGAGCGCGGTCTCGTGGGTGGCGGACCCGTCCAGCGGCACCAGGATCCTCCGGCAGACGAACGGCGGGGCCTCGCCCGCCGCCGTCGGATTGACCATCAAAATGGGCGTCCGTCCGCGCCCGAGGGCTCGGAGCGCGATGCTGCCGATGAAGAACCCCTTGAGCCCTCCTTGCCCGTGCGTGGAGAGCACCACCAGGTCCGCCGCAAGCTCATCGGCGTGAGCCATGATGGAATCCGCCACGTTTTCGGTCCGGGCACTGTGGACATGAATCTCCACTGGACGGTCTCCAAACACCGGCCGCTGCGCCACGGATGCGAGATAGGCCTGCGCCTGTGCCGCGTTCGTGAGATGCCGCTGGCCGTGTACCGTCTGTGGCGCCCACTCCTCCAGGACGTGGAACAGTGTCACCCGGGCGCCGAAGGCCGCGGCCGTCGCCGCCGCAGCCGGCAGCGCCGCCTCTGCCAGCGTTGAGCCGTCCAGAGGAACGAGTACGTGTCGCACCACGGGCCTAGCCTCCGCCCAAGAGTATCTGAAAGAGAAGGAAGAGGTTCAAGGCGATAATCAAGAGGGTCACCAGCCGAAAGATAACCGTGGTGACGCGATGGTTGACCAGAACGCCCATCAGGTCGGCGCGCGCCGTGAAGAGCGCCAGAGGGACCAAGGCGAAGGGAAGCCCAAAGCTCAAGACCACCTGGCTGAGGACAAGAGTGCGGGTCGGCTCCAGACCGATCCCAATCACGATCAGCGCGGGGAGCATCGTGAGCAGCCGGCGCACCCAGATTGGGATCTGCCAGTGCACAAACCCCTGCATGATCACCTGGCCGGACATGGTCCCCACCGTGGAAGAGGATAAACCCGACGCGAGCAACGACACCGCAAAGACCCAGCTCGACGCACCCCCCAAGAGCGGCGCCAGGGTCTTGTGGGCTTCCTCGATGGTCCCTACCGTCGTGAGGCCCTCCTCGAAGAAGGTCGCGGCGGCCATGATCAGCATCGCCCCGTTCACTAACCCGGCAACCCCCATGGCCAGGGTCACATCCACGCACTCGAATCGGAATAGCCGCCGGAGCTGGCGGGGGTCGCGCACGACGATGCGACCCTGGGTGAGAGCCGAGTGCAGGAACACGACGTGGGGCATGACCGTGGCCCCCAGGATGCCTGTCGCCAAGAGTACGCTTTCCGTTCCTTGGAAGTGCGGCACGACGGCATGGTAGGCAATCTTGCCCCAGTCCGGCCGGCCGAGGATCGTCTCGACCAGATAACAGAAAGCGATGACGCCCACCATGGCGGTGATGACCGCTTCCAGCGGCCGAAACCCGTGCCGCTCCAGCGCCAGGATGGCGAATGTCACCGCCCCGGTGAGAACGCCCGCAAGGAAAAGCGGCATCCCGAAGAGGAGATTGAAACCTAGGGCCGCCCCCAGGAACTCCGCCAGGTCGGTGGCCATCGCGACCGCTTCCATGATCACCCACATGCCCCAAACCGCCCAACGCGGAAATTGGTCGCGACAGTGCTCCGCGAGATTCTTGCCCGTGGCAATCCCCAACTTGGCCGAGAGCGCCTGGGTCAGCATGGCCATGAGGTTACTCGCCACGATGACCCACAGGAGCATGTAGCCGAACTGCGCTCCTCCCTGGATGTTCGTGGCGAAGTTGCCGGGATCCACATAGGCCACGCTCGCGATAAAGGCGGGGCCGAGAAATGGAAACAGGCGGCGGTAGAAGGACCGGGCGCTCCGACCTTCCAGCACTTCGGTGGCCGCGGCAATAGTGCGCTCGTCCCCGCGGGCCGACCCGGTCGTCGAGCGATCGATCGCAGGGCGAGATTCAATGGAAGATTCGGGCTCCATGGCGCCTCGCAATCTCGATCCGTTCGCATGCATCCGGTACCTGGAAACGGCAACCCCGGTGCGTGGACAGGCGAGACCGAAGTGCAGCGGACAAACGGGCTGAGCGCTCAGGAACAGGACGCGGGCGCCTCCTCGGGACGCGCCGACGGTTGCAACCGATACCGGAAATCGCAGCGCGGCGCCCCTTCCATGATGGTCTGGGTACGCGTGAGCTTGAAGTCCTGGTTGAATCCGTCGCCCAAGGCGAAGTCGCGGCCGCAGGAGAGAATGGCCCCCAACTCGGGGATGCCGAGGGCCTGGTACATCTCCGCATACCGGCAGCGCGTGACGTCGTAATCGTAGGCCGTGTCGTCGAGGTGGCGAACCTCGACCGTCAACGAGTCGCCTTTCAGCCAGTTCGCCTGGCTTTGCACGAGGTGCGCCAGCGTGTTCCCGCCCATGCGTTCGGCCAGGGCCTTCCCCTGGTCGCGCGCGATCCGGGTGATGACCCGTTTCACCGTGTCCAGCACCCCTTCGCGCCCGAACTCCTCCGCAAAGGCCGCGATCAGCGGGGCGAGAATGCGGGCCTCGATTTCCCTTCGCTTGAGCACCCCGATGTCGTTCAGCGTGTCGGGAGGCAATGCGCTCGCCATACGATCCCCTCGCATTCACTTCCGTTGTTGAATCTGCTTCTTTTCGGCCCGCTCCGGCATGGTGCCGTCGCTGAAACCGTGGTGCGCCACGACTTCTTTCAGGTTCCAGTAGTCCCCGCCAAACGGATCGAACGTCAGGGGCGCCACCCGGCCCAAGACGACGGTGCCATCTTCGACCACGTCGGCATCCCCGTGCACCGCCGCCACCTCGGCAAGGAACAAGACATGGGAGCCGAGCGGCAGTGCTTGCCGGACGACGCATTCCAGGTTGATGGGACACTCCTCGATCATGGGCGGACGCACCTTCACGCCCGGCACCGGCGTCAGATTGGCTTGCGCAAACTTGTCCACGGTCTCGCCGGAAACCGTGCCGCAGAAGTCCACGGCGCGCAGAAGAGCGGCAGGCGGAATATTCAGGACGAACTCGCCCGTTTCTCGAATCAGGGTGTATGAGAAGCGCTCTGCGCGGACGGCCACGCCGACCATGGGCGGCGTGCCGCAGACGACACTCGCCCAGGACACGGTCAAGATGTTCGGGGCGCCATCCTGGCCCACACATGTCAAAAGCACCACCGGCACAGGGGCCAGAAAGGCGTTTCGTTCCAGCTGGATCTTCCCCATGTCCCCGCTCTCCCGGACGGGACAGGTCAGCGCACCGCCCGCGCCGCGGCCGCGGCCTCTACCCATCGCAAGACGTGATTCCAGGTCGCGACGCGGGTGATGCCCCCCGGCAAGTCTCCCTGATTCCAGGGGCGGTCAAACAGCAGAACCGGCACAGGCACCAGTGCGGCGGCAACGGCGACGTGGAGTTCGTCCTCGATCAAGAGGTCCAGTCGTCGCTCGCGGACCACGCGCGGTTTGTACTCCGCCGCAGCCTCGCCGTCTCGATGAACCAGGTCCTCGAACAGACCTGCGATGCCCGCGTTCTGTAGCAGGCGTCGCGTGTGATCGCGATGCGCAAGCAACCGGCCGGTCACGACGACGAGCCGGTGCCCCGCGCCGACCAGGGCTCGCATGGCGTTGGCGGCGTCGGCGTACACGGGACGCGTTCCCAGAAAGTCCGTCTCGTCGAGTTTCGCGAAAAACTGCCACATCTCCCCAGTCGAGATGTCGGGGTAGCGAGGAAAGATCTCCCAGGCCGCGTTCTCGATTTTCACGTCCCGACCGAAATAGGACCGAAATGCTTCCAGGTAGCCGGGCAACGACTCCGCCAAGACGTCGTCTACATCGACACCGATCCGAAGGGACGCTGCCATTCGTTTCCCTACGCCAACTCGAGAGGCCCGATGCCGACGGCGATGCCGCCGCTCAGGTGACCATCATTGGCTTGCTCGCGGCCACGTTGGCAATGAGTTCGCACACAACATAAAGGCCGATCAGCAAGGTGGTCATTGACGTGGGAGCGTAACACATTTGACTCACCCCATCAAGAAAGGACACCCCCCTCGTCGGCCGATCGGAGGCTGGACGGCCGCTCGGGACGGCTTCGCGGTGCTGCAGCGGAGATGCACAACTCAACGGTCGAACGGTTGAGCAGGCGAGGGATCCACCCCCATCGAGCGCACCCTCCGCGCATTCGCGCCTAAGCGCGCGACCGCTCCGCTCAAAGTCGGAAGCTTTGACGCTTCTCCAATGCGCGAAACTCTTCTTGGCTTGGGTTCAGTTTTCTTTCCTCGGGATCTCCCCAGCGTCCGTTGGCGGTGCGGGGGAAAATTCCGTGGCGCTGGCTGGGTATGGTACAAGCGGAAACCCCGCGTGATTCTGATTCCAAGATCAAGAAGCTCTTCTTTGTTTCTTCGAAAATCCGTTTAGATGACCTGAGATTCAACACCACTGAATGTCATATAAGTATATGATTTTACGATGTGTATATTTACAGAGAATTGGTTGGTGAATTTTATGATAGGCGCTTGGCAATTTTTTATTGACAGGACCAATTGTATCCGGTATATCCATTTCATAGGAAACTGACCCGTTGGTACATGGATCCTCAATGTCAAGCACGCGAGAACAGATTTTGGACGCGGCAGGTCGACTGATCCACGTTCGCGGCTTTCACAACACGTCCGTGGACGACATCCTACGCGAGAGCGGCGTCGGCAAGGGAAATCTCTATTACTATTTCAAGAGCAAGGACGAGCTGGGTTATGCGGCTTTGGATCGGACGCTCGAGCGTATTCAAGAGGAAATCCTCGAGAGGCTGTCCGCGGCCGGCCTGGATCCTTGGACGCAATTGGAAAGTTTCCTCGGATATGCGGTCGAGCGGGCCCGGCGGGAGGGTTGCGTTGGCGGCTGCCCGCTCGGAAATCTCGCGTTGGAAATGAGCGACATTCACGAGGGCTTCCGAACACGTCTGAGTGACGCCTTCTCGCAAGTGCGGTCCAAGATCGAAGAGACGCTGGAGCGGGCCAAGCGTGAGGGTACGCTGCGCATCGGAACTGATATCCCGCGCCTCGCGAATTTCCTTCTCGCTGGGTTCGAGGGTGCGTTCATGATGGGGAAGCTTCATCGGGACGCAGAGTTGATGGCAAGCGTGGTCGACGAACTCAAGACGCACCTGGTGCACTACCGCGTAGTCTGATTCACACGACTACGCTTCACACAGGGGGACACCACACCATGGCACATCGAATGGATGTCAGGAGGACCAAGGATTCGGGCGCGGGGTCGGCCGGCGGAAGCCGGCGCGCGTCCGAGCGCGCCGGAAACCTCAAGAGCCATGCAGCTGGAATGGCCGAGCACACAATGCCGACGATCGTAGAGTATACGGACCAAAAGCCGCCGAAAAACTTGTATCCCGAGAGAATCATCTCTCCCGTTCGCTCGGGCCCGTGCTGTTTCACGGATATGGAAGAAGTCGGGAAGCCCCAGGAGGACGGTCGCTGGGTGTTCCAGTATAGGCGATGCAAGAAGTGCGGGTTTGCCTTGCGCGTGATCTTGCGAGAAATCCCGGATGCCGCTCTGGCGGCCGAACTTCGGAAGATCCTGGCCAACTCGTTCGTGCGGAACGTACCCGAGTAGGACCGCCGTCTTCGCTGCGGCCGCCCTGCGCGCCGGTGCGGCCGCGGACCGTCCGCTTCTCCAGGAAACAGGGGGGAGGCTGGGGAGGTGGTGAACCCCTCCTCTGCTTCCCCCTTTGCGCTTCGGGTCCGCAACGTTCGCCCCGGCAGGTGTGCGCAGGCGCCGCGGCGCCGCCCGAGATCTCGCCGCTACATCTCGATCTTGTTCGCCTCCAGCACCGTGCCCCGGACCCTCTCCAGGTTGGCCAGCGACTCGACATAGTCGGCAATCGCCCGCAGCTCGTTGGCCTGCGCCGCCGAGAGGTCGCGCTGGAACGACAGGACGTTGAAGGTGGTCGTGACGCCCGCCTCGAGGCGGCGTTGCTCGACCCGCAGTTGTTCTTCGGCCAGCGCCCGTGCCGCCCGGTTGGCATCGACCCGCTTGGCGTTCGCCTCCACGCGCCGGACCGCCTCGCGCGCCTGCTGGACGATCTGCAGCTCGAGCTGCTTGAGCGACGTCTTGGCCTGATCCACGGTGAGCCGTGCCTTGGTGTAGGTGGATTCGGCCGCCCGGTTGCCCAGGGGAACGGTCAGCACCACCCCCACCGAGTACGAGATGAAATCACCGCCTCCCAGCGCGCTCATGTCCTTCCCGTAGCTCGTCCCGAATCCGTTTGTCGAGACGCTGCCGGCCAACGAGAGGTCCGGCAGAAGCTGATTTCGGGTCAAGCGAACATTGAGCTCCTTGCTGTCGATGTCCAGCTTTGCGCTCTTGTACTCGTACCGGTTTTCCAACGCCTGTCGGATCGTCTCCTCCAGATTGATCGGTTTCGGCTCGAAGGTCAGGCTGTCGGACGGTTGAATCTCTTGCCCCCAGCTCCCGCTCCCCGGTATGTTCAGGATCACTTTCAGGGTGTCTTCGGCATCCCGCACCCCTTTTTCGCCCAGAATCACGTCCTGCACTCTGGCCGCCTCTTGCGCTTCGGCCTGCGTGACCTCGACCGGCGCCGCCACGCCGGCGCGCACGCGCGCCTTGTTGAGGGTCACCAGCTCCTGCGCCAGGCGCAACGACCGGCGTTGCACTTCAAGATTCTCGATGGCGAACACCAATTCGACGTAGGCGTTGTATACCTGGGTGGTGATGTCGCTGACCCTCAACCGCAACTGCTCGTGCGAGATGGATCGGTTGTTGCCAGCGATACGGATGTTGGTCTCGTTGGCCTCAAAACCGAAATTCTTCAGCAAGGGATGTGTGAGCGTGAGGGCAAGCTCGCTGATGAAGCCATCGTTTGGGCTCGACCTGGGAATGTGGAGGTACTCGTTGTTGAAGCGAAGCTCGTACGTGCCGCCCGTGGGCAGCTTCTGGCGCAAGCCGGTGTTGAAATCGAAGAGGTCGCTGAGAACTCTCTGGCCCGTCAAGAGGGTCAACGTCGCAGGAAGTCGGTTGTCAGACCTCGTGAGCTCCAGGAATGCGCTTGGATCGTAAGCCGACTTTTCGAATATGAGGTCCTGATCGCGCAGACGTGGGTTGAAGCCCTCGATCGAGATGTCCAGGTTGTTCTTCAGGGCGATCGCAATGCTGTCCTTCATTGAGAGGGCCATCGCCCCGCCGCGCGCTGCAGGCGGCGGCTGCGCCGCCCCGACCTGCGCGATCTGCAGATCCAGCCGGAACGTCGGCTGTGCGTCGCCCCCAAAGGCCGGAGCGGACGGGAGGAGGCTGATCCCGAGAATCAGGACCATCGCAATGCGCATGGCCAACGTCGCACGTCGTTGCATGGGTCGCTCCTTTCACACGCAGAATCGGCCTCGGATTACGCCTCGACGCCGAGCCGCTCTCACCGAAAATCCGTCCCGGGATCCTGTGCGGTCTCTGGCGCCAACTCGTTTGATCCTGTGAGAAGGTTCGCGAATCGTCATAGCCTGATCCGACAGCGCACGGGACGCAGCGATCTTGAGGAGTGACAGGCCGACGAGACGGCTAAAGGTACTGTGGGGACGGGACGGGTGTCAAGGATTCGAGAGGTGTGGCTGTGGTCGACGGGTTCCGCAGATCCGGAGGCCGGACTCTCGCTGCGTGCGACGGGCGTGCGCAGGCCGGCCCAAGATGACGCCGGGCGGCGGGAGCGCACCCCGAACGCGTCCGCACGAGTTGTCGCGATGGTGGCGCGGCGAAGACGAATCACGCGCGACCCCACCCTGTGGCGCGAACTCGCGAGGCGGGCCTCGGACGGCTGCCGCGCGCAGCGGCGTCGAACATCAGTCGTGGCCTTGACGTCTCGCAGGGCAGCGTTTCCTGTCGGGCCTCCCCGGCCGGGTTGGTGGGCCCATGGTGTCCGCACGCCCATGCCGCGCGGGTGCCGGATCGGGCTCCCCGTGGACACCACAGTGTAAGGACCGAGGGTCTCCAGCCCCCACGCCCTCCTCCGTGGCCCTCTTCAGAGATCAGACGTAGAAGAAATAGATGAGCACATTGCAGACAATGACCACCACCATCATCGCGGGATAACACGCCTTACAGTAGTATCCCCACCCTATCGTCTTCCCTGTCACCCGTTCGTAAGTCGCGACGGCGACCACATTGGCCGATGCCCCGATCGGAGTCCCGTTGCCTCCAATATCAGTTCCGAGAGCGGTTGACCAAACCAATGGAAGCAAGGGGAAGCCGAAATTTTCGCTCATGTGCTTGAGAATCGGCGCCATGGTCGCAGCAAAGGGCACGTTGTCCACGATCGACGAACCGAAGGCGCTGATCCAGAGGATGAGTGATAAGGCGATGAAGACGCTGCCGCCTGAGGCTTCTGTTACGACGGAAGCTGCCATCTGGAGCAGGCCAACGTGCTCCATGGCTCCGACAATGAGGAAGAGACCCGCAAAGAACACGATGGTGGAGTAATCGATTCTTTCCAGCACCCCTCCCATCTTGTGCCCTCCAAGCAGGAGAGCGATCAGCGCGCCGGTCAGTGCAACCGTCGCCACGGAAACGTGCGTGATGTGATGAGTCACCAACATGATGACGACATAGAAGAATGCAATCAAACCTACGGCAAACAACCGCCTGTCCTGGATGGCCTCCCGAGGGTGCAGTTTGGCAATCTGCTCCTCGACCCATTTCGGGCTCTCGAGGAGCCTCGCTCGGACGGAAAAGATCTCCCGTTTGTAAAACCAGATAAAGAAAACGGTGTTGACCAAAAAACCGACCCAGGCAATGACGCCGGTATTTTTGGCGAAAGCCATGAAGGGGAGCTGAAAATAGGTCCCCAGGATGACGTTTGGAGGATCCCCCACCATGGTCGAGGCCCCGCCGATGTTGGCGGCGCAGATCTCCGCGAGAATGAGGGGCAGCGGATTCATCCCGATGATGCCCGCCACCTCGAGCGTCAGGGTGGACATGAAAAGCATGACCGTGATGCTGTCCACGAAGGCCGAAAGGAAGGCGGCGATAAAGGGGAAAAGGAAGAAAAGCTTGAGAGGATCCAGCTTCACCCACCGCGCACTGTGGAGACCTAGCCACCGGAAAAAACCGGAGCTGTTCATCGTCTCGATGACGGTCATCATTCCAAAGACGAAAAGGATGGTCTCCCAGTTCTCGTAATGGAGAAGCTCCTTGGGGCCCAAGACAAAGATGAAAGCGAGAACCGCCCCGAGGATCGAGGCGATCGTCCGGTTCACCTTTTCCGAGATGATCAACCCATAGGAAAGAATGAAGATCCCAAGAGCGATCCACTGCTGAGTCGACATCCTACCCCCCTTCAACATGAATTCGAGAAAGACCGGAGGGCAGTCTCCAGCCTCTCAACCGCTGCCATTCTCACCGCAAAAAAACCGGAGCAGATCTGCCGAACACTTTGGAAGAGTGTTGTGGCGGGACCTCATGGGCGGGAAGCCCCGGCACGTGCCGACACTGGCGGACCTCTCACCCCCGGTGAAGTTCGTTATGCCTCGTCCAGTGGCCGTCAAAGCCGCATTTCAAGATGTTGCGAGTGTTCCCGGCGGGTCCTAAGGATGCCGCCGCAAACCCGGTCCTTGTATTACATAACGCAAGGCCTGTCAACAACTCGGGCTCATCGCCGGGGAAAGGTGAGGCCAAACGCACGTATGTCGCACATTTCTTTCCCGCGGCCGACTGGCATGCTATCGTGCCCGCCGCTCCGGACGTTGGACGGAGGCGCCGATGGCGCGCGCCCAACACCAAAAGAAGACGCTCTGGCAAGGCCGCACCGGACTCTGGGATCCGTCCGATGCGATCGGGCGCCGCGTCGTTCCTGTCAGGCGCCGCATACACAGGAAACCACGCACATGGTTGCATTTCTACCATCGCTCCTGTTCGTCACGCTGGCCGAGATGGGCGACAAGACGCAGCTTCTGGCCACGGCCTTCGCCACGCGTTTCCCGGCGCGGACCGTGCTGTCGGCCGTCTTCGCCGCAACGCTCGTGAATCACGCCCTGGCCGTGGCGGCGGGACGCATCCTGACCAACGTCATCCCTCTGGACGCGATCTCGCTCGCGGCCGCACTCTCCTTTATCCTGTTCGGCTTGTGGACCCTTCGGGGAGACACACTGGAGGGCGAGGACCAGCAGCGTTCGTCCTACGGGCCGTTCCTCACGGTCGCCGTCGCGTTTTTCTTGGCCGAGCTTGGCGACAAGACGCAACTCGCCACCATCAGCCTGGCGGTCCGATACAGCGACGCTGTTGCCGTTCTGCTCGGGACCACCGCGGCCATGGTGATCGCCGACAGCATCGGAATCGGGATCGGGATCGTCATGGGCAGGCGATTGCCCGATGCCTTGATCCGCATCGTCTCGGCCGGGGTCTTCGTCTTCTTCGGCCTGGCCGGGGCATCCAGTGTCCTGACGACGTGGTTGCCGCTGGCCGTCAGTTCCGCGGTGCTCTTCGCGCTCGCGGTGGCCACGCTGGGCGCCGCCCATTACCTCATCGTCCAGCGCCGGCGGTTGGAAGCGCAGCCGCAGCGCGGGCGGGCGCCGCGGGGCTTTGCAGAGCGGCTGCCGCAGTCCCTGTTTGCCCTCCTTCTCGCGGTCGCGTGGGTCGCCAGCCTGGGACTCGCCAAACCCTTGGCCGCGTTCGACCACTGGATCACCTTCGTGCTGCTCGGAGGGCTCGGTTGGAAGCTCATTCACGGGGTCGTGCGACCCGACCGACCGGCGGTGCGCCTTGATGCTCGGCTGGTTTGTGCGGTCTTGATCCTCGCCGCCCTCACGAGCGCCCAGGCATTCCTCGTGGAGTTTCACCTCGCCCTGGCGATCGTTCCGGTTCTCGTCCTGCTCGCGGCGCTCGCCCTGCTCCTCGGCGGGCCGTTCCTCACCCGCCGCGCAGACAGCCCGCGCCTCCAGCGGATCGGCCAGCATCGCATCGAGATCGCTAGCGGCCTCGTCCTCATCGGAATCGCCTTGAAGACTCTGATCGAACACATGGCCTGAGCCGCGGCAGAGGATGCGCCGGAACGAGCCCGGGTGAGGATGATACGGCGGCATGTGCCCGTCCGTCCCGGCTGGATACCCGGCGGACGGGCCTTTTTCGGCAGTCTGCTATGTCTGCAAGAACGCCTGCGTGAACTTGGCCCAAGCGCTGTCGTCTGCCTGTTCCAGCTGGCCTTCGACCAGGCCGCCAGCCGCACTCGGTGCCGTCGGGGCCTCGTCGGTGCCGGATGCCGTCCCCAGCATGCTTTGCAGCCGCGCGATCTCCGACTGATACCACGCCGCCGCTTTCTCGCCGATGTACAAGTGCCCCAGCTCGTCGGCCAGGTGCTCGGGTTGCATCGAGCACACCCACCCGTGCTCGTAGGGGCGGCGCGTCATCCAATCCGAGTGATGCGGCAATTCGGCGTTCACCTCGTGCACTTTCCCCGAGATCGGCGCCTGGAGTGTGACAGTGCGCTCGCCTTGCCGGATGCTGAAGAGACGCTCCCCCTTTTTGATCGTCGCGCCCTTGACGGGCAGTTCGATGGCATCGATACGCCCGATCATCTTGCGCGCAAAATCGTCCAATCCCAACCGGACCATCCCCGGCACGGTCACGTTCGCCCACACGTGGCCGGGCGAGATGAACACACCGCCCGGGAGACCGAATTCGTGAGCCGGCGGACGGTCCGTCGCGACGACGCGCACTGTGGAGGCGAGCCGTTTCTGCTGGCGATCCTGCCGTCGGAACAGGCACTTCTTGGTAAATTCTACCAGTTCGTCCTCGGTGAAGGGTTTTTGCACATAATCCATGGCGCCCCACTTCATCGCATTCACGGCGGATTCGACCGTAGCGTAGCCGGTGATCATGACGACGTCCGTCTCCGGGCTGTAATGCTTTACGCCTTTCACCACGTCCAGGCCATCCATCTCGGGCATCTTCAAATCGGTAAAGACAAAATCGTACTTGCGCTTCTGCACGAGACCCAGCGCTTCCCGCCCGCTTTCGACCGTGTCAATCGCATACCCGGCGGCGACCAGGATCTTTCGAAAACTGTCGAGCACGACGGCTTCGTCGTCGACCGCAAGGAGGTGCGCGAGCGGGTTGGGGATGTCGACTCGCTTGAGCGATTTCGCCTCCTCCTCAAAGTCCAGGCGCAGGCCGATATCCAGCGCGGCCAGACGTTCCTTGCGCGCTTTGGCCTCACGCATCCGATCCATCACCACCCGCACGACCACGTTGATGATGATGAACACCACGATCATCGCGACTACGAGGACCGGAACCATGATGGCCTCCCCTTAGCACACGCGACGCCGGAGACTCACCCGTCGCTGCTGTCGGCTGGGCGGCAAGACCGTTTTCAAGGGAACGACGTTACGCGGCGTGCGACGATGCGCAAAAGGCCGCCGCACTCGGTATAGGCTCTCGCCTAGGTCTCGCCGATCGGCAACAGCACACGGAATGTCGTCCCTTTGCCCACCTCGCTCTCGACCTCGATGCGGCCGTTGTGTTTCTCGACGATCCCCCACGCCACCGCCAGCCCAAGCCCGGTGCCTTTTCGCCCCTTGGTGGAGAAGAAGGGCTCAAAGATTCGCTCCAGATTGGCCGCGGGGATGCCGCAGCCGGTGTCGCTCACGTTGATTTCGATCTCTCGGGGCCGGGTCTGAGGGGCAGCGCCATCCGCTTTGAGGACGGTCGCCAGCGCCACGGCACCGCCGCCTTCGCCAATGGCGTCGTTGGCGTTGAGGAGCAGATTCACGATGATCTGCTGGATTTGATTGGCGTCGGCGTTGACCATGGGCAGATCGGCGTGCAGATTCTTGCGGACCTCCACGCGATGCGCGGCGAGTTGCG
>Ga0316620_10000688_pt1 | contig 13825 bp, 10 predicted proteins | sample OWC_Aug_M1_C1_D5_FD_207651 | JGI IMG/M metagenome (GOLD analysis project Ga0316620, IMG submission 207651) | Wetland soil microbial communities from Old Woman Creek delta, Ohio, United States - OWC_Aug_M1_C1_D5_B | ecosystem: Environmental > Terrestrial > Soil > Wetlands | place: USA: Ohio... | reverse complement strand
GCAGCGCTTCCTCGAGGCGGCCCGCAAGCGGCCGGAGCTCCAACGCCTGTTCAGCCCGTTCCGGGCCTCGGTCCCGCAGATCTACGCCGAGGTCGACCGCGACAAGGCGCTCAAGCAGGAAGTGGACCTGCGCGGCCTCTACACCACGCTCCAGGCCTTCATGGGCGGAGCCTACGTCAACGACTTCAACCGCTTCGGACGCCAGTGGAAGGTCTTCCTGCAGGCGGAGCCCGAGTACCGCCGGAGCGCCGCGGACATCGGCGCGTTCTACGTTCGCAACGCCGGCGGCGACATGGTGCCCCTCTCCACGCTCGTCACCGCCCGCGACGTGCGCGGCCCGGAGTTCACCACGCGCTTCAACCTCTATCGCGCCGCGGAGGTCACCGGCTCGCCGGCTCCGGGCTACAGCTCCGGCCAGGCGATGGCGGCGCTCGAGTCCGTGGCCGCCGAGGTGCTGCCGCCGGAGATCTCCTACTCGTGGAACGCGATGTCCTACCAGGAGAAGCGGGCATCGGGGGGAGGGGTGGTCTTCGTCCTCGCCCTCCTGATGGTGTTCCTGATCCTGGCCGCGCAGTACGAGAGCTGGTCGCTGCCCTTCAGCGTGCTGCTCGGAACGCCGCTCGCGGTGTTCGGGGCCTTCGTGGGCCTGCTGGCGCGGAAGTTCGATCTCAACGTGTTCGGCCAGGTCGGATTGGTGATGCTGATCGGCCTCGCGGCCAAGAACGCGATCCTGATCGTCGAGTTCGCAAAGCTCGAGCTGGAGGGCGGGAAGGGCGTGGTGGAGGCGGCGCTGTCCGGCGCACGGCTGCGCCTGCGGCCGATCCTGATGACCTCCTTCGCGTTCATCCTCGGCTGCGTGCCGCTCTGGCTCGCAGCCGGGGCCGGCGCGGTGTCACGGCAGCAGCTCGGCACCGCCGTCATCATGGGCATGCTCGTCGCGACGGCCCTCGGAATCTTCCTGGTGCCCGTGCTCTTCGTGGTGATCGAGCGCCTCTCGCATCGCCGCGCCCCGGCGGAGGCGCCGGCGCCGACGCAGGGCCCCCTGCCGAGCCCGGTGGCGGGAGGCCGCGAGTGAGGGCTCGTCGGGCGCCCGCCGCGGTCCTCGCGCTCGCGCTCGCGGGCTGCGCCGTCGGGCCGAACTATCGGCGGCCGGAGACGGCCTCTCCGGAGGCCTACCGCGGCCAGGAGGGCCCGACGCAAGCCGCCTCCCTGGCGGACCTCCCGTGGTGGGAGGTCTTCCACGACCCCGTGCTCCAGGACCTGATCCACGAGGCCCTGCAGAACGACTACGATCTTCAGACCGCCGCGCAACGCGTGGAGCTGGCGCGGAACCTGGTCGGCGTGGAGCGCTCGCCCCTCTTCCCGCAGGTCGGCTACGAGGCAGACGCCGCGCGCGGCAAGAACACGCTCTTCAGCACGGTGAGCCCGGGGAGCGGCACGGGCAACGCCTTCCTTGCCGCCCTGAACGCGAGCTGGGAGATCGACATCTGGGGACGCATCCGTCGCTCGACGGAGGCCGCCCGCGCGGAGCTCTTCGCGAGCGAGGCCTTCCGCCGCGGCGTCTGGCTCTCGCTGGTGAGCAGCGTCGCGCAGGCCTACTTCGAGCTCCGCGAGCTCGATCTCGAGCTGGAGATCGCCCAGCACACGGTGGCGTCGTTCCAGGATACGCAGCGCCTCTTCGATCGACAGTACCGGGGCGGCGTGGCCTCGCGGCTCGAGCCCCTGCGCGCGGAGGCCGCTCTGGCGCAGGCCGCGGCGGCGATCCCGAGCCTGGAGGCACGGATCGTCGCCAAGGAGAACGAGCTCTCGGTGCTGCTCGGCCGGCAGCCCGGGCCGATCCCGCGCGGCGCCGCGCTCGTCGACCAGACGGTTCCTCCCGAGGTCCCGGCCGGGCTTCCCGCCTCGCTGCTCGAGCGGCGCCCCGATCTCGTGGAGAGCGAGCAGACCCTGGCCGCCGCGAACGCGCGCGTGGGCGTGGCGATCGCCGACTTCCTGCCGCGCATCGGGCTCACCGCCGTCTACGGCAGCGTGAGCCCGGAGCTCCACAACCTGCTGGAGAAGGGCACCCTCGCCTGGTCCGTCGCCGCGCAGGCCGCGGGCCCGATCTTCCAGGGCGGGCGTCTCTACTACGGCTACCGCGCGGCAAAGGCCCAGTGGGAGGCGGCCCGGCTGCAGTACGACCAGAGCGTGCTGATCGCGCTCGGCGAAGTCTCGAACACGCTCGTCGCGCGACAGAAGTTCGCGGAGGTCCGCGACCAGGAGGCGCGACAGGTGGACGCGCTCCGCGAGTCCGTGCGGCTCTCGACGGTGCGTTACCTGGGCGGCCTCTCCAGCTACATCGAGGTCCTCGACGCGCAGCTCCAGCTCTTCCCGGCGGAGAACGCCCTGGCCCAGGCGGAGCGCGACCTCCTGCTCACGACCGTGCAGCTCTACAAGGCCCTCGGCGGCGGCTGGTGGCTCGATCCCGCGACGCCGTCGGGCCCGCCCCCGCCCGCTCCCGCACAGCCCTGAGTGCGATCTTCGGGCCCGGAAGCTCGCTCGCCTGCCCCGATCTTTGTCCGAGCGGGTCTAGATTGTCTGGTATCAATCGTGAGAATTAATCGATGAATCCTACATTATTGTCCCATTGACCGGGTGATTGTCCCGACCCTATCCTGGCGCCCGATGGGCTTCGGCGTGGCACGCAGCTCCGGGCGCGACGGGCGTCCCGTGTACCGGCAGATCGCCGAGCGGATCCGGGACGACATCGCGTCCGGCCGCCTGGCCGAGGGCGATCAGCTTCCGACGATCCGCGCCCTGGCCCAGGAGCTCCGGGTGAACCGGGACACGGTGGCCCTGGCCTACGAAGAGCTCGCGGCCGCCGGCCTGGTGGAGGCGACCGTCGGGCGCGGGAGCTTCGTGCGCTCGCGGGGCGCCGCGGCGCCCGCGCCGGCCTGGGAGGCGCCGCTGGCCCCCGCCGTGCTCCAGGTCCTCGATCTCGAGCGCGCGCGCCCGCGCTACGGCTTCGCCGAGGACGCGGTGCCCCTCCACTCCCTGCTGCCGGATCCCGCGCTCTACCCGGTGGCGGGCTTTCGCCGCGCGCTCGCGCGGGTGATGGCGGACCAGGGAGCCGAGCTGCTCCGCTACGGCGTGCCGCAGGGCCACCCGGGTCTGCGCGAGGAGCTCGCGGCCCGCCTGCGAGCAGCCGGGGTCGAGGTGGAGGCCGACGAGCTGGCCCTCACCCAGGGTGCGAGCGAGGGCATCCAGCTCGCGCTCCGCCTCTTCGGCGCGACCGGGGATGCCGTGGCGGTGGAGGAGCCCACCTACCACCACGTGCTGACGGCGCTGACGGCGCTCGGCCTGCGCCCCGTGCCGATTCCCCTCGGCGAGGAGGGGGCGGACCTCTCCGCGCTCGAGCGCGCGCTGGCGCGGCCGGACGTGAAGCTCTTCTACACCATGCCGACCTTCCACAACCCGATGGGGACCTCGACCTCGCTCGCGCATCGCCGCGCGCTCCTCGAGCTCGCCGCGCGCGCGCGAAAGCCCGTGATCGAGGACGCCTACGAGATGGACCTCCGCTACACCGGGAAGCCCCTGCCGTCGCTCGCCGCGCTCGATCGCACGGGTGGGGTGTCGCAGCTCCTCTCGTTCTCGAAGTCGCTCTTCCCGGGGCTGCGGGTGGGCGCGATCCTGGCGCGCGGCCGCGCCCGCGACGGGGTGATCGCGCTCAAGCAGACCACCGACCTCGGCGGCGCCTTCGTGCTGCAGGCGGCGCTGGCGGAGTTCCTGCGCCGCGGCGACTACGATCGCCACCTGGCGCGCGTGCGGCGGGTGCTCCTCGGGCGGCGCGACGCGCTCCTCGAGGCCCTGGCGCGCGAGATGCCGCAGGGCACGCACTGGACGACGCCCGAGGGTGGGCTCCAGCTCTGGGTGGAGCTTCCGGGCGGGATCGACACCGCGGAGCTCCTGCCCGAGGCGGGCCGCGCCGGCGTGCTCTTCGCGCCGGGGTTCCAGTTCCGGCACGACGGTCGGGTGTCCTCGGGGATGCGCCTCTCGATCGCGCTCGCCGACGAGGCGGCGATCCGCCGCGGTGTCGCGGCGCTGGCGAAGGTGGTGCGCGAGCGGCTCGCCCGGGGCGGCCGCTCGTCCCGCGAGCAGAGCGTGAACGTCTGAGCGGCTCCGCAGGGAGCCAGGGAGAGAGAGCGATGGCGGAGCAGCAGGGCGGTCGAAACGGCAGCGAGACGGGGCGCACCACGGCCCAGGCGTTCGAGATCAAGGTGGGCCTGGCCGAGATGCTGAAGGGGGGCGTCATCATGGACGTGACGAACCCCGAGCAGGCGAAGATCGCGGAGGACGCCGGTGCCTGCGCCGTGATGGCTCTCGAGCGCGTGCCCGCCGACATCCGCAAGGAGGGCGGGGTCGCGCGCATGTGCTCGATCCAGGTGATCGAGGGCATCCAGCGCACGGTCTCGATCCCGGTGATGGCCAAGGTGCGGATCGGCCACTTCATGGAGGCGAAGGTGCTGGACGCCCTCGGCGTCGACTTCATCGACGAGAGCGAGGTGCTGACCCCGGCGGACGAGGCGCACCACGTGGACAAGCACGGCTTCCGCTCGCCCTTCGTCTGCGGCGCGCGCGATCTCGGCGAGGCGCTGCGCCGGATCGCCGAGGGCGCGGCCATGATCCGCACCAAGGGCGAGGCGGGAAGCGGGAACATCGTGGAGGCCGTGCGCCACCTGCGGCAGGTGATCGGCGACATGCGCACCCTCACGGTGCTGCCGCCGGAGGAGCTGGCCGCGCGGGCCAAGGAGCTCCGCGCGCCGCTCGACCTGGTGCGGTTCGTGGCGGCCAACGGGAAGCTCCCGGTGCCGAACTTCGCGGCCGGCGGCATCGCGACGCCCGCCGACGCGGCGCTCTGCATGGCGCTCGGCGCCGAGGCGGTGTTCGTGGGCTCGGGCATCTTCAAGAGCGAGGACCCCTCCGCCCGCGCACGCGCCATCGTGCACGCGGCGCGCCACTGGCAGGATCCGACCGAGGTGCTGAACGCCTCGCGAAGCCTCGGCAAGGCGATGGAGGGGATCGCCCTCGAGACGCTGCCCGAGAGCGAGCGCATGGCGAGCCGCGGCTGGTAGCGATGAGTCCGACGCGGCTGCGTGTCGGCGTGCTGGCGCTGCAGGGCGACTTCGAGAAGCACGCCCGCGCCGTCGAGCGCGCGGGAGCCGACGCCGTGCTCGTCACCCTGCCGAAGCACCTGGACGGCCTGCACGCGCTGATCCTCCCCGGCGGCGAGAGCACGACCATCTCGAAGGGGCTCGAGGCAGCCGGCCTGATGGAGCCGCTGCGCGAGCTCGCCCGGGCGGGCACGCCGATCCTCGGCACCTGCGCCGGCGCGATCCTGCTGGCGCGCGAGGTGGCGAACCATCCCGTGCCGACGCTCGGCCTCCTCGACCTGCGCGCCGTGCGAAACGCCTACGGCACGCAGGTCGACTCCTTCGCCACGGAGCCGGATCCCGGCGCCGCGCCGGGCCTCGAGGGCCTGCGCTGCGTCTTCATCCGCGCGCCGCGGCTCGAGGCGCTCGGCCCCGGGCTGGAGGTGCTGGCCCGCGTGGACGGGGAGCCCGTGCTGGTACGCCAGGGCCGGGTGCTGGCCGCGACCTTCCATCCCGAGCTCACGGACGACGTGCGCGTGCACCGGCTCCTGCTCGCGCTGGCGGCGGCGTGACCGCGCTCGCCCTCGACCCGGTGATGCTGGAGGGGGCGCGGGTGCGGCTCGAGCCGCTCCAGCGCGCGCACCTGGCGGAGCTCTCGGAGGTGGGCCTCGACCCCGAGATCTGGCGCTGGAACCCGAGGCCGCCGCCCGCCAGTGTCGAGGACATGGCGGCCTACGTGGAGGGGGCGCTCCGCCAGCAGGCGGCCGGGATGGCCCTCCCCTTCGCCACGCGCGATCTCGCATCCGGCCGCGTCGTGGGAAGCACGCGCTTCCACCGCCACGACCTGGAGCAGCCGCGCCTCGAGATCGGCTACACCTGGATCGCGCCGCCCTGGCAGCGCACGGCCGTCAACACCGAGGCCAAGTACCTGATGCTGCGCCACGCCTTCGAGGTCCTCGGCTGCGTGCGGGTCGAGCTCAAGACCGACGCCCTGAACGCGCGCTCGCGCGCCGCGATCGCGCGCATCGGGGCCAAGGAGGAGGGGATCCTCCGCGCCCACATGCGCACCTCGAACGGCCGCCTCCGCGACAGCGTCTATTTCAGCGTGATCGCTTCCGAGTGGCCCGAGGTGAAGCTCCGGCTCCACGCGCTGCTGCGGCCGGCCTAGGGGCGGTCGGCCGCGGACCCCCACGCCGCCGCCGGCCGGGGGTCACGCTTCGCGTCGCGTCGCCCGCTCGGCCGGGATCGCGAGGGGGTGGCCGAGCCGCTCCATCAGAGCATCGTCCGCAAGGTGGGTCAGCTCTGCGGCCGCGCTCTGCAGCCTTCCGTGCTCGACGGCGAGCGAGATCGCCTCCGCCCTGGTCGGACCCCGACTCTCGCCGAGGAACGGCTTCACCAGCATGTATGCGATGTCGCGCAGGGGCATGTTGCGGGCGAGGCGGCTCAGCAGCTTCAGCGCCTGGCGCGGGTAGCGCAGGAGCTTGTAGAGGATCAGGCGACGCAGCTCCCGCGCCCGGATCTGGTGGATGACCTCCCCGGGAAGCACCGTCGGGTCGATCGACGAGCACTTGAAGTACTTGTACCAGTCGGCCTCGTCGTTCACGAGGCCGCGCCGCACGTACTCGTGCCAGAGCGGGGTTCCGCGGTAGACGCAGAGACGATTGAAGGCGAAGGTGTCGAGCGGGAGCCGCGAGGCGAAGCGGAAGGTCTCGCGCATGTCCTGCTCCGTCTCGTCGGGACTGCCGACGACGAAGAAGCCGTGGACGATCTCGATCCCCGCCTGCTTGGCCCGGCCGACGGCGGTCGTGGTCTCCGCCAGCGTCTGCCCCTTCTTCAGCCGATCCAGGATCTTCTGGCTCCCGCTCTCGATCCCGAACATCAGCGTCCGGCAGTGGGCCTGCGCCATCGCCGGGAAGAGCCCCATGCACACCGAGTCGACCCGCCCCTCGCAGCCCCACCGGAGTGCGAGCCCCTCGGCCTCGATCCCCTTGCAGAGGGCCTCGATGCGCTTCGGCTGCAGCAGGAAATGATCGTCGACGAAGTAGACCGAGCCGTAGCCGTCTCGCTCGAGCTGCTTCATCTCCGCCAGGACGTGCGCGGGACTGCGCGCGCGCCACTTTCCTTCGTTGAAGACGGGGATGTCACAGAACACGCAGGGCCAGGGGCAGCCGCGCGAGGTCTGCATCGTGGTGAAGCGCTCGTGGGAGAGGACCACGGGCACGTCCAGCGGCATCGACTCCACGAAGTCGATCGCCAGGCTCTCGCGATCGGGGAAGGGCCACTGATCGAGGTTGCGATCCAAGGGCCGGCCCGGGTTGTGGCGCAGGGTGCCGTCCCGCTCCTGCCAGGTGACCCCCGCCACCGTGGCCGGATCGTCGAGGCGCTCCAGCAAGTCGAGGATGAGCTGCTCGCCATCGCCGCGGCAGACGAAGTCGACCTCCGGAACCTGCCGCTTGACGTGCTCCGCGTTGAGCGACGCGAAGACACCCCCGAAGGCGAGCTTGACCGTCGCGTCGGCCGCCCGCAGCCGGCGGGCGAGGATCTTGGCGTAGGGGTAGCTCGTCGTCGAAAGGAAGCTGATCCCCACCAGGTCCGGCCGCTGCCGCCGCATCTGCTCGACGATCACGTCGTCGGGTGTTTCCGGATCGGCCTGGTCGAAGAGGAGGACTTCGTGTCCGGCGCGCTTGAGCACGGCGGAGAGGCTCATGATGCCGATGGGCGGGAACCCCATCACCTGGAGCCGGCCGTTCTTCGCACGCTGCCTGGCGGGAATCGCGTAGAACTGGGGGTCGCGGACGTGAACCAGCAGGACCCTCAAGACGTCATGTCCCACCGCTCCGCGTTGACGGCCTCGCAGCTCGCTCGGCGAGCGCCACGCGCATCCACACGACCGCGACACCCAAGAAAGACACCGCGCACGCCGAGACTATATCCCCTTTTCCCGGCTCGTACGAGGCCGCCTGGCAGGATCGACGGCAGGAGCTCCTGCCGTAGCCGCCGCCGGGCCGTCAGAGCTTCGCGGTCCCGCCCGGGATCGGGGCTCGCACCCGGTCGAAGAGACCGAGCAGGTAGCGCGTCGCCGCCCCGTCGAATCGATTCACGGCCAGCTCGGCCAGCACCGCGCGCGGCCACACCATCGCGTCGCCGGTCTCGCGCGGGAACGAGGCGGGCTCGAGCCGCCGCGGCACCGGTGAGCCCGCCGCGCGCCGGATCGCCTCCAGATCGAGCAGGAGATGCGCCGCGGCATCCCGGACCAGCTCCGTCAGTGGGCCGCGGACCTCTCCGTCCCGGTACTTGTAGAGGCCGTACTCCGCGAGGTCCGAGAGGTATCCGAAGGGCTCGCTCTCGACGAAGCGTTGCGCGGAGTCCGTATCCGGGAAGTCGCTCGCGTCGAACACGACGAGCGCCAGGCTGAGCGGAGCGTGATCTTCCATCGTGCCCTCTCCTCCCGGTAACGCTCGGCCGTCAGTGGCCGAGCTGTTCGATCAGCTCCTCGACGGACCAGGGCTTCGGCAGGAATCGGTCCACGCCGGATCGCCTGAACTCCTCCCGACGGTCCGCGCCGCTGGTTCCGACCATCACGAGCTCGGGCCGAACGGCCCGAAGCTGCGGCACGAGGTCGCTCCCGTTCCCATCCGGCATGGTGAAGTCCAGGATTGCCACCTCCAGGCGGGGCTCGCTCTCGAGGAGCCGCAGCGCACGCTCGTGACTCTCGGCCGCGCAACACACTGCCCCGTACGTCGACAGGAGTCGCGCCATCGCCACGCGAACCGCCGGCTCGTCGTCGACGACCAGGATCCACCTGCCGTCGAGCGGGTCGCTCGCTTGCTGCGCCGCTCGCGCGCTCATGGTCTCCTCCTCCTCTCCCGCGGCCGTCGGCCGCTCGTCCCCGGGGCGTCGCCAGCGGGCTCCGACACGGCCCCAACCCATCCTGGCGCACGGGCCCGACGTCCCGGAATACCGGGATCCGGGGTTTCCTGGTGCTGGATGCCGGGAGAAGCTCGTCGGCGCGGGGCCCGCGGGGGCGGTGAGGAGTCGTCGGGGGGTCCGAGATCAGTCGTCCAGCGGCGTCAGGCCCTCGCGGATCGCGAACTTGGTGAGCTCCGCCACACTGTGCAGGCCGAGCTTGCTCATGAGGTTGCGCCGATGGGTCTCGATGGTGCTCGTGGCGAGGTGGAGCCGGCGGCCGATCTCCGGCGAGCTGAGGCCCTCGGCGAGGAGCTGCAGCACCTCGCGCTCCCGCGGGGCGATGAGCGCCAGGGGGGAGCCGGCGGCGCTGCGGGAACCCCGACGCGACGCATCGATCACGGCAGCGGTCACGTCGGGCGAGAGGTAGCTCTTGCCGTGGTGCGCGGCGTGCAGGGCCTTGCGCAGATCGTCATAGGCGTCGGCCTTCAGGACGTAGCCACGCGCCCCCGCCTCCAGGATGGCGGCCACGTAGCGCGGATCGGAGTGGCTGGAGAGCGCCACGACCTGGACCGCGGGGCACTCGGCCCGGATCTGGCGCGTCGCCTCGATGCCGTTCAGGTCCTTCATCGCGACGTCCATCACCACCACGTCCGGTCGGAGCGAGCGCGCGAGCTCGACCGCTTCACGGCCGCTCACGGCCTCGCCCACGACCTCGACGCCCTCCTCGCCCTCGAGGATCGAGCGAAGCCCCTGGCGCATCAGCTCGTGGTCGTCGACCAGCAGGACGCGCGTCCTCACGACGGACCCTCCGCACGTTCCGTCTCGCCACGCGCGAACGGCACACGGATCACCACGAGGGTCCCCCTTCCGACGACCGACCGGACCTCGATGCTTCCCCCGAGATGCTTCACGCGCTCGCGAATCGCCAGGAGCCCGAAGCCATGGGGGCCGGCCTCGGGATCGAAGCCGACTCCCGTGTCCTGGACCTCGACCCGGATTCGCTCGCCGTCGCGGCAGATGCACACGCGCGCCTCCGCGACACCCGCGTGCTTCGCCACGTTCACGAGCAGCTCGCGGAGCGCGCGGAAGAGGAGGACGCGGGTGGTCTCGTCCAGCGCCACGGCCACGTCCGGCTCCTCCGAGAGGCTCACGGCGAGGCCGTAGCGCCGCTTCAGGTCTTCGGCGAGCCACTCCGTCGCCGCTCCGAGCCCGACGTCGTAGAGGAGCGGCGGGCTCAACTGGAAGCTGAGCGAGGAGATTCTCTGGCGCACTTCGCCCAGCAGCTCTTCGATTTCGCGGGTCTCCGGCGTGCGAGCGGCCTCGGGAGCGGAGCGCAGGGCCCGCAGCTTGAGCGAGGCCAGGGAGAGGAGCTGGCCCGCGTCGTCGTGCAGATCCGCGGCCAGCCTCCGGCGCTCCTGCTGCTCGGCCAGGACCGCCTCCGACACCGCGGCCCGCAGCGCACGCTCGGCCTCCCGGAGCTCCGTCAGGTCCAGCAGGGCGAGCTGGAGGCTATCCGGTTCGCTGGTCTCGTCCGTCTGGGTCGATCCCACCAGCTGCGCCTGCAGCACGCCGCCATCGGGCCGTTCGAGCTCCAGCTCGAACGACCGACGCTCCCCACCCCGCATCAGAGAGCGTCGCTCGAGGTACCAGGTGTCCTGGTCGTGCTGTGCCACGAATCTCGAGAGCTTCTCTCCGAGCAGGCGCGAGCCGAGGAGGCCCAGCAGGGCCGCGGCCGCGTGATTGGCGCTCAGGATCCTGCCCGCCGGGTCCAGGGTGAGGTACGCGGTGGGCGCCCACTCGTAGAGCCGGCGGTAGCGCTCCCTGGACTGACTGGCCTCGAGCTGGGCACGCCGCAGCTCTTCGTTCTGGATCTCGAGCTCGATCCTGTGGACCTCGAGCTCGTGGGCGAGTGCGCGCACCTGGTCCGGCGCGAGTGCGGCCAGATCCACGGGAGGCCGCTTCGCGAGGCTCTCCTCGGCGAGCTGGCGCAGGGAGCCGGATGCTCCAGGTCTCGGAACGCTCGGGTCCATCTACTCCACCCTCGCGCTTGCCAGCGGCGGGCCCGACTCCTCTGAGACGTCGTCGATGGCGAGCAGGATCAGCTCCGTGGGCTCTTCGGTCCGGGTGGCCATCCGGCGCGCATTGAGAAGCATGCGTCTGCGCCCGGTCCCGGGGAGATCGGGCTCCAGCTCCAGGGCGTCGAAGCTCTCCGCCTTGGACGACACCCGCTCCAGGAGCTCGCGGAGCCTCGGGCTCTGCCACGGACCCCCCGCGAGATCATAGATCAGCCGGCCTTCCGTGGCGTCCGCCTCGACTCGGAACGTCTGGTAGAAGGAGCGGTTGGCACGGAGCACGCGAAGAGAAGCATCCAGCACCAGCAGGGGTTGGCGTACGGTATCGACGATGTTCTCCGCCAGGAGCCGTGCCACCTGGGTGCGCTCCGCCCGCTTCGCCTGGGTGATGTCCACGAAGATCAGGACCAGGCCTTCGACGGCCTTGCGCGCGGTGCGATAGGGCCGGATCCGCACGGAGTACCACGAGCCATCGGGGGCCGGCACCTCTTTCTCCACCGGCTGGAGGCTCGCCAGGACCCCCTCCGCGTCCGCCAGGAGATCGGCGTCGTCGATCAGCAGCGCGAGGTCGGCCAGCGGCCGTCCCAGGTCGGAGTCGATCAGACGGACCACCCTCTGTGCCTGCGGCGTGAAGCGCTTCACCCGCAGGTGCTCGTCCAGGAAGATGGTCGCGACCTCGATGCTGTTGATCAGGTTCAAGAGGTCGTCGCGTGCCTGCTCCAGCGCCTGGACCTTCTGTGCGAGCTCGGCGTTGGCGGTGTGGAGCTCCTCGTTCAGGGATTGCGTCTCCTCCTTGGAGGTCTGGAGCTCCTCGTTGGAGCTCTGGAGCTCTTCGTTGACGGACTGCACCTCCTCGTTGGCGGAGGCGAGCTCCTCGTTGGAGGCCTGGAGCTCGTCGATCGTGCTCTGCAGCGCGTGACGGCTGTGCTGGAGCTCCTGCTCGAGCTCGGCCACGTGGCCCGCCTTTCCGCGGGGAGGGCCGGGCGCGCGGTCGCGCCGGCCTCGGCGCGGCTCGCCGGCGGACGCCTCGAAGGAGACCAGCAGTAGCGGACGGCCGAGGCGCGGGTCCTGGATCCTGCGCACCGCGAGGTCGACGGAAAGCCAGCCTCCGTTCTTCCTGACCCGGGCGGTCTTCGTGACTGCCGCGGCGTCGTCCGTCATCGCCTCGCGGAGGGCTGAGGCCAGGGGAGCGCGCAGTCCGTCGCGGGCCATCTCGACGACATTCAAGGTCGCGCGGCCCGGCGCCGGCTCGAGATACGCGCCGATGCGGCCGTGGATCTGCTGGATCTGGCCCCGTTCGTCGACCACGACGGCCGGGGGCGCGAAGCGATCGGCGAGCTGCTTGCGAAGGAGATCGGCGAGGTCGACCTTGCTGCGCGGCGGGCCGGCGTCGGCCCGGGCCGCACGGCGCTCGCCCGCCAGGAGCCGACCGGCCCAGGGCCTGGCACGGCTCGGCGCAGGGGAGTCCTCGCGACGGAACAGCCTGCAGCGCCTGTCCAGGGCCGAGAAGGATTCCTCGAAGCCGGTCACGCCCTCGGAGGCGCCGAGCAGCAGCAGCCCGCCGGGATTCAGGCTGTAGTGGAAGATCGGGAGCAGCTCCTGCTGCGCGGTCGGCACCAGATAGATCAGCAGGTTCCGGCACGAGATGAGGTCGACGCGGCTGAAGGGCGGGTCGTCGAGCACGTTCTGCACCGCGAAGACCACCAGGTCGCGCAGCTCCTTCTTCACCCGATAGTGACGCTCCTCCTTCAGGAAGAAGCGCCGGAGGCGTCGGTCGTCCACGTCCGCCGCGATGCCCTCGGGATAGCGCCCCGCACGCGCGATCTCGATCGCGGCGGGATCGAGATCGGTCGCAAAGATCTGTACGTCCAGGTGCTTCCGGAGACGCTCCAGGGTCTCGAGCACCACCATCGCGATCGAGTAGGCCTCCTCGCCGCTGGCGCACGCCGGCACCCAGATCCGGAACAGGGAGCCGGGCTCCCGTGCCGAGAGAAGCTCCGAGAGCCCTCTCTCGGCCAGCGCCTCGAAGACCTCGGGATCGCGGAAGAAGCGGGTGACACCGATCAGCCAGTCCCGCCACAACGCACCGACCTCGTCCTCGTTCTCCTCGAGGAAGCGCGCGTAGTCGCCGAGGCGGTCGGTCCCGTGGAGCGCCATCCGCCGCTCGACGCGCCGGAGCAAGGTGCCGCGCTTGTAGGCCGAGAAGTCCTGGCCCGCGCGCGTCCGGATCCCGGCGACGATGCGTTCGAGCTCGGCGGAGACGACCTCGGGCGCTTCGCGCAGGCGCGGCCGCGAGACCACGCGAGCAGCGTGTGCCAGCAGGCGCTCCGGCATCTGCGCCGTCGGGAGCGCGAAGTCCACCACTCCGGCCGCGATGGCGCTGCTGGGCATGCCGTCGAACTCCGCCGTCGCGGGGTCCTGCACCAGGGTGAGGCCGGAGTCCGCGCGGATCGCCTGGAGACCGAGGGTGCCGTCGGCGCCCGTGCCCGAGAGCACGATCCCTACCGCGAGATCCTCGCGATCTCGGGCGAGCGAGCGGAAGAAGGAGTCGATCGGAAGCGGCGGGTGGCCCCGCTCGATCGCCTGCTCGACGCGGAGCACCCCGTTCTGGATCGCCACGTAGCGGCCCGGCGGCGCCACGTAGACGCGATCCGGCTCGATCCGGGTGCCGTCGGCGAGCTCGCGCACGGCCATCTCCGTGCACTTCGCGAGGAT
>Ga0316620_10000687_pt1 | contig 13835 bp, 7 predicted proteins | sample OWC_Aug_M1_C1_D5_FD_207651 | JGI IMG/M metagenome (GOLD analysis project Ga0316620, IMG submission 207651) | Wetland soil microbial communities from Old Woman Creek delta, Ohio, United States - OWC_Aug_M1_C1_D5_B | ecosystem: Environmental > Terrestrial > Soil > Wetlands | place: USA: Ohio... | reverse complement strand
CTGGTTACAGGCCAGGGAGTTATTTTGCGCCAATTCCCGTCCGGCTGCCAGTCGGCGCCGAATTGCGGCCGGCAGCCGCGCATGGCCCTGGATTGTTCTAGGCGCCGCTTGCCTCTGCGGCTGCGGCCCAGGGCCGGGCGGCTACCACTGCTGAAATCACGGAGGCGGCGACTTCCACGTCATTCCGGGTGATGCTACGGTACGTGACAAACCGTAGGATCGTTCCCATGCCGGGCAGTCCCCTGACACCGCGGGCATCCAGACTCCGGGCAAAGGTTGCCGCATCAATACCGAGATCCTTGACATCGACATTAACAATGTTGGTCTGCACCGATGCCAGATCCACGATCAATCCCAGGCAGCCTGCGAGCCGCGTCCCCAGCAGGCGCGCGTTCTCGTGATCTTCCGCCAGCCTGTCGACCATGGTGCGCAGGGCCACCAGGCCCGGGGCCGCGATGATGCCCGCCTGGCGCATGGTGCCCCCGAATGCCCGGCGAACTTTGCGCGCGCGTCCGATGAACGAAGAGGTCCCCGCCAGCAATGAGCCGACCGGCGCCGACAGCCCCTTTGACAGGCAGAAGCTCACCGAATCCACGGACCGGGCCAGCTCCCGGACATCGCTCTTGAGGGCCACGGCAGCATTGAAGATGCGCGCGCCGTCCAGGTGCACCGGCAGCCCGTGCCGGTGCGCGATCTCGCAGCACAGGTCTGTGTGCCCGGCCGAAATCACCGTCCCGCCGGCGGCATTGTGCGTGTTTTCGAGGCAGACCAGGCCCGGCGATGGGAATCCGGCGCCGGCGCGGCAGGCGGCCGCACGAAGCGGCTCCGGCCGCATGCCGCCCATGTTCCCGGGTACGGGCAGGACGAGAAGGCCGCACGCCGCCGCCAACCCGCCGATTTCCATGCCATAGAGATGCGCACTCTGTTCGACGATCGCGGCGCCACCCGGCTCGGTGTGCGTGCGCAGCGCCACCAGGTTGGACATGGTGCCGCTCACCGTCAGCAGCGCCGCTTCCTTGCCCAACATCCCGGCCGCCAGGGCTTCAAGTTCCAGGACGGTCGGATCTCCGTCCCGGGAATCGTCGCCCAGCCTCGCCGAGCGGATACTGAGAATCATCTCATCCGTCGGCATGCTCAGGGTGTCGCTGCGCAGATCAATCACGGGGGTCATCAGGAGCACCTCCTTATGAAACACTCAAAGCGGGCTGCAATCGAAAAGGGGACGTTCCGCGTTCCCGGCTTTGTTCCAAAAATAGAACAACAGCCACGAATGTCGGGATCGGGATCGAAGCTCACATCACCTCGATCCCGATCCCGACCCCGAACATTTTCATGCGCCGGGATGGTCACAACCACAAGGATTACTCTTCTCGAACGGCTTTTGCCGGCCGGAAAAGCGGAACGTCATTTTTTCGCCCATTGGCTGGAGTACATGATCCTTCCGCCCACAATGGTGTATCGCACTTCGGCGCCGGGGATCTCCTCCTCGGGTATCGTCAGAATGTCCCTGGAAAGCACGGTGATGTCCGCCAGCTTGCCCGGCGCCAGCGATCCTTTCATGGTCTCCTCAAAACCCGAGTAGGCGGCGTTCAGGGTGTAGGATCGCAGCGCTTCCTCGCGGCTCATCCGCTGGTCGCCATAAAACACGGACCCGTCCTTGGTTTTGCGGGACACCGAGGCGTAGTAGCACGCTATCGGATTCACATCCTCGACGGGAGTGTCGGTGCCATTGCTTACGACGGCACCTGATTTCATGAGCTTCTGCCACACGTAGGCGCCCTCTTCCGCCCGCTTGGGGCCCAGACGGGCCAGGACGTAAGGCGCGTCCGAAGTGCAGTGGATCCCCTGCATGGCCGCCACCACGCCGAGGCTGCCGAAGCGCGGGATGTCGGCGAGGCTCAAATGCTGCGCGTGTTCGATGCGCCAGCGCAGATCTTTCGTTTCCGGATGGGCCTTGAAGCTCGCCTCGTAAATGTTCAGCGCCTCGCGGTTGGCACGGTCGCCGATGGCGTGGACGCACAGCTGAAAGCCGTTTTCGATCGCGAGCCGGGCGGTCTCGGCGAGACTCTCCAGGGTCACGGTGTTCAACCCCGTGCTGGCAGGGGAATCGAGGTACGGCTCCAGCAGCCAGGCGCCACGCGATCCGAGCGCGCCGTCCAATGTGACCTTGATCGCGCGAATCGTGAGGTGCTGGTTGCCGTAGCCGATGAGCTTGTAGGCCGCCAGATGCTGCCGCAGATCCTGGTTGTCCTCCCGAATCATGGCCCACAATCGCAATCCAAGTTTCCCTTCGTCCGCCAGCTGCTTGAAGAAGTCAAGCGTCTGGAAGGAGGCGCCCGCATCATGGAACGTCGTGACTCCTTTGGAGAGGCAGTCCTGAACCGCGAGCTCCGCCGCTTTGCGGGCTTCTGCCGAGATCTCCTGCGGCGAGCGGCGAGCGCGGCTCTCGTCCATAGCCCGGCGCAACAGCCCGCCGGCGGTTTCACGGAACACACCGGTCGGATTCCCTTTGCCGTCGTGGAGGATCTCTCCGCCTGGAGGGTTGGGCGTGCGCCGCGTGATGCCCGCCATGGCCATTGCTTTGGCATTGGCGAGGGTGGCGTGACCGCTGGCATGAGTCAGAAGCACAGGGTTGTCTGGAGCGGCCTTGCTGAGCAGATCATGAACGGGAAAGCCCTCGACGCTCGGCGAAAATCCCTTGTTCCATTTCTCCTGATGCCAGCCCCGACCCAGAATGTACTCGCCCGGCTTCGCCTTCCCGGCGGCCTCCCTGACCATGGCCACGATCTCGTCCCAATTGGCCGCACGCGTCAGATCCAGGTTCATCTTCGATTCACCCAGGCTGGTGAAATGGCCGTGGCCTTCAATGAATCCCGGAATGGCCAACATGCCGCCCAGATCAAGCACCTGGGTGTCGGGACCGACATAACGACGGATCTCGTCGACCGCACCCACCGCAGCAATGATCTCGCCTCGAACTGCGATCGCCTGCGCCTGGGGGTTTTCCGGATTCACGGTGACGACTTTGCCGTTGAGCAGGATCAGATCCGCGGGCTCCACCCTGGGCCCGCACGCAGACGTAACCACTGCCAGGAAAAAACCGACAAGCGGGAAAAGCTTTCCCCACTTCGATGTCCGCTTCATTGCGCCTCCCTCCCCATGTTAAAAAACAGTGATGAGTGATGAGTAATGAGTGCGTAATGGATACGCCACGGATACCAGCCACGCTCGTACGGCTCATTACTCATTCTCGTGCCTGAAATACAGGGCGGCCAGCGGCGGCAGAGTGAGGGACAAGCTGTAGGGCCGGCCGTGCGCGCCTTCGGAGCGCGCCCACTGGCCGCCGAGATTGCCGCAGTCGCTTCCGCCGTAGATTCCGGCATCGCTGTTCAGGATTTCCCGCCAGAAACCCGGCTGGGGCACGCCCACGATATAGCCTTGCCGCGGCACCGGTGTAAAGTTGCAGACCACCAGCAGCGTGCCATGCTGCGGATCGGCGGCGCGTCGCAAGAAGGAAAATGTGCTGGAATCCGCATCGTGGCAATCGATCCACTCGAAACCGGCGGCATCATTATCCAGCTCATGCAGGGCCGGCTCGTCCCGGTACAGGCGATTGAGATCCATGACACACCTCTGCAGTCCTTGATGGGGCGGGTACTGCAGGAGGTGCCAATCGAGGCTCCGGTCGTGCGTCCACTCATCGCGCTGGCCGAACTCACCTCCCATGAAGAGCAGCTTTTTTCCGGGTTGCGCATACATGGAGGCCAACAGCAGCCGCAGATTGGCAAATTTGCGCCAGTCGTCGCCGGGCATTTTTTCAAGCAGCGATCTTTTGCCGTGCACCACCTCATCGTGTGACAGAGGCAGAATGAAATTCTCCGTGAATGCATACAGGTTTCGAAAGGTAAGCTGGTTGTGGTGATAGCGGCGGTGGACGGGATCCTTGGAGCAGTACTCGAGCGTGTCGTGCATCCACCCCATGTCCCACTTAAACCCGAATCCCAGGCCACCGACATAGGTCGGTCGCGATACCATGGGCCACGCCGTGGATTCTTCGGCAATCATCTGCACGTCGGGGTAGTTCGCGTAGACCTGCTGGTTCATCGTGCGCAGAAACCCGATCGCTTCCAGACTTTCCCGCCCGCCGTACCGGTTGGGAATCCACGCACCCGCCGTCCGCGAATAATCGAGGTAGAGCATGGAGGCCACGGCATCGACACGCAGTCCGTCCGCATGGTATTTGTCGAGCCAGAACAAGGCGCTGCTGATGAGAAAACTGCGCACTTCGTTGCGGCCGTAATTGAAGATGAACGTATCCCAGTCACGGTGCAGGCCTTGGCGCGGATCTGAGTGTTCAAAAAGGTGCGTGCCGTCAAAATAGCCGAGGGCATGCTGATCCGTCGGGAAGTGAGAGGGAACCCAATCCAGAATCACGCCGATGCCGTTCTGGTGCAGATGGTCGATCAACCACATGAAATCCTGCGGTTCTCCGTATCTCCGCGTCGGCGCAAAATAGGAAGTTGTCTGATAGCCCCAGGAACCGTAGAAAGGATGCTCCATGACCGGAAGAAGCTCGACATGGGTAAATCCCATGTCTTTGACGTAGCGCGCGAGCTGCACGCCCAATTCACGGTAGGAGAGTGGTTGCGGCCTGTCCTCCGACGTGCGTCGCCAGGACCCCAGATGCATTTCGTATATGGATATGGCACTGTGGATCGAATGGCGCGCTCCCCGGTTCGCCATCCAGCCGGCGTCTCCCCAATCGTAGGTCAGGTCCCACACCATCGAGGCGGTGCCGGGAGGCATCTCGGTCGCGGCAGCAAAGGGATCGGCTTTGTCCACCCGATAGCCATGGTAGCGCGATTCGATGTGATACTTGTAAAGCGTCCCCTGCGTCACGCCTGGCGCAAACGCCACCCAGATTCCCGACTGCCCCTGCTGGTAAAGCGGGATCGCTCCCCGTTCCCAGCCATTGAATTCCCCGACGACCGAGACATACTCGGCGTCGGGCGCCCAGACCGCGAAAACGGCACCGTCCACGCCGTCCAGCCGGCAAAGATGGGAGCCGAGCTTGTCATAAAGGCGGTAGTGGGTCCCTTCGTTGAACATGTACAGATCATCTGCTGAAAGCATGCCGTAGGAATCGGTCATCGGAACTCCTGATCAAATAGGGTTGCCGCGCTCGAGGCTACGCACCTACTCTACCAGAATTGAGCTCTGAAAGAATCCTCCTCTATCTGCAGGTCGGCCCGGGACTCGATTGTATGGATACGTCGACAAAAGCTCAAATGCCAAAAATGTCCGCAGCCGCCCGGGCCAAATACGGAAACCACGAAATGTCGACAGGCCGGGTCAGGGGATTTATGTTGAATGGCCCCGATGCGCCGTGGCGCATTCGGTGACACCTGAAAACCAGGTCAATCGGCATCTTGGTTTTAGGCCGGAGGTCTGAGGTCTGCCTTTTCGGAGCGGGTAGGCTAGGATCCCGCGGGCAGGGCGATTTCGATGGTGGTACTTGCGACGGCGTCCCCGAGAATCCTCAGCGTACCTCCGCACGCCGTGACGAGAGGTTCAAGGGCGGCAGTATCCGCTGGAGCCTGCACATTGGCTCCGGATGCGGTAACGGCGAGCAGCACCATGGGTGCGGCAGCGGGCTCGCCCGCCGGGGAGGGCAGCAGCGTCTCGACAGTGATCATGCCTCCCAGAGGCAGCGAGTCCCGGGCGTGCATCATGGCAGCCCGGAGCAGCTTTTCCGCAGCGGACTGGGCAGCGCGGATGAGCGGCAGGCGCGGGAACAGCGCGCTGATCAATTCGACGTTTTCCCCCGCCTGGTGGCGCAGCGACTCGATCGTTTTGGTGACTGCCAGGTTAAGGTCCGCCAACTCTTTGCGGGCACCCAGCGCCAGCAGGCGATCGGCGAGTTTTCCTGCATGCCCCGCGATTTCGACGAGCCGCGCGGCGCGCAGGCGGCGCGGGTCATCGGCGGCCAGACCCTGAACGAGCAATTCCCCGCAGTCGTTCATGCGTGCGACCAGTTCCGACAGGGCCTGCATGGCAGACGACGCGATTTCCGCAGAGGGCTCCGTCCGCTGCCTGGACTCTACAGCCCGCAGGGTGCCCTCGAGCGCCAGACGGGCGGCGCGTTGATGCTGAAGTTCCTGGCGCAATGCTGCCAGTTCCGTCCGCTCGCGCTGCTGTCCCGCCGCCAGCTGAGCCAACCGCGCCGCCGACGAGCGCAGCTCTTCTTCCATATTCAGCCGGTCTGCCCGCTGCTTTTCCTGTTCCTCGCGGGCCGCCTGGAGTTCCATCCGTTCTGCGTGCTGTTCCTCAAGGATCTCCGCGTTACGAGCTTCCGATGCATGCAGCGCCTCCTCGAGAGCAATGCGGGCCGCACGCTGATGTTCCAGTTCTTCACGCAGTTCTTCCCACTCTGACCGTTCCCGCTGCTGCCTTTCGAGCAGCCCTGCTCTTTCCGCTTCTGAAGCGGCCAAGGCCTGCTCGAGCCGTTGGCTGCCGGCAGCCAGATCCAGCTGTTGGCGTTTCAACTCCTGGATCAGGCCCGCGGACTCGGCCTGCTGCGTCCGGCAGCGGTCTTCGAGTTCAGCACAGCGCGCTTCCAGCTCTGTGCGCCGGCCTTCGACTTCCGCCCGTTTGCTCTCCGATTCGGCCCGTTGCTGTTCCAAATCCTGGCGCGCGCTCTCCAGGCCGGCAATCTCCGATCGATGTTGTTCCTGGATCTCGAGAGCACGCGCTTCCAGCCCGCGAACCATCGATTCGAGGGTCTCCTGCTTTTCCCCGGCATCCCGGCGCTGCTGTTCCAGCTCCTGCTGCATCCTTGCCAATTCCGCAAGTGCTGACTGGTGCTGCTGCCCGATCTCGGCGCTGCGCTCATCCAGGGACTGAATGGCCGCCGCCAGCGAAGCACACCGGACCTCCAATTCTGAGCGCTTGGCTTCCGACAGGGAGTGCTGCCTTTCCAAATCGAGCCGTGCGCCGTGCCACTGCTCCTGTTCGGTGCGATGCTGGTTCATCAGGTCTGCCAGGCGCGTCTCGAGTCCGGCAACGATCCCATCAAGCCCGGCGCGCCGTTGCGCGACCTCACTTTCCCGCTCTTCCAGTTCCTTTTGAATCCTGCTCAACCCGGCAAGTTCGGCTTGATACTGACGCTCGAGCTCGGTGCAACGCGCTTCCAGGACGCGCAGGACTTCTTCGTGCGCGTCCCGCCGGCTTTCCAGTTCCGCCCGCTTGCTGTCCGACTCGACTTTCAGCCGTTCCAGTTCGGCGCGTTCCCGCTGCCACTCGGCTCGTTCGGCCAAATGCTTATTTTCGAGCTCCCTCTGGCGCTCTTCCTGTTCGCGGATTACGGCCTCCAACGCCGCCCGCTGCTCCCGTGCCTGGCGATCACTCTCCTCATACACATGACGCGTGCCTTCATGCTCGGCAATCTTGGATCCGAACTGCGTCTCAAGATCAGCGGAGCGCGATTCCGCCGCAGACAGAGCCGCTGCCAGGGATACGTTCCGGGCTTCCACCTCAACGCGCCGGTCTTCGGCATCGGCCCGCTTGCGGTCGAGGGCGAGACTCGTGGTGTCCCATTCAGTGCGTTCGGCGCGGCGTTGTTGATCCAAATCGGCCAGGCGGGCTTCAAGCCCGCGGAGACTCTCCCTCAGGGATGTCCGCTCCTGGTCCAGCTCGCTTCGGACCGACTCCCAGCGGGTCTGATCGGCGCGATGCTGTTGCTCGCGGGCGGCAACCGCTTCCTCCAGCCCGGCGATCATTTTCCCGAGCGCAACACGTTCCTCTCCGGCCTCTTGCAGCTGCTGTTCCAGAGACTGACGTGCCGCCTCCCATGAAGCCTGCTCCGAACGGCTGCGATCATCGATGTCGGAAGTCCGGGCAGCGGCCGTGTCCAGTCTCTCACCGAGCGCGGCCCCGCGGCTCACGAGGTCGGCGCACTTGGTCTCCGACTCGGCCAGCTGTTCCTTCAGCCGCAGCCAGGCGCTATCCCACTCGGTGCGCTCGATCTGCTGCTGCGCGCTGTGCTCAGCCAGGCGCTTTTCCAGCCCGGCAATTGTCGCCAGCAGCGAGGATTGCTGCTGCTCCCACTGCTGCCGCTGCTTTTCCCAATCGGCGGGGTCGGCCTGGTTGCTGCGGCCGGTGTCGCCTTCCTCCCCGGCATTCATGGCCGACGATCCGGCGGCGCGCTGCTGCGTCATTTCCGCGCATTTCCATTCTGCTTCCGCGCGCAGCCGTTTCAACTCCAGGCAGGCGCTGTCCCATTCGGCACGTTCGATCCGATACTGCTCTTCGAGTTCCGCCCGGCGTTCTTCAACCCCTTGACCGGCATCTGCATGCGGCAGGGATGGCGATTCCGGACGCATGGAGGCCGATTCCACTCCCTGGGTGTGGCTCCGGTCTTCAGCTCCACCCTGACTCACCTCCAGCGACCGCAGCAATTCCTCGATGGATGCGTGCAGGCGTTCCGCTTCCGCCAGGCTGCCTGCCGTTTCGGCATGTTCGCGACCCGGTTCGGTGCGCGTGTTCCACGGATCGGCCTGCCCTTCAGGGCGTTGCGCGCCGCTCCATGATTGGCGAATGTCCAAATCCCTTGCCGACGCCAGCGCCTGTTGCCGGCTCTTCCCGGCCTCCTGAAGCTGCTGTTCCAAATCCCGGCGGGCGTCTTCCCACGCGGCACGTTCGCGCCTGCACTCTTCTTCGAGGCGTGCGTGGCCGGCTTCCGCCGATCGCAAGGCTTCCTCCAATGCGGTCCTTTGCCACTCCATCTCCTGGCGGGTCGTCTGCCACGACGTCTGTTCGGCCTGGCGTTCGGTCAGCGCCTGCGCGAGCTTCGCCTCGGACGCGCGCAGGGCCTCCAGGGCCGTGAGGCGATCGGTTTCGTGTTTCTTTCGCTCCTCGTCCCACTGCGCCTGCCGGGTCCGCCGCTCTTGTTCTGCGTTTGCAGGCGCGGCTGCGGCTTCCGGCGCCTGCTGCGCCGGCGCTCGGTGTGGGACAGCCTTAAGGTCGTGAAGCACTCCGAGTACGGCAGGTATGGCCTCGGGTTCTCGTCGCAGCGGCACCGCCCGCAGCTCAAGCCGTCGCGCAACGCCGTCCAGCCCGTCCCAGTCAAATTCGATCGCACCGCGCTCACCGGCACAAATCCGGCTGATGAATTTGCGCAGGGGGCCTTCCTGTTTGGGTCCGACCATCGAAAAGAGGTTCTTGCCCACCACCTGGTCTATCCGTGCAGCACCCACGAGAGTCAGGCCTGTCCAATTGATCGCCTGAAATGTCCCCTCGGATGTCAGGAGAGTGACGCATGCGGGGACGGTCTCAATGATCATCCGCAGCCGCGCTTCTGTGGAAAGCAGGGAGGTTTTTTCCCGGAGCAGGTCGCGCCGCCGGATGGCGCTTTCCAGGTCCACCGCCAGCCGTTGGTGATAGTCGCCGCTCTTGATGACAAACGAGGCCGCGCCCAGCCTGAGACCCTGGGCCCCTACCTCATCCTGCCCGAGCGCAACCGCGAGAATGACCGGCGTGTCCGGAGCCCGGCCCACGATGTCCTTGAGTGCGCGCAGCAGGTTGATCCCCGGCGTTGCGTCGTCGAGAATTACAGCGTCGAACGGAAACCGGCCTTGGGCAGCGGCGGGGAGACTGATCAAGCCTTCGGCGTTCAGGGTGGCCGCCCGGAACTTCACCAGGGTGGGGCGGGTGAAAAAATGGCGCGCTCGCTCGATCTCGCCCGTGTGGAGCACTTCGAGGGGCGGAAAGTCCTTTTCGCCTCCCGGATGACGGCGGTTCATCAGCCGATCCAGGATCAACAGCAGGTTCTTGACGAAGTTGGGCCGTTTCACCACGTAGTCATCCGCGCCTGCTTCAAGCAGTCTGGCGGGCGGGTCTTCGTCCGCGGGCCCGGTCAGCACGATCACGGCCAGCGGCATATCCTGTCGGCGGATCTGAGCGATCAAATTCAGGGTTTCGTTTCCCTGAATGACCGGGTCCAGAAGCAGCGCCTCGTAGCGGTCGGGCAAGGCCACGCGAGCCAGAGCGTCGTCGACCTTGGGCGACACGTCGAGGTGGATGTGAGGGGCAAGCTTGCCCAGCTCATGCTCCAGGAAATCCGCATGACTGAGGTGTTCGGTCAGGTAGAGAATATTCATGGCCGTTTCTCGGACAGGGACCGGATATTCAACCCACGTGTAGTATCATACCGCATTCGTGTGTCACAGTGCCCGCGCTCTGCCTGAGCAAGGGCGGAAGGCCCGGCATACAGCATCCCTTCTGCCGTCCTTCCCCGTCGCCACACAGGCACAGTCTCGCGTTACCAGTTGTTGAACCCGAATATCTGACGCAGGTCGGGACCCCAGGGAGGGAGCGGTATGTCGATTGTGATCATGGCCGGCTTCTCGGCATTCTCCGGCTGCATCCCGGGATCGACTGCCACGCCTTCACCGGCTTGAAGGAATGTCTTCTCAGGCACCGTTTCCGCCTTGGGCTGCATCCCGGGATCGAATGTCTCTCTTTCGACGGCTTGAAGCAATGCCTCTTCGGACTCTGTCTCCGCCTTGGGCTGCTCCTGGATGCCGTCCAGGAACGGAAGCTCTTCGTCGAAGGCAAGGGCAGAATGATACACGAGGTTGGATCCATGGAAGGAAGAGGCGCGCGAACGCAAAACACGGCCGCGCAGCAGAAAGACAGCCTCCGCTGTGACCAGGCGGATGGCAATCGATGAGTGGGGCACCAGGAGCGCATCGGTTTCGATCAATGCGCCTCCGCGCGAGATGTTGATCAGTGTCACCTCGGGACCCGCGATCAACCGGACACTTTTCAGATCGGTAATTGCCGAGGGGGGCAGCCGCGGAGCGGATCGCTTCTCCGCCGTGCCCTGCTTGGGCCCCGCCTCACGTGCTGGATGCTTGCCTTTCACCATCCTATTGGCCTTTCAGCATGTTATGTCCGGGGCAACCCCTGGCAGGCTTTCCCTCACCGGGGCCACCTTCAGGTACAATGATCGGCAAATTCCGCAGGAATATTCAGGAATAATAGTGTTACAGGAGGACAAATACCGCGAACCGCCGGCCCTGCCCCGGCATTCAGACATCGAGCGAACGTTGGTTGGTTTCTTTCATCGGGAACATCAACGCCAGCCCGATGGCGCCGTAGAGCATGATGTAGAAGGCAGGAGCCAGCGGGTAGCCCATGCGGTCGCAGAATTTCGACACCAGGGGCGCAGTCCCTCCGGCGAGCGCCAACGTGATGCTGTAGGCGAAACTCATCGAGGTCACGCGGGTTTTCAGGGGGAAGATCTCCACAACCATGGCGCCCTGCAATCCGAGCGCCATGCCGATCGGCACGGCGAGCATGATTTGCCCATAGGTGAAGCGGTTGGCCGTGCCGAACAGCATCCATTGCAGCGCCGGATAAATAAGAGCCATGGGAACAACCGTCAGGATCATCATGAGCTTGCGTCGCCCCACACGATCGGAAAGCCAGCCACCCAACGGCTTCATGCACAGAACTACACACAAACTCATGATGTTCGCCAGCAGGAATGTCTCCCCGCCTTCCCCCGACATGCTTTTCCTTTGTTCCACTGCGTAGGTAAATGCCAGGTAATACGCAGCATTCGTCATTGCCACGATGCCGAAGGTCTGCACAATCGGCAGCCAATCCGACAGCAGCGACTGCAGGAAAGGCGGGCGTATCGCCGCCGCCTTGAGACCCTCCTCCGTTTCCGTGATGCCGCGGCGCAGGAAATATCCGGCCACGCAGAAGATGACGCTGCCCACGAAGGGTATGCGCCAGCCCCAGACCGAAACCTCATCCACGCTCATCCACCGGTTGACGAGCCAGGCTGCCGTTGACCCGAGGATGAAGCCCAGGGTGGTGCCGACCGCCGTGGAACTGCTGATGATGCCGCGCGTGAGCGGCGTGGCTTTTTCCGTCGTGTACACCATCGACCCGGTGAATTCCCCGCCAAGGGAAAATCCCTGGATCAGCCTCATGGTGACCAGCAGCAGCGGTGCAGCGATGCCGATTTGCGCATACGTGGGGAGCAGCCCCAGCAGCAGCGTCGCCCCGCCCATCAGCGCAATCGAGAGAGTCAGCAGCGCCCGCCGGCCTATGCGATCGCCCACCATTCCCAGGACAAGGCCGCCGACGGGGCGGGCCACAAATCCGAGAGCAAAAACCGCAAACGCCAGCAGTTGTTGGGCGGCGCGGTCCGACTGCGGGAAGAACTGCTTGCCGATGTCGCTGGCAAAATAGCCGTAGACTGCAAAATCAAACCACTCGAGCACATTGCCGATCAAACCCGCCAGTGCGGTTCGCAGCGCAGATTGGGGACGGGGCTGCGTAGCCGTGCCGCCCTGCCTGGATTCAGTTGCCGGAGCCGCTTTCTCGCCAACAGCCATCTTGGACACCCCCTGCAAAATAACGCGCATTGTATCCCACGGACGGGAACACGACCAAAGCAAAAGCGCTTATGCAGACACTGCCTCTGCCCGATAAGTCGGCAGCAGGCGCCTTGCCGGCGCCCGTGCGCCGCGCCGGAACATGAAGATGGCGCCGCCAGGCGAAACCTCTCCAACACAGATGCCAGCCGGGAGACATCGAATGGCCAGCTCGACAATCAATCTGCGGGCGGAATTGGACCTGCCCATCGACGAAGCCGGATGCAGGATCTGCATGATTGTTGTGCGCGCCCGCGGGGCGGATATGGACATTGTCGTCGACGCGGTAAGCGAAGATGTCGATATCCACGCACAGGACATGGGGGCGGCGACGTCGCACGGAACCGCCATGCCTGCGGGCCGCAGCCCACGCGCCGGGACCTTGCAGGGTGAGGTCGAAATCCTCCTGGATATCGACCGGGACTTTTTCCCGGGAGACGCAGTCGAATTGCAGTTGGAGTTCGACGGCGGCACAGCCGCCTGAAGCCGGTCAGAGCCGACCTTTCCCGCCATTAATTCACATACAGCGATCGCGTGGCAAAATCCGGATCGGTGGTCAGGTTAACACCGAGCTTGCGCAATCCCGCCTCATCCCCCGACGTCGGCATGTGAGTCATGTGCATCTCACACCCGCGCAGCTTGCCGAGTTGATCCACGGCAGCCTGCGCGGCAGGATTCGACAGGGCGCTGATGCACAGGGCAATGAGCGTTTCTTCGAGATCGAGGCTCATCATCCGGCCCTGCAGGACATCCTTTTTGAAGTGGGTGAGGGTTTCCACAATAGCCGCAGGCAGCAGCGGCAACCCATCGGGAATCCCGGCCAGGTGTTTGGCGGCTTTGAGGACAAGCGCCGAAGCCGCGTGCATGAGCGGGGAGTTCGCGCCCGTGACAATGACGCCGCCGGCCAGCTCAATCGCCGCACCGCAATAGATGCCTTCATTGCCTTTCCCCTGCGCGCGCGCATTTTCGGATGCCCCGCGGGCGGGCACCACCACCGGCCGGCTTTCCGCCTTGGCTGCCAATTCTTCCATGATCAGTTGCGAGCGTTCCAGCGTGTCCTTGTCGCACACACCCATCGCATACTCGCAGGAATGCCGGAAGTAGCGGCGGATGACCTCCTGGGTGGCGGCATACTGCACCGCGGCATCATCCACAATCCCGAATCCGGCCCGGTTAACCCCCATGTCCGTGGGTGATTTGTAGAAAGACGCGCCGCCGGTGATCTTTTCGATGATGCGGCGCAGCAAGGGGAAGGCGTCAACATCCCGATTGTAGTTGACGGTGGTCTCTCCGTAGGCCTCCAGATGGAAAGGATCGATGATGTTGAAGTCCCGCAGGTCCGCGGTCGCGGCTTCGTAAGCCACATTGACCGGATGCTTGAGCGGC